>Ga0208297_1000294_pt1 | contig 118194 bp, 92 predicted proteins | sample LMS_cellobiose_e_FD_187367 | JGI IMG/M metagenome (GOLD analysis project Ga0208297, IMG submission 187367) | Rumen-fistulated moose microbial communities from Alaska, USA - LMS_cellobiose_enrichment (SPAdes) (version 2) | ecosystem: Host-associated > Mammals > Digestive system > Stomach > Rumen...
TTCAGGCTGTTCTGCGTGTACGACGGACCGGGGGCGATCACGCCGTCCACCAAGCCCTCGAAGCTGCTTCCTTCATCCGTGTGGTACGCGGTGATGTTGATCGCTTCGATAAATGAAGCGTCCAGCATCATGTTCGTCTTGCTCTCGTCGGCGGGCTTGCCGTAGATCTCCATTTCGCTCAGGCTCACCCAGGGATTGCTGGCATACGGTTCATCGGTCAGCGTCGGGACGCCGATGCGGACAAACTTCGCGTCGTACGCCTTGTCAAAATCGCCGGACACCGTCCAGTAATCGATACGGCCGTCGTGTCCCTTGACGAATTGATAACAATCGGATTTCGTCGCGCCGTCGTGCAGGTTTTCCGCACGGTACGCAAGCTTCCAGGAGCCGTCCTCGCCGGTCTCGCTGACAAGAATGTCGAAGTCGTGCAGCAGCCACGGGATCGTGGTCGGGTCGCCGAACGGAACCGTGTCGATGGCATAGAACGTGAAGCTGTCCAGAGCGGCCTTGTTCAGCAGCTCGTACGTCATGATCCAGATGTACTCGTCGCTCCCGTTCGCTTTCCCGTCTGCATCAATGCGCAGGCTGGTGTTGTCGATCTTAGCGTTCAGGCTGTTCTGCGTGTACGACGGACCGGGGGCGATCACGCCGTCCACCAAGCCCTCGAAGCTGCTTCCTTCATCCGTGTGGTACGCGGTGATGTTGATCGCTTCGAGAAACGTAGCGTCCAGCATCATGTTGGTCTTGCTGTCGGCGGCAAACGCGGGCGCGGCGCAGGCAATCACCATCACAGCAACCAGAGCCGCCGCAAGGATTCTGCGGATTATCATGTTACAGTTCTCCTTATGAAAATAGAATAAACCGTGTATGACGACGCACAGCGGCCGCGCCCGCTGAGGCGATCCAGCTCGATTTCGGCGGCAGGCGGTTATACTTCGTCATCCGCCACCATCATAACAAATCCCAATAAACAAAAGCAATGATATTTCCATATACGGGGAGTTAATACATACGCATCTGGAATAAATACATGCCGAAAAGCGCCGTTTTCCGCCGCTTGCGGCAGTTTTGGCGACTTTTTTCCTCTGGAGAAAAAGCCGGTCCCCGCGCGTTCAGACGGTGTCGTCGGTGACGACCGATCCGCTCCTTGTGCGGCCGGCAAAATCGGCGTCGGCCAGCGCGGTATACTTCTTGATGATCTCGATCTCCTTCGGATCGTAGGGGAAGCGGCCGCCGGGCCGGTAGAGATCGTGCTGCCATTTCGTAAAGTCGAAATGCTTCACGGCCTCGTACCCTTCCCTCTCGTACTTTTGCCAGATTGCCTGCGCGGGCTCGTTCGTGCCGTATTTTCCGGCTACGAAGCCCCAGTTGTAGCAGCCGATGCGCTCAAGGAAATAGAGCGGGAAAATCTCGTCCAATCGCTGCCCGCCGCAGCGGTGCAGCCACTCGGTGTTGATCGCCGGCCGGCCGAGCGCCTTGAGCTGATGCAGCAGCAGGATATTCGCGTCGTAGGGCGAATAGCTGTGAAAGCTGATGACGTCCGACTGATCGAGCGCGAACTGCTCCATCTCCGTCGTCGCGCGGCAGTTTTTCATGCCCCGCCAGACGTCGGCGCACAGCGGCTGGATCGGATCGATCTCCCGGCCGATCTCGAAGAACTTCGCCAGATGCGGCAGGCTTTTCGTGCCGCGCCCGTTGCCCGGCTCGTTCATCAGATTCCAGACGATGACGCGCTCGTCGCGCGCGTAGGTGGAAATCAACTCGCGCACCATCTCGTAGTAGCGCGGCGCGACGGCGGGATCGTCGAGAATATTGTAGCGCGTGTCGGAGCCGTGTGTGTACCACGTGCCCCATTCGCGTCCGCCGTGAAAACCCGGCTGCCAGAGCTGCTCGCCGAAGACGGCAGGCTGGAAGGTCGGCGTGCGCACCGCACACTCATTCGAGAGGCAGAGCATGGCCGAGATCCCGTGCCGGTGCGCCGTCGCCAGATAGCGGTCGAGGCGCTCCATGAAGCCGTCGTGCTGACGATCCCAGACCTCGAATTCCAAAATCAGCCGCACGGAATTGTAGCCGATCGAGGCCATCAGCGCCATCTCGCGGTCAGCCGTCGCCAGCTTCTCCTCAAAATGCCACTCCTGCCACTGATCGATGCGGTTGACGCAGTCGCTGCTCATAAAGTTGCAGCCGCGGATCCACGGGCGGCTGTTGTACCAGTCCCACGCCCGCTCCCTGCTCCATCGTTCCATCCTTGTGCTCCTTTCTCGATTTCGTACCGGGATCGGGCTCATTCAAAGCCCTTGACGATCGAGTCGATCGCTTTCTGCACGGCGTTCGTGGACTTCTTGATGGTCGAGGTGATGCTGCCGCGCATGTTGCCCTTGAAGAGGGAAAGGATGAAGCCATCGCGGATGTTGTCGCACCAGACGGTGTCGCCGAGGTCGAAAATGCGGTTGGCAAAGATCAGGTCGAACATCTCCGCGGACTCGCTGTCGCGGGAAAGCTTGGTTTTCAGATAGATCTCATAATACACCGGGATCGTGTTCTTATGCGAATGGCTGGCCATCGCCTCAAGAAACGCGCCGGTCATGTCGGCGTCCGCCTGCGAGAGACAGGCCGGGATCAGCGGCAGCTCGCAGCCCTCGATGCGGGAGAGATATTCCTTCTGTTCGGTGTCGTATTTCGGATACGGCAGCACGCCGAAGTCGGCGTCCATCTCGCGCAGTCCCTGCACGTAGAAGAAAGTGGAATTCATCATCAGCGCCTGATTCTGGGAAAAGAGCGTCTGGGAGGAATCGGGCACGTTGACGTTGCTCTCCTCCGGATACCACATGCCGGAGTCCCAGAAGATCTCAAAAAGCTTCGTGAAGGTGTCCACAAAGCGCGTGTCGGATGCCAGCGCAAAGACCGGCGTATCCGTCGCCGGATCCTTTGCGAGGAACTGAACGCCGATGCCCTCGAGGAAACAGGCGGGGATCTGCTTGGCGGCGGAGAGATAGCCGAAGGTGTCGTCCAGCGTCATTTTGCCGTCGCCGTTGACGTCGTTTGTCGCCTTGGCGCCGAATTCGATGAACTTGTCCCAGGTCCACTCGCCGTTGCGCACGAGCTCGTAGGGATTCTCCAGCGACAGGTCGTCGACGAGCTGCTTGTTGAAGAGAAGCACGTGCGTGAAGTCGAACGAGGTGAGGTTGTAGGCGCCGGCGGCCGTGAAGGTCTTGTTTGCCAACGTCAGATTTTTGTTGATCGAATCGTACCAGTAATTCTTTGTGAGGTCGATGTTTTTCACGTCGCTCCAGAGATAGCCGAGGCCGTTTGCGGCGTACTGGACGGTAAAGACGTTGCGGGCGTTGACGAGCTTATAGCTCTCGTCGCCGGCCTGGACGGCGCTGCGCGCGGCGTCGGTATTCGCCCCGGTCGTCTCCTCGATATTGAGGTTCAGCCGTTCCTCGACGGCGGTCTGCCGGTCGTAGATGGCGTCGTTGAGCTGATCGCCGGTCGCCTCCTCCACGATCATTTCTCCGTGAAAGAAGGTCTGCGAGCGGGTATAGACGCCGAGGGTCGCGCCGTCATAATTCAGCTCCGGCAGATCGTCGACGTCGGCGGGATCGATCTGCTCCACCGGGGCGGTCGTTTCCGCAGGATTCGTGACGGCGGGGGTCGTACCGGCGGCTGTATCCTTGGGATCGGCTTTGCCGGACGCGCAGCCGATAAGCGGCAGCAGCATCAGAGCAGTCAGAAGAAGGGCGATGGTTCGTTTCATAGGTGGTACCTCCAGGTATGATTTTTTTGATCGTTATCTGTTTTCGCGGCGCTCATGCGGGAAATCCCTGCCGCACGAAGCTGAGCGAGAGGAGATTGTCGCTGCATGCGCCATAGGCCGCCTCGGCGAGGCGGCGCGAGCGCCCGCTCTCTCCGGCGAAATCCGCGACAAGGGAAAGAAGCCAGTCCGCGGCGGCACGGCGCGCCGCGCGCGGATCGTCCACGTAGGAGATAAAGAACGGCGTGACGGAGAAGTAGCCGTCGTCCTCGCGCGACGCGAAGCGTTCCCATTCGCGGCGCGCGGCCGTCATGACGCGCTCGGCCGCGAGCTCGTCGCCGAGCTGCCGCCAGGAGAGAGCCTGAAAATACGGCAGCTCGCGCAGGTGCATGTTGCTGAAGAAATCGATCCCGATCCCAGCGATGTGCCGCCAGAGCGCCTCGGCGGCCTCGCGCTCGCCGGACGCGGCGCGCGCGGCGGCTTCAAAATACCAGAGCGGCACCCGCCGGCACTGGTTCCAGATGCCGGCGCCGAGCGACTGCGGCAGCGTCTGACCGTCCGCGAATACCTTCGCCGCCGCCTCTGGCCGTCCCTCGGCGAGCAGCCGCCGGCCGAGGAGCAGATGCGCCGTCATGTACTGCTCGGCGATCGCGTGCTCCCCGCCCTCGCAGGGCGTGAACTCGTGCGAGAGCAGCGTCTCGATCGCACGCTCCGGTTCGAGGTTCTGGTTGTACGCCTTGGCCAGCTCCGTGAGAAGATCGTCGCGCGTGAGACGCGGCGCGCGCCGCAGCAGATCGATCTTTTCCGCCGGCGGCACGCCGAGCTTATCCATCAGGATCACCGTCTCATAAAGCAGCTGCGCGTTCTGCGGCTGCGCCGCGCTGAGCGCGCGCAAAATCGAAAGCGCCTCCTGCGGCCGGCCGAGATGGCTGTAGTACGCGACGGCCAGATTCCGGCGCGCGGTCACCTCATCGCCGCACGCCTCCCAAAGCGCGGCCGCGCGCGCGTACTGCCTGCGGCTGTACCAGAGACAGCCGAGCAGCATCCGCGCGGTGCTGTCGCCGCCGGTGGAAACGGCATATTCGAGGATGCCGATCTCCTCGCGGCGGAAGGGATAGGTATTCCCCAGCGGCGCCGTCTGCGCGCGCAGGACGTCGTCCGTTCCGTCCTCTCCGAGAAGGCGGCGGTAATAGCCGAGCGCGTACCACAGCATCCTGCGGCGGCAATCCGGGCGGCGCGCCGCCAGCGCGTCGAGCAGACGCACGCAGTCTGCGATCCGGCCCATCGCCGAGAGATCGGCGCAGAGATCGAGGCAGGTCTGCACGGGATCGCTGTCCATCGTCTCATAGAGATCCGGCGCCTGCGCCAGATACCGCATCAGATGGTCGAGCGGATCCGCGGTCAGCGCCTCCGCGGCCAGCGCCTGCGCGGCCGCCGCCTCGCCGCGCTCGCGCAGGGCGAGCACGCGGCACGCCAGCGCCAGCCGGTTGCGGCGATCGGAATCGAGGGCGGCGGCAGCGTGCCGCGCTGCCTCCTCCCAGTCGCCGCGGCGCAGATCCAGCACGGCGACGCGCGTCATGGCGCGTCCGGCGGCGTCCGCCGCCCATGCCGCGCGGTGATACCATTCGAGCGCCTCGTCCCGCTCGCCCTTCGCCTCGAGGATCCGGCCGAGCGTGTAATAGACGTCTCCGCTCTGCGTACGGGTGTTGAAGACGGTCAGGGCCGCGGCGGCGCGGCGGGCATACCCCTCCGCTTCGTCGAATTCATACAGGCGGAGCGCATACTTCGCCATGGCGGCAAGCGACGGAATATGGTCGGGCTTGCGCGCGAGCGCCGCGCGCCAGTAGCGGTCCGGATAGACCGCCGGGTCGCGGTACTGATCGACGTGTACGCCGGCCAGATAGAGCGTATCGGGATCCGTCTCCTCCGCCGCGTTCGGCATCTCGCCGCGCAGCGGCGGCATGGCGAGCCGATCCGGCGCGGTCTCGGTATATTCCATGAGCGTACGTCCCGCGGCGCGCACCGTAACGGTGAGGCCGCGCGGCATCTCCGCAAGCGGCGCCGTGAGGATCGCGCGCGGGCTGAGGTCGAGCGTCCGCTCAAAGAGCCGCGCGCTGCCCGCCGTCACGGCGACGACTGCATCGGGGATCGCCTCAGTCACCTGCAGCTTCAGTGCCCCCGCCTCCCGGTCGACGCGCAGCGCGCCGTGCAGATTGGCGAAGGTCGGCGCACCGATCTCCGAGATCGGATACCAGAACTGGGAGAACTCCTTCGTCTCATACGGCGCCAGCCAGGAGAAATCCGGCTGGTTGTCGGAGTAGGAGCCGGCCATCAGCTCGGCATAGGGGCCGTCCGTGTCGGTCAGCGCCTTCTCCCAGGAGCGCGAAAGCTGGCCGTAGGCCCAGGTGAAGAGCTTTTTGCCGGGCGAGACGTGATGGTCGCCGACGTGCACGACGCCGCAGCCGCGCCCGTGATCGTAGCCGCCGAAGAAATCGTAGCGGGAGGCGGCGGAGAAATACGAGGTCGCCTCGCGGGTGTTTTTATGCCAGGAGATGTCCGTCTCCTCCATGGGGATCCCATTGTAGACGCCGCGCGCGGCGACGGGATAGGTTGTGCGCGAGTTCCGGTAATGATAGCTGACGTAGGCGACGTCCGGCGGAAAGAAGATCTGGTACTGCTCGTTCACCGGCACGGCGGCGTTCTCCCACCAGAGGAACGATTTTTCCTCCGCGTTCCGGTTATAGAGGCGCATGCGCGTCTCAAAATACGTCACTCCGGGACGGAGGATGACGCTGACCATGCCCTTCATGCGATCGATCGGATCGTGCTCGGAGAGATGGCAGACGGCGGAGCCGTCCGGCAGGATATCGGCTGAAAAATCGCAGGGCATGAAGCCGGAGGCGCGGTGGTGGAAGGGCCAGTTGAACTCGACGCCGCCGGAGATCCAGGCGCCGAGCACGCCGATCAGTGCCGGCTTGATGACATGCTGCTTATAAAAGAAATCGTAGCCGGTGCGCTTGTCGAGCGCGGCGTAGATGCGCCCGCCGATCTCAGGCAGGATCTCGACGCGGACGTACTCGTTCTCCAGCGTGACGACGGTGTATTCCCGCTCCTCCCTGTGCGAGCGATCCACCTCGAGCACCACCTTGTTCGGATACGGGCGGCCGCTCGTGCGCTGGTGATTGCGGTTTTCGGCGAACATCGGCAGCGCCTCCGCCGCCGGAACGGGATAGGCTGGGATTTTCAGTTTTCCGACGCTGAGTTTTACGGTTTCCATGGAAAACTCCTTTACAGATCCGCAGATTTGTGGTATCATGATGAAAGAAAAGCGCGGCAGAGGCTCATTTCATCTACTGTATGATAGCACAATGCGCCGCGCAAATCTACAGAAAAAACGATTGCGTTTTTCAGAAAAACGACGAAAGCGGGTGTTTCAATGAGCGAATGGATCCTGCCGGATTCCTTCAACTGCGGCTACTTTGATTCGCGCGAGGTGTATGCCGTCCCGCGCACGCCGCCGCGCAGCGTCACGATGTACGAGATCGAGCTGTATCTCGAGGACGGCCGCGCCGTCGTGCTCAATTCGCACGAGATCCCGATCCGGCGCGACCTCGTGCTGGTCGCGCGGCCGGGCGACGTGCGCTGCAGCCTGCTCCATTTCAAGACCGTCTTTCTGAAATTTCCCGCCCGCGGCGCGCTGGCCGAGACGCTGGACGCGCTGCCGCATTCCTTCTTCACCGCGCACGGCGAAGCCGTCCGCGCGGCGATGCATGAGATCATCCTGCTCAGCGACGCGCGCACGCCGGATTATTTGGTGCTGCACAGCCGCTTTCTCGCCCTCGTCAGCCTGCTCTGCGCCGACGCGCGCGGAAATCACTCTCTCGGCGTGCAGGAGCTGGAGATGATACGCCGCGCCAGGCTCTTTATCCAGGCGCACTACGCGCAGAAGATCGCCACGCGCGACGTCGCCGCCGCGGTCAACCTCAGCGAATCGTATTTCCGCTCGCTGTTCCGCGCCGCCTGCGGCCGCTCGCCGCATCAGTTTCTGACGGACACCCGCATCGAGGCGGCCAAGCAGATGCTGTGGCACACCGACGTCTCCCTGCCGGAGATCGCCGAAAGCTGCGGATTCGGCACGCAGAGCTATCTGAACGATGTCTTCAAGCGCGAAACCGGGCGGACGCCGGGCGCCTACCGGGCCGAATTTGCCCGCCGCTACGCGACATGACGTTTTATGCAATCGCCGAAATCCAATCGGTTTTCTGCAATTGCAAAAATCGTCCTCTCATCAAAATCCGCGTGCTGCGGCGGATTTTCTATTGATTTTCCGGCCGCGCTATGGTATGATATTGAAAAAATCCCCAAGAGGAGACGCCATGAACGGTCAGGATTACATCCGCATCGTCACAGAAACGATCGGCCGCGCCTTTGACGCCCAGCGCGAGACGCTGCGCGCCGCGGCCGACGCCATCGCCCAGACGGTGGAGCAGAAGCACAATCTCTTCGCCTTCGGCTGCTCGCACGCCGGCATTCTCGCCGAGGAGGTCTTCTACCGCACCGGCGGCCTGGCGGTCATCAACCCGATCTTCTTCCCCGCCATGATGCTCAACACGCGCCCGGTCACGATGACGAGCGCCCTTGAGCGGCTGCCGGGGCTGGGAAAGATCCTCTTCGAGAGCAATCCGATCGGCGCGGGCGATCTGCTGCTTCTGCACTCCGTCTCCGGGCGCAACGCCGTGCCGGTAGAGATGGCGCTGTGCGCGCGCGAGCACGGCGTGAAAACGGTCTGCATCACCAATCTCCGCTATTCCGCCGCCGTCGCGCCGCGGCACCCGTCGGGCAAGCGGCTTTTCGAGGTGTGCGATATCGTTCTCGACAACGGCGGCGAGACGGGCGACGCGGCGGTCACGATCGACGGCCTGCCGGAGAAGATCGGCCCGACCTCGACCGCCGTCGGCGCGGCGCTGCTCAACGCGGTCGTCGTCGACGCCGTGAATCGCATGATCGCGGACGGCATCGTGCCGCCGGTGCTCATGAGCGCGAATCTGGACGGCGGCGACGAGCACAACGCCCGCATCTTTGAGGAATACAAGGATCATATTTTTTACATGTGATGAAAACCTGTCTTGCGCTGGACTGCGGCGGCACGAAGGTCGCCGCCATCCTCTACACGGAGGATCTCTCGCGCGCGGCCGTCTGCGTGACAGGCAGCCTGCGCGCCAACTCCACGCCGCCCGCGCTGCTTGAGCGGCATCTCGGCGCGCTGATCGAGGAGCTCGGCCTGCGCGGGCGTGTCGTCGAGGAGCTCGGCGGCATCTGCGAGGCGCACGTGATCGAATCGCTGCGCGCCGTGTGCGAGATCCGCGCCGTGCGCCTCTCGGGCGAGCTCGATCTCGGATTGAGCGCGGCGGGCATCTTCGGCGACGGACTGCTGGCGCTGAGCGGCACCGGCGCGACGCTGTTTGCCCGCGCGAACGGGAAATCCCACTCGACGGGCGGCTACGGCTTTGCCGTGGCGGACGAGGGCTCCGGCTACTTCATCGGCCGCGCGGCCTGCCAGGCCGCGATCCGCGACCGGGAGGGCCGCGGCGCCTCCACGTCGCTGACGGATTCCCTGCCCCGCCATCTCGGCTATGGCGGCCGGCAGGATCTGCGCGAGGCGATCTTCTCCATCTACGGACGCACGGACGCCTCGCCCGCCGCCCTCGTCGCGCGCTGCGCGCCGCTCGTCATCGCCGAGGCCGCGCGCGGCGACGCCGTCTCCGCCGCGATCCTCGAGGAGGCGGGGCGCCTGCTCGGCGAGCAGCTCTGCGCGCTGATCCGGGAGCACGGACTGCCGGATTCGCTGCCGATGACCGTATCCGGCAGTGTCTGGCGCGGCAATCCGATCCTGCTCTCGTCCTTTCTCGGCGTGATGCGCGCGCAGTGCGCACGCCGTCCCTTCGTCGCGCCGACGCTCGAACCGGTGCTCGGCGTGCTCGCGCGCCGGATGTGGGAGACGTACGGACGCTTCGACCCCGACGCGCTCGGCGCGCGCTACGCAGAATTCCGCTACGACATCAATAAAAATCAAGCGGCAGAAACCATTGCCGCGAAGGAGGAAGCATATGCTGCTGGATCGTTACAGGGAAGCCGTTGACGCGCTCTTCAAAAAGGTGCGCGACACGCAGACGGAAAACATCATCAAGGCCGGGGAGATCGTCGCCGACAGCGTCGCCAACGGCGGCTGCATCTTTCTCTCCAGCATCTGTCACCACATGGAGTACGACTCCATCTACCGCGGCGGCGGCCCCATCTTCTATAAGCATTTCAGCTACGATCTGAAGGTGGAGAACGCCGCGAGAGCCCGCGACCGTTCCGATCTCGGCATCGAGAGCCGCGGCGCGGCGGCGCGCTACGCGCTCACGCAGTCCAATTTCCGTCCGGGCGACGTGCTGTTCCTCAGCTCCGTCTCCGGCCGCACCGCCGGCGTTGTCGATCTCGCCTACGAGGCGGTGCAGCTCGGCATCCGGGTCATCGCCTTTACCTCAATGGAATACGCGCGGCAGGTGGATCCCGTCCATCCGTCCGGAAAAAAGCTCTACGAGATCGCCACGCTGACGCTCGACAACTGCGCGCCGGCGGCGGAGGCCATGCTCGACGTGGACGGCATCGAAGCGCGCTTCGGCGCGGCCTCCGGCATCGCCTCGGATTACATCATGTGGAGCGTGACGAGCGTCGCCGTGGAGAAGCTGCTCGAGCGCGGCATCACGCCCGGCATCCTCAAGAGCGCCAATTACCCCGGCGGCAACGACTACAACAAAACGGTCGTGGAGCCGAATTATGAAAAGTACGGATGGTAAGCGGAATGGCAGAGCTTGTGGAAATCCCCGTCTATGATATCACGGCGTTCGGCGCGGTGCCGGATGCGGAGGCTCTGCAAACCGAGGCGATCCAGCGGGCGCTCGACGCGTGCGCCCGGACGGGCGGCGTCGTCGTGATCCCGCGGGGGCGCTTTGTCACGGCCGGGCTGCGGATGTATTCGGATACCGAGGTGCATCTGGCCGCCGGCGCGCGCCTGGTCGGCAGCGGCTGCTGTGAGGACTACGCGGTCTTCCCCGTGCCGGAGGGCGTCGAGCTGCGCACCGACATGGAGATGATCCCCGCCTACTACAACCGGCCGCTGTGGCCGGAATACCGCCGCGCGATCCTCTCCGCCTACGGCGAGCACGACATCGCCGTGACCGGCGAGGCGGGCGCCGTCATCGACGGCGCGGACTGCTACGATCCGCACGGCGAGGAGAATTTCCGCGGCCCGCACGGGATCTTCTTTTCTTCCTGCACGAACGTAACGCTGCGCGGCTACACGATCGCTCGTACGGGCAACTTCATGCACCAGCTCGACAACTGCAGGAATATCTTCATGCAGGGCGTGACCTGCCTCGCCGGCCACGACGGCATCCATCTGCACGCCTGTGAGCGCACGCGCATCGAGCGCTGCGTCTTTCACACCGGCGACGACTGCATTGCCGGCATCAACATCCGCAATCTGATCGTGCGGAACTGTGAGCTGAACACCGCCTGCCATCTCTTCCGCATCGGCGGGACGGACATCACGGTGGAGGACTGCCGCATGTTCGGCCCCGGCATCTTCCCGCACCGCCTGACGGTCGTGCGCGGCCGGGACGACGTGCTCCCGGACGAGGCCGGCCGCCACAACACCCTCGCGGTCATGTGCTATTTTGCAAGCGAGACCCATCCCTCTCCCGTGCCGGCCCGGCGCATCCTCTTCCGCAATTGTCAGATCGAAAACGTGGACCGCTTCCTCAAATATGAGTACCGTCACAGTCTGCAGACCGGCACGGCGCTCGTCGGGCTTTCGCTCGAAAACGTGACGATTACCGGGCTGCTCGCTTCTTCCCATGTATGCGCAAAGGAAGACGAACCGCTGACGGTGGAGCTCAACCACGTGCTCTCCCTCGGCCGAAACGGAAAGCCGCTGCCGCTCTTTGACGGCAGCGATCCCGCAACGACGGTGATCGAACGCTGAGGGCTGAACCTCTTTTCGGCAAAAAATCGTCAGAATCCCCGTTTTTTCGCCGCCGCACCTTGTCAAACGCGCCGATTTGCGGTATCATATTGTATATTGGAGCGGTGCGCCGGCGGCGGCGCGGGAAGCGGGGACGGTATTATGAAGCATCAGACAGCATTTCATCGGCGGCGGAGCCTTCTGCTGCCGATTCTTCTTTTCCTCGCGCTCACGGCGGCGGCGCTGCTGATCAATCGCTGGAACGTGACCGTGCGTCTCGTCGGCGACAGCGCCGTGACCCTCCCGGTCGGCGCCGCCTATGCAGAGGCGGGCGCCGAGGCCTTCTTCGGCGGGCGCTACTATCTCCGCGCGGCGCGGCCGCTCGCCGTCTCCGTCACGGGCGACGTCGACACCGGCCGGCCCGGCGTCTGCACCGTGACCTACCGAGCCGACTGCCTCGGCCTGCACGGCGAGGCGCGGCGCACCGTCACCGTGGTGGACGACGAGCCGCCGACGATCACGCTGACTGCGGATCCCGGGCATACGACGCTGCCCGGCGCGGCCTACGAGGAGGAGGGCTACGCGGCCTACGACCGGGTGGACGGCGATCTGACCGCCGCCGTCGAGCGGACGGAGGAGGACGGCGCCGTCGTCTACCGCGTGCGCGACCGCGCCGGCAATACGGCCGAGGCGCGGCGCGTCATCGTCTACGACGATCCGCTGCCGCCGACGATCACGCTGCTCGGCGGACGGACGATCACCGTGCCGATCGGCGTGCCGGTCCGGGAGCCGGGCTACATCGCCGTGGACAACGTGGACGGCGATCTCACGTCCGCCGTCGTGCGGACGGTCGAGGACGGCCGCGTCGTCTACACCGTGACGGATCACTGGGGCAACCGCGCCGAGGCAGTGCGCACGCTGCGCTACAACGATCCGCTCGCGCCGGCGATCACGCTGCTCGGCGGCGAGACGTGGGTGATCTCCGCCGGCACGCCCTACAAGGAGCCGGGATATACCGCTCTTGACAACGCCGACGGCGATCTCACGTCCGCCGTCGCCGTGCGCGGTACGGTCGATCCCTTCACCGCCGGCACCTATACGATCTCCTATTCCGTCGAGGACCGCGAGCACAACCTCGCCGAGGTGCTGCGCACGGTCGTCGTGACGCCGCTGCGGCAGCCGGACGATCCGGCGCCCGACGGCCGGATCATCTATCTGACCTTCGACGACGGACCGAGCCGGCATACCGAGCGGCTGCTCGGCATTCTTGAGGCCTACAACGTAAAGGCGACCTTCTTCGTCGTCGATTACGGCTACGCCGAGATGATCGGCCGGGAGGCGCAAGAAGGCCACAGCGTCGGCGTGCACAGCGCGACGCACGCCTACCGGCAGATCTACCAAAGCGAGGAAGCCTACTTCGCCGATCTGAACAAAATGAACGAGATCATCTTCGCGCAGACCGGCCGCTATGCGACGATGATCCGCTTCCCCGGCGGCAGCTCCAACATGGTCAGCCGCTTCAACCCCGGCATCATGACGCGGCTGACCGCGGCGGTCACGGCGCGCGGTTACAGATACTTTGACTGGAACGTCGCCAGCGGCGACGCCGGCGAGACGACCGAGGCGGACGTCGTGTACCGGAACGTGATCGACGGCGTGCGGGGCCGCGACGTCTCCGTCGTGCTGATGCACGACAGCAAGGAATACACTGTGGACGCAGTCGAGCGGATCCTGATCTGGGGGATCGCAAACGGCTATACGTTCCTGCCGCTCACGCCGGACAGCCCCGGCGCGCACCACCGGATCAGCAACTGATCACACAAACGGAGAGGATCGCTATGGAATTTCTCATTCTGAACGGCTCTCGCCCGTATCCATCCCGAGCACCTTTTTTCGCTGATGTACGCCGGGCGCAATCCCCGCGCCTGGAAGCGCAATGAACGAAAAAGCCCGGCGCGCGGATGGCCGAGGGCATGCTCCTTCCGTACAAAAAGGTGCTCGCGGAGGCGAGGCGGGAGAACATATGAAATAAAGAAGAAGCTGTCCGGACCTCACGGTCCGGGCAGCTTCTTTTCCGCGCGATGCCGGTATTCGAGCGGCGGGACGCCGCAGTGCTGCCGGAACAGCTTGCTGAAGAAATGCGGATCCGCATAGCCGACCAGCGCGCCGATCTCCTTGACGGGCATGTCCGTGCCGAGCAGCAGCTCGCAGGCATGCCGCATGCGCAATAAGGTGACGTACTGCCGGGGCGAGAGGCCGGTCTGAGAGCGAAAAAGCGCGCTGTAGCGGGAATGGCTGAGATGCTCCAACGCGGCCAGAGCGGGAATGCGCAGCGGCTCCGTATAGGAGGAATGAATCACGCGCAGCGAACGTGAGAGCGGCCCGGCGGCGGCGCCTGCGCGCACCGCGCGGGCCAGCGCCAGGAGCAGCTGCGCCAGATCGGCGCCCAGCGCCTGTCGACGCAGCGGCTCCTCGCGGGCGTAGCAGTCGAAGATCGCCGCAAACCAGGCGGCGCAGCGGTTCTCGCCCGCGGTGCGCCAGATGCCGGGAGAGCCTCCGAAGCCCAGCTCGCCGAGATACTGCGCCGCCGAGGCGCCGGTGAAATGCACCCAGAGATACTGCAGCGTCCCGCCGCCGTCGCTGTGGTAGCGGTAGGGGCAGTGCGGCGGGTAGAGGAGCGCGTCGCCCGGGCGGGCGACGTGCATGCCGTCATTGAGCGGCACCAGCAGCTGTCCCGTGAGGACAAACAGCAGATACCAGTCGTCGCGTCCCGCCGGATTGTCCGTCGTGAAGGGGACCGCCGAGCAATAACTGCCGGCGCAGTTCACGATCAGCGGCGCGTCGTCGGAGGCGACGCTGCACCGGTTCAGTGTAAACGGTCCCGTGACCGGATAGGAATAATACGCGAAATTCTTCATTCCTTCCTCCGCAAAACAAGCAAAAACTACACGCGCTGAGTCCGTTTCTCCATTGACGCGGCATGCGATCCGGGATATGATATAGCCAGAGCCGTCATACAAAGGAGAGAACGAATGGAAAACAAAAAGATCAAACTGATTCTGATCGGCGCGGGCCAGCGCGGGCAGGCCTACACGGACGCCGCCGCGCGGATGCCCGAGCGCTTTGAGGTCGTCGCCGTGGCCGAGCCGGTCGAGGCGCAGCGCGCCTACGTCCAGAAGAAGCACAATATCCCCGACGAGCGCGCCTTTCCCAGTTGGGAGCCGCTGCTCACCGCGCCGAAGATGGCCGACGCCGCCCTGATCTGCACGATGGACCGCGCCCACACCGCTCCGGCGCTGGCTGCCATGGAAAAGGGGTACGATCTGCTGCTGGAAAAGCCGGCGGCGCCGACCCCCGATGAATGCCTGCGGCTGGAGTCGGCGGCCGCCGCCCATGGCGTGCGCGTGCTCGTCTGTCACGTGCTGCGCTATACACCCTTCTTCCGCACGCTGCGGCGTCTGATCGACGAGGGCGCCGTCGGCCGCGTCATCTCCATCCAGCACCGCGAGGACGTCTCGCCCGGCCACTACTCGCACGCCTTCGTGCGCGGCAACTGGGGCAACACGGCGCGGAGCACGCCGATGATCCTGCAGAAATCCTGCCACGACATGGACATCCTGCAGTGGCTGCTCGGCCGCCGCTGCACAGAGGTGCAGTCCTTCGGCTCGCTGAGCTATTTCCGGCCGGAGAACGCGCCCGACGGCGCGCCGGAGCGGTGCCTCGACGGCTGTCCGCACGCCGGCGAATGCCCGTATGACGCGCGGCGGCTGTATCTGAACAACAAAACGAGCTGGCTGCGTCCCTACGCCGCGCAGAAGCCGAACCCGATCGACGAGGAGGTGGAGGCGGCGCTGCGCACGACGCAGTACGGCCGATGCGTCTTCCGCTGCGACAACGACGTCGTCGACCATCAGGTCGTCAATCTGCTCTTCGACGACGGCGCGACCGTGACCTTCAGCATGTGCGGCTTCACCCGCGGCGGGCGTTATCTGCACATCATGGGCACGCGCGGCGTGCTGGACGGCCATTTCGGCGACGCGTCGGTCACGCTCACCGATTTTGCCTCCGGCAAAACGCGCGAGATCCCCGTCTCCGACGCGCGCTCGGATGATACGATCGCGGGCGGCCACGGGGGCGGCGACGAGGGGATCATGGCGGCGTTTCACGATCTGCTCTGCGGCGTGCCGAACGTCTCTCTGTGCGATTTTTCCACCTCGGTGGACAACCACATGATCGCCTTCGCGGCCGAGGAATCCCGCCTCAGCGGGCGGGTGATCTCCCTTTCGGAATACAAAAGCCGCATCCGCGCGCAGAACGCCGTATAGCGGAAAAGCGTACAAAACAGGCAGGAGGCCGCAGCCTCCTGCCTGTTTTCAGGGCAGCGGAACGTCGAAAAACAGGATGTCCCGCCGCGAAAGCTCGATCGACAGATAGAGATGCCCGTCCTCCCAGAAGCCGTCCGGGTAATCAAATCGCAGCGGAAAGTCGGAAAGCACGAGCCGGTGCCGCCAGGTGCGCATATCGTCCTCCGACACCCACACCGCCAGCGGATTCCGCCGCTCGGCGCACGGCTCGTGCACCAACGCGATGCGCCCGCCGGAGAGCGCGATCAGCTTCGGCTTCGAGCCGGGGTTCGGGATCGCCGTCGGCCGCCACGGCGCCCAGCTCACCCCGCCGTCGGCCGATTCGCTTTGCCACAGCACGCCGTGCGTGGTGCGGATCAGCATCACGATCCGCCCGTCCGACAGCTCGGCAAGCGTCGGCTCCGTCCATGTCCACGGATTGCCGCTCTCGCCGAAGATCGGATACGGCGGCGCGTCGCAGCGCGCAAAGGTGCGCCCGCCGTCCGTCGAGCGAAGCACGCCGTTCTCCACGTGATCGATCCGCGGCCCGAAGCGGCCGATCCACGCGCCGCGGCCGTGCCGGTCCGCGGCGGCGCGCAGAAGGCGCGCGTTCTCCTCCGCGGAGATCGGATAATGCTGGAACGGCACGAGGACGGCGCCGCTTCTCAGACGGAGGACGCCGCGGTGGAAGGTGAAGGTCGGCAGATGCGGCTCCGGACCGCACGACGTCCAGCTGCGTCCGCCGTCCCGGCTGACCATCCGCTCGCTTTCCCAGTTGAGAAAGCGGCCGTCGTGCAGCGTCAGATAAGCCGTCGCCGTGCCGTCGAGCACGGACAGCTCGGTGCAGTAGACGGCGCGGCCGTCCTCCTGTCGGATCGGACGCGGTGCGGACCACGACCGTCCGTTGTCCTCCGAGCGGAAGAACACAACGCGGTTGAGCGGCGCCGGCTCGTAGGTGTCGCCGCACTGCGCAGCGAGAAGCAGCGCGCCGTCCGGCATCCGCCGCACGATCGGCTCGCAGCTGAGCGTGTCGGTATGCACGACGGTGAGATATGGCTTGCGTTTCATTTTTCCTCCTCCGGGAAGACGGCGCGGCGGTTCTCGCGCAGTCCGCGCGTCAGGAGCCGCAGCTCGCTGCCGCAGCAGAATTCCGTCATTCCCGCCGCGCGCGCGGCCGCGAGAAGCGGTGCGTGCGAGGTGATAACGCCGGATGCGATCCCGGCGTCCGCCGCGGCGCGCGCAGCGTGCGTCACGGCGTCGAGCAGCACAGGACCATCCTGCGAGGGGAACACGCCCAGATCCGCGGCCAGATCGGAGGGGCCGATCATCAGCGCGTAAACGCCGGGAACCGCCGCGATGGCGGCGGCGTCAGAAAGCGCCGAGGCGAGCTCGATCTGAATGTACACCTTCGTGCGGCGGTTGGCGGCCTCCATGTAGGCCGTCATATCGCCGGGCGCGTAGCCGCTGTGCGCGCGGCTGATCGAGACGCCGCGGCGGCCGAGCGGGGCGTATTTGGCGTACGCCACCGCCTGCCGCGCATCCGCGGCGTCCCGCACCATCGGCACGAGCAGTCCGTCCGCGCCGAAGTCGAGCGCCTTGGTGATCCACTCGCGTCCCGTGCCGGGTACGCGCACGATCGTCTCCACGCCGCAGCCCCGGGCGACCGCCGTCATCTCCGCCGCCTCCCGCACGCTGAACGGGCCGTGCTCGCAGTCAATGATCCAGAAATCATAGCCGCTCTGGCGCAGCATGACCGGGAAATTGGGAAAAACCACCTCGCTCAGCATGATGCCGAGCCGCTTCCGTCCGTTCATACGTCCTCCTCCTTCAGTTGGGTGAGGCGGCACAGGCCGCGGAAGACCGCGTCTCCCGTGTCGCTCGATACGATCGGATAGCGGCCGCAGGCCGGATCCAGCCGGAGATACGGCGCGATCTGCGCGCTCATCCGTCCGCCGGTCAGGAGGATCTGGCTGGCGCGCCCGTCGGGGTCGAGCTGCCTGATCACCCGACCGAACTGCGCCGCCAGGTCGGCAAAAGCCGCGCGCAGCAGATTTTCCGGCGTGAAGTTACAGGCGTCGAGCCCCGCGACCGAGGCGCCGGGGAACATCTGCGTTTCATAAAATCCGGTCGCCGCGCGCACGCCCGCGCCGTCAGCGGGCTCGATCCGGCCGATCCGCTCCCACATGGCCGAGACCTCCGGCGCCGTGCCGGTGAACAGCTCGACCGTGCGGCGCAGAAACTCCACGATCACCTGCATGCTGCGTCCGCCGGAGAGCTTGGAGACCGTGTGCAGATACGTTCCGCCGAAAAACGGGCGGATCTCGCCGCACAGCCCGTCCCGCCCGCCGTCCCACGACGGCGCCAGCACGGAAACCTGCGAGGCGGTGCCCAGATTGATGCTGATCTGCCCGGGCAGGAGTCCCGCGCCGAGCAGCGCCGCCTGCTGATCGCCGACATCCGGATAGATCGGCACGCCGCGGTACGTCCCGCAGGGACGCACGCCCGTCTCCACCTGCGGCAGGCGCAGCCCGTCAAAGCCGATCGCCTCCAGGAGCGGCTCGTTCCAGCGATGGGCGCGCAGATCGTAAAGGCCGGTCGGCGCGGCGTTCGTCTCATGCGTCACGTTGCGGCCGCAGAGCGCGGCGATCAGGCAGGAGCCGAGCGTGTAAAGCTCGCCGCCCGCAAGACTCCGCTCGCCGCGGCGCGCGCGCGCATACAGGCTGCACAGCGCCATCTCCGGCTTGAGGCACATGCCGCTGGCCGCGAGATAGGGGGCGGCGAGGCGGCGCAGCGTCTCAAACGGGATCCCCTCCGCCGTCTCCTCCATGACGAGCTCGTCCTGCCAGGAGATGTACGGGCTCGGCGCGCCGTCCGCGCCGCGCAGCACGCAGCCGTGCATCTGCGTGGAGAACAGGATGCCGTCGACGCGCGCGCCGCTGTCGATCGCCTCGTCGATGTAATCGCGCACGGCGGAGACAACCGGCTCCAGCGCATATTCCGCGCGGCGCGCGTCCGCGTCGGGCAGACGCACCGTGGCGATGCGCGTTTCCTTCTCCGGGCCTCCCTCGCACAGGCGGGCGAATTTCAAAAAGCTGCTGCCGCAATCGATTCCTATGTACATTTTCCACGCCTCTTGCTTTGTATACAAATTATTGAAGCTGCTCTTTTCATTTGCTGAGATTCACAATTTCTCCGTGCACAAATACACTCTTGACACAGAAAAAACAAAATGGTATACTGTAATACAATCCACAAACGATCCGGCTCTGCCGGAGAAAGCAGGAACTATGGCCATCTCCCTGAACGGAACCCTCTCCCGCAGCGCCGTCTCCGCCAAAGCGATCGCCCAGCTGCGCCAGGATATCATCATGCGCCGCTATCCGCCCGACAGCTGCATCACCGAGCAGCACATCTGCGACACCTACGGCATCAGCCGCTCGCCGGCGCGCGCGATCATGCAGCAGCTCGAGAAGGAGGGCATGCTGCGCATGCTGGACAACGGCACAAAGCAGATCATCACCTTCACCAAGAAGGATATGAACGATCTCTACGAGCTGCGCAACTACATCGAGCTGAGCGCGGTCGCGGCCATCTGCCGCGCCAAGACGCGCCACTATGCGCCGCTGGTCAAAACGCTCGAGGAGCTGGAGACGCTGAAGGAGCAGACGGACGCCGATTACGTGGACGCGGACATCGGCTTTCACCGCTCCGTCATCGCCATGGGGCAGAACCGCATCCTGCTCTCGGCCTACGACAACATTTCCCCGATCCTGTATACGATCTTCACGATCAGCGTCTACACCTACGCGGAGCAGTTTCTGCGCGAGTTCGACGAGCGGCATCACCGCCTCGTCCGCTCGCTGCTCAGCGAGGACGAGGACGTCTGCCTCACGCGCTTCCGCGAGCATCACGACTACGCGCTGAGCCGCGCCGTATTGACGATGGACGAGATCGAGGCCGGCCGTCTCGGCGGTCTGGCGCCGTGATGAATACAATACCCAAATAAGCCCTTCAAGGGAAACCCGGGGCGGCGCGACGCCGCTCCGGGTTTCTTTGGGTATAGAGGAGAGCTTACTTTCTGCGCTTTCTGCCCAGCGTCACGGCGGCGCAGGCAGTCATCGCGGAGACGATCACGGAGATCACGACCGGATCCGCCGTCTTCGGGGAAGAGGCCGGCACGGCCGGCTTCTGCGTCGTCGGCGCAGCCGTCGTCGTCGGCGCGGCCGTCGTCACCGGTGTGGCTGTCGTTACCGGCGCGGCCGTCGTCACCGGCGCTTCCGTCACCGGGGCCGCGGGCGCCGCCTCGCCCTTCAGGGCGGCGACGTTCGAGGCGACCTCGGCGCCGCTCAGCGCGCGGTTATAGAAGAGGATGTTCTTATAGGCCGCGTCGTTGGCGGAGTTGTTCGCCGAGGCGAGGCCGGTGAAGGCCAGACGCTGCTCGCCGGCATCGGCGATCGGCACCGGCAGGGCGGCCGAGGCGACCTTCTCGCCGTCCACGTAGAGCGACACGTCGCCGCCGACCTCGCCCGTGACGGTCAGCACCTTGCCCGCGATCTGCTCAAACGGCACCACGCCGCTGGCATTGACCTTCGTGCCGTCGGCGCATTCGATCTGGCAGTACACACGCTGCGCGCCGAAGTGATAATAGAACACGAACGGCATGCCGGTCGATTTCTCAAAGATCAGCCAGGCGGTCCAGCCGTTGGCGCGGCCCTCCGCGTAGGCGTAGCGGCCGAGATAAATCTGATACGTGAAGGAATCGGAGGTGAGCAGCTTCGTCGCCGTATCCGGGAACAGGCCCTTGCCCATCTGGCCGACGTGAAGCGCCTCGTCCTCCCAGGAGAGGTTGTCCGCCAGCGTCAGCTCGATGTCGAGGCCGTGGCCGGTCAGATCCGCCCATACGGCGCTCTGCGCGTCGTGTCCCTCGGCGGTGTTCTGCACGCCGTCGTAGAAGGCAGCCAGGCCGTCGAGCGCGATGCCGCGGCCCGTCACCGCCTCGGCGGTCACGGGAGCGACGTCCACCGTCACCTTGCCGCCGGTGAGGGCACGGTAGTTTTTCGCAACCTCCGCCTCGTTCAGCGCGCGGGTATAGAGAAGGATATTCTTATACGCCGCGTCGTCCGCGGAGTTGTTCGGATGGCGGATGCCGGTGATGCCGAGGCGCTGCGCCTCCAGCGTGGCGATCGGCACCGGCAGCTCGGCCGAGGCCAGCTTCTCCGCATCCACATAGAGCGCGACCTCGCCGCCGACCTCGCCGGTCAGCGTCAGGAGCTTGCCGCCGAGCTGATCGAACGGGTACACGGCGCTCACGTTGACCTTGTCGCCGTCCTCGCACTCGATCTGGCAGTAAACGCGCTGCGCGCCGTAGTGATAGTAGAACACGAACGGCATACCGGTCGAGCCCTCATAGATCAGCCAGGCCGTCCAGCCGGTGGTGCGGTCGGCCGCGTAGAGATAGCGGTCGAGATAGATCTGGTAGGTGAAGGCGTCGCCGGAAACGATGCGGTTGGCGATCTCCGGGAGACGCGCGTTGCCCTGCTGGCCGACGTGAAGCGCCTCGTCCTCCCAGGAGAGGTTGTCCGCCAGGCGCAGATCGATGTCGAGGCCATGGCCGGTCAGGTCGGCCCAGACGGCGGAGTTCGCGTCGTGGCCGGCGGCGGTGTTCTGCTTGCCGTCATAGAAGGAAGCCAGGCCGTCGAGCACGACGCCGCGGCTCGTGACCGCCTCGGCGGTCACGGGAGCGAAGGAGACAGGGCCCGTCTCGGACGGATCCTTGACCTCAATCTTGTTGCCGGTCAGCGCGGTGTAGTTCGATGCGATCTCCTCCTCGCTCAGCGCGCGGTCGTAGATCAGGATGTTTTTGTAGGTAGCGTCGTCTGCAGAATTGTTTCTGTTCTGGAAGCCGTTGAAGGACAGCGTCTCCGTATCCATCACAGCGAGCGGCGCCGGGAAATCGGTCGTGCCGAGGCGCTTCTCGTTGATGTAGATCGAGAGCTTGCCGCCGACCTCACCCGTGACGGTCATCACGCTGCCGGGCAGCTTCTCAAAGTCGCACGGGCCGCTGACGTTGACTGCGTAGCCGTCGGCATCCTTCAGCTGGCAGTACACCACCTTCATGCCGTAATGATAGTAAAACGTATAGGTCCAGGAGTTGTCTGCGGCGGCGTAGTAGAACCAGGTCGTCCAGCCGTTCGTGCGGCCGGGTTCGTATTTATAGTCGCCGAGATAGATCGAATAGGTGTGCGCGTCGCCGGTCAGGACGTCCACGATCCCCTTCGGGAAGACGCCCTTGCCCTGCAGGCCGACGTACAGCGCGTCGTCCTCCCACGAGAGGTTGTCGCCCAGCGTGAGGGCGATGTCGTTGCCGTGGCCGCTGAGGTCCGCCCAGACGGCGGATTTCGCGTCGTGGCCGCCGGCGGTGTTCTGCTTGCCGTCATAGAAGCCGACAAGTCCGTCCGTGGCAATGCCGCGCTCCTCCGCGGGGCCGGCGGCCGCCGCCATTGCGCCTGCGGCCGCGGAAACGGCCATGCAGAGACAGAGGAGAAGCGAAAGAAGCTTTTTCATGAGGGATACCTTGCCTTTCATTGAGATTGATTTTCAATATATCGATGGGCGCCGCGCGCCTCACCATTTCGCCAGATCCGAGGAGAGAGACGACAGCTTGCGGTCAAACAGCTTGGTCTTTGATGCGTACCAGGAGGCGAAGTTCCGCTGCTTGTTGACGATGTTGTCGCCGAAGGAGATATACGGATTGCCGAGCGCCGTGTCCCAGACGTAGCCGAAGTCGTAGAACAGCGTGTCGTGCACCAGATCGATCATCTCCGTCGAATCGGCGTCGCGCGCGTCGCGGTATTTGAGGATCGATTCATAATAGACCGGCACGACCCGGCGGTAGCTCTCCATGCAGAGCGCCTCGAGCAGCAAGGCGGAGGCGTCCGGCGTCTCAAGCGAGGTCGGGATGGCGAAGATCGTCGCACCGACGGAGCCGGTCAGATAGCTTTTCTGCTCCTCGGTGTACTTCGGCTGCGGCAGCACGCCGTAATCGGATTCCATATCGCGCATGCTGGTGGCGATGCCCAGGTGGACGCCGAAGAAAAGCCCCTGGTCGTTTTTGAACATCTCCAGCATGCGGTCGTTGTCGATGTAGCCGCCGCGGGATTTGAAGGTGCTGGGCGTATCGTTGACCAGCGCGTATACCTTTTCGTAAGCCTCGACGCTTTTCTCATTGTACAGCGTCAGCTTCAGCCCCTCCGCCTCGTCCTGCGTCACCGCCTTCATATCGAAGGCGGTGTAGAGTCCGCGGATCGCCCATTTGTTGATGATCAGCCCGTAGCGGTCGGCGTCGTTGTAGCGGCCGTTGCCGTCGAGATCGCTGAGCACCGCCGTGCTCATGCGCAGCATCTCGTCAAAGGTCCATCTGCCCTCGCGCACCAGCGTATAGGGATCCTCCAGCTGATAGTCGGCGAGCAGCTTCTGATTGAAAAAGGTGACGAGCAGACTCGAATACTGCTGCAGGTCGTAGTCGCCGGTGCAGGCGAACAGCTTGCCGTCGATGGTCAGCGTATCGTTGTAGCCCTTCGCCCACCAGGGATTATCAAAATCCAGATACTGCCGCTCGTGCAGATTGAGATAGCAGCCCTGCGTGGACAGCGTGATGCCGTACCAGTAGTTCGGCGCCACGATGTCGTAGTCGCCGGAGGCGGCCTGCACGCTGTTGACGATCGCGGCCATGAAGCCTTCGGAGCCGGCGGAGAAGCCGGGCAGCGGGACGTAGTCGATCGCGCACTCGAAGCGCTCCTCGACCGCCGTGTTCCGCTCGAAGACCGCCGAGGCGAGGAGGTGCGCCGTGTCGTCCGGCTCGGCGATATAATAATCAGAAAGCTCCTCCATGCAGAGGATATGGAACGTGTAGCCGTCAAACGACGTCTCGGGCAGCCTGTCCGGCAGCGTCTCCGGCGCGTCCGTCTCCGGCTGCACGGTGCTCTCCGCCGACGTATCGGAGGCCGGCGGCGCCGATGTGGTGTCGGGGGACGGCGAATGACCCGAGCAGGAAGCCAGGAGCAGCGGCGAAAGGAGCGCCGCGCAGAAGACGCGCAGAACGGATCGTTTCATGACATCTCTCCTCTCTGTGGCCGCCGAAGCGTTCCGGCAGCCCTTTCCCTTGTACGGCATCATTGTATCACACAGGATTTTCGTTGTCAATACTTTCTAGAGAAATTGTATACAATTATTTTGATTTGTGTTGACAGACCGCCAGCAACCTGTTATAATACAGGCAGACCATCCGTCAGGAAGCGAGGAAATCTCCCATGAGCTGGTATCTGGAATCAATGAAAAGCCTTCTGAGCGAGGCCGACGCGCGCTGGCTGCGCGCCGTATGGGCGCCGGCCGTCGTCGGCGTGCCGCCGTCCGACGCGCTGCGCAGCCTGTGCGTCATGCCGGACGGCGAGATCCGTGCCTACGGCGAGCGGGACAAAACGACGGTTCGCGGCGGCTCGGGCGAGGCGATCTATCTCGCCTCCCGGGACTGCGGCCTGTCGTGGAAAGCCTATCCCGTGCCGCCCGGCGCGCTCGGCGCGTCCGTGCGCAGCCCGTATTCCGGGAAATACATTTCTCTCCGCAACGTCACAGGCGGCGACGCGCCGGGACTCTACGTCTTCTCCTCCGCCGTCGGCCCCGACGACACGGCGCCGGCGCGGCGGCGGATCGATCCGTCGGTCTATCAGGTGATCCTGCCGCCGGTGGCGATGGTCTCGCGGCGGCGCTGGCTCTGCCCGATGCATTTTGTGGACGAGCGGCGGCACTATCATCCGGTCATCGCGATCTCGGACGACGACGGCGAGAGCTGGACGCTCCGCCATCTGCCCGCCGCGCCCGATCACACCGTCTCCGGCGCGCACCGCGGCCTCCGCTGGCAGAACAGCGGCGCGGAGCCGTGCGTCGCCGAGATGCCCGACGGGCGTCTCATGCTGCTGGCGCGCACCTCGCTCGACGTGCTGTACGTTTACGAATCCTTCGACGGCGGCGACACCTGGACGGAGGGCGCGCCGTCCGATTTCCACGCCACGCTGACGACGCCGGCCTTTCTGCGCCTCTCCGACGGGCGCGTCGTTCTCTTCTGGTGCAACACGCAGCCGCTGCCGGAGCTCGATCACACGGCGCAGCGGCCGCTCATGCCGCCCTCCGCCGTCTCCGGCCTGGCCGAGGACGTCTTCACCAACCGAGACGCCAATCACGCCGCCGTCACCGCGGACGGCGTGCACTGGGAGGGCTTCCGCGAGGTGTTTCTGAGCGAGATCCGCCACCGCGCCGATTTCCGCACCTGCGGCGGCGCCGTCAGCTCCGCCGACAAAAGCGTTCATCAGTTTCAGGCGCTCGAGCTGCCCTACGGGAAGATCCTGCTCGCCTTCGGCCAGCACGAGATTTCCCGTCGGATGGTCATCTTTGACGCGGACTGGCTGACGGAGAAGACGCGGCGCGAGGATTTTTCGCGGGGGCTGGACGGCGTCAGCACGCACGTCTACGTAAAAAGCATCAGCGGCACGGCGCTCTACTGGAAGCAGCGGCCCGGACACTGCGCCTGGAACCGAACCTACGGCGCGCTGCTTGTTCCCGATCCGGACGAGACGTGGGGCGAGGTGCTCCAGATCTGCCGCATCCACGATCCGCGTCTCGTCAGCGAGACGCAGGGCGCGGTGTGGAATTTCCCCGCCGCCCGCCGCGGCACGGTGACGATCGAAATGCGCGTCGGCGGCGCGGGCGTGGCCGTCTCGCTGACGGACCGCTGGTACAACGTCATCGACGAGACCGTGCGCGCCGAGGCGCCCTTTTCCCTGCCGCTCGACCGGACGCGCCTCGCGCCCGACGTGTGGCATACCGTCCGCATCCGCTTCGATACCGCGCGCGGCACCGCCGCCGTCGACTCGGACGGCGCGCCGCTCGGCACATTCCCGATCCGCGCCGACGCGCCGCACGGCCTCTGCTATCTGCATCTGCAGAGTCCGGCGGGAGAGCCGGACGGCGTCGGCACCTATATCCGCTCGCTTGCGATGCAGAGCGAGGACGCGCCGGACGAGGCGGCGCAGAACCATGACGAGGAGGCGGCAAAATGACCCGACGCGAAGCTGTACAGAACGCAATTCTTCACCACCCGACGGAGCCGGTGCCCTATTCGGTTTTCTTCACCGCGCAGGAGCGGCAGCGCGTCGCCGACTGGCTCGGCGATCCGCATTTCACCGACCGGCTGGGCGGGTATATCTCCACCTGCGATTACAGCGGCGACTGCGTGCCCGTCGAGGGCCGTCCGGGCTACTTCCGCGACGATTTCGGCGTCGTGTGGAACCGGAACGGCGTGGACAAGGACATCGGCGTGATCGAGCGGCCGCTCTTCGCGGAGCCGGATCTTTCCCTCTATCGTCTGCCCGCGCCGGATGAGGCGAAGCTGCACGCGCGCTTCCGCGCGCTCGAGGCGCAGAAGACGGAGAATTACAAGATCGCCATGCTCGGCTTCTCTCTGTTTGAGCGCGCCTGGACGCTCTGCGGCATGGAGGAACTGCTCACGTATATGATCACCGACGAGGAATTCGTCGAGGGACTCTTTGAGGAGATCACGAACTGGAATCTGGCGGTGCTCGACATCGCGCTGCAGTATTCCTTCGACGCCTTTCATTTCGGCGACGACTGGGGCCAGCAGCGGGGGCTGATCATGGGACCGCGCTGCTGGAGAAAGTACATCGCCCCCTGCGTCCGGAAAATGTATGAGCGCGTACGCCGCGCCGGCCGCGCCGTCTCCCAGCATTCCTGCGGGGACATTCACGAGGTGTTCGGCGATCTGATCGATATGGGGCTGAACGTCTATCAGACCTTCCAGCCGGAGATCTACGATATCGAAAAAATGAAGCGGGAGTACGGCGGGGATCTGACCTTCTGGGGCGGCATCAGCACACAGAAGCTCCTGCCGTACGCGACGCCGCAGGAGGTGCGGGAAACGACGCGTCGCATCATCGGCACCCTGAACCGAAACGGCGGGTACATCGCCGCGCCGACCCATTCCGTCCCCGGCGACGTGCCGCCGGAGAACATCCTCGCCATGCTCGAGGTCTTCACGGACGGCCGCCTGAGCGCCTCGCTCTGGGGAAAGTAGGCGGCAGTACGTTTCTCCGCGCGGAAAACGCAAAACCTATTGACAAATATATGGGCGATCTGTATAATATGGATGGAGGTTTCTTCCGCAAATTTTCATGCAGAAAGGACAACGATCATGAAGAAAGTATTTTCTCTTGTATTCGCCATTTTGTTTTGCCTCCTTCCGTTTCTGAGCGCATGTTCCCAGAACGGACCGTCCGCGGACGGTCCGAAGACGACGGCGGAGCCGTCGTCGACCAACGCCTCCTCCGGCACCACGGCGGCGGCTGTCACCGAACCGGCGGAAACGGCGCCGCAGTTTCTCCCGGACGAGCTCCCCCCCGATCTGAAATTCGACGGTGAGACCTGCACCATCTTCTGCTGGGAATCGTGGGATCCCAGTGAATTCTTCGTGGAAGAGGATTCCGGCGACATCGTCGATGCCGCGGTCTACGCCCGCAATCTGGCCGTCGAGGAACGCCTCGGCATCAAGCTGGCGTGGGATAAGCAGCCGCGTCAGGAATCCGCCTACGGCTCCGCGCTGAAGGATGCGCTCGCGCAGCAGAATGCCGCGGCCGACAACACCTACGACGCCGTCGCCTGCTACGGCATGCGCGTCGCCTCCTGCGCCATCGGCGGCCAGCTCATCAACCTGCGCGATACGCAGTACATCGACTTTGACAAGCCGTGGTACTACGCCTCCGCCACGCAGGCGGGCACCCTGCACAAGGGCTATACCTTCTTCTGCGCGGGCGATATTTCCTACAACGCCCTCGCGCGCATGTCCGGCGTCTTCTTCAACAGCGACATGATCCGCGACAACAACATGGAGGATCCGTATGAGATCGTCCTCTCCGGCAAGTGGACCATCGACCGCATGCACGACATGATCCGCGATATGTACGCCGATCTCGACGGCGACGGCAAGCGCAGCGACGAGGACCGCTACGGCATCATGATCGCCGGCGACCAGGCGCAGACGCTCTACTACGGCACCGGCTCGCACTTCATCGAGCACGACGCCGACGACAACCCGATCATCTCTGACGACCTCTACAGCGAGCGCACCATCACCATCATCGACAAGTACGTCGCGCTGCTCGGCGAGAACGCCGCCTACAAGAACCCCACGGGCGACGAGCCGAAGAACTTCGACGAGGGCCGCGTGCTCTTCTATGTGTACCCACTCGGCCACGTCTCCGATCCGACGCTGCGCGAGGCGGAGATCAACTACGGCTTCATCCCGCAGCCGAAGGTCGAGGAATCCGATAAGGAATACCACGCCTCCGTGACCAACGCCATCACCCTCTTTGCGATTCCGCTCGTCGTCTCCTCGCACGACAAGTCCTCCGCGCTGATCGAGTGCCTCTCCTCCGAGGGCTAACGCCGCGTGACGCCGGTCGTCTTTGAGCAGGCGTACAAGGTCAAGTACAACTACGACAGCAGCGCGCGCCAGACGCAGATCTTCGACATCCTGCGCGAGAACGCCGTCTTCGACCTCGGCAAGATCTTCTCGAGCGAGCTGTTCGGCGGCATTTCCACCGGCGTCATCGACACCCAGGTCTGGAACGGCAAGAACAACTTCTCCTCGATCATGAAGAGATACGAAAACAACATCAAGAGAGGCATGGACAAACTGACAAACAGCCTGAATCTCGGCTGACCAGCATAAGGAGACGCACGACCCTATGAACAAAGTACTTCTGATCCTCGTGGACGGCATGCGGCCGGATTCCCTCGCCGCCTGCGGCCACCCCTTCGTCGGGGAGATGCTCGCGCACAGCACAAGCTTCCTCTCCGCGCAGACCGTCATGCCCTCCGTCACCCTGCCCTGCCACATGTCGCTCTTCCACAGCGTCACGCCGCAGCGCCACGGCATCCTCGGCAACACCTACATGCCGCCGGCGCGTCCCGTGCGCGGAATCACGGAGGTTCTGCGCGCCGCCGGAAAGAAATGCGCCTTCTTCTACAACTGGGAGGAGCTCAAGGACCTCTCACGGCCCGATTCCCTCGCCTTCGGCTGCTTCCTCTCCGGCCACGTCTACGGCTATGAGAACGCCAATCCCCGCCTGACCGCGCTGGCAAAGGAATACATCCGCACCGACGCGCCCGATTTCCTCTTCCTGTATCTCGGCTGGACGGACGCCGCCGGGCACGACTTCGGCTGGATGGGCGATGAGTATCTCCGCGCCGTGCGCGGCAGCTGGGACTGCATCGAATCGATCTGCCGCGATCTGCCCGACGACTATCTGACGATCGTCACGGCCGATCACGGCGGCCACGGCCGCAACCACGGCACCGACATGCCCGAGGACATGACGATCCCGATCCTCTGCTACAACCGGAATCTCCCCGCGCGTCCGGCGGACGGCGGCAATATCATGGACATCGCGCCGACGATCGCCGCGCTGCTCGGCGCCGCGCCGGAGAGCGAATGGGAAGGCGCGCCCCTGACGCTCTGAGGCCAAAAAACTCCCCGGCGATCCATACCGGATCGCCGGGGAGTTTTATTTTCGTTTTGCGCGGCGGAAGCGGCGGTATAAGAAACGCACGAGGAGAATCGCAGCAAGCAGCGCTCCCGTGATGCCGGCCGCAGCGGACGGCGGCATAATCCAAGACAGAATGCCAAACGCAAAAACCCCGGTCATAAGCCAAACCACAAAACGCCAGCATTCCGACGGACTCGACGGTCGTATTCGAATGGGCACGTCGTGCGGCGGTACGTCCTCCGGGAGCGGCCGCAGCTCCAGCGCGAGGTTCGCCCGTGCCAGCATCCGCGTCAGCAGCTCTCCGCCCCGGCACAATTTATCAAACAGAGCGCCGGCGGAAAACCAGCACGCAAACAGATCGTGCGGCGGCTCACCGCGGCAAAGCCCGCCCGTCACCTCAAACACGATCCCCTTTTCGTTCTGCCGATTTGCCTGAACGTGCAGAACGCGCCAGACTTCCTCACGCGGCAGCAGAATCGTACTTTTTCCTCCCCAGCCGTACACCCGGTGAAAACCGCAGATCCGGACGCGCCGGCGATACTCCGGGTACTGCCCCTCATAGCCGTTCTCCGTCATCCAGGCGTCGATATATCGGATTTCCCGCGCCAGTTCGTCCTTTCGATACACCGCACCGAAGGCGCTCGGATACGTCTTCTGCGTCGCGGCGATCCGATCGTACAGCGCGCGCCACACGTCCTCATATTTTTCCCGGCTGAGTGCATTGTAAGCCTTCGTCAACGCCCGATGATCTTTGCGGTTCGGCCGCGGGGCCGCGTGCTTCTCAATCTTCGTCAGCAACTGTACCGCCTCTTTATCCGCGCGCGCAGAAAAATTCTCCTTCATGAGCGGAAATGCGAGTTCACGTCCCTCCCACCGGGCGCTCAGCTTTTCAAGCTCCCAAATCAGCGGAAGAAGCGCCGTTTCCTCAGAATTGAGCAGCGGAACGGGAAGAGATTCTTTATGGACGACCGAACGTGTCAGCGTCTGAACGGCTTTCATAAACGTTCTGCCGGCGGCTGAAGTCTCCGCGGCATTGAGAGAAACGAATTCGCATTCAATTCCCGAGAAGGTTATTGTATACTCATTCTCGGAAGTCCAGAAGCGCGACGTGCAGCGGCCGCTTTCCGGATCATAGTCCGCCGGAAAGCTGTCCGTATCCGTCCAGAAAACCGTATATGGTTCAACAGCGGCATCGTACTGCGCGCCGCGCAGCGTCAGGACGATCGCGAACGCGCCATAATCCACAAACAAGCGAACAGTATCCCCTTCGGGAAGAAAAAGAAAGTCATCGTCAAAATAATTAACATGCTCCAGCCAGGCGAATGCCTGCGCAACGTCGGGGAAATGCTCGGTCACCGCCATCATGACCCGCCGCCGGGCTTCCTCCCGACGGCGGACGTTTTCTTCATGGCACTGTTTGAGGAAATCGGACAGCACTTGGGGCGACACGTCCTCGGGAATCAACGTGCGCAGCGGGGCGTTCTCCTTTTTGTTCAGCGCGTCCCGCAGCAACAGCAGCATTTTCGCATCTTTTTTGTCACGGATCCGATAATACAGGCTCTCCAAGCTTTCCAGCTGGGCACGATCCAGGGTGCAAACGTCCAGCAATCCCATACCTCCCCCTCTTTTCCGTTTTTTCACTATTATATCATACGCCCCCTTCCCTGTCAATTCCGGAACTGCACAAAACGCTCCCGGCGATCCGAGGACCGCCGGGAGCGTTTGGCAAAAGGCGCGGGACTACAGCTTTTCCGTGTAGACGAAGGTCGGGCACGGGATCTCCAGCGCGCCGCAGACCGAGCGCAGCACCGCGTTCGTCGTCAGCGTCGTGCCTTCGGGCGTGTAGAGATGCGTCTCGTCGGAATAGCACGCCGCCGGGGCGTTCTTCACGACGGTATACAGATCGTCGATGCCGAAGCCGTGGCGGGTGACGATCTCCGATGCGATCTCATTGTAGCGCACGATATCGGCGTTATACCGCTCAAAGATGTCGCTGATCTTTCCCTCTCCGCCCGGCGTCGTCGTGGCGAAAATGATCTTCGCCTGCGGGAAGATCCGCTCGCAGCGGCAGCAGATCTTCTCAATGAAGGCGCCGTAGGCATCCGGCGGCGTCAGACAGCCGTCGCCGAGGATGCGAAGGACGTCCCACAACCCGGCGTTCCAGTGCACCAGATCCGGCTCGCCGGTGCAGCACTGCTCCTTCCAGATGTGCAGATAGCGGAGCAGATACTCCGCGAACTGGCAGTTGCCCGAGGGAAACGTGACCTCACACGCGCCCTCAAGCGCCTTTTTTACATATTTGTCGTAGCCGATGCGGATCGAATCGCCGACAAGAAATACTCGCTTCATGTCCTGTCTCCTTTGAGAAATCGTCTCATTGTAGCACGGCGGCCGGAGGGTGTCAATGGAAAAACGCCGCCTCTCGTCTCCCGGGCAGAATTTTTTCCGCATATGCGCCGACAATCTTTCGCGCGGCGCTTGCAAAAGCGGCGGGGCTGCGCTATAATGGGAGTGAAAACCGCAAAGGAGGGATTCGTGATGGAAATCTGGAGCGCCGAACGGGCGCGCGCGTGGTATGAGGCGACGCCGTGGCTCCTCGGCATGAACTTTCTGCCCTCCACCGCCGTCAACGCGATGGAGATGTGGCAGCAGGAGACGTTCGACGAGGCGACGATCGCGCGCGAGCTGTCCTGGGCGCAGTCGTTCGGCTACAACAGCGCGCGCGTGTTCCTGCCGTATCTCGCGTGGTCGATCGACGAAGACGGCTTCCTATCGCGCTTTGAGACCTTTCTCCGCCTCGCCGACGCGCGCGGGATCGCCGTATTGCCGATCCTCTTTGACGACTGCGCCTTCGACGGCGGGCGGGATCCCGCCGCCGGCCCGCAGCCCGATCCGATCCCCGGCGTGCACAACAGCCGCTGGACGCCCTCGCCCGGCTTCGCCGCCGCCGACGATCCGGCGCAGCAGAGCCGTCTGCGCGAATACGTGCATGCCGTGATCGGCACGCACCGCGGCGACGCGCGCATCGCGGCATGGGATCTCTACAACGAGCCGGGCAACACAAAGCGGGACGCCGATTCGCTGCCGCTCCTCGTGAACGCGTTCCGATGGGCGCGGGAATGCGCGCCGGCGCAGCCGCTGACGAGCGGCTTCTGGCGGATCGGCCGCCGCGACGCGCTGTATCACGCGGCGCTTGAGCTCTCGGACGTCGTGAGCTTTCACTCCTATCTCGACCGCGCCGCGACCGAGGCCGTCGTGCGCGAGATCGCCGCGCTCGGCCGGCCGATCTTCGTCACCGAATGGCTCTGCCGCCAGAACGGCAGCACCTTTGAGGCGCTGCTGCCCTTCTTTGCCGAGGAGAAGATCTCCGCATGGCACTGGGGCTTCGTCGTCGGCCGCACGCAGACGAATCTGTGGTGGGGCCGGCGGGATCCGGCGCCGCCCGTCTGGCAGCACGACGTCGTGCGGCCGGACGGCACGCCGTACAGGAAAGAGGAAATGGAACTCGTGCGCGCCTGCCGGCGAAAAGCAGAAGCTGCACATCCATCCGCATCATCAAAAACGGAGGACACAAAATGAATCGCATCTGTCTTGTCGCCGCGGACGGCCGCGGCACGATCCGTCGGGAAATCTACGGTCACTTCTCCGAGCACATCGGCGGCGTCTTCCGCGGCGGGCTGTGGGTCGGGGAGGATTCGCCGATCCCCAACACGCGCGGCTTCCGCAATTTCGTCATCGAGCGCTTCCGCGCGATCGATCCGCCGGTGCTCCGCTATCCGGGCGGCTGCTTCGCCGAGACCTACGACTGGCGGGACGGGATCGGTCCGCGTGCGTCGCGGCCGCGCCGGGTGAACTGGTGGTACAAAAACGACCGGCGCGTGGAGACGAACGAGGTCGGCACGCACGAATTCACGGATTTCTGTCACATGACCGGCGCCGCGCCCTATCTGGCCGGCAACATCACCTCGCTTACGCCGATGGACATGCGCGACTGGATGGAGTACTGCGACTTCCCCGCCGGCGAGACGACGCTTTCCGAGGAGCGGGCGAAAAACGGCTCGCCGGAGCCGCTCGGCGTGCGCTTCTGGGGGATCGGCAACGAGAACTGGGGCGGCGGCGGCAACATGACGCCGGAGATGTACGCACGGGAATACGCCCGCTACGCGACGATCTGCGACTCCGTGAACGTCGGCGGCGCGCGCTTTATCGCCTGCGGCGCGAACAGCTTCGACATCGGCTGGACGGATCGCTTCATGCGCGAATGGAGCGCGAAGTGCGCGCCGCTGTGGGGCCTCTCCTTCCACTATTACTGCGGCTCGGCCGGCGACCCGATCGCCTTCACGCACGAGGAATGGGACCGGCTGATCGCGCAGGCCGGGCGCATGGAGGAGCTGATCGAGCGGCATGCCGCCGCAATGCGCACCTTTGATCCCGAGCGGCGCGTGCGCATCGTCGTGGACGAGTGGGGCGTCTGGCATCCGGACGGAAGCGGCCCCTCGAAGGGATACAATCTCTTCGAGCAGCAGTCCACGATGCGCGACGCCGTCGTCACCGCGCTGACGCTCAACATCTTCAACAACCACTGCGACACGGTGTACATGGCGAACGCGGCGCAGCTGTGCAACAATCTGCACTGCCTCTTTCTCACCGGGCCGAATCCCGGCGAGGAACTTGTGACGCCGACCTACCACGTCTTCGATCTGTTCAAGCGCCATCAGGGCGCGCGCCACATCCACACGGCCGGCGTGCCCGCCTCTCTCTCCGTCTCCGCCTCCGAGCGGGACGGCGTCGTGACGCTGACCGCGGCGAATCTGAACTATGACCGGGACGAGGCGGTGGAGCTGTCGTCGTTCGACGTGCCGCTGGGCGCCCGGGCGCGTCTGACGCATCTGACGGCGGAGCCGCATGCGCACAATACCTTCGAGGCGCCCGAGACGGTGTCGCCCGGCGCGCCGATCGAGCTGCCCGTCGCCGACGGAAGGATCGTTTTCACGGTACCGGCCGCCTCCGTCACGCGGCTGGAGATCGAAGAATAACGGACAAAAAAGAAGGACCTCGCGCACGCGAGGCCCTATTTTTGTCCGTGATCCGGATAAAACACATAAAAGTCCACGGAAATCCATCCGTTTCCCCTTGACAGCACCCGCTGCGCGGTGTATAATGAACACGTTCATAATCATTCCCCGCCGCGCGGGATGTCAAGGAGGCCGCCATGCCGAAGATCCTTGAAAAGGTGCGCGAGCAGCTGCTCGCGGAGGCCGAACGGCAGATCGCCGAGCGCGGCTACGCCCGCACGACGATCCGTTCCGTCGCCGGTGCCTGCGGCATCGCCGTCGGCACGGTGTACAATTATTTTCCCTCGAAGGACGTGCTCGTCGCTTCCTTCATGGCGCAGGACTGGCAGCGATGCGCGGCGGCGGCCGCCGGCGGCGACGCCTCGGACGCGCACTCGTATCTCTCGCGCATCTACGACGCGCTGCGCGCCTACTCGGAGCGGCACCGCGCGCTGTTTTCCGATCCGGATGCCGCGCGCGTCTTCATGACCGTCTTTCCCGCGCGGCACCGCCAGCTGCGGGAGCAGATCGCCGCCTGGATGCTGCCGCTCTGCCCGGACGGCGGCGAGGAGGCGCGCGCTTTTCTCGCCGCGTTCCTCGCCGAATCGCTTCTGAGCTGGACAATGGACGGCACGCCGTTCGAGACGATCTATTCCGTCCTGAAAAAACTCATATGATTTTTCATAAAGGAGATATATCCAATGAGCAGCTTTGAAAACCTCCGCATCGTGGACAATTTCTACCAGACCTCCCTCTTCTTCCCGATGCCCACCGTTCTGATCAGCACGCTCTGCGAGGACGGCCGCACGAACCTCGGCCCCTATTCGCTCGTGCAGCCGTACTACGTGGCCGGCAAGGATTTCTACGCCATGCTCCTCAGCTGCCGCAATTCCTCGAACACCGCGCAGAACATCCTGCGCACCGGGAAATGCGCGATCAACTTCGTGGACGACAAGCCGAAAACCTTCCGGGAAGCCGTAAAGCTCTCCTGGCCGGGCGACAAGCCCTCCGAGAAGATGCCGAAGGTCAACTTCCGTCTTGAAAAGAGCCTCATTGAGGAGGAGACCGGCGAGGCGCGGCCGCAGGTGATGAGCGACGCGATCCAGGTCATCGAGTGCACGTGGGTACGCGAGCTGGATCACGCCGAGAACGACCGGCCCGGCGAGCTGAACGGCTACGAGGGCCCGTATCATGATTTCAACGGCATCACGAGCAAATTCGGCGCGCACTTCATTTTGCGCGTGGACCGGATCCTGATGAAGAAGAAGTACCGCGACGCGATCATCAACGGCGTGCGCGCCAAGGATTTTCCGCCGCTGCCCGTCGATTACGGCTACCGCGACTCGAAGAATTTCTGGTTCCACCGCAAAACGCGCATGCGCGCGGAGCTTCTGCAGGTGCGGCAGGCGTCGCTTGAGTCCGTCCGCTACGCGGCGGACCGCGCGGACGACAAGGTGAAGTTCACCGACGACGCGCTCATGACGATCCTCGGCGTGCCGCGCGTCTTCCTCTCCACCGTGCTCAAGGGCTGCGTGGCCTGGGCCAAGGAGAACAACGTCGAGCTCATCACGGCCGAGCACATGAAGATCATCAACGACAAGCGATCCAAGGAAAAGAACAGAAAATAAGGAGCATGCAGCCATGAAAATCGTACTTGCGGGCGCCTTCGGCAACCTGGGCGCCGAAATCCTCAAGGCGCTCGTGCGCGGCGGCCATGAGGTGGTCGCCGCCGATCTGAAGGAGCGCCCCGTCGAGGGCACAGAGGGCAAATACACCTTCGCCGCCATCGACGCCACCGATCCGAAAACGCTCGAGGGCCTGTGCGACGGCGCGGACGCGGTCGTCACCACGATGGGCCTGACCGGCGCCTCCACCCGCTTCACCGCCTACGACATCGACTACCGCGGCAACATGAATCTCTACGCGGAGGCCAAACGCGCCGGCGTGAAGAAGTTCCATTACGTTTCCGTGATCTCCTGCGACGAGCCGGGCGCCGAGAAGGTGCCAATGCTTCACGCGAAGTATATGGTCGAGCAGGAAATCAAGGGACAGGACATGGACTACGTGATCTACCGTCCCACCGGCTATTTCTACGACATCGCCAAGGTGTTCAAGCCCTATGTGGACAAGGGCGAGATGCAGCTGCTCAAGGGCTACGGCGGCGTGAGGGCCAACGTAGTGGACTGCCCGGATTTCGCCGCCTTCATCGCCGCGCATCTGAACGACCGAAACGTCACCTACAACGTCGGCGGCAAGGAGACCTACACCTACGAGGAGATGGCCAAAATGTGCTTTGACGCCGCCGGCAAGCCGCTGAAGATCAAGTGGGCGCCAATCTGGCTCTTCGGCGTTCTGGCCAACCTGCCGAAGATCAAAAAGGCCGGCAAGCACGACATCATCCTCTTCTCGAAGTGGACGCTGAGCCACGATCTGGTCGGCGACACCGCCGTCGGCGAGGCCAGCTTCGCCGAGTATATCCGCGGCTATTTCGGTCAGGAGGCGCGCTGAGATGCCCTGGAACATCCTTTTGATCCTCTGGATCGTGAGCGCGGCGCTCTGCGCCGTCGGCTTTTACAAATTCGTCTATTTCCTCTCGATCGGCTACGGCTTCGCCGTCGCCGGCTGCGGCATCACCGTCTGCATCCTGTATTTCCTCTCACCCACGGCGACGCCGGCGTGGATCGTACTGCTCCAGGCCGCGCTCTTCCTCGCCTACGGCATCCGTCTCTCCGGCTTTCTGCTCATCCGTGAGCTGAAGGACGCCGCCTTCCGCAAGTCGGACGTCGCCAAGGCGTCCCTCGCCAGGAATACGGACAAAAAGATGCCCGTCTTCGTGCTCGCCGCCATCTGGATCTGCGTCTCGGCGCTCTACGTGGCGCAGGTGAGCCCGATGCTCTTCCGGGAGCTGAACGGCGCGTCCGACGTGGTCGTGCCGCTCGTCGGCGCGGCGATCTCCGTCTTCGGCATCGTGCTGGAGGCCGCGGCCGACCACCAGAAATCCGTACAGAAGAAGGCGCGCCCCGACATGGTCGCCACCGAGGGGCTCTACCGCATCGTCCGCTGCCCGAACTATCTCGGTGAGATCCTCTTCTGGACGGGCGTGCTCGTCGGCGGCGTCAGCGCCTATGCCAACGCCGGCCAGTGGATCATGGCGATCGTCGCCTACGTCTGCATCGTATACATCATGTTCAACGGCGCGCAGCGCATGGAGAAGCGGCAGATGAGCCGCTACGGCGCCAGCGACGAGTACAACGCCTACGCCGACCGGACGCCGATCCTGATCCCGCTTCTGCCGATCTACCATCTCAATAAAAAGCCCTGACGCCGGGAGGACACATGAAAGACTTTTCGATCCCCATGGCGCTGGCCGACTGCGTGCCGGTGCTTCTCTTCGCGGCCGCCGCGATTTTTCTGATGCGCGATCTGTACAACAAGATGAGCAAGGGCGCCTTCGCGCTGTTTGCCGCAGGTACGATCGACGTCACCTGTGCCGGCGCGCTGAAGGCGACCTACAAGCTGCTCTACGCCGCGAACGTCTGTGATTTCGAGGCGCTGAGCGAGATGTTCTTCCCCGTGCAGTCGATCGGCTTTCTGCTCGCGGGTCTCGGCGTTCTCGCCATGCTCTGCCACCGGCAGAGCGAGACGGCGCTGGCCGCGGCGGCGCCGCCCCTCTTCCGCGGAACGTTCGTCTTCGTCTCGCTGATGGTGGCCGGGCTCGGCCTTCTGGACGCGGTGCTCTGCGTGCTGGCGGTCCGGCTGAAGAAGCCCGCGATGATCGCGCTCTTTGCGCTCTCCTTCGTCTGCTCGCTCTGCATGGGCTATCTCTCCTCGCGCGATTTCACGCAGAGCGCGATGAACTGGATCGCCGAGGGCGTCAACACGCTCGGGCAGCTTGCGCTGCTGCTCGGCGTCGTGCATCTCCACCGGCACGGTCTCGCCGCGCTGCGCCTGCACGGCGGCGAGCGCGCCTGAAAACAACAAAAAAAGAACGGGACGGCGTCCCGTTCTTTTTTTTGTGCTTCAGAGGATGATCAGTCGGTCGCCCGCCACGCGGTCGAGATGCTGGTGCGCGGAGAGATACTCCTCGAGGATGTCGCGGCAGGAGGTGGCGAGGATGCGCGGACGGCCGTTCTTGCGGATCTCGGAGAACGGCATGTCGAAGAAGTGCTCGAAGTTGTTGAAATGGTAATGCTGCAGGCCGAGCTTGAAGCGCTGGTCCGGTTCGATCGGCACGCCCTCGAAGGTAAACTCCAGAAATTCGTGCTCCGCGCGGGAGTACACGACGTGAAGTCCCTCGGAGAACTGGTAGAACTCGCAGTGCGCGCCCTCCCAGACCTCGTCGCGCACCATGAAGAGCAGCATGTTCTCCAGCTGCTCGCCGGTGACCGTCACCATATGGATCGCGTCGTCGTAGGGGAACGCCTCCGTCAGGTCGGAGAGCATCACGACCGGGCCGAGCGCGTCCGTGCGCACGCTGCCCGAGCCGAGCAGCATGATGTCGATGCCGAGGCTGTTCTTCAGCGCGTCGGCGAGCAGGCCGCCGAGGGCGGTCTCCTGCGTCCGCTTCGGATGCGTGAGGCGGCGGTTGAAGCGGGTGACGACGCGGCTGTACTTCTCGTCCGTCTTCTCCTTATAGCGGGTAATAAGCTGCTCCAGCTCCCCGTCCGAGGGGCAATGCGCGGCGTCGATCGGCACGCACTGCCACTTGTAGCTCTTGACGCAGTTGTTGTCCGTGTCGATCACGATGTCGAAGCGGCCGATCTGGTCCGTACCGGTGCCCGCCTGCACGATCAGGATGTCGTTGACGCGCGCCGGCTCGGTAATGAACGTATGGGAATGGCCGCCGACGATGATGTCCACGCCCCAGTCGGGATCCAGCTTCGCGGCGAGCTTCTTGTCCTCCTCAAAGCCGATGTGCGTGAGCAGCACGGTCAGATCGATGTCGAGCGAATTGTAGGCGTTGCAGATGCGGCCGACCTCCTCCGCCGCCTCTTCCACGTTGACGAACGAACCGATCAGGCCCTCGTTCTTCGCCGCTTCCATCACCTGCTCGGTCAGGATGCCGATGAACAGGACCTTCATGCCGTCGATCTCCTTGATCAGATACGGCTTGAAGAGGCGCGCGTGGTTGGTCTTCACGTGCAGATTCGCGTTGATGATGGGAAACTTCGCGCACTTCTCCAAAAACAGGAGATGCGCAATGCCGTAGTCTGTCTCGTGATTGCCGAGCGTCACCACGTCCGGTGAGAGCATGTTCATGATCTCGATGGTGGAAATGCCCTGGTACTCGGAATCGATGACCGAACCGCGGAACATGTCACCGGCGATGCAGTACAGCGTGTTCGGCTCCTGCTCCTTCACCTGATTGATGTAGCCGGAGAGCATCGATACGCCGCCGACGAGACGGTCGTCGACCTGCTCCGCGAGGAAATCCCCGTGCATGTCGTTGGAATGCAGCAATACGAGTTTCTTGTAGCGTTCGTCCATGGTTGCCTCCTTCGCGGCGCACAGCGCCGGATTTCATTTGCGGTTCTGCGTTGGGACATGGGTTCTGAAAGAGTATGCGCTTTGTCTGCATACAAATCCGAATTGATTATAGCATAGAATTCCGCAAAGTGCAAGAGAAAAAACGTTTTCCGGCAAAAATCGCCGTCCGGCACAAGACCGGTCTATCCCCGCGCCCGCCACGCCGCGGCGCTCAGGCAGTTGACGTGCCCGACGCGCACCTCGCCCAGCTGCGGCACCGGCGCGTTTTCTGTCGTCCGGCAGTAGCGGAAGCCGAGCTTCTCCTGCACACGGCGGGATCGCTCGTTGCCGTCGTAGTAGCCGCACCAGACCCGCGAAAGGCCGAGATCCGAAAAGGCGTGCCGCAAAAGCGCGCCCGCCGCCTCCGGCATGATCCCCCGTCCCCAATAGGGCACGCCGAGCCAGTAGCCCAGCTCGCATTCATCCTCACCCTCGGCCAGATCGCTGTGAAAATGCAGGCTGACGCTGCCGATCGGCTCCCCCGTTTCCTTAAAGACGATCGCATACGTCTCCGGTACGCAAAGGATCTCCCGGATAACGCGCCGGCTTTCCTCGACGCTTTTGTGCGGCGGCCAGCCGGCGATCGGCCCCACCGCCGGATCGCGCGCGTAGCGGTAGCACGCCTCCGCATCCGTCTCCTCCCACGGCCGCAGAAGCAGCCGCGCGGTCTCTATCGTCATCTTTTCCGCCTCCAGACTTCGTTTTACCCATTATAGCACATTTGAAAGCAAAAAAAAAGAGAAAATGCCGCCCCGTCACTGGCACTTGTGCCAGTGACTTTGCCGCCGGATCCATGTATAATGATATGATAGTATGGGTTATTTATATCCGCTCCCGGAAATCAAGGAGGAACAGGATGCTCCGTCACCGTTTATCCGTCTGCCTCGGCCTTCTCCTCGGCCTGTGGCTGACGGCCGCCCTCGCCGCCGCGCGCGCGGCGGATTTCCGCGTCAGCTACGTCTGGGCGGACACCATGATCTACAACGGCGGCAACTACGATTTCGAGGTCACGACCGATCTGCCCGCCGGCGCGTCCGTCAGCTACCAATGGCAGGTCCGCATCAACTCGACGTGGTACGATCTGGAGGACAACGACAAATACAGCGGCACCCAAACCTCGCACATGACGCTCAAAACCGGTCTGGAGGGCGGTCAGGAGCTGGGCACGGGCTGGGAGGAATGGGGCTGGAGCTGCCTTGTGACGAGCGGCAAGGTGAAGGTACGCTCGCCCGAGTACCGTATGATCGTCTGGTCCACGGAATCGATGTACAACAACTTAAAACAGCTCGGCTATGGCATCGAGAGCGTCGCCGTCGAGGGCGCCTCGCCCGTCGGCGAGACGGACGGCGTCGCGCGCTACGCCGCCGCGGCTGGCGACAAGCTGACGTTCCGCCCGGTCGTCACCGATCTGACGAAGCCTCGTGACAGCACCTTCGCACAGTCGGAGATGCGCTTTACGCTGGAGACGATCGTCACCGAGGGCGGCAAAAGCGCCGCGCTTGGGCCCGACGGCGCCTTTACGCCGACGACGGTCGGAGATGGCACGGCCGCGGTCGAGTTCCGCGCACGTCTCTGGATCGCCGATCACGATCTCGGCATCTATCAGACGAGGAAAATTGTGCTCGATGTCGCCGCACCGCCGATCGCCGGTACGGCGATCACGAAACAGGCGGTACCCGTCTACCGCGAAATGTACACACAGTCGCCGCAGCTGGACAGCATCGGCAAGAATGAGATCATCTATCTGGTCGAGGACTGCGGCCAGTGGTGGAAGGTGCTCTACAAGGATCGTCTCGGCTACGTGCCGACAACGGCGCTGACGGTACAGAAGGAGATCACCCACGTGGACGTGACGATCGACGAGCCCGTCGCCGGACAGCGCGGCGCGCGCACGATCCGCACGGGCGCCGATACCTATTCGCTCTTCCGCGGCGACGGCGTGGACTGGCTGGATCGCACCGCCGACCGCTTCCTTGAGGAGACGGACGTCTTCGTCGCCGGACACGTCTATGAAGCCGTCATCTGGCTCGCCTCCGCCGACGGCTACGCCTTCCATCTTGAAAATGAAGTGCCGCGCCTCACCGCCGCGCTGAACGGGAAAGCGGCTGCCGTCGGGAAGGCCTACGAGCAGTATCCAGGCGACGTGGTGGAGCTGCGCTATGCGTTTCCCGCGCTCACGAACGCCCACGTCTGCCGCCTCGTCTACGTGCCCGCCGTTCCCGCGAGCTGCACGAAAAGCGGCGTGCGGGAGCATTACCGCTGCACGGACTGCGGCGCGCTGTACGCGGACGCCGGACAGGTCCGGCCGATCCCGGACGCCGACGCGCTGACGATCCCCGCGGCGGGACACACCCCGTCCCCGCTCCCGATCTATAAAACGATCACGCCGGCCGCCTGCGAGGCAAACGGCGTGCATGAGGAAATCATCGCCTGCCTGGTCTGCGGCGAGACGCTGAGCACGAAAACCGTCGTGGACGCCGCGACGGGCCACGATTTCGGCGCCTGGACGGTGACGCAGCCGCCGACGGAGACGCGCGGCGGCATACAGTCGCGCACCTGCGCGCGCTGCGGCGCGGTCGAGACGGCCGCCGTCCCGGCGCTCGGCCACACGCACACGCTCGTCGCCGTCGCCGCACAGGAGATCACCTGCACGACCGGCGGCCTGCGTGCGCACTACCGCTGCAGCGGCTGCGGCGCGCTCTTCTCCGACGCCGCCGGCCAGGTGCCGACGGACGCCGCGGCGCTCTCGCTCCCCGCCGCCGGGCACAAGCCGGGCGCGGCGGTGCGCAAAAACGAGATCCCCGCCGCGTGCCTCGTCACCGGATCGTATGACGAGATCGTCTCCTGCACGGTCTGCGGCGCGACGCTCTCGACGCAGCACGTGACCGTCCCACCCACGGGACATCGTTGGGGAGAATGGAGCCTCAGCAAGCCGCCGACGGAGACGGAGACGGGCGTCGAGACGCGCGTCTGCCAGAACGACGCCGCGCACACGGAGACGCGCGCCGTCGCCGCGCTCGGCCATGCGGCGGATACCGATCCGCCGCAGACCCAGCCGCCCGTGACTGCCCCGGCCGAAACCGCACCGCCGCAGACGGAAGCTGCACAGACGAATCTGCCGGAGACGGAGCCCGGCAGCCAGAGCGGCATCATCGACATGCAAAGAATCTCGAACGTCCTGCTCATCACCGTATGCGTGCTGGGCGGCGGCGCAGCCGTTATTCTGATCGTGCTGCTCGCAAGCCGAAAAAAGAAAAAATAAAGAGGTGCTGACATTGAAAACCATTGTGCTCGATATGCAGAGCGAGCTGTACGCCCAGGCCATCCGGCGCATGCTGGTGCAGGAGCTGGACGGCGTGCAGGTGACGATCGCCCGGCATCCGCGCGAGACCGCCGAGGAATGCCGGCTGCTGCGGCCGTCCGCCCTTCTGATGGAGGTCACCGGCTACACGCCGTGGAAGCTGGAGGAACGGCGGAGCGTGCGGGACGCGGTGCGCCGCGATGCGCCGGACTGCAAGGTGATGCTGCTTGTCGACGAGGTGGCCGACCGAGGCCTGGCCGACGCCGTGAAGCGGGAGAAGCAGGCCGGCCAGATCGACGCCTTCCTCTTCGCCTCCGCCTCGGAAAAGTATCTGGCCGCGATGCTGGACAGCCTGTGAGGCGTCATCGTCAAGGAGAATCAAATGAAAAAAGCATTCTGTCTGTTTCTGTGCCTGTGGCTCGCCGTCTCGGCGACCGCGGCGGCGCTGGCCGCCGACGAGATCCACGAGGCGGCTGTCACCGGCGTGGCGGCGCCCGCCGCCGGCCAGACGCCCGTCTTTACCGGCCTGACGCTCTCCGGCAGCGGATACAGCATCCCTGACGTGAGCGGCGACGGCTACCGTCACGGCGTCTGCTGGTACGACCTGTATGACGGCAAAGCCCTTGAGGAACACGACGTGTTCACCGCCGGGCATCCCTATTCCCTCTCCGTGCGGCTGCGCGCCGACGGCGACCGTCGCTTTGCGGTCAACGCCGACGGCATAAGCGCCCTCTCCGCGACGATCGCCGGCGCAACAGCGCTGGTGAGCGGCGACGATCCGGCGCGCGAGGTCACGGTCGAGATCACTTTCTCCGCCTCCGGCGGTATCTCCAGCCCCACGCCCGCGCCTGCCGAGGACGACGGCGGGTCGCTGTCGCGCATCCGCACCGTGCAGATCACCATCGAAGCGCCGGCGGCGGGCAGCGCGCCCGCGCGCACGGCGGAGACGAGCGACGGCTGCGGCGTCGAGGGCGCGCCGGAGGCGCCGCAGATCCTGTGGTACGACGCGGATACCGACGCGCTGCTCGGCGCCGCCGACCGCTTTGCGGCCGGACGCCGCTATCGGCTCGAGATCTGGCTCGCGCCGCACAACGGCCGTCTCTTCGCCACCGATGCGGACGGCAACTCCACCGTCTCCGCGGCCGTCAACGGCGAGACGGCCAACGTCGCCCAGCTGGGCGAGAGCGCGACCTCGCTGTGCGTGTTCATGGTTTTCGAGACAGCAGTGCCCGCGGCGCCGGAAACGACCGCCGCGCCTGTAACGACCGCCGCGCCGGAGACGACCTCCGCGCCGGTAACAACCACTGCGCCCGAAACGACCGCCGCGCCGGTAACAACCGCTGCGCCCGAAACGGCCGCCGTGCCGGTAACAACCGCTGCGCCGGTGACGACCGCCGCGCCGGTGACGACCGCCGCGCCTGCAACGACTGCCGCGCCTGTAACGACTGCCGCGCCTGTAACGACGGCACAGTCCCCCGAAACAGTCTCTCCGACGCCGCAGCCGAAGGACGACAGCCGCCTCTTCACCGTCGTCGCCGGCGTGATCGGCGGCGGCGGCGCCATTGCCGTAGCCGTGCTCTCGATTCTGCTTGTGCGCGCCAAAAAGCGCCCGAAACTCTGATGGAGGAAACAAAACAATGAAACAACGGATTCTTTCCCTTTTGCTTGCCGCCGTACTGCTCCTCTCGTTCTGGCCGGCGCTTCCCGTCCCCGCGCACGCCGCCGATTCGGTCAACGTCCGCTCGGCGGAGGAGCTGCGGAAGGCGCTCGAGCGCGACGGCGACGTATATATCTACGTCATGAGCGACATCGACTACAAGCTCCCCGCCGGTTTCAAGTGGACGGACTACGACACCGAGGCGGAACGCTTTATCTGGGCGCACCTCGGAAAAGGGCAGAAGGTTCTCAGCCTCAACGGCCATAAAGTGGGGATCGACGACGATTTTGTCAAGAATGTGACCTATGTATACGACACGGAAAAATACTACGTAGATACGGGAAACGTATCGGAAGACTGGTTCCGCCTGTCCGATCCGAGCGGAGACTACAAGCAGAACGCCGCCCTGATCCGCATCTCCGCCGGCGCCTCGCTCACGATCTACGGCGGCGGCAGCATGCTGATGACGGCGCAGCTGCCGTCCCAGCATCAGATGAGATCTCCGGTTATCATGATGGAGCGCGACCTCTTTGACGTGGACGGCGGCGAGCTGACGATCTTCGGCGGCTCCTATCAGGCCGGCCGCAGCAAAAGCCAGTACACCGTGCTCCGCTCTTCGGAGTTTGAATACGATATGAATTACGTCAAATGGTACGAAGGCGACAATATCTTGCACCACCGTCTCGGCATGGCGGACAACGTCATAAACGGTAACGTGATCCTGCTTCAAAGCGGAAAGGTCACCGTGAACGGCGGCGAATTCACCGGCTACGGCATACGGGATGCCCGGAACGGACACCAGGGCACACCCGTCCCCGTCGTCCATCAGCTCAGCGGCACACTGACCGTCAACGACGGCAGCTTTCACGCCAAAAACTGCGCCGACGTCTTCCGCGTCGAGGGCGGCAGTCTCACCGTGCGCTCCGGCAGCATGACGACCGACTCGCCCGAGTGGCAGTATTTCCCGAGGTGGTCGGGAGAATACGATCCGGACAATCACGCCGGCTGCTTCAAGGGCAAGAACGGCAAGATCGGCATCCCGCGCGGGTGCATCACGGCGGATCCCGCCTGCATCTTCCAGTCCGGCGACACATCCTACGATCCTTCCTCCTCCGGCAACGTCTCGATCGATCCCTCGGGCACAAGCGTCACGGGCGAACTGACGTGGGGCGACGGCACGACCGGCACGCTCACCTATCACATCGGCGACGCGACAAAGATTCGCTACCAGCCGGGAGAGTGCGTCTTCCCGGCGGCTGCGCTTCCCGGTCTCAACCAGAGCCTCACCTATGAATGGGGGATCCAGGAGCAGATGAGCGACGGCAAGTTCGCCAACGTGACCAGCGGCTGGTTCACGAGCAGCGTGGACAACGTCGCCCTCTCCCAGATCTACAGCGGCTGGAAGGTCGGCTCGACCTATCGCATCGTCGCCCGCCGGCACGAGGTCTGGAAGAGCACGCATTCCTACGACATCTACCGCCGTGCCGAACAGAATCTCTTCCTGACGGTCGAGAAGGCGCCCGAGACGCCGATCACGAACGCGGTGGTGAAAACCTCCGCGGCCATGAAGGAGGGCGTCCACGTCGGCGTCTATGACTGGACGTGCGACGCGCCCGGCGTCCAGAGCGTCAGCGCGCTCTGGTGGGAAAACGGCGTTCGCATGGACAACGAAATCGTACTGAAAAGCGGCATTCATGAGCTGGTCGTCCAGCTGAACGCCGCGCCCGGATACGTCTTCACCGCCGACACGAAGGTCCGGGTGATGAATCTGGACTGCGTATCCTGCCGGCTGGAAAACGACGGAAAGCGGCTGCTCGTGCGGACGGAGGGATTCATCGTTTCGTGCGGTCACCTGAGTGACGCCAGCACCTGGAATAGCAGCCCGGACGAGCACTGGAAGATCTGCTCCGTCTGCGGCGAGGAGCACGACCGCGCCGCGCACGCCTTCGGCGCGCCCGTCGTCAGCGGGGGCGTCACGAGCTATACCTGCTCCGTCTGCGGCTACGTCAAGACGGTCGAGAACGGGCGGGAGGGGCTCGGCGCCGTGATCATCCGCTTCGATCTTCCGACCGACGGGCAGACCGTCGCCGTCCCCACCCTCGCCCCGGAATACCAGAACAAGGCGAAAATCAGCTCCTATCAGTGGTATCAGGACGCCCCGGATTTTGAGAACCGCCTGCAGAAGAGCGCGCTGTTCCACAAAGGCGTGTACTATCTGTCGGTCACGCTCACGCCCGCCGACGGATACTATTTCACAAAGAATGCCACGGCCGGCACGCGCTACGGCACGCGCCATGCGGTGGACAGCGTCTCCGAGGGCGCGCTCACCGTCACCTTCCGCGTCGTCTGCCAGGAGATCGGCCGCGCGGACGTCGTGATCCCGCCGCTGAAGCCCGGCTCGACGATGGAGGATCTCTGCCGCGGCATCTCCGCCTTCATCAATGGCGAGAACACCTCCAACCTCTACGTCACCGTCGGCTGGGGATCGAATTCCTATATCGTCCGGCGCGCCCTCTCCGGCGAGTGGTCGATGGGCACGGGCGGCGTGAGCCTCGCGCAGTTCTTTGCCACGCCGATCCAGACGGGCACCGTCTACTCGATTTCTCTGCAGGTTTCGACCGGCCGCTTCTACGTGCCGGAGGAACGGATCCACTTTGAATCCGGCTCGACTGTGCTCGCCTCCACGAAGGAGGGCGGCGAGACGTGGTGCTACGCCGGCGCCGAGATCGTCTCCGAATCGGGCGAGATCACGGAGGTCGCCGTGGGCGACGTCGCGCGCCCGAAGCTCGGCGCGTCGACCAGCGACGCCTTCAGCTTCGCCGGCAACGGCGAAATGCATGCGGTCGGCATCTCCTGGAACGAGAGCGGTCCCTTCCGCTGCGGTGTCGTCTACACGGTAACGGTCGCCCTCTCGGCCGCCGACGGCTATCACTTCTCACCCTCGCTGACCGCCTCGCTCAACAGCAAGGCCGCCGAGGTCCGCGTCAGCGGCCCGCTGGCCGAGATCCGCTATACGTTCCCGGCGATCGCGCACACCTTCGGCGCATGGTCCGAAACGCCGGCCGGCTGCGAGGACGAGGGCAAACTGGAGCACGTCTGCTCCGTCTGCGGCGAGCGGGAGACGATCTTCACCCCCGCGCTCGGCCACGATTATTATTACGTCGAGGCCGTGCCCTCCACCTGCGCGACGCAGGGCATCGCCGCGCACTATCTCTGCCACAGCTGCTACAAATGCTTTGACACAAGCAAAAATGAACGCACGATCGACGCGATGCGTCTGCCGCTTGATCCGCACAACCACGAGGGCGGCGCACTGACGTGCGACGAGACGTCGCACTACGTTCTCTGCGCCTGCGGCGTGAAGCTGGACGCGCACGCGCACACATGGGGAGAATGGACGACGGCAGCCGAACCCACGGAGACGGAGGAAGGGCTGCGCGTGCGCGCCTGCACGGAATGCGGCTTCTCGCAGAGCGAGACACTGGCCAGAAAAGCCGGGACGGTCACGCCGCCGGTGACACAGACCCCGCCGGTGACACAGACCCCGCCGGTGACACAGACCCCGCCGGTCACGCAGACCCCGCCGGTGACACAGGCCCCGCCGGTGACGCAGGCTCCGCCGGTGACGCAGGCTCCGCCGGTCACACAGGCCCCGCCGGTGACGCAGGCCCCGCCGGTGACGCAGGCTCCGCCAGTGACACAGGCCCCGCCGGCGGCCGATACGGCCACACCGGCGACGCCGCAGAATCCTGCGGAAAGCGGCGCCGCCGCGGCGGAGCCCGCGCCGCCCGAATCGACGGAGGAAAGTGCCTTCGACTGGCGCTGGATCGCGCTGGGCGGCGGCACCGCCGTGCTCGGCGGCGCCATCACCGCGCTGGTGATCCTCCTGAAGCGCGCCAGATCCCATCCCGCCGCCTGAGCGTTCCCCGAAGCCGATCCGCGTCCGCGCGGATCGGCTTTTTGCAAAAAGCGTGGACTTTTGTCCGTCGGTATGATATAATGGGAGCAGCCGGACAAGATCCGATGCCGGCGGAAACGGGGGGACGTGCAATGCCGAAATCGAAGCCGGGCGCGGCGTCGCTCTGGCCGGCCGCGGCCCTCGTCGCCGCGGCGGTGCTTCTCCGCGCGCTCACCCGCGTGATCGACGCGCCGCTGCCGGACCGGCTGCTCACCTTCGTGCGCACGTTTCTCTATCTCGCGCTGTTCGCCGCCTGGGGCGCGTCCGTGCGGCGGCGCGTGCTGCACACGCCCGTGCGCCGCATGCTGATCGCGGTGTCCGCTCTGACGATCCTGTGGATCTCCGTGCGCGAGATCAAATTCCGCTTCACGCTTGATCCCGATCTGACGCGCGCGCTGTGGTACGCCTACTACATCCCGATTCTGCTCATTCCCTATCTGGCGCTGTGCGTCTCCGAGCGCGTCGGCCGGCCGGAGACGGAAGCGCCGTCCGCCTGGACGCGCGCCGCCGGCGCCGTGACGGCCGCAGGAATCCTTGTCGTCCTCACAAACGATCTGCATTCGCTCGTCTTTGTCTTCCCGCCCGACGCCGCCGTCCGCTCGGAAGCAGATTACCGCTACGGGATCGGCTATTATCTCGTGCTCACATGGGCGGTTTTCTGCGCGGCGACGGCACTCGGCGTGATGTTCGTCAAGTCCCGCGTCCCGCAGACGCGGCGTTTTCTGTGGCTGCCGCTGCTTCCCTTCGGCGTCTCCTTCATCTATATCGCGCTCTACGCGCTGCCCGAATTCCGCTGGTGGCTCGGCGACGTGGCGGTCTTCTTCTGCCTCGTATTCCTCAGCTTTTTCGAGCTCTGCATCCAATGCGGTCTGATCCCCTCGAACGCCCGCTACCTCGATCTGTTCCGCGCCTCCGTCGGCATCCCGATGACGATCACGGACGGAGAATATGCCGTGCGTTACCGCGGCGGCGCCGCCGTATCCTTTTCGCCGGAGATGATGCGGCGGGCGGAGGCGGCACCGGTGACGACGCCGGAGGGGGTGCGGCTGCACAGCACGCCCGTGCGCGGCGGCCGCGCCGTCTGGACGGAGGACATCTCCGCGCTGCTCTCGCTGCATGAAACGCTCTCCGATCGGCAGGAAGAGCTGCAGGAGCGCCAGGCGCTGCTGCGCCACGAATACGAGCAGGAAAAGGAGCACCGCATTGTCGAGGAACAGAACCGCCTCTACGATCTGCTGCAGAGCAAAACACAGCGGCAGCTCGAGCGCATCCGTGCGCTCAGCGCAGCGTACCGCGGCGCCGATGCGGCGCGCCGGAAGGAGATCCTCGCCCGCATCGTGGTGCTCGGCAGCTTCATCAAGCGGCGGCGGGATTTCGTGCTTTCGCTCGACTCCGCGCCGATGCTCCCGCCGGCACGGCTGGAAAGCGCCCTGGCCGAATCGTACCGCGCGCTTTCCCTGCTCGGCGTGCGCGGCGGCTATTACGTGGACGCCGGGTGCGACTTTCTCCCGGGCGAGACGCTGACGCGGGCGTATGATTTCTTTGAGGACGTGCTCGAGGCGGTATGGGACACGGCGCGCTATCTGAGCGTGCGGGTCTGTCCCGTCGGCGGCGTGCTGCGCGTCCATATCCTGACGGACGGCGCGGCCCCCGAGGGCGCGCTCGCCCGGCGCTATCCGGCGATGCAGTGTGCGTGCGAGGACGACGGCACGGAGTTTCTCCTGCCGCTTGAGGGAGGCGACGCCGCATGACGCCGTTTTCGTCGCTTGACGCGCATCGGCAGATGCTCCTGTGCGCTCTGCTCTTCTTCGCCGCCGCGGCGGAGCTGGCAGCCGCCCTGTACGCCGCGGTCCTCTCTCGCCGCCGCGCCGCCGTGCACGCGGCCGCGTTTTCGCTGCTGCTGCTTCTGCTCACCTGGCTCTCGGCGGCGGCCGATCGCGGCCTCGCCGCGCCGCTTCCGTGGGGGCTTGCGGCGGCGGCAGCCGCCGTCGCCCTTCCCGCCGCCGCGGCCGGCATCCTGCGCGCGCGGCGGCTCCGCGCGACGCAGCTTTCGCCCGATTCGGTCAAGGAGGCGCTCGACGATCTGAACGCCGGCATCTGCTTCTCCGACCGCACCGGGCGGATCGTTCTTCTCAACCGCACGATGGGCGCGCTCTCCGCCGTCCTGCTCGGCCGCTATCCGCAGCTCCTCTCTGAGCTGCGCGGCGCGCTCGACGCGCCCGAGACGCCCGGCGGCGTCGTGCGCGAAGGGGATCTCTATCGCTTTCCGGACGGGCGGATCTGGCAGTTCCGCACCGTGCCGCTGCGCGAGCCGGCGCTCGACGGATTTTGGCAGACGAGCGCGCAGGACGTGACGGAACTCAGCGAGGGCAACGCCCGCCTGCGCCGCGACAACGAGGCGCTGCGGCGGACCAATGAGGAGATGCAGGCCATGTACCTCCGTCTGGCCGACCGCATCCGCGAGCAGGAGGCCCTCAATCTGAAAATGCGCATCCACGACGAGATCGGCGCCAGCCTCGTCGCCCTCTCGCAGCTCGCAGGCGATCCATCGGAGGCGGATGCTCTTTCGCAGCTTACCGCGCTGCAGAACGCCGTCTCCTACCTCGCAGGCACGGCGCCGCCGCCGCGCGGCACCGTCGAGGACGTCTGCCGGCGCGCGGCGGAGATGGGCGTCGAGGTCACCCTCGCCGGCTATCTGCCGCGAGGCGGCGAAATCGAAACGCTGACCGCCGCCGCGCTGGGCGAATGCGCCACCAACTGCGTCCAGCACGCGCACGGCGATCGCGTCACGGCGACCGTCGCCGTGCACGCCGCCGTCTGCACCGTCACGATCACCAACAACGGCGAGGCGCCCGCCGGCCCGATCGCCGAGGGCGGCGGCCTCACGGCGCTGCGCCGCCGCGTCGAGGCGGCGGGCGGCGAGATGCATCTCTCGCACAGCCCTGCCTTCGCCCTGATTCTCAATCTGCCGACAAAGGAGACGCCGTCATGATCCGCACCGTCGTCGTCGAGGACAATCTCTATATGCAGAACCATCTCACGGGGATGCTGGCCGCCGACGGCCGCTTCACCCTCGCCGCCTCCGTGCGCGACGCCTTTGAAGCGGAGGCGATCTGCCGCGCGCAGCCGATCGATCTGGTGCTGATGGACGTGCAGACGCTGCACAACCACTCCGGTCTCGCGGCGGGCGAGCGCATCCGGCAGGGCGGCCGCGGCCCGAAGGTCGTCGTAGTGACCTCGCTGATCGATCCGCAGATCCTCTCGCGCGCCCGCGCGGGCGCCGCAGACAGCCTGTGGTACAAGGACCACGGCAGCGCGTCGCTGATGGACGTCGTCACGCGCACGCTTGGCGGTGAGCGCGTTTTTCCCGACGCCTCGCCCTCCGTGGAACTGAAGGACATGTTCTCCGACGAGATCACGCCGCGGCAGATGGAGATTCTGCGCCGCTTCGTCCGCGGCATGACCTACGAGGAGATCGCCGCCGATCTGAAGCTGACCAAGAACGGCGTGCGCTGGAACCTCGATCAGATCGTCGAAAAGGGCGGCTTCGGCAACAAGCACGAGCTGCTCGCCGCGCTGATCGAAAACAAGCTGATCGTCATGACGCTGACGGACCGCTGAACTGCAAAAAAAACGCGGCGCCGGGATACCCGGCGCCGCGGCACTTTTTAGCGGCCGAAGCCGTACATTTCATCGAGGATTTCGTACAGCGCTTCATAGGGGCCATCCCGCTCGGCGATCACGTCGCCGAGCTCAAGCAGGCGGCCGCTGCCGTCGGCGGCGCGCCAGACGGGAAGGCCCTCTCCGTTCGGATCGCCAGTGCGCAGGTAATTCAGCAGATACCGCGTCATAACGTCCGAGAGCGCGCGGTCCCCGGCGTCGTAGAGCGAAGAATCAGCGGGGATGTTCCCGTAGAGATAGACCATCTCCCCGCTGTGCCAGGCGCCGAGGCGGCCGTTGTCCTTCGTGAAATAATAGACGTAGGCGGGGATGCCGCAGGCGGCGGCCTGCCGCTCCCAGCAGCGGTGCCCGTAGGTGAAGAGCACCGCGGTATAAAGCTCCGCCCAGTTTCGGCGCGCCTCGGCGTCGGATGCGGCGGGAAGGAGCGCGAGCACCCGCTCCGCGTAAGGCGCCGGGAATGCGGCGCGCACCTTCGACGCATAATTCTTCAGCGACGCCTGTCCGAAGAGGATGAACGGCGCGGATTCATCCCGGTTGAAGCCCTGCAGCTGCGCCTCCTCGTTGTGGATCCCCCTGGCATAGGATTCCCGCGGCGTCTCCGTCAGGACATAGCCGTCCACCGTGATATGATGATGCGCGTTCAGCTCGCCGACGATCGCCTCGGCGGGCAGCGCGCGCAGCTCGGCCAAGCTCCCGGCGCCCAGCCGCCGCTTCGTCGCCGCGCCGGCCTCGAGCGCCTCCGGAAGGAGGCGGAAGGAATGCGCCGGCTCCGGCGCGGTCACGGTGGAGCTCTCGCCGACGACGCGCCGGAAAAGCCCCGCCGCGAGCGGCGAGGTGCACAGCGCGGAGACGCAGGCCGAGCCGGCCGATTCGCCCGCCAGCGTCACGTTGTCCGGATCGCCGCCGAAGAAGGCGATGTGATCGCGCACCCACGTGAGCGCGGCGATCTGGTCGAGCAAGCCGTAGTTGCCCGTCGTGCCCGTCGGCGATTCCGCCGCGAGCGCCTCGTCGGCAAAGAAGCCGAAGACGCCGAGGCGGTAGCCGAAGTTGACGACGACCGCGCCCGCGCGCGCCAGCCCCTCGCCGCTGTAATCGGCGTACCAGGGCTGGCCGGTCTGAAGCGAGCCGCCGTGCACGTAGACCAGCACCGGCAGTCCCGACGCGCCGCCCGCCGGCTTCCAGATGTTCAGATAGAGCGAGTCCTCGCTCACGGGCTCGCGGAAGTTGTCGTGCAGCGAGATTTTGTAATCGTGGTAGCCGATGATCTGCGACAGCGAGGAGACGATCGGCAGCCCCTGCGTCTGCATGGACATCGGCGCGAAGGTATCGGCGGCGAGCACACCCTCCCAGGGGGAGACGGGCTGCGGCTCGCGCCAGCGCAGCGCACCGGTCGGCGGCGCCGCGTAGGGGATCCCCGCGTAGACCTCGACCGCGCCGTCCGCGGTGCGCACGCCGGTCAGATCGCCCTCCGGCAGATGGACGACGTCCGTGACGCCGCCGTTTTTGCCCGCCACGGCGGGCACGGCGCGCACCGGCGGCCAGGAGAGCCACAGGATCCCCGCGCACACGACAACAAGCGCCAGAGCGCAGAGAAGGCGCGCGCCGACTCCGCGCCGCCCGAGCGGTCCGGCGCGCAGAACGGCGAATACGCCAACGGCAGCCGCCGCCAGGATCCAGCCGAGCAGGGTGTGCTTTCCCAGCTCCAGTACGGCGGCGAGCAGCAGCGCGCCGAACGTCAGCACCACACGCCAGAGGATGCCGCCGCGCCGTTTTCCGCTGTTTTCAGACATGGGACGCATCGCCGCCTTCCCGGGAAAATACCGCGCGTAGAGCGGCACGGCTTCCGTCGCCTCGCTGAGCATGCCGTAGAGCGCCGGACGCCGCTGCAGGAAGCGCGTCTTGCGCATGCTGTTTGAATCGATGTAGGCCTGGGAGCCGTACTGCGGATCGGGATCGCGGCGGATGTCGACGTCGCAGGTGACGACCTCGCTGCCGTCCCGGCCGGCGGCGGCCACGATGCGGCCCATATTGTCGACGACGCAGCTGGGATCGCAGAAATCCGGCAGCGGCCCGCCGGCGCCGACGCCCATCGCGGCGGCGATCGTCACGCTGTTCTCATAGGCGCGGCACAGCCCGTAGCGGTTCTCCCAGCCGAGCGTCGGCACGGCGATCAGCTCCGCGCCCTTGAGCGCCTGGATGCGCGCCGCCTCCGGGAACTGCAAATCCCAGCAGACGAGCATGCCGATGCGGCCGAGGCGGGTGTCGAACACGTCGAGGCGGCTGCCCGGCGTGATCTGCCGCTCCTCGCCCGCCGGCAGATGCGCCTTGCGGTGCACGCCGACGATTTCTCCCTCTCCGTCAAAGAGCACGGCGCAGTTGCAGGCCCGGCCGCCCTCAGTGAGATACAGCCCTGCGACGACGTGCATGCGCCACCGCTTCGCGGTCTCGGCAAAGCGGCGCACGGTCGGCCCGTCGATCCCCTCGTATACCTCGGCAAACGGCCAGCGCGTATCCGCACAGTTGAGGCAGTCGTTGACAGCCTCGATCGTGACGGCGAGATCGCTTCCGCGCCGCCCGGCCTCCTCCAGCATCGAAAAGCAGTCCTCCAGCCGCTGCGACGCATACGATCGAAGCAGCGCCAGCGGCGGCTCATCCCGCCCGACACAGTAGCCGTAGCGGCTTTTCTGCTGCAATACAGAAATCTTCATACTCTCTCTCCTGTCCGCCCGCCGGATCGTCCCGGCGGGCTGCGTGTTTGTATGATCGCTCCGCCGTTTTGGGGACAGCGGCCTTGATTTTTTTGCAGAATCTGCTATAATGGTGATATCCCCCGGAGCGGCGGCCCGCCGTCTCCGGCGCATGAGGTGCCGATATGTATTCAACCGAACAGCTTCAGCATATTTTCCGCCGCATCGGTCTGGACGAGGTGCCCGGTGCGCGTCCGGGCGGCGCGCAGATCGCCGCCGTCCAGCACGCCATGGTCACGCACGTGCCCTACGAAAATCTGGACATCCTCGCCGGCGTCCCGCTCTCGCTCGATCCGCACGATCTCTATGAGAAGATCGTCGTGCGCCGCCGCGGCGGCTACTGCTTCGAGCTCAACGGCTTCCTCGGCGAGGTGCTGCGTTCCCTCGGCTGCCCCGTCACGGAATATATGGCGCGCTATCTGCGCGGCGAGACGGAGATCCCCATGCGCCGCCACCGCGTCGTGATCGCGGACGACGCCGACGGGCGGCGCTGGATCTGCGACGCCGGCATCGGCCAAGCCGCGCCGCGGCTGCCGCTGCCCTTCTCGGAGGGCGCGCATTCGGCGCAGTACGGCGAGGTATACCGCCTGGTGCGCGCGCCCTTCTTCGGCTGGGTGATCGAGGACCTGCACGACGGCGCATGGCGCCGCTTTTACAGCTTCACGGAGGAGGAGCAGCTGAATCTTGATTACGTGATGCCCTCCTTCTGGTGTGAGCACGCGCCCGCGTCGCCCTTCACGCGCGCGCCGATGCTGTCGATCAAAACCGAGGAGGGCCGCGTCACGGTGGACGGCGACGTCCTCCGCATCTTCCGCGGCGGGACGGTCACGGAGCGGCGTCTCGCCGGGGAAGCGGACCGCCGCGCGGTCTACCGGGATTACTTCGGGCTCGACGCGCTCTGATCGTTCGGCCGCAGCACGCGGCAGATCACCCGGCACTGCACGCGCTTCGGCAGCGCGTTCAGGAGCAGCAGCAGCGGATTGCGGTTGATCGCGTAGGCAAAGCGCGGCCGGCGTGCGGCGAGGATCCGCACGACCCGCTCGGCGATCTTCTCCGGCGGCACGCGCCGCGCCTCCACGCGCTCGACGATGCGCCGGAAGCGCGCGGCGCTCACGGTATACCGCTTCGTGCGCTCGCAGAAGCGCGACAGCTCCTGCGTGGACGCCGCCAGCATCCCCGTATCGACCGCGCCGGCGCGCAATACCGACACCGCGATGTCCGACAGCTGCAGCTCCATGCGCAGCGAGTAGGCGTATTTGTCGAGCGCTCCCTTTGTCACGGCGTAGATCCCCGTGAACGGCAGCGGATCGAGCGGCGCCAGCTCGCTCGTCGTGATGAGGATCCGGCCGCCGCGCCCGAGCAGCGGCAGAAACGTGCGGTTGACGAGAAACGCGCCGAGGAGATTGATCTCCCACGCGCGCCGGAAGCGCGCGCTCTCCATCTCCGCGAGCGAATCAAGCATATAGATCCCCGCGAAATGAACGATAGCGAAGAGCGTGTCCGTCACCGCCCGCACCGCCTCGCGCGCGGCGGAGAGGCTCTCCTCGTCCGTCACGTCCGCGGTGAGGGAAAGGACGCCCGGGAGCGCCTCGCACGGCGCGCGGTCGAGGGCGATCACGCCGCAGCCCTCCGCCAGCAGACGGCGCACGGCGGCGCGTCCCATGCCGCCCCCGGCGCCCGTTACAAGCACGTATCGCATTTCTGTCCTCCCGCCCGATCGGATTGTTTTATACAGGATTATTATACAGGATTTGCACGCCGGACGCAAGAGGGGGCCGGTTTTTTTGAGAATCCGGCCTAATTCCATAATCGGACGCGCAAATGCCATAGCAAAGCGGCACCGGAAACGGTAAAATAAGATATTCCCTATATTCTATTCTTTCAACAAATCGAGGAATCCGCCTATGTTTACGGCACAAACACCATGGATCCGGGAGCGCGAAGCCAACGTCTGCACCTGGAAATTCGACTACGACCGCGGCATGGTCAGCAACATGAACGTGTCGCTCATCAACGATTTTATCAGTCTGTCCGACGGGCAGCTCGACGCCTATGCGCACATGATGAAGGCCTGTGGCTTCACCGGCATCCAGGTGACTGACATGTGCTCCGCCTGGCGCGCCAGCGGCTCCTGGCGGATCGTTCACGACCGCTACAAGGTGCTCGCCGACGCCTGCCACCGCCTCGGCATGAAGTTCACCGTCTGGTGCTGGGCGGCGGAGTTCTCCGGCCACGGCTGGATGGATCCGGCGGCGGTCTACCGCAACGCCGATCCGGAGAAGCCGGCCTATGAGGATGCGCGGGTCGCGGCGGTGTTTGAAAAATACTATGACATTTACGCCGACCTCGCCCCGTGGGTGGACCGCGTGATTGCCCACTATTTCGATCCCGGCAATCTGAAGGATATGCCGAGCATCCTCCACTTCGTGCGGCGGCTCGCCGACAAGTTCCGCGAGAAGAACCCGCGCGTCGAGGTGGCGATCGACACCTGGGGCAGCCCCGCCGATTTCCCCAGTCAGCTCGTCGCCGCCGGCATGACGGACATCATGCTGATGGAGCTTCCCTTCCTGCCCGGCTGGCGCAAGGAGGGCAAGCGCGCCGCCTTCCGCGAGGGGGTCCGCGCGCTCGGCTGCGGCCTCGGCTCCTGGGGCTGGTACACGTGCGAGTATGAGATCGACCAGATGGCCTCGATGTTCGTCAACAACCGCGTGCTCCGCGACGTCTACGGCAAGGTCCGCGCGCAGGGCGACCACGTGATGATCCCCTCCTACTGGAGCGAGATGGATTCCAACCACGTCCTCAACTTCTTCTCGATGTACGCCGCGGGCCATCTGCTCATCAATCCGGAGGCCGATCCCGACGCGCTGCTGCGCGAGAGCGTCGCCGCCGTCGTCGGCCCCTCGCATCCCGAAAACGCGGCGCGGCTGCTCGCCGCGCTGGAGCTGATCCGCGACGCACGCTCCGGCGACACCTGGGACAGCTACTGGTGGACGGAGCCGGGCTTCCGGCTGCTCCACGGCGATTTCTCTGGCATCCTTGCGCGCGCGGACAGCGTGATCGACGAATTTGAAAAGCTGCTCGGCGAGCCGGAGCCGACGGACGGCATCGTCTTCCCGCTCGAGCGGCGTCAGCTTTATGCGCTGATGCGGCCGCATCTCTATCAGATCCGGCAGTTCGCCCTCTTCCGGCGCGGGCTCGACGCGGTGCGCGCGGCCGCCGACGCCGGCGCCGACCGGGAAACGCTCGAAAAGGCGGTGAACGATCTGCCCTTTGAGGTGCCGGAATACAACACCGTGACCGGCATGTGGGGCGAATACGAGGCGCGCGTCGCCTACATCATGGCGATGCAGTTCTGCCTCGATCATCAGCTGACGCCGCCGCGGCGCAGCGGCCCGGTGCGCTTCGCCTTCAAGCGGCGCATCGTCGACAAGCTGAGCGTTTTCCAGCGCGGCAGAACGCAGCCGGTCTTCGTCGGCGAGGATTTCTACGAGGCGAACTTCATCGGCCGTCCGTTCATCCAGTCGCTGATGGAGGAGCTTCATGCCGAGGGCGTGCTCACGCGCGCCGAGGACGGCCGCTACGCGCTCGCCAACTGGTCGGATTACCGCTTTGACATCTCTCTCTGATCCCATTTCCCTGCCATCATTTTTTTCACATTGAAAGGAACGATCGTATGCTGAAACGGAGTATCTCTCTTCTTCTGGCCGTTGTGATGCTGCTGCCCCTCTTCGGCTGTGCGTCCGGCACGCCGGACGGGCCGGACGTCCCGAACGAAAAAACAAATAATAACACCGTGATATCCACAGTGTCCGCCGCCGCGCCGGCGGATGACAACGACAGTGCCAACATGCTGGAGGGCGCCTCGCTCGTGGAGGCCGTCAACATCATCGACCACGGCGGCAACGGATACGAGGGTCTGGTCGACGGCGGCATCGCCCCCGGCCCGACGCACATGCAGAAGAGCCTCAACGGCAGGATCCTCGATGTCGGCAAGCGCTACGATGCGGACGGAAACGAAAGCACAGACGGCGAGTACATCTGGATGATCAGCTATGAGCTTTTGAACAAGGCCACGCTCAACAGCGTCCGCCTCTACTCCATCGATCTGGTCATCTCCGGTATCAACAACACCGTGCCGTGGCTGCTCCACGACTTTGACATTCTCGTCAGCGAAACGGGCGCCGACGGCTCCTGGAAGCTGGCATACCGCGCCGAGGAGCTGCATGACCGCGAATTCGACACCGATCGCTACGAATTCGTAGAGGCCCACGACGACCGCCTCGACTACTGGCTCTTCTCCGGCGACTTCGATCAGCCGCTCGACGCCAAATTCGTCAAGCTCGCCGTCCCGACGCTGACCAACGAGACCCTCTCCACCAAGAACTGGGTCAATATCACCGAACTCGAGCTCTGCGGCCGGCTCGCCGACGGCGAAGTCGCCGCGCCGGTCACCACTGCCGCGCCGGTTACGACCGCGTCGCCGGTCACCACGATCGCCGTACCGCCGGCCGTATCGTCGGAGGAGCCCGGAGAAAACGCCGTCGAGTACACCTACAACGGGGCAACCGTGGTGAAGAACCCGTGGATCAAGGAACGCGAGGCCACAGTCTGCACCTGGAAATTCGACTACAACCGCGGCATGGTCAGCAACATGAACGTGTCGCTCCTGAACGACTTCGCCTCCCTCTCGAACCGGCAGCTGAAGGAATACGCCAAGATGATGAAGGAGTGCGGCTTCACCGGCATCCAGGTGACCGACATGTGCTCCGCCTGGCGCGCCAGCGGCTCCTGGGAGACCATGCACGACAAGTACAAGGTGCTCGCCGACGCCTGCCATGAGCTGGGCATGAAGTTCACCGTCTGGTGCTGGGCGGCCGAATTCTCCGGTCACGGCTGGGTGGATCCGGACGTCGTCTACCAGAACGCCGATCCCACCAAGCCCGCCTGCGAGGACAAGCGCGTGCTCGCCTCCTTTGAAAAATACTACAACATCTACGCCGATCTCGCCCCCTACGCGGACCGCGTGATCGCCCATTTCTATGATCCGGGCAACCTGCGGGACGTCAAGAGCATCCTGTACTTCGCGCGTCTCCTGGCGGACAAATTCCGCGAGAAGAATCCGGACGTCGAGGTGGCGATCGACACCTGGGGCAGCCCCGCCGATTTCCCGAATCAGCTCGTCGCCGCCGGCATGACGGACATCATGCTGATGGAGCTTCCGTTCCTGCCCGGCTGGCGTCAGGAGGGCAAGCGCGCCGAGTTCCGCCAGGGCGTCAAGAACCTCGGCTGCGGCCTCGGCTCCTGGGGCTGGTACACGTGCGAATATGAGATCGACCAGATGGCCGCCATGTTCGTCAACAACCGCGTCATCAAGGACGTCTACACGCAGACGCGCCGGCAGGGCGACGCAGTGATGATTCCCTCCTACTGGAGCGAGATGGACTCCAACCACATCCTCAACTTCTTCTCCATGTACGCCGCGGGCCATCTGCTCATCGATCCGGACGCCGATCCGGACGTGCTGCTCGCGGACAGCGTCCGGGCCATCGTCGGCCCCTCGCATCCCGAGAACGCGGCGCGGCTGCTCGCGGCGCTGGAGCTGATCCGCGACGCGCGCTCCGGCGACACCTGGAACAGCTACTGGTGGACGGAGAGCGGCTACATCATGACGCACGGCGACTATTCCGGCATCCTGGACCGCGCGCCGAAGGTCATCCGCGATTTTGAAAAACTTTTGAAGGAGGAGGAGCCGACGGACGGCATCTCCTTCCCGCTCACGCGCCGGCAGCTCTATTCGCTGATCCTGCCGAGCCTCTACCAGATTCAGGACTTCGCCAAATTCCGCGTCGCCTTCGACAACATCGTCAACAACCGGCGCGGCAAGAAGCGCGCCGAGCTGCAGGAGCTCGTCGACAAGCTCTCCTTTGACATTCCGGAATACAACGGCGTGACCGGCATGTGGGGCGGCTACGAGGCCCGCGCCGCCTACGGCCTCGTCGCGCAGTTCTGCACCGACTACTTTCTCACGATCCCCGAGCGCAGCGCCTCGGTGAAGTTCGCCTTCAAGCGCCGCGTCGTCGACAAAATGGCCGTCGCGCAGCGCGGACGGACGCAGCCGGTCTACGTCGGCCCGACCTATTACGAGGGCGGCTACATCGGCACGGCCTTCGCCGCCGAGCTGATGGAGGAGCTTTATGCCGAAGGCGTGCTCATCAAGAACAGCGCCGGCAACTACGCGCTCTCCAACTGGTCGGACTACCGCTTCGACATTTCCCAGTAATTCAATACCCCTTCACGCCGCCCGCGTCTTGACCGCACGGGCGGCGTGTGCTATACTATACGCATACTGCATGAGGCGAAAGGAACGGCCATGCTCGAAACCTTTAAAACCTGTCCCTTCTGGCGTACGCGCCCCGAGGACGCGGACGCCGCGCTCGACGCCGCCCGGCGCGGCGCCGTGCGCACGCTGTGCCGAAGCGCCGGCGGCCGCACGATCCGATACCTCACCTACGGCGAGAAGCCCGACTACAACCGCCGCGCCAACTACTCCTCGGCCTGCGGCGCGCGCGACGCGCGCGCCTACGCCGACCGCGAAGGCCGCGCGCCGACGATCCTTCTGCTCGGCGCGACGCACGGGCAGGAGACGGAGGGCGTCGCCGCCCTTCTCAATCTGATCTCGCTCCTCGAAACCGGGCGCGATCTGCGCGGCGCGGCGGTGCCGTCGATCACCGACGCCTTCGCCGCCGCGCCGGTGCGGCTCGTGATCGTGCCGATCTACAATCTCGACGGCCGCGCGCGCTGCGTTCCCGATTCGATGCTCGGCGAGAACCTCGCGTCGCTGCGCTATCACGGTCAGGGCACCTGGCGCGACGGCTCGCTCTGCGGCTGGCCGGACTGCAAAAAGGTCCATCCGATCAAAGACGCCGCCGGACACCTCGGCGCTTACTACAACGACGACGGCGTCAATCTGATGCACGACAATTTCTTCTCGCCGATGGCGCCGGAGACGCGCGCACTGCTGCAGCTGTGCGACGAAGAAGCGCCGGAATGCGTCGTCGGCCTGCACGGCGGCGCCAACACGACCAACGAGCTGCTCCAGCCGGACTACGTGCCGCGCTTCATCAAGGAAGCGGTTTTCCGTCTGGCGTCGGACGTCGCCGCGCGGCAGACGGCGCGCGGCCTGAAATCGCACGTGCGCGCCGTCGCGCCGGAGGCAGACCTGCCGCCGCCCTCCTTCAATCTGACCTCCGCCCTGCACCACGTGTCGGGCGCCGTCTCTTCGACCTACGAATCAAACGAGGGACTCGACGGCAAAAACGCCTTCACGGCGGAGGAGATCCTGCTCCACCACTACTGCCTCTTTGAGAGCCTCCTCGCCCTCGCCTGGCGGGAATGAACGAAGCGGCGCGTCGCCGTCGCCGCGCAGAGAATGCAGAAACGACAAAGGAGGCAACCATGAAACTATCGTATGAAGGCCTGCGCGACCGCGCGGCGTGGGAGGCGGCCGGCGTCGCGCTCCCGGCCTATGACTGGCGGGAGATGGCGGAGGAGACCGCACGGCATCCCGTCTGGATCCATTTCGGCGCGGGCAACATCTTCCGCGGCTTTCTCGCCGCGCTCCAGGACACACTGCTCAGCCGGGGCCTTGCCCAAAGCGGCATCCTGGCCGCCGACACCTTTGATTTTGAGATCCTGGAGCGGATCATTATGCCGCACGACGGCATGACGCTGCTCGTGCGGCTGCTGCCCGACGGCACAATGGAGAAGCAGATCGTCGCCTCCGTGGCGCGCGGGCTGCGCGCCGGCGGCGCGTATCCCGACGATCTCGCCGCGCTGCGCGGCGCGTTCGAAAATCCGTCGCTTCAGATGGTCAGCTTCACGATCACCGAAAAGGGCTACGCCCTCCGCGGCCCGGACGGCGCCTGGCTCCCGGCCGTCGCGGCCGATCTCGCCGCCGGCCCCGAAAAATGCATGCACGTGATGAGCAGGGTGTGCGCGCTGCTCTGCGCGCGCTTCGCGGCAGGCGGCGCGCCGCTCGCGCTCGTCAGCATGGACAACTGCTCGCACAACGGAGAAAAGCTGCGCGCAGCCGTCACGGAGATCGCCCGCCGCTGGCGTGAGCGGGACTTCGTCTCCCCGGATTTTGTCGCCTGGCTGGAGGATGAGCACAACGTCTCCTTCCCCTGGACGATGATCGACAAGATCACGCCGCGTCCGGCACCCGTCGTCACCGAGGCCCTCGCCGCGGCGGGGATCGAGGACATGACGCCGATCGTGACGGCTAAGAATACCTTCATCGCGCCCTTTGTCAACGCGGAGAAGCCGCAGTACCTGGTGATCGAGGATCGCTTTCCCAACGGGCGTCCGCCGCTCGAGGCGGCCGGCGTCTGCTTTACCGACCGCGAGACGGTCAACAAAACGGAGAAGATGAAGGTCACCACCTGCCTCAATCCGCTGCACACCGCGCTCGCCGTCTACGGCTGCCTGCTCGGCTATGAGACGATCGCCGCCGAGATGCGCGACGCCTCCCTCTCCCGTCTGGCGCGCACGATCGGCTACGACGAGGGGCTGCCGGTCGTGACCGATCCCGGTATCCTCTCGCCCGGGGAATTTTTGCGGGAGGTCGTCGAGGAGCGGCTGCCGAATCCGTTTCTGCCGGACACGCCGCAGCGGATCGCCACCGACACCAGCCAGAAGATCCCGATCCGCTTCGGCGAGACGATCAAAAGCTATCTCGCGCGCGGCGCGGATCTGACAAGGCTCATCGGCATCCCGCTGGCCCTCGCCGGCTGGCTGCGCTATCTGCTCGGCGTGGACGACGAGGGACGGCCGATGCCGGTCAGCGCCGATCCGATGCTGCCGTATCTCACGGAAATGCTCTGTGGCGTGCGCCTCGGCGCGCCGCAGAGCGCGCCGGACGAGGCGCTCGCGCCGCTGCTCCGGAACGAGGCGGTCTTCGGCACCGATCTGTGCGCGGCGGGCCTCGCGCCCGCCGTCGGCGCCCTGCTGCGCGAGATGCTCGCCGGTCCCGGCGCCGTGCGCGCGGCGCTCAGGCGGCATCTCGGCGCCTGAGAAGCAAAATCCGCGCGGAAATCCGCCGAAGTCCCTTGACACGCCGCGCCGGATCGTTTATACTGATGACAGCGATTTCCCCGGACCGATCTGTGATCTATACATGCGGTCAATAAAAGTCAATAAAGAGAAAGGATTTCATCTATGCTTGCCAAAACACCGCCAATGGGCTGGAACACCTGGAACACCTTCGGCCACAACATCAACGAAAAAGTCATTCTCGAGAATACCGACGCTTTTGTCAAGCTCGGTCTGCCGGCGGCAGGCTACGAGTATATCGTCATCGACGACTGCTGGTCGAAACGGCAGCGCGATCCGGAGACAGGCAAGATCGTCCCCGATCCCGAAAAATTCCCGCACGGCATGAAGTTCGTCAGCGACTACGTGCATTCGAAGGGGCTGAAGTTCGGCATGTACTCCTGCGCCGGCACGCGCACCTGCGCCGACTATCCCGGCAGCTTCGACCATGAATTTCTCGACGCGAAGACCTTCGCCGAATACGGCTGCGATTTTCTGAAATACGACTACTGCTACCATCCCTCCGGATACGACGGACGGCAGCTTTACCGCCGCATGGGTCTGGCGCTCAAGGCCTCCGGCCGCGAGATCCTCTTCTCCGCCTGCAACTGGGGCTCCGACGAGGTGCACAAATGGATCCGCGCCACCGGCGCGCACATGTACCGCTCCACCGGCGACATCCACGACAATTTTGAATCGATGAAGCAGATCGCGCTCAGCCAGGAGGGTCTGCTCGGCTACAGCGCGCCCGGCTGCTTCAACGACACCGACATGCTGACCGTCGGCATGTTCGGAAAGGGCCTGGTCGGCACGACCGGCTGCAACGCGGCCGAGTACCGCACGCAGTTCGGCCTCTGGTGCCTCTTCTCCGCCCCGCTGATGCTCGGCTGCGATATCCGCACGCTCTCTCCGGAGATGCTCGCCCTCGTGACGAACAAGCATCTGCTCCGCATCAACCAGGACGAGGAGGCGCGCCCGCCGATCGAAGGCCATACCGGCTGGGGCGGCGAGAAGCGCGTCTACTTCAAGCATCTCTCGGACGGCGAGTACGCCATCGGCTTCTTCAACTTCACCGACACCGATCAGAAGGTGCAGACGAACCTCACCGTTTTCGGTCTGACCGCCTCCTCCGGGCTGGCGCTTGATCTGACGGACACGATGACGGAGGAGCACTTCGGCAAATTCGGCGAGTACATCAGCGTGCCGGTGCCCGCGCACGACTGCCGCATCTTCCTCTGCCGTCTCGTCAAGGCGTGATGGAGCGCTGCATCACGTGCGGCGCGCCGCTCTCGCGGGACGAGATCGGACTGACCAAAAAGCTCGTCAACCGCGGCAGCACGGAATTTTTCTGCCTCCGCTGCCTCTCCGGGCGCTTCCGGATCCCGGAGGACAGGCTGCGCGATCTGATCGAGCAGTACCGCCGCACCGGCTGCACGCTGTTTCAGTAAAATCCTCCCGCAAAGGAGCCGCCCCGCGGCTCCTTTGCCTTTTTTACGAAAAACCGTGACCGGACGGGGAGAAAATACGGGTATAGGGATGAAAGCCAATTCACGCAAAGGAGGATCTGACGTGAACGATGAAGATCTGATCGGACGATTCCACGCGCGGGACGAAACGGCCGTCCGCGAGGCCGGGGCGCGCTACGCCGCCTACTGTCTTGCCATCGCCCGCAACGTCCTGCCCGACCGGCGGGACGCGGAGGAATGCCTCAGCGACGCGCTGCTCGCCGCCTGGAACAGCATCCCGCCGGCCCGCCCGGCCAATCTCAAAACGTATCTCGGCAAGCTGATCCGCGACGCAGCCGTCGACCGCTGGCGCAAAAACCACGCCGCCAAGCGCGATGCGCCCGCGATCGTGCCGCTGGAGGAGCTGGAGGAGCTGCTCGGCGAGGAAGAGATCGACGCGGCGCTCGAGGAAGCGGAGCTGTCGCGCCGCATCTCCGCCTTTCTGCGCACCCGCCGCGAGGCGGAGCGCAATGTCTTTCTCCGCCGCTACTGGTATTATGATTCCATCGAGCAGATCTGCGCCCGCTGGGGCTACAAGAAGAGCCGCGTGACGATGATGCTGAAGCGGACGCGGGACGCGCTCGCCGAATTTCTGAAAAAGGAGGGGTATTTCCTGTGATGTATGAAAGAAGCGATCTCTTGCGCCGCGCCCTCGGCGGCGTGGATGCGGAGTTGATCGAGGCCGCCGACGAGAGGACGGCACGCCCCGCCCGGCTGCTGCGGCAGAGATGGGCCGCGGCGGCCGCCGCGTTCGTTTTGCTCCTCGGCGCAGCCTGGGCGCTGCCGCGTTTCCTTACGTCGCCGCGCGGCGTGCCGGTAGAGACAGCACCCGAGCGCGAATATCGCTGGCGCGTGGAGGGCGGCCGCTTCGCCTCCTACGTCCCCGGTCGGGTGATCGAGGAAGCGCGCGTCGGCGAGCGGCTCGGCGCGGTCACGGTGACGGCCGGCTGGACGGCGCGCGGGGAGAGTGAAAGCGTCGAGCGGCTGCGTGCCGAGGTCTGCGCGATCCGCGGCGTGGGCGCGGACGTCGCGGTCTGCGTGCGCTTTCTCGACCCGGGCGACGCGCTGACGACGACTCACTACTACACGCTCCTCAATCCGGCCGCGGACACGACGCCGGTCCAAGAGTACCGGATCCGCCGCGAAAGCGGCGAGGCGTCCGACGGCTCGGTGGAGGAATAATCGGCGGCAAAAATCCGGATTCTTGTTGACAAGCGCGGCGTGCTGTGGTATTATTTTAGGAAAGACGAAAGAATTATAATAACCACACCGCATCCCGCTGCGCCAAAGGAGAATCCGCCCTCATGCTGAAACGATTCATCGCCTACTACCGCCCGCACAAGTCCCTGCTCGCGCTGGATATGCTGGCCTCGCTGCTCATCTCCGTCATCGGCATGGTCTATCCCGTCGTGACGAACCGTATGCTCAACGTCTTTATCCCGCAGAAGATGTACCGCACGATCGTGATCGCCGGCGGTCTCGTCCTTCTGCTGTACGCGCTCCGCATGGCGCTGCGATACTTCGTACAGTACTACGGCCATATGATCGGCGTGCGGATGCAGTCGCGCATGCGGCAGGATCTGTTCGAGCATCTCCAGCGCCTTCCCTTCTCCTTCTACGACAACCACGAGACCGGCCGCATCATGACCCGCATCACGAGCGACCTCTTTGAGGTCTGCGAGCTGGCGCACCACGGGCCGGAAAATCTGCTCATCAGCTCCGTGATGATCGTCCTCTCCTTCAGTTATCTGTGCAGCATCGACGTCTGGCTGACGCTGATCATCTTCGCCTGCGTGCCGATCCTCATCGCCGTTTCCCTTCTGCTCCGCCGCCCGATGCGCCGCGCCTTCGACGACCGGCGGGTGAGCAACGCCACGATCAACGCCGCCGTCGAGAGCAGCGTCACCGGCATCCGCGTGACGAAGGCCTACACCAACGCCGAGGTCGAGATGGAGAAGTTCCGCGCGGGCGACGAGCAGTTCGTCTCCGCCTCACGCAGCGCCTACCGCGCGATGGCGATGTTCTTCTCCTCCACCTCCTTCGTGACGGACGTCTTCAACGTGCTGATCCTGATCGCCGGCGGCCTCTTCCTCTACAGCGGCCGCATCTCCTTCGGCGATTACTCCACCTTCATCGTCTCCGTCAATCTCTTCATCAGCCCGGTCAACACGCTCATCAACTTCATGGAGCAGTACCAGAACGGCGTCTCCGGCTTCAAGCGCTTTCTCGAGATCATGGACGAGGCGCCGGAGGAGGACGCGCCGGACGCCGTCGAGCTGACAAACGTGCAGGGGGAGATCGAATTCAGCGACGTCAGCTACTCCTACGAAAGCTCCGGCGAGGTGCTTCACCACATCGATCTGAAGCTGGAGAAGGGACGCAAGCTGGCGCTGGTCGGGCCCTCCGGCGGCGGCAAGACGACGCTGTGCCACCTGCTGCCGAACTTTTACCGTCTCGGCCCGGACGACGGCGCGATCCGCATCGACGGGCACGACATCCGCTCACTGACGCTCCAGTCCGTGCGGCGGAACATCGGCATCGTGCAGCAGGACGTCTTCCTCTTCGTCGGCACGGTGCGCGATAACATCCTCTACGGCCGGCCGGACGCCACCGAGGAGGAGATGTACGAGGCGGCGCGGCGCGCCAACATCCACGACTACATCATGAGCCTGGAGCACGGCTACGACACCGAGATCGGCGAGCGCGGCGTCAAGCTCTCCGGCGGACAGAAGCAGCGGCTCTCGATCGCCCGCGTCTTCCTCAAGGATCCGGCGATCCTGATCCTCGACGAGGCGACCAGCGCCCTCGACAACACAACCGAGGTGCTGATCCAGGAGGCGCTCGACGAGCTGTGCCGCGGCCGCACGACGCTCGTCGTCGCGCACCGCCTCTCCACGATCCGCGGCGCGGACGAGATCGCCGTCGTGATCGGCGGCCGCATCACCGAGCGCGGTACGCACGAGGAGCTGATGGCGCGCGGCGGTACCTACAAGGAGCTCTACTCGCTCCAGTTCCGGGACAGCGACCGGATCGTCTGATGTGCCAAATAATTGTCAGTGACAATGCACTGTCAAGCCCTGCTTTGCAGGGCTTTTTATGTTATAATATTGTCGGGAAAGTTTGCCCGTTTGACATAGAAACCGAAACGTACCAAACCGTGATGATGGATAAGGAGAAACGACCATGTTTTGCCCGAACTGTGGAAAACGCATCCCCGATGGAAGCCGCTTCTGCGGCGAATGCGGCAAGCCGATTGCGGCCGCGCCTGCGCCGGCCACCCAGGCAAAGCCTTCGCCGCAGCCGATCCAGCCGCAGCCGGCGCAGCAGCCGATCCAGCAGCCGGTCCAGCCGCCGGTCCAGCCGCCGATCCAGCAGCCGGTCCAGCATCCGGCGCAGCAGCCGGTCCAGCAGCCGTCCGTCTTCACCCGCCGGGCGTCTGCCGCCGCCGGAGAGATCGCGCTGGCGCAGACCGGCGTCAATCTGACGGGCGAGCTGCCCGCTCCCCTCAAGGTGATCGCCGACAGCTTCCGCTCCTTCACCGCCTCGCTCAAGGCGGCGGGCAAGGATCCGAAAAAGCTGATCCCGGCCCTCGTTCTGGCCGTCGTGTGGCTCGCGCTCGGCATCCTGCGCGCGCTGGACGTCAATCCCCTGCCCGTGCGGGCGATGTCGTTTCTGACCTTTGCCAGCGCCGGACTGAACGGCGGCATCGCGGGCGCGGTCGGCGGCATCCTCGGCAAGGGCGTCTTCGCCGCCGCCGTCACCACGCTGATCCGCTCGCTCACGACAAAGAACAGCGGGCAGAAGCGTTCCCTTGGCGACACGGTCAAGGGCGCGCTGGGCGTGTCGCCCGATACGCTCTGGAGCTGGCTCGGCGGTATTGGCGCGGCGATCGTTCTCTATACATTTCTCGCCGGCGGCGGCATCGGCCGCTATTCGTTCATGGGCGGCCTCGCGGCGGCCTATCTGACGGCGAAGGCGGCCCTCTCGGGCGGCTTCCTCTCGCGTCTCGTTTCCTCGATCTCCTATAAGATCCGCGGCAAGGCCACGGGCGGCGCGGCCGGCTTTCTGCGCGGCCTGACCGTCGGCTTCTCCGCGGGCGCGCTGCTCGGGCTTCTGAATATTCCCTGGATCCTTTTCATACTCGGCGCCCTTCTTCTCGTCGGCGGCGCGGTGATGATGATCCTTCAGGCGACGGGCGTCGTCAAGCTCGGAAAGGGGGATAAAGCATGAAAAAGATCATTCTTAAGACTTTGTGTGCCGCATTCGCCGCGGCCCTGATCGCTTCAAACTTTCTCGTCGTCTCCTTCGCGGCGGATCTCTTCAATTATGACAAATTCATAAACGATCCGAATTATGAAGTGAGGGCGGAAACACGCAACAACTTTGAACTGGACTTCTACTGGGGCGACGCGTACCCGGACAAGGTAACGGATACGGGCGAAAAGCTTTTGCTTTACTATCTGTTCAACTCCCGCGACGCCAAGGAAAAAGCGGGATACCGTCTGTTTGAACAAAAGGTCCATCTGCGCTACAAGATCCCCTCCGTGTATACGAGTCTGTATACGCCGGGCCGCAAGTACCGGTACTACGTCGCGGACTTCTCGGCCGGACGCAATGACGTCAAGGATAATATGTATGACGAAAATATTGAAGAATACGAGTATCAATACTACTACGAGGATTTCAGCAGGGAGAACAAGGGTCTTCAGCCGGGGGAAACGGAAGCGTATATTTACGGCTACGTGGTGGCACATCAGCCGTATATCACCCTCTATCACCTGAAATACGGCAACACCCCCACAATGGAGGATGCGGCGCAGAAACAGTACGAAAAATGGAATAAAGAAAAAGAGGGCAATACAGACGAAAGAGAGACCATAACCGTGGAGCGCCAGGGCGGCGGAGACAATATCCTTGTCGCCTACCACAGCTTCTGGGACGATTCACCAAAGGAAACCTATAAAAGATTCAAGTACCACGAAGGCGGTTCTACGCTGATCGAGGAATTGAAGTACGAATCGATTCAGGAAACCTACGAATACTACTACTATACCCGTATCCCCGGGATCTCTGACGCATATACCGTAAATCATGTGCTGATCAACAGGCTGGTCGGCTACAAGATCGGTCTGGTAAGCCCGAAAAAGGAAGCGGTGGATCTGTACAACGATCTGCAGGCGAAGTGGCAGGCGACGGTCGCCATGGCGCCGACTCTGTACAGTATGATGCCGGAGGTCGTAGCGGACGAGCCGATCGTATACGAGGGCTTTCAGGCCGAAGAGTTTACGCAGCGTGCGAGCATTTTTGCCGGCGAGGACGAAGGCGTCTCCGTCCCTGCGGCGATCGTGGTCGGTGTTCTGGGCGGCGGCGCGGCGTTAGCCGGCGCGGCGGCTGCAGCGGGCAGCGGAGCGTCCAGTGACGACCGGAGAAAATCCTTCAAGATGTACGTACAGAAGGACTTCGGCGACGCGATCCGACGCGGCGCGGAGAAGCCCTCGGTCGTCCGCGCCCGCATGGCGGAGGTCGATGAAAACGGCGTCGAACACGACCGGAACGACCTGACGGCCAAGATCGCCGTTTTCGGCGACGGACTGACGGTGCGCGGCGCGGCGCTCGCCGGCCGCTACCTCGAAGCGACCGTCGCCGCCGAGAAGGACGAGGCGCGTGACGACGGCCGCGTCACCTTCAAATTCTTCGGCGAGGGCGGAACGTTTGAGAACAACGTCGTCTTCCGCCTCGTGGACGGCCCGTCGCTGAAATTCGTCGACGAGCGGGACGGCACCTTGTATCACAACGGCTGCGGTATCGACGCCATCCCCGGCGACGGCTTCACCTATGTGGAGCGCTTTGCGATAGTGGACGCGCCCGTTGCGCCGAAGCTGACCGATATCTCCGCCGAGAACACCGGCGATCTGAGCGTCCGCTTCGAGCTGACCGACCGCGAGGCGGTCTACCGGCTGATCGTCAAAAACGACACCAGACCCGAGCCGGAGCACGATATTTTCGAGAAGCCGAAGGAGAAGAATTTCGAGATCCGCGTGAACGTGGAGGGCGAGAAGGAGCCCGTCATGGGCTACGTGACGGTGAAGCTGTATCCCGAAGGGATCACGATCCAGTCCTCCTTTGAAGGCAAAAAGAACGACGTCAAGTACGTCCGCGTGCAGGCCTACGAAAAGGAGCATGTCGGCGACCTCGACCGCAAGTGGCAGGTCTCGGAGATCAAATTCACGCTCGCCCACAAGGGCAAGGACCGCGCAGTCATCGATCCCGACGAGGCGAAATACAAGTTTGAAAAGCTCAAAGGCGCCGACGGCCTCGGCACGCGCGCCGACAAGGAGCAGTCGCTGGCCGAAAAGTTTGAATATAAGGAAAGCTGGGGCGACTGGAACGACAAGTTCACCTATACGTTTGAGCCGAACACCACCCTGGTCGAGCCGGACGACGGCACCTTCTTCCTGGTGCTCCTGCCCGCCCTCTGCGAGTACGATGGCGAGACGTACCGTGCCGAGATCCCGCTGCGCCTGCGCGGCAAGCCGCTTGATCCGATGGCGGCCTGGGAGAAGGAATACAAGGATCTCACAGAGAGAGTGGAGAAATTCGCTCTGCCCGAAAACAAGGACTACTGGCTCAAAAAGATCACGGAGCTCGCCTATGACGAGCCCAAATGCTCCGTCGAGGAGCTGCGCCTGACGAGCAAATATCTGATTCGCCAGTACATGCGCTACTGGACCATCGAGAGCATGAAGTACCGGGACGAGGCGGCCGTCTACGACGTGATCGTCGATTATCTCGAATGGGCGAAGTTCTTCGGTGACTGCGCGTTCTCGATCCTTGTGAACATGTACGCCGGGCCGGTCGCCGAGGCGATCATCTCCCCGACCAAGGACTTCCTCACCGGCGCCATCGGCGAGACGATGGCCTGCTGGATGCGCGGTCAGTCGGTGAACGTGGACAAATTCGAGTTTTCCAAGAACTTGGCGGCGGCGGGAGACAACCTCGTCTCCGGTCAGATCAGCCTGACGAACTGGAAGCAGGCGGCGGCGACGCTCGGATGCTATTTCGCCTATGCCTCGATCAAGAATTTCATTCTCACGCTGCGCGAGGAGAACAAGTTCGATCTGTACGGCGCCATCATCAAGGGCTTCTCCGACATGACCTCGGCCGGGCTGAAGGCGGCGGCGGGGCACCTGTTCGATTCGTGGCTGAAGAGCTGCCCGAAGTTCCGCGCGAAGGTCAGCGCGTGGTGCGGCTCGTTCGTCACCAAGCATCTCGGCGCGAGCGCCACACTGCTGGATCTGCGGGCAGTGGACGGTCTGACACGGGCGGAAATCCTCCGCAAGTACCTGGACGGTTTCTTCGGCATGGCGATCGACAAGCTGATCGAGAAGGACGGGGAGATCCATGACAAATTCATCTCCTCCCAAACCGGCTTTGAATTCGATGCAAACGGCCATCTGATCGTTCAGTTCTTCTTCGAGGTCTCCGGGCATCAGTACGACTGCACGGTGGACGTGACGAAGGCGCTGGCAAACGCGGCCGGCACGGTCGCCAGCTTTGGCACCGGCGGCGTCGACAGCGGCTCATTCAGCGATTTCTTCCTCTATATTTATGAGCAGCTGTTCGGAATGGTCCCGTCTGCGGCGGCCGTCGTCGCCGCGCCTGTCGATCCGCCGCTGCCGCCGGAAAAGAATTAAGGAGGAAGCGATATGCCAAAATTCTGTCCGGACTGCGGCGCGCCGCTGACCGTGGGAATCAGGTTCTGCCCCTCCTGCGGCGCGTCCGTCGCGCCGTCTGTACCGTCGCAGCAGCCGGCACAGACGCAGCAGCAGTCTCAGCCGGTGCAATTTCAGCAGACGCAGCAGCAGCCTGTTTATCAACAGCCGCAGCAGCCTCAGCCGCCGCAATTTCAGCAGCCGCCTATGTATCAGCAGCAGCCGCCGCGGCCGCAAACGCCGCGGCCGCAGATATACATACCGGAGCAGTTTGCGCAGCGCAACGCGGCGAAAGCGCAGCAGGACGCCGCGCCCTTCAGAAGCGCGCCTGTCAGAAGCGCGCCCGTCCAAAGCGCGCCCGTCCAAAGCGCGCCCGTCCAAAAGAAAAAAGGAAGGGGCGGTCTTGCCGCCGCGGTCTCGCTCGTTCTCGTCGCGGCGATCCTCGTCGGCGTATTCGGCTTCCGCGAGGGCGGATGGTTCCGCGGGATCGGAAAGCAGACCGTGGAGGCCACGGCGCTCAATCCGGAGCTGAAATCCGAGGTCACCGTGAAAGAACGGAAGGCGCCGGACGGACTGGACGACGAAGACAAGTTCGAATCGTTCGGGAAATGGTACGACGTGACAAGCGACGGCTACGACGGTCTTCCGCTCTCCGGCGACGTGCTGCTCACCGTCTCCCTCCCCGGAAAGAACGACCGGGAGGCGCTGGGCGCGTACGTTTTCCTCTATTACGATGAGGATCATGAAGAATACCGATACCTCTTCCCCGACGGCTACGATCTTTCTGCCGGGACGATGACCATCGACCTGCCGCACTTCTCCCCCTGGGGAACGGCGAAGCTGACGAAGGAGGAGCAGATCGAGGCGTTTCTTGACAGCTACAGCACGAAGCTGGCGGTGGAGCGCGGCAAGCGGCAGCAGGCCGCCGCCGATCTTGAGCCCTATGTGCGCAAAAAGGTGGAGGCGATGGGTCTGACAAGGCAGGCGGCGGCGGATCTGATCCAGAGCACCGTCAACTTCCTCGGCAGCCGGTTCACCGGCGACAACGCCAAATATATCGAGATGGGCACGAAATACGCCACCACCCTCACCCGCGGCTACTATGACGACGACAAGGACGCGGCGTTAAGCGGCCTTGAAGACGCCGTGACCGACGCGGTGATGAACTGTTGGGGCGAGCTGGGATATACCGAAAATCTCAACGACGTTCTGGAAAACGGATTTGTCGGAGACACGACCGAGAAGCTGCTCTCAAGCACCAACGGCATCGTTAAAATGGCGGGATATCTGGCGGGCGGCGATACGGAAGGAGCGATGAAGGAGCTCGGCGGCGTCATGAAGGGCGTCCACCCGGCGGTAGAGCTGACGACCAACGCCGTGGCGTACCTCGGCGCCAAGGTCAACGAGGAGTTCACCAACTGGAAGTCCAACCAGATCGAAGAGCTCTATCAGATCTATAAAAACGGCGCGGAGGACATCTGGGGCAACGAGGTCATCGCGGGCAACCGGGAATCCTTCCTGACCTATCTCAACACCTCCAGCGGCTTCACCATGGCGAAGGGCGTGACCCGCTTCTACAACCTCGACAAGGTGGGCGAGATCTGCGAAAAATACGGCTGGCCGTACAGCACGTATGAGGAGCTTCCTTCCAAATACCGCGACGTATTCGAAAAACGCGCCGAAAACGGCCTCATGGAATACTTCGAGCTGCGCCTCAAGCAGGAGAAGACCGCCGAGCAGATCAAATCGAGCGAGCGGGCGTGCATCGAAACGATGATGAACGACAGCTACGGCGCGCTTTCTTCGACCAACTTCGGGAAATTCTTCGGAGAAGAGACGGCGGACGACTACAATCTCACCTCGCGCCTCGAGCGGCTGGTCAACGTGCGCCGATTTGTTTCTCAGTATGTGGACGAGGACGAGCTTGCCAAAGTATCGAAGGTCGATAACAGCTACAACTACGGCGACATTCTGAACTGGTGGGTGAAGCTCGCGTCGGAGAACGACAAGACCGAAGCCATTATCAAATTCCGTGAGGAACTCCGCGAACACGGCTTTCTGAAAACGCTTGGCGTCAAGGCGGTCAGCGGGCTTGTGTATGAGAAAACGATCAATAACGACGGCGTCTCGCTGCCCGTGTGGAACAAATCCGGATACGACATTTTCTTTAAGATGCCCAGCACCGAAAGAAATGACGAGGGCAAGGAAGTAACCGTATGGAAGCAGTATAATTCGCCGAGAGAGACGGACGCGTCGGAGAATTATCGCAACAAGGCTTCCGATATGATCAGGAGCGCCGAGATCGCGGTCTCAAAAGACGGAAAGATCAGTTGCAATAAAGCCGGGATGACGGTGGAAGGCGACTTTGACCCGATCACGAAAACCGGGCGCGGCACGATCACGATCAATACGACGTATTCCCACGATTACGGCAAGGAGGCTGAGATCCGCGAAATGGTCCCGGGAGAAACGCTCCCCTCGGTCATGCCGCAGTCCTACTACGACGTGACGATGAACCTGACATTCGAGCTTGAGATCAAACCCAATCCCGACGGCGCCGGCGTGCTGTTTGTCCTCAACGGCGGCGGGACGGTCTCGTACACCGGGGAGGTACTCAGCAGCATATCCGGCATCAAGATAGATGAGGAGCAAAAGATGGTCTTAGAGGACGAGGGCGGTCTGGTCGTCACCATGAAGCCGTTCTCCGGCTCCTACGCCGTCACCTATAAGGACGTGACGTATCTGTTCAGCATGCAATGATCCGCACCCCCGCCGCGGCGCAGGCAGTGCCCGCTGCCAGGCCCGCTCACCGCTTCAGCGGAAATACAGGACATCTTACATCGATTGCACTGAAAGGACCGGAAATCAGATGAAAAAACGGACGTTGGCCCGACTCCTTTTGCTGCTGCTGATGGCGCACGCAGCGGTTCTGTCGCTGATTCCTACCGTCCTCGCGGACGGCAAGGTCAACGAGCGCGACATCACCCAGTATACCGGCGGCGTCAAGCCGGACGGCTACGAATACGCCTTCCACTTTTTTGATTATGACAAGGGCGTCACGGGCAGCGAAATCAGGCAGCTCGACGCCGTATATCTGATGAACGTGGCGGTTTTCTCCGAGTACGCGGAGGCGGGGCTGGACAAGATCCCGCACAACTCGGTGATGTATTCCGAATACAAAAAGAATCTCGCCGTGGGCGGCATTCCCGACAATGCGCCCTATGAAGATCCGAATTACCTGAACGAGCAGCTGTGGCGCGGCGTCGCCATCTCCCGCGGCGGCGAGAACAAGCTCAACGAATTCGTGGGCAGATTCTACTTCACCAACGATTCCGATTACGTGGGCTGGCACGATAACATGGATCTGTACGAGGTCTGGTACGACGTCCGCTACAGCTTCTGGGCCGACGTCTCCTTCAGAATCTCGGGTGTGACCTTCAACGACAAGGGGATCTTCATGGATCTCGACGGCGAGGAAAGCTACAGCTACACCGTCGAATCCAGTCTCCACGACAGTTATCCCGCGGGGCACGACGTGCCGGAGGAGGAGAAGCAGAAATTCCAGGATTTCAAGGCCAAAACGGACCGCACGGTGCGCGCGGACGAAACGCGCCGCGCCATCGCCGTCAAGGGCGCCAAGGCGGAGTTTGTGCTCTATGATCTGGAAAACAGCAACGACAAGAACCTGCTTCTGAAGGTCGAGGGCGGCGGCATCCGGCTGCTCTTCAACGTCCGCGGCGTGATCGCGCGCGCGGGCACGCACGCCGGCGTGACGCAGGCGGCGTCCGAGACGCCTGGCGAGGACGGCGGCGTGTCGGTGCCCGCGGCGATCGTGATCGGCGTGTTCGGCGGCGGCGCGGCGGCAGCCGGCGCGGCCGTGGCCGCCTCCGGCGGCGGCGGCGACGACAGAAAGAAGAAGTCGTACAAGATGTACGTGCAGAAGGACTTCGGCGACGCGATCCGACGCGGCGCAGAGAAGCCCTCGGTCGTCCGCGCCCGCATGGCGGAGGTCGATGAAAACGGCGTCGAGCGCGACCGGAACGATCTGACGGCCAAGATCGCCGTTTTCGGCGACGGGCTGACGGTGCGCGGCGCGGCGCTCGCCGGCCGCTATCTCGAGGCGACCGTCGCCGCCGAGAAGGACGAGGCGCGTGACGACGGCCGCGTCACCTTCAAATTCTTCGGCGAGGGCGGCACGTTTGAGAACACCGTCGTTTTCCGCCTGGTGGACGGCCCGGCGCTGAAATTCGTCGAGGAGACGAAGAACGCCGGCGAATACACTGTCTACGGCAGCGGCACCACGATCGAGGCGATCCCGGGCGACGGATTTACCTATACCGAGCGCTTCATGATCGAGGACGCGCCCGTCGCGCCGAAGCTGACCGACATCTCCGCCGAAAACACCGGCGATCTGAGCGTCCGCTTCGAGCTGACCGACCGCGAGGCGGTCTACAAGTTGATCGTCAAAAACACCACGAAGAGCGAGCCGACGCATGACATCTTCGACCAGCCGAAGGAGGAGAATTTCGAGATCCGCGTGAACGTGGAGGGCGAAAAAGAGCCCGTCATGGGCTACGTGACGGTAAGGCTGTATCCCGAAGGGATCACGGTCGCCTCGACCATGCAGGGCAAGAAGAACGGCATCGAATACGTCCGCGTGCAGGCCTACGAAAAGGAGCATGTCGGCGACCTCGACCGCAAGTGGCAGGTCTCGGAGATGAAGTTCACGCTGGCCGTCCGCGGCAAGGACCGCGCGGTCATCGATCCCGACGAGGCAAAATACAGCTTTGAGAAGCTCAAGGGCGCGGGCGGCAAGGGGACAGCCGCCGCCAAGGAGCAGGCCATCGCCGACAAATATGAGTACAAGGAAACCTGGGGCGACTCTAATGGCAAATTCACCTATGATTTCGAGCCGCAGGATATGCTCTGGGAGCCGGACAACGGCACGTTCTTTATGATGCTTCTGCCCGTGCGCTGCGAATACGACGGGAAGACCTATCAGGACGAGATTCCGCTGCGCCTGCGCGGCAAGGATCCCGATCCGATGGAGGAATGGAACAAGGAATACCAGAAGACCCGCGAGCGGATCGAGAAATTCTCCCTGCCCGAACAGAAGGCGCACAATCTGGAGCAGCTGGAGAAGATCGCGGCCGTCGAACCGCATATCTCCACCTGGGAGCTGCGCCTGATGGCGAAGGACGTCGTGCGCGCCTACATGAAGTACTGGACGGAGCAGAACGCGAAGGACAAATGGAACGCCAGCGCCCTCGACTGGACGGTCTGGGGACTGGAATGGGTCAAGTGGATCGGCGACTGCGCCTTCTCCTACGTCGTCGCGGCCTACACCGGGCCGCTGGAAGCGATCATCTCCCCTGCCAAGGATGTGCTCGTCAACGCGATCGGCGAGGTGGGCGTCAACATCGTCTGGGGCACCAAGTTCGACGTGAAGAATCTGGAGATCTACGACGCGATCAAAAATGCCGGCGACAACTTTGTCTCCGGCGGCGTGTCGGACGGCGTAAGCTGGCTGGCCTCCTCCGGCCTGTCCAGTCCCGCCAAGATCAAATACGCCTGCGCGATCATGGGCGGCTACTTCGTGTTCGCCGTCTTCAACAACTATCTGCTCGGCCTGGAAAAGGGCGAGAGCGACTTCTACGGCGCGATCATGGCCGCCTTCAAGGATCTGACGCTGACCGCGTTGAAGATCGCCGCGGGCATGATGTTCAAGCAGTGGCTCGACAGCGAGAGCTTCAAGAAGAAGATCGGCCCGAAGATCCAGGAGTTCATGACGAAGTGGTTCGGCGAGCATCTGAAGGATCAGAAGTTCAACCTGGAAAAGGTGTATAATCAGAAGCAGCAGCTCAGCGGAGATCTGGCGCTGAAGGATTCGCTTCTCAACGTGGACATCGAGGTCGGCCGCGCGGACATCGTCGAGAATATTCTGACGGGCCTCGTCGGCGAGGGAGCCGGATGGGTGCACGACAATCCGGAAAAGGCGCAGAAGCTGCTGTTCTGGTTCAATCCCGCGGGCGAGATCATGTTCACCTTCTCGATGCGCCTGCTGGCCGGCGACGTGGACACAAGCGTGACCGACACCGCCGCCTCCTATCTGTGCGACATCAACCTTTCAAAGATCATTGCCAATACTTCAAACCAGTTCTTCGGCTGGATGTACGATCTGTTCTTCGGCGGTCTGCCCGCGGCGGACGCGCAGATGGAGATTCCCAAGGATCCGCCGCTGCCGCCGGAGAAAAATTAAGGAGGAACCGATATGCCAAAATTCTGTACGAACTGCGGCGCACCGCTGGAGGAGAATCTGAAATTCTGCACCCGCTGCGGCGCACCCGCCGCCGCGCCGGAGAAGCAGCCGCAGGCACAGCCTCAGGCGTCACAGGCACCTCAGCCTCAGCCGCAGCAGCCCCAGGCACAGCCGCAGCCGCAGCAGTTCCAGCAGCCTCAGCAGTTCCAACAGCCTCAGCAGTTTCAGCAGCCTCAGCAGTTTCAGCAGCCGCGGCAATATCAGCAGCCCCAGCAGTTCCAGCAGCCCCAGCAGTTCCAGCAGCCCCAGCAGTTCCAGCAGCCGCGGCAATATCAGCAGCCTCAGCAGTTCCAGCAGCCTCAGCAGTTTCAGCAGCCCCAGCAGTTTCAGCAGCCGCAGCAGTACGGACAGCCGGTCTACCCTCAGCCCGGCTATCCGATGCCGGGCTATCCGATGCCGGGTTATGCGATGCCGGCAAAGAAGAAGGGACACGGCGGCGTGATCTTCCTCGTCATCCTGCTCGTCGCGGCGCTCGGCGTCGTCGGCTATTTCGGCTTCCGCGAGGGCGGATGGTTCCGCCGGGACAATTCCTCCATCATCGACGCGACAAAAATGGAATCGATGCTTGACTACGCGCACCGGCTGGAGGCCGCCGGCAATCCCGAAGCGGCAGCCGCCGTCTACGAGCTGATCCCGCAGAGCGGCGGCGCGGATCTGCTCGGCAAGGCAGCCGAATCCATCCCGCTGATCGGAGCGATGCAGGACATGGACTGGCTCACCGCACTGTTCGGCGACAGCTCGGGCGGATCATCCTCCAAGGATCAGGCCGCACAGCAGAAGGACGCGCTCACCGATCTCTTCGGCAAGCTGAAAGGAGGTAAGTGAACATGAAACGGAATAAGAACCTCTGTCTCGCGATTCTCTTTCTTCTGATGTTTTTATCCGTACTGACGACAGCCGTCGTGCTGGCGGACAATGGAACGGATCCCGACGAAGGGCCCAGCCTGCCGAACGTCCCGGACGACGCATGGGACGGCGAGTACGCCGAGTTCAAGGGAAAAGACGGCTCGACAACCATCGTCTTTGACAACGGAAGCGTCATCACGACCTTCTCCGACGGCTCAAGGGAAGGCGTCGATTACAACGGCAACCAGCACGCCAAAAGCAAAGACGGCACGTATTCCATCCGCGGTACGGACGGGACAACGGCGACCGAATACACGGACGGGCGGATGTCCGTGACCGAGACGAACGGCAAGACGACGACATTCAACAAGGACGGGAGCTTTTCGGAAAGCTATCCTATCGGCCTCACGCGCGATTATGACTCCGAAGGCGGTCTGATCGGCATCGGCTTCACGGGAAGCAAGGAACGGATCGGAACGGATGAAGACGGATATTATCTGAACGGCGAAATCACCGGTCCGAACGGACAGCACTTGAAGATCACCGATGACAGCATGGAATTCACCAATACAGAAGGAACGGAATACAAGCGCAACGATTCCGGCAATACGGAAACGGTGTCCATCAACTGGAAAGACGGCTCCCATTGCGAATCCACGACGACCACGACCTGGGACAACGGAAAAAAGACGGAAAATACGGACTTTACTCTGACGGAAAACAATGGGAACCGTTGGGACTCCAACGTCAACGTGAGCTACGATTCGGACGGCAATCCCGCCTATCTCAACAACAACGTAACGCAGGTCACCGGATCGGACGGCTCCACGCTCTGGATGGACAACAATTCCAAAGCGATCGAATACAACGGCAAAGACGGCTCGAGACTCATCGTGGACCATAACGGAAACCTGGTCGAAAACAAGAGCGACGAGGTGAATTTCAAAGCGACCTACGACGAGAACGGCAACCTCAGCAGCGCGGACATCCAGTGGGCGGACGGCGCGCGTCAGGTGCAGAATCCCGACGGAACCGGCTCCTTCACACTGCCCGACGGCACGCAGTACACCACCGACGGCGGCGGCAGCGTCTGGAAGGACGGCATAAAGGTCAAGGAAAACGGCAACTGGCTGATCGACATCGACGCGCTGAACGCCGCAAACGAGCTGAAGGCCGGCGCGAAGAGCGAAAAGGTGACCGAAGCCGACATCGTCGGCACCTGGCAGATCGAGGCGACCTTCGGCGATATGGAATCGCCGCTCGTGGACATCCTGCGGGGACTCTTTGACGACATCCTCGGCGAAGGTTCCGGAGACGACATCGTGGAATCGAATCTGAATCAGGAGACGCATCTCTCGCAGACGGCGGTCATCGAGGAGGACGGCGGCACCCTGCGCTTGACGCTCTACTCGGAGGATGTAACGATGGTCTACACCGGCAAGCTCAGCGGCAACACGCTCAAGCTGAAGCTGCAGTCGCAGAGCACGGACGAGGACGGCGACATCGAGCTGTCGATCGACAAGCTGGAGTTCTCTTTCCAGAAATCGCCCGGCGGCGTCGTCACGATGCACGGCAGCTACCGAATCGACACCCCGCTCTTCAAGGCGACCTACAGCTATTCCGGCGCCAGACGCTGACGCGTCCCGATCCGCATACATCAGGAGGAAACGCAATGGCAAAGTTTTGTGCAAACTGCGGCGCGCCGCTCTCGGACAGCCAGAAATTCTGCCCGAACTGTGGCTGTGCCGCCGGTGCGGCGCAGGTACAGCCTACAGCACCGCAGCCGCAGCAGTTCCAGCAGCCGCAGCAATTCCAGCAGCCGCAGCAGTTCCAGCAGCCGCAGATGCCGCCGGTCTACGCAGGAAACGGCGCGGTGCGGGAGGGAATCCCGCAGCCGGGCTTCTCCGACCGCGTGAATCATCCGGAGATCCTCGCCGCCATGAAGAAAAACCGCCGCGCGGCCCGGATTTTCGCCTCCTTCCTCGTACCGCTGCCGCTCGTCGGCTTTCTGATCTACAGTCTCGTGAGCGATTCGATCGAGGTCCCGCAGGCGCTGCTCTACGGCGGCGTCATCTCGGCGGTCTTCCTTCTCTTCGCCGTCGTCAGCTTCCTGCGCGAGCGGGCGAAGAACACTTATGAGGCGGTGGTACTCGATCAGAGCGCGCGGCGCACCTACCGCCACAAAAATTCCGACAGCCGTGAGATGACGACGGAATACACGACCGTCGTACAGACGACCGACGGCCGCAAAAAGAAGATCGTGGAATACGAAGGCTCGCAGATCTGGGCCTACAATTATCTCAGCGTCGGCGACCGCTTCCGCTATCATCCGCAGTTTCATTTTCCCTACGAGCTCTATGACAAATCGCACGCGCCCTATCTCGTCTGCGTCTCCTGCGGTACGCAGAACCCCACCGAAGCGGATCGCTGCAAAAAATGCAGTCTGCCGCTGCTGAAATGACTCGGACGTGCATCCGACACGAATCATTTACTCAATTCTCCAAGGAGGCACCACTATGAAAACAAGCATTCGAATCGCAGCATGGCTCCTGACGCTGACAATCGCATGGTCGCTTGCGGCCTGCGCGGCCGGCGGCAAAAAAGCGGACGACAAAAACACCATCGACTGGAACGGCGATTTCTACGGCACGACGCTCCCCGCTGTGGACGGTCATGACAAGGTATGCGAATACACGGTGAAGGACGACTCCATCACCGTCCGCATCGACGGCGTCAGCTACGAGGAATTCACGGCCTACTGCCGGAAGCTGGAAGCGCTTGACGGCTGGCAGGTGCATAACGACGAGGACACGGCCCACTTCCCCGCCGACTACAACGAGCGCGATAAGGTCTACTTCACCGGCATTTATCAGAATCTGTCGCATATCGCCGTGCAGTATTACAGCGACAAGCAGTGCGAGAGCAGCGGCTATCCGCATTTCGTACTGTTTGTGTTCAAGGAATGGTAAGAGATCCGCAAAGCATGCGGCCCAAAGGAGAAGAGAATGGAAAACAGTCAACTGCTGAGCCGCCGCCCGACGCGCGGCGGCGACGGAAAAATCCGCTGGGTCTATGAGATGAGCCTCTATAAGAATCCGACGGTATTCCTGCTGGTGTGGAAGATCTTCTTCTTTATTCTGGTCGGCATCTTCGCCGTGACGATGATTGCCGACGCGATCGAATGGAGCGATTTCTTCCCCGACCGCTTTCTGAACGATCTGAAGTTCCTCGCCTGGTTTCTGCTCGGCATGACCGTTGTCGTCGGGCTCGGATATCTGCTTTACGCGGTGATCATGGGCGGAAAGTACATCGTGGAGTTTGAGATGGACGAGCGCGGCGTGCTCCACCGGCAGACCGCCGCGCAGGCGCAGAAGGCAAGGACGCTCGGACAGGCTGCGATGATCGGCGGCATCGGCACGCGCACGCCGGGCGCCTTTTCCGCCGGGATGAGCGCCCAGCGAACGGAGATGTATTCGGAATTTGCGAAGGTACGCCGCGTAAAGGCGCATCCGCGGCGGAATCTCATCAAGGTAAATGAGCTGCTGGGGCACAATCAGGTCTACGTTCCGGCGGAGGATTTTGCGTTCGTGTACGAATTCATCGTCGCGCACTGTCCCAATCTGAAGAAATAGCATCGACGGATGCGCAGTGAACGCTCCATTCCCGTCCGGCCGCTCCTCGGCCCCCTTCCCCCGCGGCATGCGCGGGGGAAGGTTGTTTTTTTGAGATTGATGCGGGGACTTCGCCCCGCGCGGCTGCCCAAACAAAAAACAGGACAGGCGATCTTGGTCGCCTTGTCCCGTGTCCTGCCCGATAGTATTGGGCGGGGGCCGGGGAGAACCTTTTTCAAAAGGCCCTCCCGGCCCCCGCCGGCACGTCCGCTCAGAACGCCATGCGCGCCCACCCCTCGCCCCGGATCGGGCCGAGGCCGAGGAGCTCGCGGCCGAGGGAAACGTAGTAGCGGTAATTCTCGATCGGCGTACCGTTGGGAATGCGGTGGTCGAGGGCGAAGATCGTGCCGCCGCCCCGCATCGGCGCGGACATTTTGTATTCCAGCTCCGCGCGGATCTCCTCGCAGCTGCGGCGCAGCACGTGCTTGTCGATCCCGCCCTTGATGAAGAAGCGTTTGCCGTATTTTTCGCGCAGCTTGACGATGTCCATGCCGGCCGCCGGCTCGCAGGGATAGAAGCAGTTCACGCCGCCCTCGAGAAAGGCGTCGATCACTGCCTCCATGTTGCCGTCGCTGTCCTGCGAGAACAGCTTCGCGCCGTGCGCGCGCGCCGCATCCCAGACGCGGCGGTAGTACGGCACGAGAAATTCCCGCACGAACTGCGGCCCGATCAGCGGCCCGGTCTTCCCGGCCATATCCTCGTGGATCGCCAGATTGTCGATCGGCACCACGTCGCCGACCCGCTCGATCACCTTGACCGCCGTGTCGGCCATCGTCGCAAGCATATCCTCGATCATCTCCGGCTCCTCATAGAAGGCGATGCAGAGCCCCTCCTCGCCGAGGAGCTGCCGCGGCTGGTCAAAGCCGCCCGGCACGCCGATCAGCGTCAGAACGCCCGCGTCGTGCGCCTTTTTGATATCGTCCAGCGCCGCGCGGTTCACCCGGTCCTCGGAGAACGCATACCAGTGCTTGACGCGCAGCCAGTCGTCCATCGTCGCCACCGGATGCGTCAGCGGCAGCGGAATCGTGGCGCTGTTCTTGCACAGCTTCATCTTGCGCCCCATCTCGTCGATGGAGATCGTCTGCTCCGGCGTGTCCTCCAGCACGACCTTCTTCATTCCGGTGATCGCGCCGGTGCGCGCGGGCAGCCATTTATAGCGCACGTAATCCCAGTCGAAAGCAGTCATGCCGATCTCATTCTCCGGCACGCCGGCGGCGCGCCACTCGCTCTCCAGGCGGTGCAGCGGGCCGAACAGCTCGCAGAACATCTCCCGCCCGGTATCCTCAAACAGGCAGTGCGCAATGTATTGCTCCCGATTCCAGATCATCTTTGCCCCTCCGCGTATGTTTTCATTAGTATAACAAATCATGGGCGGGATTGCAAGAGCATCCTGCCATTTTCTGATAAGAAATCCGCCGCGGCGGTTGCGCGCGGCCGCCGTTTGTGCTACAATATCCTATAGATCAACCAAACCGGAGGTATTCTATGAAGCGCATTGCGGCATGGCTGCTCGCCGCCGCGCTTGTGCTGCCGGGCGCGGCCGCCGCCGCACCGCAGCCCGCGCCCCTTCCCTTCGCCGACGTCGCGGAATCGGACTGGTTTTACGACGACGTGCGCTGTGCGTGGGAGAACGGTTGGATCCTTGGGCGCACCGCCGACGCCTTTGTGCCCGACGGGCCGATCACCCACGCCGAAGCCGTCAAGCTGGCGGCGGTCATGCGCCAGTCGTCGCTCGACGGCCGCGTAACGATCCCGGCCCGCGCCGGTGCGGACTGGTATCTTCCCTACGTCGAATACTGCCGCGGCGAGGGGATCCTCTCCGCCTCGTATGACTGGAACGCGGCCGCGCCGCGCGCCGTCTGCATGGAAATCTTCGCCGACGCACTGCCGGACGGCGCGCTGGCCGCCGTCAACGACATCGCCGACGGCGCGATCCCCGATCTGGACGGCCTCGCGCCGTCCGCCGTCGAGGCAGTCTACCGCCTGTACCGCGCCGGTGTCGCACAGGGAACGGGCGCGTCGCACGCGCCCGCCGCGCGCGAGACCGTCACGCGCGCCGAAGCCGCGGCCATGGTGACGCGTCTGATGTTCCCGGAGCGGCGCATCCGTTTCTCGATGCCCGCGCATACCGTCGAGGTGATCGACGGCGCGACGTACATCGACGGGATCCTGATCGTCAACAAAAGCTATTCCCTGCCGCCCACCTTCGCGCCGGGCGGCCTGACGGCGGACTGCGCCGCCGCCTTCCGCGCGCTGTGCGCGGGCGCCGCGGCCGACGGTCTCTTCATCTACGCCGTCTCCGGCTACCGCTCCTACGAATTCCAGGCCCAGCTGTACGCCAACTACGCCGCCCGCGACGGGCAGGCGGCCGCCGACCGCTACTCGGCGCGCGCCGGCCATTCCGAGCACCAGAGCGGTCTGGCCATCGACGTCAACGGCACCGTCTACAGCTTCGCCGACACGGCGGAGGGCAAATGGATCGCCGCGCACTGCCACGAATACGGCTTCATCCTCCGCTATCCGGCGGACAAGGAGGACGTAACCGGCTATCTGTATGAGCCGTGGCACATCCGCTATCTCGGCGTCGAGCAGGCCCGCGCCGTCCACGCAAGCGGCCTGACGCTGGAGGAATACCTCGGCGTCACCTCGGAATACGCAGAGTAAAGGGAAACGCAGATCCGGAAAAAGGATCTGCGTTTCTGCCTGAGGGGATCCGCCCCATACCGCCGGGATCCGTAAATTATCTGTAAAATGTGACGGCGCGCCATGTTTTCGGCGGGGAAATATGGTACAATAAAGGCGCCGGCAGACGCGCCGCCGCAAGGATGCGAAGCGGCGGACGTCCGCCGGCCGTTGATCCGACACACAGAGGAATATTCAAACGAGGTGATCCCATGCTGGAGCTGAAACATATATCCTTCACCGTCCCTGCGGAGGAGAAAAATAAGGAAATCATTCACGACGTCAGCCTGACGATCCCGGACAGCCGGCTCGTCGTCATTACCGGGCCGAACGGCGGCGGCAAATCGACGCTCGCGCGGCTCATCGCCGGCATCGAGCGTCCGACGGCCGGGCAGATCCTCCTCAACGGCGAGGACATTACCGGAAAATCAATCACGGAACGCGCGCGGCTGGGCATCGGCTTCGCCTTCCAGCAGCCGGTGCGCTTCAAGGGCATCCGCGTGCTGGATCTTCTGCGCCTGGCGGCAGGCAGACAGATCTCCCCCGCCGACGCCTGCGACTATCTGGCCGCGGTCGGCCTCTGCGCGCGCGATTACATCGAGCGCGAGGTCAACGCCAGCCTTTCCGGCGGCGAACTGAAGCGCATCGAGATCGCCACAGTGCTGGCGCGCAAGACCACCCTCTCCGTCTTCGACGAGCCGGAGGCCGGCATCGATCTGTGGAGCTTCCAGAATCTGATCGAGGTCTTCCAGAAGATGCGGGAGCAGATCGAGGACAGCTCGATCGTCATCATCTCGCATCAGGAGCGGATTCTCAACATTGCCGACGAGATCATCGTGCTGCGGGACGGCTCGATCGACCGGCGCGGCCCGCGCGGCGAGATCCTGCCGACGCTGATTGGCACCCCGTCGGCCGTCACCGGCTGCCGCAAGGTGCAGGAAGGAGGAAACAGAGCATGATCAAACTGGACGAAATTCAGAAGCGGCTTCTGCGCGAGGTCGCCGATCTGCATACGGTGCCGGAGGGCGCCTACAACATCCGCTCGAACAGCCAGTCCGTCGGACGGCAGTCCACGGCGCATATCGAGATCATCCCCAAGACGGACGTAAGCGGGCTCGACATCCGCATCGCGCCCGGCACAAAAAATGAAAGCGTGCACATCCCCGTGGTGATGACGCAGAGCGGACTGAAGGAGCTCGTGTACAACGATTTCTACATCGGCGAGGGCGCGGACGTGGTGATCGTCGCCGGCTGCGGCATCGACAACTGCGGCACGCAGGATTCCCAGCACGACGGCGTACACCGCTTCTTTGTGGGACGCGGCGCCTCGGTGAAATACGTGGAGAAGCACTACGGCTCCGGCGAGGGCAGCGGCAAACGGATCCTCAATCCGGTGACGGAGGTCTATCTGGAGGAGGACAGCACCGCCGAGATGGAGATGGTGCAGATCAAGGGCGTCGACGATACGGAGCGCACGACGAAGGCGGAGCTGGCCGCCGGCGCGCGCCTGGTCGTGCGCGAGCGGCTGATGACGCACGGCGATCAGCGCGCCGTCAGCGTCTATTCTGTGACGCTGAACGGCCGGGGCGCCTCGGCCGACGTGGTCTCCCGCTCCGTGGCGCGCGACCGCTCCTACCAGAAATTTGAGGCGACCATCGCCGGCAACGCGGAATGCCACGGCCACACCGAATGCGACGGCATCATCATGGACGACGCGCGCATCCTCGCCGTGCCGGCGCTGGAGGCAAACAACGTGGACGCGGCGCTCGTGCACGAGGCCGCGATCGGCAAGATCGCGGGCGATCAGCTCATCAAGCTGATGACGCTCGGCCTGACCGAAGCGGAGGCGGAGGAACAGATCATCAGCGGCTTCCTGAAATAAGAAGCGGCGAAAAAAGGAACGGCCTGCCGTTCCTTTTTATTTTGCCAAAGCGCCGATCCGCCGCCGCCCTATTGACAGCCCGCAGGGAATCCTGTATAATGGAGCCATACGGAATTCACGGCGCCGTACGGCGCGAAAGGGGCCGAAAATGAAGGACAAAGCCTATTACCTTGCCCATCCGTGGGATCGGGAGGACGACGAATCGATTCTCGAAATCTACGACGTGGAAAGCGGCGCGCGCACCGTCGCCGCCGAGTTTGACTCGCTCATTGAGGCGCCCAACTGGTCGCGCGACGGCGCGTCGCTTTATTTCAACCGCCGCGGCCGCATCTGCCGCTTCTCCCTCGCCGATGGCGAGGTGACGGAAATCGACTCCGGCTTCGCCGACGCCTGCAACAACGATCACGTGCTCTCCCCCGACGGCACGATGCTGGCCGTCAGCCACGCCGCGCGCGAGGATCACCTATCCCGCGTCTACACGCTGCCGATCGGCGGCGGCACGCCCCGTCTCGTCACGCCGCTGGGGCCGAGCTATCTGCACGGCTGGTCGCCCGACGGGTCGACGCTCGCCTACTGCGCCGCGCGCGGAGGCGAGTACGACGTCTACACGATCCCGGCCGGCGGCGGCGCCGAGACGCGCCTGACCGACGCGCCCGGCCTGAACGACGGTCCCGAATATTCGCCCGACGGGCGGCACATCTGGTTCAACTCCGTGCGGAGCGGCACGATGCAGATCTGGCGCATGAACGCCGACGGAACGGCGCAGACGCAGATGACCGACGACGAGACGCGCAATCACTGGTTTCCGCACGTCTCGCCGGACGGGAAGCAGGTCGTGACGCTCGCCTACCGAGCGGGCGACGTGGAGCCGGGCCAGCACGTGCCGCACCGACACGTGGAGCTGCGCCTGATGGACGCCGACGGCCGGAATCTGCGCACCATCGCAGCCTTCTTCGGCGGCCAGGGGACGATCAACGTCAACTCCTGGGCGCCGGACAGCCGCCGCTTTGCCTTCGTACGCTACCGCATCCGCGGCGTCGGCGAGCTCTGAGCCGCCGCCCGCATCCGTTGCCGAAAGGAGAAAGGAGGACGCAGTGGACGGATTCCGCATCGCCAATTTCATCATGCAGGCGCTTTATTTGCCGCTGCATTTCGCCTTCATCGTGCGTCTTCTGCGCGGAAGGCTGCCGACGCCGATCTGGCGCTGGTTTCTCGTCGTCGTCTGCGGACTCTGGATCATGGTCTCCGGCCGTTTTCTGGAGTCGGTCGCCTATCTCTTCTTCCCGCGCAATGCGTTCTACGTTTTCGCCGTGGATTATCAGCTCGTCGGCACCACCTTCGCCACGAGCGCCTATCTGATCTGGAATCTCTACCTGGCGGGTCACGCGCGCCTGGCCGAGAGCCGCCTTTTCAAGGGCGCGCTCCTCGCGCTTTCCGGTGCGGTCTCGCTGCTCGTCTCGACAAACGAACGGCATCATCTGTTCTACGAAAAGCTCGTCATGGGGGAGCCGGTCGTGCACGGCCGGCTGTTCCTCGCCTGTCTGCTGATCGTCTACGGGATGCTGACGGCGGGGTACGTCGTCTCCGTCGTGCACATCGTGCGCCATGAGACGGAGCGGCTGCGGCGGCTGGTCGTCTTCTCCCTTTACCCCGTTCTGCCCGCGCTGGCCGCGCTGATCCGCTCCCTCTCCGGCGTCGACCGGCTGGATTACACGCCGATCATCATGACGGTGTCGGTGCTCTGTCTCTACCTGATGGTGTTCCGTCTCCGCTACGTCCATCTCGTTCCGCAGTCAATCGAGGCGGCGCTGGATCAGACCCGCACGGCCATCGCCGTACTCGGCGGCAGCGGCCTGCTTTACGCCAACCGCGCCATGCAGACGGAATATGCGCCGCTGCTTGACGCGCTGCAGCCGCGTCTCGGCGCCGACGGCGCCTTTGAGACGCGCTGCGGCGAGCGGGACGTGCGCGTCACCGTCTCCGCGATCGGCGCGGACGGCGCGCGCCTCGTCACCGTGACCGATCTGACGGCGCTGCTCCGTCAGCAGTCGCTGCTCGCGGGACAGATCGAGGAGCAGAACCGCATGATCGCCTCGCTGGAGGAAAAAAGGCGCAACATCGACGCCTATCTCGACGCGCTCTATCAGATCCCCGATCTGAAGGAAAAGAAAGAAACGCTGACGGCGGTGCAGAAGGAGATCGCGGACGCCTTCGGCGAAATCGAAGCGAATCTGCGCCGCGCCGCGAACGACGTGAGCGGCGCGCGCGCGCCGCTCGAGGACACGATCCGCCTCACCCGGGAAACGATCGCCTCCGTGCGGGCGGCGGTCGCCCATCTGAAGGAGGAGGGATCATGAAGAACATGAGACGCCTGTTTGCGGGCATTCCCGACACCGTCTTCATCACGGATCCCTACGGCTATCTGCTCGAGCGGAACCGCACGGATCCCTTCCCCGCGCTCCGCCGGGGCGAAAAGCTCGGCGCGTATCTGCCCGACTGCTTTGCCGCGCCGGAGGGCGAGCTGCAGACAAACGGGCGATCCTTCCGGCGGCAGACGACGCCGATCCGGCAGGGCGGCGCTCTCGTCGGCTACACGGTGCTGCTGACGGAGATCACCGAAGAGGTGCGCGTCACCGAGGCGCGGCGCGAGAAGACCCGCGCGCTGCGGCAGCTGCTCGACCGGCTGACGCAGTCGAACGCCGAGCTCGAGCGGTACGCGCTCGAGGTCAAGGAGCTCGCCGATTACGCCGAGCAGCTTCGCATCGCCCGCGTCATCCACGACGACGCCGGACACGCGATCACCGAGCTGCACGCGATCTGTCAGATGTGCCTGACACTGAAGGACAGCGATCCGGCGCGCGCGCACGCTCTTCTGGAGACGGGACTCCGCATCTGCCGCGAGGCGATGACGGACGGCGGCGCCCGGCAGTACGACTCGCTCGCCGCGCTGCTGGCTGCGTTCGCCCGCGTGCGCCCCTTCCCCGTGGAGATTACGCTCGAGGGCGACGAGCCCTCCTTCCTCGCGGACAAATATCCGCTGATCGAGGCGATCTGCCGCGAGGCCTACCACAACACGCTCGACCATTCCCTCGCCGACCGCCTCTTTATCCGCATGGCGCTGCGCGAGGACGAGGCCGTTCTGCACCTCGAGGACAACGGATGCTTCCGCGGTCCGCTGGAGTCGGGCTTCGGACTGCGCATGATGAAGGAGAATGTGGAGGCCTCCGGCGGCGAAATCACCTTCGAGGCTGAGGAGGGCCGAGGCTTCGGCATCACTGTGCGATGGAGGAAACCGACATGAAAAAAACGTTCCGCATCCTGATTGCAGACGATCACCCGCTCCTGACGGCCGGGCTGAAGCTGGCCGTGAAGGGATGGGAAGAATTTACGCTGGTCGGCGCCGCCTCGAGCGGCGAGGAAGCCGTCGCGCTCTGTGAGACGGCAGCGCCGGACGTCGTGCTGATGGACATGCAGCTGCCCGGCATCTCCGGCGCCGAGGCGGCCGCCGCCATCAAGGCGCGGCGGCCGCAGGCGCGCGTCGTCGCACTGACGACCTTCGACGACCGGGAAACGGTGGCGGCTGCCCTGGCAGCGGGCTGCGACGGCTTTCTCCTCAAGGTGATCCAACCCGAACAGCTGCGCGCCGCGCTGCACTCCATTCTCGACGGGATCAGCGTCATCGATCAGAACGCGATGGACGCCCTGCGGCAGCGGGAAGCGGCGCCGGCAAGCTGCGGATTCAGCGAACGCGAGCGCGAGATCCTCTACTACGTCTGCCGGGGCTGCTCCAATCGGGAGATCGCCGAGAAGCTCTCGCTGCAGCCCGGCACCATCAAAAACATGGTGTCGCTGCTGCTCAGCAAAACCTACTGCGTCAGCCGCGCCGATCTGACGCGCTACGCGCTGGCCCATCAGCTGGTGAACCCGGAAGAATAACGCCGAAAAGTGCCGATTGGAATGACCATCGGCACTTTTTTTGTTTCGACAGCTGAATTATAATATTAGAAGGGACGTATATACGTTCGGGAGGAACCGGAAGAATACCGACAATCTGAAAGGAGAAACCCTATGAAAAAGCTCATTTGTCTCGCAGCCGCATGGCTTCTGATGCTGCCGCTCACCGCCTGCGGCGCCATCGCCGGCCTTCTGGAGGGCAGCGGATCGGGCGGATCGGACGGCAGTTCCGCGCAGGCCGCGCGCTGGCCACAGGAGATCTATTCCCGCTATGGCATCAGCGAAATATCCACTGCCGGACAGCTCGTATACGCAGAGCCGGCCGACGAGGGCTCCTATCAGTATGAGGTCTGCTACGACGGCGTGACCCGCGAGGAGCTGCTCGCCTGGACGAACGCGCTCTTCGCCGCCGGCTTCCGCGCCTCGGACCGCGACCGGGAGCGTCTGGAAAAGGCCGCCTACGATCACGACGTCATGATCTACTGTGAAAAGGAACAGCAGCCCTACCGGATGCGTCTGTCCTTTGATTTCGAGCATCCCATGACCTTCGAGTACTACGACGAAGACGATCATGGCTTCGTCGTGCACGAGGAAACGGACGACTACGGCGATTCCTACCGCTATATTCAGTATAACCTCGCCGTCTCGCTCAATCCGATGAACACCGAGGAGGAATACAGCGGCTCGCTGAGCGCGCTCGGCCTCTCGGCAGAGGACCTGCGCGGCGTGAACGGCGTCCGCTCGGTGCGGATCGGCGAGGCCGCCGTCACCAGCTCGCTCAATTTCCACTTCTATGCCGATCACGTCACGACGCAGGAGGAACTCGAAGCCTGCCGCGTACTGCTGATTGACAAGCTGGCCGCGGCGGGTGCGAAGTTCTACGACGCCTTCGCATCGGACACGGAGCTGAGCGCCGACGCGCTGAAGGCGAGCGGCAAAGGCACCTACCTCGTCGTCCGCGGCGGCTCGACGTTCTTCATTATGGTCAATCCGGATTCCGCTTTTGGAGATTTTGGCGACGGATTCGGGGTAATGATCACAAAAAGATCCTGAAAACTGTTGCATTTTTTCCGGATCCGTATTATAATTAAAGAAAAAAGGAGATCACCACCATGAGTCTGCTGTCCAAATTGTTCGGCGGAGACAAAAACGCCGAAAAAGCGGCCAAGGAGCTCCTGAACAGTCTCCTCGGCGCCCAGAACACACAGAAGGCGACAAGGCCGCAGACAAACGCCGCGGCGGCCCCTGCCGCGCAGCCCGCACAGCCGCAGCCCGCCCGCGCGATGCCGGCGCCGGAGGGCGTCTCATGGGGCGAGGAGATGCCCTCTGAGGAAAACCAGTTCAACGCCGGCGTGACCTACGATCGCTACTTTGAATCCATCTTCGAAGCGGAATTCCCGGCCTATCGCGTGGAAAAAGCCGTCACCGGCCGCATCCCGCGCACGGTGTACACCTTCCGGGACGCCGCCGTCAGCAAGGCCCTCGTCGTCGAGCTGATGTCCGAGAAATCTGAGGCGAAAAAGATCCGTCAGGACTGCGCGCGCGAGGGCGTGCCCTATCTCCGCTTCTACTACGACCACCACGGCTGGTGGAACACCCGCTCCTACGTGAAGGAGCGCATCCGCGCGGCGCTTCGCGCCTGACGCGCCATTCCCTGTCAAAAAGCAGAAAGAGAACGCCCTGCGCCTGCGGCGGACCCGGCACGGAGCAAACGACGGCTTCGCAGGCAGCCGCTCCGTGTACGGTCTGGTACATCCCGTAATTTTACGGGATTTAACGTCTTCTCTTTCTGCTTTTTCTCTTTTTGTGAGGTATCGCCATGACGCTGCTCGCGTCCCTCTCCGAGCCGTCCGCCTGGGAGGACTTTTACGAATACAAGCGCTCCCTCGCCTGTCCGAAGGCGTTCACGGAATCGCTGCGCGCGTTCATCGACGAGCGGCGCTATCTGCCCGTCTGCGCGGCGATCGAGCGCGGCGATCCCTTTCCGCTGCCGCGCAAATCGGTGCTCAGCAAGCTGGGCACGGAGAAAAAGCGCGTCGTCTACACCTATCCGGACGATGAGAACACCGTACTCAAGCTGCTCACCTACCGCATGCTGCGCAGATACGACGGTCTCTTTGACGACGCCCTCTTCTCCTTCCGTCCGGGACGGACGGCGAAGGACGCGGTGCGGCGGCTGCTCCGCGTGCCCGATCTGACGGCGCGCTGGGCCTACAAGGCCGACGTCCACGATTACTTCAACTCCGTGCCGATCCCGCATTTTCTGCCAACGCTGCGCGCGGCGCTCGCCGACGACGCGCCGCTCTATGAATTCCTCGCCGCGCTCCTCACGGAGACGCGCGTGCGGGACCGCGGCGCGGTCGTGAGCGAGGAAAAGGGCATCATGGCGGGCACGCCGCTCTCCTCGTTTTATGCGAATCTCTGCCTTGCCGATCTCGACCGGCATTTCACCTCCCGCGGCGTGCTCTACGCGCGCTACTCCGACGACATCCTGCTCTTCGCGCCGACGCGGCAGGAGGCCGAGGCGCACGCCGGGACGGTGCGCACACTGCTCGCCGCGCACGGACTGACGATCAATCCGGCAAAGGAATGCTTTTTCGCCCCCGGCGAGGGCTTTGCCTTTCTCGGCTTTTCCTGCCTCGGCGACCGGGTGGATATCGCCCCGGCGACGGTGGAAAAGCTGAAGCAGAAGATGCGCCGCAAGCGCGACGCGCTCCGCCGCTGGCAGACGCGCAGCGAGGCCGAGCCCGAGCGCGCGGCGCGGGCCTTTCTGCGCGTCTTCAACCGCAAGCTGCTCGAAAGCCCGCGCGACAACGAGCTCTCCTGGAGCCGCTGGTTCTTCCCGGTCATCAGCACCGCCGACAGCCTCGGAGAGATCGACCGCTACGCGCAGGACTGCCTGCGCTATCTGCTCAGCGGGACGCACACCAAGGCGCGCTACAACGTGCGCTACGCCGATCTGAAGGCGCTCGGATACCGCTCGCTCGTGCACGAATACTACGCCCACCGGGAAAACGAGAAGACCGCGGAGTAAAAGAATCCGCGCCGCCGAAAAAAAAAGAAAAATCCTATTTATACCAACAGGAGGAAACCATCATGAAAAAGCTTCTGCTCATCGTCCTCGCGCTGCTTCTGACGCTGGCGCTCGCCGCCTGCGCAAAGCCCGCACCGTCCGGCACGGATCCGTCCGCCGGCACTGCCGCCTCCGTCAACACCTCGCAGGGCGGCAATAACGCCGAGGCGGCGAAACTCACCGGCAAGATGAATATCATCAATCTTGACGACAGGGATCCGTCCGTCCTTCGCGGCGTGGTCATCAAAGGCAACCATGCCGGCGGCTACGACGGCATCAACGGAAAAGAGTCCTCTCTGACCGACGTCCGCTGTATTTTCGAGCTGAACGAATGGATCGATTTCTATCCGGATATTGACAAAGAGTATGGTCTTCGCGTCTGGATCCTGAAGCACCGCGACGATCAGGCGTATTACAACACAGCCAAATTCTCCGATCTCGATCCGAACTTTGCAAACTACTGCGATCTGCATTATCCCGAGGATGAAGAAAATCCGGACGAGTGGAACTGGGGCAGCTTCTATCTGCATCCGGAAGAATGCGAACCGGGCTATTATGATTTTGTTTTCACCTACGAAGGAAAAGCCATCGCCACCCTGCTGACCCGCTTCTATAACGAAAATGAGCTCACCGTCAAATCCGACGCCGAGCTGGAAGCGCTGATGCACGAATGAAGCCAAAGAAAAACCCGGGACCGCACGGTCCCGGGTTTTTCTTTGCGCGGCGCTGTCTCAGCCCTGTTCCTTTTTCAGTTTCTCGACGGTCTTTTCGATGATCTTGTTCGTCGTCTTGACAGAGGATGCATACAGCGAGGAGAAATTCGTGCTTCCGTCCCGGACGCATACGGCGATCAGGAAGCCGGAGCCGAACTGTCCGTTGTACTCGTAGGCGAGATTCTTTCGCGTCACGTCGCGGATGATGTCGATGCACTGGCCGGAGTAGGAATCGCGGGAGTACTTCGTCTTCATCGCCGTCTCATAGAACGGCTCGATCACGGAGCGGTACGATTCGGCGCACATCGCCTCGATCACCGCGCAGGTCTCGTCGATATGCTGACAGGTGATCGGGATCGTTACAAAATTGGAGGAGTTGAAGAGCAGATTGCGGTATTCCGTCTGCGCCTCGTCCAGCTTCGGGTTCGGGATGATGCCGTAGTCGTCCTCCATCTCGCGGAGATCGTTGGAGAACGCCTGTATCAGCTGGCTGACGTGGAAGAAGGTGGAACGATTGGAAAACAGCGAATTGCTCGTGTACGAATCCTTCACGAACTTGTTCCCCGTCGTCTCAAAGAGCAGCTTGTACAGCTTATCCACGGCAAGCTGCGCGCGGTCCACGTCGTATTCGATGACCGGATAGCCTTCCTCGTTGCGGTGGTAGTGCTCCACGTCCGTGGCGAATTCCATGTGGCACAGGAATTCTTCGCGGCCGAGGATCAGGCCGTACAGATCGCCTTCGTCCACGGCGCCGTTGCCGTTGACGTCGTTATAAGCGCCGGAGGACAGCTCGATCATCTTGTCGATGGTCCAGTTGCCGTCCAGAACCGTCTTATACAGCTCGTTCGGATCGCCGAAGGCGTCCTGATACAGCGTCTTGTTGAAGAAGACGCAGCCGGCGCGCTGATAATTGGACAGCGCGATATCGCCGACCAGATACTTGCGCTCTTTCCCATTGAAGGAGACCTCCTCCATCGCGCCGACCCACCACCACGGCTGCGTATAGTCGATGTACTTCGGGTCGCGCAGATCGACGAACAGATTGCCGCGGTTGGACTGGATCGTCGCGTTGCCCATCGCGTACACGATCTGCCACGCGTCGTCGCCGGCCATGATCGTGCGGTTCAGCTCGGCACTGTAATCCTGCCACTTGGTCGTCTCGGAATCGGCCCACTCGATCGTCACGTTGAGGCGGTCGGCCGCGGACATCGTGCGATGGTAGACGGCGTCGTAGACGACGTCGCCGGATTCCTCCTCCATGCCGATGATGTCAAATTTCTCGTTCTCAAAGGAATGGATATGGATGAGCAGGCCATTGAAGTCCAGATTGTCGGGCAGATTGTCCTTCGTCGCGGCGCGGCCGGTGTCGATCTCCGTCGTCACCTCAGCGGGCGCGGTCGTATCGACTGCGGGGGCGGGCGTCGTCTCCTCCTCGTTCGGCTTCGTATCCGCCGCGCAGGACGCGAGGGACGAGGCGAGCATCAGGATGGCGAGCAGGCAGGCAAGGCGTGTTTTCATGTCGGTTCTCTCCTGTGTTTTGAAATATTATGTGTTATTATATGATGAATATTTGAAGCAAAACCATGATAACACATCAAACATTATTATACTCGATGCGGCGCGTTTGTCAAGGGCTTTTCAAAAAACACCGGGACGGAAGGCCGCCCCGGCGCCCGAAGCCTTGTCTCTCAGCCCTCGGGCTTCCCCATCGCGTTCCCGATCAGCCTGCTTGAGGTTCTGACCGCCTTGCTGCAGCGGGAGGCGAGGTTCATTAAAAAAGATTTGCCGGGGCGCTCTTTACTTTTTCTCCCGTTTGTGCTATGATTTTCTCATCAAGGAAAAACCATCCGCCGCAGGAGGCGCCGAAATGGATCGTTCTGCCTATTGGGAGGATTTTGATTCCGAGCTGGCCGTGAGCCGCAGCGACGAGCCGCGGCCGCGCGGCCGCTGCCATATCCACCGCGATTTCGAGATCCTCTACGTGGTCGGCGAGGGCGTGCACTGTCTGCTCAACGACCGGCCGATCGCGCTGCGTCCGCGCACGCTGCTGCTCTTCAACCACATGGATCTGCACGTCGTCTATTCGGAGGACGGCGCGCCCTGCTCCCGCTACGTCGTCTACTTCAAGCCGGAGATCATCGACGGCTATTCCTCGCCCTCCGCCAGTCTGCTTCACTGCTTTTACTACCGCCCCTTCCCCGATCCGCAGCTTTTGGAGCTGGAGGACGGCGAGGACGCGGCGCTGCGCGCGCTGCTTGATACGCTCTGCGCGGCCAGCGCGCACGCCGGGGATGAATACGGCGGCGATCTCCATCTCAAATTCCAGCTCGGCGAGCTGCTGCTCGTCATCAACCGTCTCTACCTCGCACGCCACGGTCTGAGCGCCCGGAACGTGGAAGAGGTCCGCCGCATCTACGACGTGATCCGCTATATCCACCGCCACTACGCCGAGGAGCTGACGCTCGACGCGCTCAGCGCGCACTTCTTTCTCAGCAAATCCGTACTGAGCGGCGACTTCCGCCGCGTGGCCGGCGTCTCGCCGATCCGCTACCTGAATCAGTGCCGGATGATGAACGCGCGGCAGCTGCTCGCGGCGCAGCATTCCGTGGACGAGGTCTGCGCGCTGGTGGGCTATCACACGCTCTCCCATTTCAGCCAGGCCTTCAAGCGCTCGGTCGGCGTCAGCCCCAAGCAGTACCAGCTCGCACACCGGGATCCGGTGTAAAAAAAGCATTTTCCGCAAGTTTTGCGCACGAAAATCATAAAAAATGCAACCGGAATGCGGTATAATAAATGTTGAAATACAAACGGCGCTCCGCCGCCGTTCAGGGAGGATTCTTTATGTTTCGTATCAGCTGCTTCGCCGACGAGATCTCGCCCGATCTGCACGAGCAGATCGCGCTCTTGCGCGAGCTCGGCATTCACTACGTGGAGCTGCGCTCCATGTGGAACAAAAACGTGCTCGATCTGACGGACGAGGAGGTCGAGACCATCCGCGCCGCCTTCGCGGAGAACGGCATCCGCGTCTCCTCGATCGGCTCTCCGATCGGCAAGGTGGACATCGACTGCGAGTTTGAGCCGTATCTCGACAAAATGGAGCGCGCGATCGAGCTCGCGCACCGCTTCGGCACAAAATACATCCGCATCTTCTCCTTCTATCTGAAGGAGCACACGCTCGACGAAAGCCGCGAAAAGGTCATGCGCCGTCTCTCGATCCTGCTCGGCATGGCGCGCCGGGCCGGCGTCGTGCTCTGCATGGAGAACGAGGCGGGCATCTACGGTCAGAAGAGCGAGCGCTGCCAGGACGTCTACGAGACGATGAACGACCCCGCCTTTCGCGGCGTGATCGATCCCTCCAACTACGTGATCGCCGGCGAGAGGCCCTTTGAGAGCCTCAAGCGCGTCCACCGCTACATCGAGTACGTACACATAAAAGACAACCGCGGCGGCCGTGAGACCGTCCCCGCCGGCGAAGGCGACGGCCAGATGGCCGAGGTGCTCGATTTTCTGCGCTACCACGACGGCATGTTCGTCTCGCTCGAGCCGCATCTGGCCAAGGCCGGCGCGCTGCGCGGCTTCAGCGGCGTCGATATGTTCCGCGTCGCCCACCGCGCGCTGACCGGGCTGCTCGACCGTCTCGGGATCGCTTACGAATAAGAAACAGTAAAGGAGATTTTCACATGATCCGTACCGGACTGATCGGCTACGGCCGCAACGGCCGCAGTATGCACGCCACCGCCATCGAGGCCTCCCCCGAATTCTCGATGTCCGCCGTCTGCGACATTGACCGCGCCGCGCTCGAGGCGGCGGGCCGCCGCTTCGGCTGTGCGCTCTACGAAGATTACAGGGAAATGCTCGCCCGGGAGGCGCTCGATCTCGTCGTGATCGTCACGCCGAGCGATCTCCACTCCCAGATGTCGTGCGACGCGCTCCGCGCCGGCAAAAACGTCCTTGTCACCAAGCCCTGGGGACGCGATATGCACGAGGTGCGCTCCATGCTCGACGCGCAGAAGGAGAGCGGCCGGCTGCTCATGCCGTGGCTGCCCGCCCGCTGGGGCTCGGATCTCACCCGCCTGCGTCAGATCGTCTCGGACGGCGAGATCGGCGAGATCTTCCAGATCGTCCGCAGCCAGTTCACCTTCGGCCTGCGCAACGACTGGCAGATCTACGCCGAACGCGGCGGCGGCTACCTCCTCAACTGGGGACCGCATCTGGTCGACCAGCCGATGCAGCTGCTCGGCGCCCGCCCGACGGAGATCTTCGCCGTGATGAAGCAGGTGCTCAATCCCGGCACGGCGGAGGACGTCTTCTACACCGTGATGCAGATGGAGAACGGTGTCACCGTCACCGTGCAGTACAACATCGCCACCCCCGGCATGCCGAACTGGATTCTTCGCGGCACGCGCGGTACGATCACCATGTACGACAACAAGCTGCGCGTGGAGCGCGTCTCCTTCCCGGAGCATATTCCAGAGAACACGATGCGCAGCAAGTTCACGGTGGACGCGCGCGAGGAGACGGTGCCCGGCAGCGTCTTCGGCGATACGGACGAGGTCTACCGCCACATCGCCGACGCCGTCGCGCACCGCGCGCCCTACGCGATCCCGCTGGAGAGCGCGGCGAATCTGAGCCGCACGCTGGCGGCGATCCGCGAATCCGCCGCCGTCGGCCGCTCCGTTCCGCTGCACTTTGAATGATCCGATGGAACAAAGCAACGTGCGCGGACGCATCACGGACATCCAGCGCTTCTCTCTGCACGACGGGCACGGCATCCGCACGACCGTCTTCCTCGCCGGCTGTAACCTGCGCTGCGCCTGGTGCCACAATCCGGAGACGATCCGGCAGAAAAACACGCCGCTTTTCTACGCGGCGAAATGCATCGGCTGCGGCGCCTGCTACACCGCCTGTCCCACCGGTGCGCGGACGGATTTTGACGACGCGCGCTGCACCGGCTGCGGTGCGTGCGCCGCGGCCTGCTGGCCGGAGGCGATCCGCATGAGCTGGCGGGAGATGACCGTCAGCGAGGTGATGAACGAGATCCGCCAGGACGCGCTCTACTACCGCCGCTCCGGCGGCGGCGTGACGCTCTCCGGCGGCGAGGCGCTCTGCCAGCTCTCCTTCGCCGCCGCGCTGACCGGGGCCTGCCGCGCGGAGGGGATCCCGGTCGCCGTGGAAACGAACCTCCACCATGACTTCGACGCCATCCGGCCGCTGCTTTTGCAGATGGAATGCGTGATGGCGGACATCAAGCTGATGGATCCGCTTCACCACCGGCAGTACACCGGCGCGGACAACACGGTGATCCTCGAAAACGCCCGGCATCTGAGCGAGCTCGGCGTGCCCGTTCTCTTCCGCACGCCGCTGATCCCCGGCGTCACCGACACGCGGGAAAATCTGACCGCCATCGCGGCCTTTCTCGCCGCGCTGCCCGGCCGCCCGGCCTGGGAGCTGCTCAACTTCAATCCGCTGGGCGGCGACAAATACACGGCCGTGCGCGCCGAAAATCCCTTTGCCGACGCGCGGCCGCTTGAGGCGGATCGGCTTGACGAGATCCGCGCCTGGCTCCGCGGCGCCGGCGTGACGCCGCGCATCCGCTGAGGAGGTGCTTCATGAGCAGACTGCAATACATCAACTACTACGACCCGCAAAAGGTCTACACCTACGACGAGCGCATCCGCCTTCTGCGCGAGCTGAAGATCGCACAGACGGCGGAAAAGGCGCGCGTCATGAGCATGGACGAGGACGACTACGGCCTCATCGAGCAGGACGAATACCATTTCACGCTGCGCCCGAATCACGAGAACGGCTCCATCTACGGCTACGACGGCTGGCGGGACAACTTCATCGCCGTGCTCGACAGCCATCCGCTTTACGTCAATCCGCTCGACGCCTTCGTCGGCAAGGGACTGCTCCTCATGGAGCGGCTTCGCCCGGCCGACAAGAAATGGAACCCGGCCTATCCCTACGACGCGCTGGAGGTGGAATTCCAGCGCTACGGCATCATCTCCGGCATCGACAACGCGCACCACTTCACGCCCGCGCTCGACATCGGCTTCTCGCTCGGCTGGGGCGGAATCCTCGAGAAGCTGCGCGAGCAAAAGGCGCTGCACGACGAGAGCCATGCCCTCTTCTACGACAGCGAGATCGCCGTCGTGGAAGCGATCATCCGCTTTCTGACCCGCATGGCGGACGAACTTTCGGCTCTTGCCGAAAAAGAGCGAAATTCGTCACTTGCCGAAAATCTGCGCCAGATGAGCAAAATGAACCGCAAGCTGGCCGCCGGACGGCCGGAAACCTTCAAGGAAGCCGTGCAGTGGCTCTGCTGGTTCTCGATGATCTCCCGCACCTACAACCGCGGCTCCGCCGGCGGACAGCTGGAGGATCTGCTCGGCGCCTTCTACGAGGCGGACGTCGCCGCCGGCATCCTGACCGATGACGAGGCGCGCTTCTATCTCTCCTGCATGTTCCTGCAGGACAGCCGCTATTTCCAGATCGGCGGCCCGGACGCCGAGGGCAACGACGTCACCTGCCGCCTCAGTTATCTGGCGCTGGAGGCGGCGGACGCGCTCAATCTGGCCTGCAATCTGACCGTGCGCGTGCACGACCGGCTCGATCCGGTCTTTCTGCGCAAGGCGGTGGAATGCCTCTTGCGCAATGGGCAGGGCTGGCCGCGCTTCTCCTCCGACAAATATCTGATGGAGGGCTTCATGCGCTGCGGCTACTCCCGCGCGCTGGCGCGGCGCCGCGTCACCGCCGGCTGCCACTGGATGTGCATGCCGGGACTCGAATACACGATGAACGACACGGTCAAGATCAATCTGGCCAAGGTCTTCGAGGTCGCGTGGCGCGAGATGACGGACGCGGGCGGCGAGATGGACGCCGAGCGGCTCTTCGCCCATTTCGAGGCGCATCTGAAGCGCGCCGTGGACGCGACCGGCGAGGGCATCATGCACCATCTGAAATACCAGCACTTCTCCCAGCCGGAGCTGATTCTGAATCTGTTCCAGTACGGCCTGATCGAGAAGGGCGTCAACGTCACCCAGGGCGGCACGACCTACTACAACATGTGCGTGGACGGCAGCGGCATCGCCGTGGCGGCCGACAGCTTCGCCGCCTGCGAGGCGCGCGTCGACCGCGAGCACAAGCTCACCTACGAGCAGCTGCGCGCACTGACCGACTGCGATTTCAACGCGCCGGACGGCGAACGCGCGCGGCTTCTTCTCCAGAATTCCCCGCGCTTCGGCGGCGGAGACACCGCCGGCGACCGCTGGGCGCAGCGGATCAACCGCGCCTTCACGGCGCTGGTGCGCGATCTGAACCGGCAGCATCCCGGCTACAATTTCATCCCCGGCTACTTCTCCTGGTCCTCCACTGTGATGCTCGGCGAGATGGTCGGCGCGACGCCGAACGGCCGGCACGCCCGCGCGCCGATCAATCACGGGGCAAATCCCCTGGGCGGCTTCCGCCGCGACGGCGCGCTCAGCGCGATGTGCAACTCCATCGCCGCGATTCAGCCCGGCTACGGCAACACCGCGCCGGTACAGCTCGAGCTCGATCCGACGCTCGCCGCCGACGAGGAGGGCGTGGAAACGATGACCGCCATGATCCTTTCGATCCTCGAGAGCGGAAATACGCTGCTCAACATCAATCTGATCGACGCAGAGAAGATCCTCGAGGCGGACAAGAATCCCTTCCTCTATCCCGATCTCGTCGTGCGCGTGACCGGCTTCACCGCCTTCTTCTGCATGCTCTCGCCCGAATTCCGGGCGCTGGTCGTCGACCGCGTCAAATCCGTCAACTGCCGCGTGCTCGCTGAGCGGGCGGCGTCCCATCCCGAATCTGAAAAAGGAGACTGAACCCAAATGGAAGCTTTGCCGATCCATTCTCTCTATACCGATCCCGGACGCGCCGCCTCGCGCGCCCTGTGCGGGCGCGACATCGCGGGCGCGGCGCCGATCGATCATTCCCTGCCCGCCGGCACGTCGCTCACCCTCACGCCGGACGGCGCCTATCACATCCTGATCCTCATCGAGGGCGAGGCGGTCTTCACGACGGCCGGACAGGCGTATGCCTGGACGGAGCACGCGGTCTTCATCCCCGCGCCGGATGCGGACTGCCGCGTCGAGGCGAAAACCGCCGTACATCTTCTGGAGATCCGCTGGCAGATCCGCGAGGGCGACGCGGAGATGGCGCGCGAGTACGGCACCGTCTTCCCCTATCAGGTCAGCTACGCGCGCTCGCGCCAGTACCGCGACCCCTACAAGAGCGACAAGACGATCTCCCGCGTGATGGTCGAGCAGCGCACGATCCCGCGCTTCGCCATGGGCTCCGTCGAAAGCTGGGGACCGGATTTCGTGCTCTCGCACGCGCATCCTTCGCTCGATCAGTTCTTCGTCTCCTTCCCGGAGAACGACATGTTCGTCCTCATCGATTATGAGCCGTTCCGCATGCGCGGCAACGAGATGCTGCACATCCCGCTCGGCTCGATGCACGGCGTGGACGTGACGGAGAAAAAGCACCTGCACTATCTGTGGATCGATTTCATGGTGAGCGACGACTCGCTCCACCAGCTCGACACACTCCACAAAAACACGGATACCATGCGCGCCTTCGACGAGAAGGGAGAAGAAGCGTGACGCCGTCGGGCCGCCCGGTCCGCGTCCTTGCGGCCGCGGCCTGGCGGACGTACCGCGGCGGGCGTCTGATCGCCACGCTGCACGGCCGAGACGAGCCGGACAGCCACTTTCCGGAGGAATGGCTCCTCTCCACGGTGCAGGCGCGCAACGCCGGCCGGGAGGGGATCGTCGAAGGGCTGAGCCTGCTCGAGGACGGCACCGCCCTGCGGGATTACATCGCCGCCGATCCTGCGCGTCTGCTCGGCGAAGGCCGGCGCGAGACCGGCGTGCTCATGAAGCTGCTCGACGCCGCCGAGCGCCTGTCTGTACAGGTGCATCCGACGCGCGAGGACGCGCGCCGTCTCTTCGGCTCCCCCTACGGGAAGACCGAATGCTGGCACATCCTCGGCGGCCGCGAGATCGACGGCGAGAAGCCGTGCATCTGGTTCGGCTTCCGCGAGGGCGTGACGCGCGCGCAGTGGGCGGAGCTCTTTTACCGGCAGGACATTCCCGGCATGCTCGCCTGCCTGCACAAGATCGAGGCGCGGCCCGGCGACACCTGGCTGATCGCCGGCGGCACGCCGCACGCGATCGGCCCCGGCTGCTTTCTCGCCGAGATCCAGGAGCCGACGGACCTGACGCTGCGCACGGAACGCACGGACGCCGCCGGGCGTCCCCTGCCCGACGAAAGCTGCCATCAGGGGATCGGCTTTGAGCGGATGCTCGACTGCTTCGCCTACGACGGCGGCACGGAGGCGGAGATCGCCGCGAAATGGCGCATCGCGCCGCGTGTCGCCGCGGAGACGACGGAATACACGAGATCCGTCCTGCTCGGCGCAGACCGCACGCCTTACTTTTCGCTGGAGAAATGGACGGTGCGCGGCACGATGCGCCCCGCCGCCCTGCCGCAGTTCTGCGGCCTCTACGTGCTCTCCGGCACGGGCACGCTCGGGTGCGGCGAGCACAGAGACGCGCTGTGCCCCGGCGCGCAGTTCTTCGTCCCGGCGAACGCCGATCCGTTTGCACTCACCGCCGACGGCGGGACGCTGACGCTGCTTTCGTGGCGCGGCCCCGCAGACAACTGAATCGCCTCCCCGGCGCGGCTGCGTGCTGATATGCTCCCTCTATGAGAAACAGTGAAAAAACAAATCACTGTCATCATAGGGGGGAGCATATCATATACCTGCCGGGGATTCGACTGATACACCTGCGACGCAAACGATGATCCGCGCACCGGCGGAACAAAACACAGGCAGGACGCTTGTCCTGCCTGTGTTTTGTTATCGCAGCCGATGGATGCACCAGGCGAAGGCCTTCGCCGTGCGAAGCTCCGCGTCGCGGAAGTGATTGCCCTCGTTCCACTCGAGCGCCGCGGGGATGCCGCGCGCCGTCAGCGCTTCGTGATAGGCGCGGATGCAGTCGCCGACGCGCGCCATCACGGGATTGCGCGCCCGCTCCTCCCGATCGCCGAGGCTGAGATAGACGAAACGCGCGCGCATCTCGTTTTCGGCAGCGAAATCGAGCCAGCCGGGAAACCAGACGGACGGCGAGGCGGCGGCGACGGCCGCGAAGCGGTCCGAGCGGGTTCCCGCCCAGAGCGCGAACAGTCCGGCCAGCGAGTAGCCGCCGAGGATCGTCGGCCCGCTGATCGCCGGCAGCGCCGCAAGCAGCTCGTCCTCAAGAAAGGACAACGTCTGCGGCGCGCCGCCGCCGAACGGCTCGCGGCCGAAGACCGGCGGCACCTCCCACGGCGAGAGCGCGCGGTTCCAGTCCCCGACCGGGAAGGCGACGAGGCAGAAGGGCGCGTCCGTGCGCGCGGCGATCTCCTCCGCCTCCCGCGCAAGCGTCTCCTCCTCGTGCCCGTCGATCGGCTGGAGCAGGCGAAACGGCGCGTCCTCCTCGCCGATGCACACGCAGCGCCGCGTCATGATCTGTCGTTCTGCCCGTTTCATACGATCCCTCCCGCCGGCAGCTTTTCCGATGATAAGTATACCACATCCCCGCCCCGTTGGCAATCCCGGCGCGCGGAAAAAAATTTCCCGATTTTTCATTTTGCTATTGACAGGGCGATGACTTTGTGGTATCATATAGCACATAAATCCTATTTGTTTAATAGGATATAGCCGGAAAGGAGAACAGGCCATGACCCGCACCGTACCGCATCCGCACGCCGACCCGTCGCCGCTCGTCTGCGATTTTGAGGCGCTGGTCCGCGCCAACTTCCGCTTCGGACGAATGTGACGAATCCTCTCTCCCCTCCCGCGGCGGCTGCCGCACCCTGCGTATCTTTCCCAATACAAACATAATTCAGAAAAGAGGATTCACTCATGAGCCAGTATAAATTCGAAACGCTGCAGCTTCACGTCGGCCAGGAAGAGGCCGATCCCACGACCGATTCCCGCGCCGTACCGATCTACCAGACAACCTCCTATGTCTTCCACAACAGCGCGCACGCCGCCGCCCGCTTCGGCCTCGCCGACGCCGGCAACATCTACGGCCGTCTGACCAACTCCACGCAGGACGTGCTGGAGAAGCGGATCGCCGCGCTCGAGGGCGGCGTGGCCGCTCTGGCGCTGGCCTCCGGCGCCGCCGCCATCACCTACACGATCCAGGCACTGGCGCAGAAGGGCGACCATATCGTCGCGCAGAAGACGATCTACGGCGGCAGCTTCAATCTGCTCGCGCACACGCTGCCGAACTTCGGCGTGGAGACCACCTTCGTCAACATCCACGATCCGGCCGAGGTGGAATCCGCCGTGCAGCCGAACACGAAGGCGATCTTCATCGAGACGCTGGGCAACCCGAACAGCGACATTCCCGACATCGACGCCGTCGCGGCCATCGCCCACCGCCACCGGATCCCGCTCGTGATCGACAACACCTTCGGCACGCCCTATCTGATCCGGCCGATCGAGCACGGCGCGGATATCGTCGTGCATTCCGCGACGAAATTCATCGGCGGACACGGTACGACCCTCGGCGGCATCATCGTTGATTCCGGCCGCTTCGACTGGAAGGCGAACGCCGACAAATATGCGCCCATTGCCCGCCCGAATCCCAGCTACCACGGCATCTCCTTCGCCGACGCCGTCGGCCCGGCTGCCTTTGTCACCTACGTGCGCGCGATCCTTCTGCGCGATCAGGGCGCGGCGATCTCGCCGTTCAACGCCTTTCTTCTGCTGCAGGGCGTGGAGACGCTCTCGCTGCGTCTCGAGCGCCACGCGGAGAACACGAAGCGCGTCGTCGAATACCTCTCGCATCATCCGAAGGTCGCGCACGTCAATCATCCTTCCCTGCCCGACCATCCGCAGCACGCGCTCTACGAGAAATATTTCCCGAACGGCGGCGGCTCGATCTTCACCTTCGATATCAAGGGCGGCAAGGACGAGGCCTGGCGCTTCATCGACGCGCTCGAGATCTTCTCCCTGCTCGCCAACGTGGCGGACGTCAAGTCCCTCGTGATCCATCCGGCGACGACGACGCACTCCCAGCTGACCGAGGCGGAGCTCGCCGATCAGGGCATCCTGCCGAGCACGATCCGTCTCTCCATCGGCACGGAGCACATCGACGACATCCTCGCCGACCTTGCGCGCGGCTTTGCCGCCATCTGAGGGAGGCCGCGATGACCGTCGTACAGACGCCGAACGCGCCGGCCGCCGTCGGCCCCTATTCGCAGGCCATCATCAGCGGCGGATTCGTTTTCACCTCCGGACAGCTCCCGCTCGACCCGGCGAGCGGCGCGCTCGTCTCCCGCTCCATCCGCATGCAGACAGAGCAGGCGATCGCCAATCTGCGCGCCGTGCTGGAGGCATCCGGCAGCAGCCTCGATCGTGTGTTCAAAACGACCTGCTATTTGACGAATCTGTCCGACTTTGCCGCCTTCAACGAGGTCTACGCCTCGTATTTCCCGCACGCTCCCGCGCGCAGCTGCGTCGAGGTATCGGCGCTGCCCCGCGGCGCAGCGGTGGAAATCGAAGCCGTAGCGCTTCTCTCTCAATGAAAGACCCCGCCGCGTCCCCGCGCGGCGGGATTTTTCTGTCGAATTGCGCCGGGGACCTTGACAAAAAGCGCGTTTTTGCGTATAATATAGAGCGGATTGTATCTCCGCATAGAGTCATTCCAAGCGATTATTACGGACCACCCGCGCGCGGGTCAAGGCCATACGGACAGCCGGGTCCACTGCCGACCGGCGGTTTTTCCGCCTTATTGATTGAGCGAAGCTCAGTGTTTATAAGTTGGTTACTTTATAACCGAAATGCGGTCTCCGCAAACTTGTGAAACGGTCAATAAGAGTAGTAAAAGTATTGTTGCTATATAGACTCTGTGGTTCCGGGATGCGATTTTTCTTTGCTGTCTTTTTCAGGCGGCATTCCTCTGCATATCCGGATACTGACCGGCAGGCTGCGGCGCGCAGTCTGCTTTTTTATTTCGAGGTGCGTAATGAACGAAGAACCCGTCCTGTACGATCAGACCCGGGCGCCGATTTACGAGGCGCTGCAGACCTTCCGCCAGATGCGGGTGGTCCCCTTCGACGTCCCCGGCCACAAGCGCGGCCGCGGCAATCCCGAGCTGACCGCCTTTCTCGGCGAGCGGTGCGTCTCCATCGACGTCAACAGCATGAAGCCGCTGGACAACCTCTGCCATCCGGTCTCCGTCATCCAGGAGGCGGAGCTGCTCGCCGCCGACGCCTTCGGCGCCGCCTACGCCTTTCTGATGGTCGGCGGCACGACCAGCTCCGTACAGAGCATGGTGCTCTCCACCTGCAAGCGCGGCGACAAAATCATTCTGCCGCGCAACGTGCACCGCAGCGTCATCAACGCGCTCGTCCTCTGCGGCGCGGTGCCGGTCTACGTGAATCCGGAGGTGGACCGCCGGCTGGGCATCTCCCTCGGCATGCAGCGGGAGCAGGTGGCGCGCGCCATCTCCGAGCATCCCGACGCCGTGGCCGTGCTCGTCAACAATCCCACCTACTACGGCGTATGCAGCGATCTGCGCGCCATCGTCAAAATGGCGCACGACGCCGGCATGCTCTGCCTCGCCGACGAGGCGCACGGCACGCACTTCTACTTCGGCGCCGGCATGCCGCCCTCCGCCATGGAGGCCGGCGCGGACATGGCCGCCGTCTCGATGCACAAAAGCGGCGGCAGCCTCACGCAGTCGAGCTTTCTGCTGATCGGCCCGCAGGTCAGCCCGGGCCACGTGCGCCAGATCATCAACCTGACGCAGACCACCTCCGGCAGCTACCTTCTGATGTCCTCTTTGGACATCAGCCGCCGCAATCTTGCGCTGCGCGGCCGGGAGATCTTCTCCCGCGTGACCGAGATGGCGGAGTACGCCCGCGAGGAGGTCAACGCCATCGGCGGCTACTATGCCTTCGGCCGCGAGCTCATCAACGGCAATTCCATCTTCGATTTCGATCCCACCAAGCTCAGCGTGCACACGCGCGACATCGGCCTGGCCGGCATCGAGGTCTACGACATTCTGCGCGACGAATACGATATCCAGATCGAATTCGGCGACATCGGCAACATCCTCGCCTACCTCTCGATCGGCGACCGGCCGCAGGAGGTCGAGCGGCTGGTCAGCGCGCTGGCGGAGATCCGCCGCCGCTACCAGAAGGATTCCCGCGGCCTGCTCAGCCAGGAATATATCGATCCCGAGGTCGTCACCAGCCCGCAGGAGGCCTTCTACGCCAAAAAGCGCAGCCTGCCGCTGCGGGAGACGGTCGGCTGCGTCTGCAGCGAGTTCGTCATGTGCTACCCGCCGGGGATCCCGATCCTCGCGCCGGGCGAGCGCATTACGAAGGAGATCCTTGATTATATCGAATACGCGAAAGTCAAGGGCTGCTCCATGACGGGGCCGGAGGATCCGGACATTCTGCGTCTGAACGTACTGGAATAAGGAGAGACTTCGATGGAGCTTTGGTTCAGTGAATTTCATACGCCGGACGTCAAGCACAGCATCCGCGTCAACCGGCATCTCTACTCCCAGAAGAGCGCCTATCAGCAGATCGACATTTTCGACACGCCGGAGTTCGGGCGCGTGCTCGCGCTGGACGGCAACGTCCAGCTGACGGAGCGCGACGAATTCATCTACGACGAGATGATCACGCACGTGCCGATGGCCGTACACCCCGGCATCCAGGATGTTCTCGTGATCGGCGCCGGCGACGGCGGCGTGGTGCGCGAGCTGGCGCGCTACGAGCGCGTGCGCCGCATCGATCTCGTGGAGATGGATCCGGACGTGCTGACTGCCTGCCGCACCTATCTGCCGGAGAACGCCAGCCGTCTCGACGACAGCCGCGTGCACATCACCTACGACAACGCGCTGCGGTTCATCCGCCGCTGCAAGGAGCAGTACGATCTCATCATCGTCGACTCCACCGATCCCTTCGGCCCCTCGGAGGGCTACTTCACCCGCGAATTCTACGGCATCTGCTACAACGCCCTGCGCGAGGACGGCATCATGGTCAATCAGCAGGGCAGCCCATTCTATGCGCACGACGCCGAGGCCATGCAGCGCAGCCACAAGCGCATCGTCAGCACCTTCCCCATCAGCCGGGTCTATCAGGCGCACATCCCGACCTACGCCGCCGGCTACTGGCTCTTCGGCTTCGCCAGCAAGAAATACCATCCGATCGACGATCTCGACGCCGCCGGCTGGCACGCGCTCAATCTGCAGACGAAATACTACACGACGAAGCTCCACATCGGCGCCTTCTATCTGCCGGCGTTCCTGGAGCGGATGCTGAAGGAGGTGGAGACGTCCGATGCAGCCAAACGTTGAGACCTTCATCGGTTGCGGCGCCGCCTACGAGGAGGCCGACACCGTCCTCTTCGGCGCGCCGTTCGATTCGACGACCAGCTTCCGGCCCGGGGCGCGCTTCGGCCCCGCCGCCATGCGCCACGAGAGCTTTGGCCTTGAGACGTACAGCCCCTATCAGGACCGCGATCTGACCGATCGCCGCATCTTCGACTGCGGCGACCTGGAGCTGTGCTTCGGTTCCGCCGAGGCGGCGCTCGCTGACATCGAGGCCCGTGCGGAGGAGATCCTCCGGGACGGCAAGCGGCCGATCCTCCTCGGCGGCGAGCACCTGGTAACGCTCGGCGCGCTGCGCGCCGCCGCGCGCCGGTATCCCGGGCTGCACGTGCTGCACTTCGACGCGCACGCCGACCTGCGCGACGATTACCTCGGCGCGCGCCTCAGCCACGCCTGCGTGATGCGCCGCGCGCACGATCTGCTCGGCGACGGCCGCATCCATCAGTTCTGCATCCGCTCCGGCGAGCGGGAGGAGTTCCGCTTCGCCGCCGCGCACACGGACATGCACCGCTTCACCTTCGACGGTCTGCGCGAGACCGTCGAGGCTCTCGCCGCCGCCGGCGCGCCGGTCTATCTGACGATCGACCTCGACTGTCTCGATCCCGCGGCCTTCCCCGGCACCGGCACGCCGGAGGCAGGCGGCGTCCGCTTCGGTGAGCTGCTGGAGGCGATGCGGCTCGCTGCCCAAACGAACGTCGTGGCCGCCGACGTCAACGAGCTCGCCCCGATGCTCGACGCGAGCGGCGCTTCCACGGCCGCCGCCTGCAAGGTTCTGCGCGAGCTGCTGCTCGCGCTGCCCCCGTTTGAGAACACAATCTGATCATCATAAAGGAGATTTCCCATGAGCCGAGTTCTTGTCATCGGATGCGGCGGCGTCGCGTCCGTCGCCATCCGCAAATGCTGCACCGTCAGTGACGTTTTCACCGATCTCTGCATCGCCAGCCGCACGAAATCCAAGTGCGACGCGCTGGCCGAGGCGCTGCGCGGCAAGACCGCCACGCGCATCACCACCGCCCAGGTGAACGCCGACAACGTCCAGGAGGTCATCGCGCTGATTCTCGCCTACAAGCCCGATCTCGTGATGAACATCGCCCTGCCCTACCAGGATCTGACGATCATGGACGCCTGCCTTGCGACCGGCGTCAACTATATGGACACCGCCAACTACGAGCCGGAGAACACCGACGATCCCGCCTGGCGCGAGGTCTATGAAAAGCGCTGCCGCGAGAAGGGCTTCTCCGCCTACTTCGACTACAGCTGGCAGTGGGCGTACCGCGAGAAATTCAAGGAAGCCGGCCTGACCGCCCTGCTCGGCTGCGGCTTCGATCCCGGCGTCACGCAGGCCTACTGCGCCTACGCCAAAAAGCATGAGTTCGACGAGATCGACACCATCGACATCCTCGACTGCAACGGCGGCGACCACGGCTATCCCTTCGCCACCAACTTCAACCCGGAAATCAACCTGCGCGAGGTCTCCGCTCCCGGCTCCTACTGGGAAAACGGCCGCTGGGTCGAGATCCCGGCCATGAGCATCAAGCGCGTGTACGATTTTGACGCCGTCGGCAAGAAGGATATGTACCTGCTTCACCACGAGGAGATCGAATCGCTGGCCGAGAACATCCCCGAGGCGCGCCGCATCCGCTTCTTCATGACCTTCGGTCAGAGCTATCTGACACACATGAAGTGCCTCGAAAACGTCGGCATGCTCTCGACGACGCCGGTGCTCTTCGAGGGACGCGAGATCGTGCCGATCCAGTTCCTCAAGGCGCTCCTTCCCGATCCGGCCAGTCTCGGCCCGCGCACGCACGGCAAGACGAACATCGGCTGCATCTTCACCGGCAAGAAGGACGGCAAGGACAAGACCTACTATATCTACAACGTCTGCGATCATCAGGAATGCTACCGCGAGGTCGAAAGCCAGGCCATCAGCTACACGACCGGCGTACCCGCGATGTGCGGCGCGCTGATGCTGCTGACGGGCAAATGGAACGAAAAGGGCGTCCACACCGTGGAGGAGTTCGATCCCGATCCGTTCCTTGACGCGCTCGACCGCTACGGTCTGCCCCGCCGCGAAAATCACGCGCCGGTGCTGGTGGACTGATGGCGCAGCCGCTCGACCCGCGCCCCGCCTTCGCCGCGCTCGGCGCGCGGACGCCCGCGGCGCTCGTCGGCGAGGCGCCGACGCCGTGCTATATCCTTGACGAGGCGCAGCTCGCGCGCAACGCCGCCCTCCTCGCCGGCGTCGCCGCGCGCACCGGCTGCCGGATCCTGCTCGCGCAAAAAGCGTTCTCGAACTACGATCTCTACCCCGTCCTCGCGCCGGCGCTGGCCGGCACCGAGGCCAGCGGCCTCTATGAGGCGCGCCTCGGCCGCGAGGCGCTGCCCGAGGGCGAGGTGCACGTCTTCTCGGCCGCCTACCGCGCCGCAGACATGGACGAGATCCTGCGATATGCCGATCATATCGTCTTCAACTCGCCGCGGCAGCTCGCGCTCTACGGCCCGGCCGCCCGCGCGGCCGGCCGCAGCGTCGGCCTGCGGATCAATCCTGAATGCTCGACGCAAAAGGGACACGCGATCTACGATCCCTGCGCGCCGGGCAGCCGTCTCGGCACGACGCGCGCACAGTGGGATGCGGAGATGACGCCCGCTCTCACCGCGCTGCTCGACGGCCTCCATTTCCACACGCTGTGCGAGCAGGACGCGGACGCGCTTGAGATCACGCTCGGCGCCGTGGCGGAAAAATTCGGCGACGTACTCGGCCGGATGCAGTGGCTGAACCTGGGCGGCGGACATCACATTACCCGTCCCGGCTACGATCTTGCGCGGCTCGAGGCCTGCATCCGCCGCGCGCAGACGGCGTGGGGCGTGACGGTCTATCTGGAGCCGGGCGAGGCCTGCGCGCTCAACGCGGGCTATCTCGCCGCGCGCGTGCTCGACGTGCGCCGCAGCGGCGAGGTGAATCTCGCCATTCTCGACGCCAGCGCGGCCTGTCACATGCCGGACGTGCTGGAGATGCCATACACGCCGCCGCTCTGGGGCGCCTCCGAGGCAGGCAAGCGGCCCTTCACGTTCCGTCTCGGCGGGCCGACCTGCCTCGCCGGCGACGTGATCGGCGACTACAGCTTCGACATGCCGCTCTCCGAGGGCGACGTCTTGCTCTTCGGCGACATGGCGATCTATACGACCTGCAAGAACAATACCTTCAACGGGATGCCGCTGCCAGACATCTGCGTCCTCCGCGCCGACGGCACCCTCTCACGCCTGACGCGCTTCGGCTACGAGGATTTCAAGCGGCGGCTGGGAAGCTTCCAAGAATAACAAACCGCGGCGCGCGCTGCTTCGGCAGCGCGCGCCGCGGTGATTTTATTTTGTCTGGAAAATTTGCTCTCTTTACCCTGTTCCTCTTATTCCGTTATTCGCCCCAGCGGATGCGCAGCATTTCCGGCACATCCCGCTGCCGTGCGCCGCACCACGGACAATAGCGGATGCGAATATAGGAGCGGCCGCCGTCCAGGACAGAGATGCCGCTGTCATAAACACCCTGCACCATAAGCGACTGCGGCGCCGCGTATTCCCCGCTGTGCAGGAAAGGATGCAGTGCATCATCCATCGTCCGGCAACAGGCTGCGGCGGAAAACCGCCGCCGGATGTGAAGCCGCACGGCGCACGGCTTCTCACTGTCCGCGGCGCACTTCCCGATTTGCTTTCCGCACCACGGGCAATAGCGGATCGGTACCCAACGATGCGTTCCGTCGTGCAGCGGAATGCCGAAGCGAGTCTTCAACTGTATGAGCACCACATCCGGACAATCGCGCCGATCCGGATGGATCTCACATGTGTAATTCAGATAATAGGAAAACAGTTCACAGCAGCACTTCTCCGTCATAATACCTTCTCACCGGGCTTTCTGAATCAGATTCCTTTTCTATTATACATAACTTCGTGGGATGTGTCAATAGCATGAAGTCATTTGAAGAAACCCTCAGAACAGCGTGCCGAAGGCGATCGCCTCACCGCGGTCACGCTGCCCCTCGCCCAGCGAAAAGCCCGGATTCCAGTCGTCCGGCGCCAGCAGCGCGCCGCGCCGCAGACGCAGATAGGATGCGGGATGGACGCAATGCGCGCCGTATCGGCGGCGCAGCGCGTCCACAGCGTCGTCCAGCGCACGCCCTTCCTCCTCCGATGCGGCGCACCAAAGCGACAGCTGCCGCGGCGCCTCCTGATCCGTCAGATGAAACACACCCACCGTCGCCGAGCGGAGCGGATACCGCCAGTCATAATGCCGCCGCATCAGCGCCACGGCTGCCTCGGCGATGTCCGCCGTGTGCGCTGTCGGCACTGTCAGCGCCGTCTGAAACTCCACAACCCGCAGATTCGTATCCCGCAGGCCGATGCGGACGCCGCCGGCCAGCATCCGGTTTCGCCGCAGACGTTCGCCGACCTTCTGCGCCATCTCCCACAAAAACGACGCGCATTCCTCCGCGTTTTGCAGATCGCGCAGCGGCGTCATGCCGCGGGAGATGCTCTGGATCGGCGGCTCGGCCCGCTGCGGCACGACGGCCGCGTCGTCCAGCCCGTTCGCATACCGCCAGAGCATATCGCCTGTCTGTCCCAGCCACGTGTGCAGATAGACGCTCGGCGTCTGCGCGATCTGCCCGATGGTGCGGATCGAGCGGCGCTCCAGCGCCGCCGCCGTCCGGCGGCCGACGCCGAACAGATCCCGCGCGGGCAGATCCCAGATCAGACGGCGAAACTCGCCGCGCGGGATGCACGTCACTGCATCCGGCTTCTTCATATCCGAGCCGAGCTTGGCGAAAATTTTATTATACGACACGCCGACGGAGATGGTCAGTCCCAGCTCGCGCCGCACGCGCGCGCGGATCTGATCGGCGATCGCCGGCCCGTCGCCGAACAGGCGCGTGCTGCCCGAGACGTCCAGCCAGCTCTCGTCGCAGCCGAACGGCTCCACCTGATCCGTGTAACTCTCGTAGATCGCCTGCGTCAGGCGGGAATAGTACTCGTAGGCCTCGTAATGCGGTTCAACGAGGATCACGCCGGGACATTTCTGCCGTACGCGGAAGACGGTGTCCCCGGTCTGAACGCCGCACCGCTTGGCCAGTTCATTTTTCGCCAGACAAATGCCGTGCCGTTCCGCCACCGAACCGCAGACGGCCAGCGGCCGGTCCTTCCATTCCGGATGCCGCACGCATTCCACCGACGCAAAGAAATTATTCAAATCACAATGCAGGACGATTCGATCCATCTGTCTCTCCCATCACGAACGTGTGTTCTTAACACACATAAGTATACAGAACGAACGTTCTTTTGTCAAGGGGTTTACGAAAATTTGTTCGTCCAGCAGGCGAAAAAGCGCCGGACGAGCGTGCGGCGGCGAAAAAAGAAAAATGCAAAATATGAAAAAAGTCCTTGACAAACCAGGCGGGAAGTGCTATAATATACGGGCATCCGAAAGGATGGATGGAGGCATAGCTCAGCTGGTTAGAGTACTTGCTTGACATGCAAGGGGTCATTGGTTCGATCCCAATTGTCTCCACCACAAAAAGGCCGCACTAAGTGCGGCCTTTTTGTGGTGCTGGCGCGCCGGATCGAGCCACACTCTCTTGCGCTTGCGCAAGAGAGTGTAAGGCGCGGCGTGCTGTCTTTTACTCCC
>Ga0208297_1000295_pt1 | contig 118182 bp, 109 predicted proteins | sample LMS_cellobiose_e_FD_187367 | JGI IMG/M metagenome (GOLD analysis project Ga0208297, IMG submission 187367) | Rumen-fistulated moose microbial communities from Alaska, USA - LMS_cellobiose_enrichment (SPAdes) (version 2) | ecosystem: Host-associated > Mammals > Digestive system > Stomach >...
AAAATCGTATCTTAAAGGCTTGCGCCCCTAAAATCGCTTATCGAGCTATTTGTCATAGCTTCATTGCCATGTCTCCATGGCTGCCTGCCCGACGGGTAATTGACTCAACCCCGTCCGACAGACCTCTTTTCAGCGCCCTTCCAGGCGCCGATTTCTGGTGCTTTCTTTCTGCTTCGTTGTTTAATTTACAAGGTACTCGCTCCAACTGCGGAACATTCGTTACTATACTAGTCCTCACGCCAAAAGTCAAGACCTTTTTTTCTCTTTTCGAAAAATTTTTTTGCGCGCCGAGGAAGACAAAACGCCGACGATGTGATATATTATATGTTACGACTTTCAAGGAGGTGAGCCCGTGCGGTTTCGAGCACTGAATGCAACCTTCGGCAGACTGGAACGGCGCTCGCTCTCCTTCGCGCCGGGCCTCAACATCATCGAATCGCCGAACGAATCCGGAAAATCGACGCTCGCCGCGTTTCTGCGGACGATGCTCTACGGGCTGTCTACCCGCGAGCGCGGGACGCTGGCCGACAAAAACCGCTACCTCCCGTGGTCGGGCCTTCCGCTGCGGGGGACGCTGGAGCTGGAAACCGAGGCGTTCGGAACTGTCACGCTGCAGCGCGACACCGTGCGGGCGAACAGCCCAATGGGACGCTTCTCCGCCGTCTATGCCGGCACCGGCAACGCGGTGACGGAGTTGAACGCCTCCTCCTGCGGCGAAACGCTGCTGGGCGTACCGCGCGAGGTCTACGAGCGAAGCGCGTTCATCCGGCAGAGCGGTCTGGCCGTCGAGCCCGACGCGGAGCTGGAGCGGCGCATCGCCGCGCTCATCACCACCGGCGAGGAAGGCGTCTCCTACTCCGAAGCCGCCGCCGCTCTCAAAAAGCAGCTCAACGCGCGGCGAGCGAACGCCCGCAACGGACAGATCCCGGTATTGGAAGGCGAGATCGAGCGCGAAGAAGCCCTGCTCGCCGAACTGCGGAGCCTGCAGGCGGAGCAAAGCGAAGCGGAAGATGAGCTCACCGGGCTGCGCGAACGCGAACACCTGCTCCGCGCCGATCTGGCGGCGCACGACCGCGCGGACAGACAGGAGCGGTACGCGGCGTGGGAACAGGCGAAGCGCGACGCAGAACGCGCGGCGGGCGAGGCGCGGACCGTCCGGCAGCTGCTGGCGGATTCCCATGCGCCGGCGCGCGAGGTGCTGGAGGAAAACCGTGACCGGCTGCGCTTTGTTGCCGATCTGGAGCAGCAGCGGCGGGACGCCGAGGCGAAGCAGGCGGACGCCGAACGCGCGCTGAACCGATTCGACGCGGCGCCCAGGCCCGCTTACCGATGGCGCGCCGTCATTGCGTGGCTCATATTGTTTGCGATATCCCTTGCGATCCCCGCTGCAGCGCGGCTCGTCCCGTTCGAGCTCCCCTCCGCCGCGCTCTGCGGCTGCATCGCCGCCGCGGTCCTGTCTGCGGCGCTGCTCATTCTGGAATGGCGGCGCGGCCGACTGCGGCTGCGGGCGCACGCGCAGGAGCGCGACGCGCTCTCCGCCGCGCTGCGCGAGGCGGAGGCCGTATGCGCAGCGCTTCAGACGCAGATAGACAGGCGAATGGCGCTCGTCTATGACGACATCCCCGCGGGCGATGCGGTCAGCGCCAGATACTACGTCGATACGAAGCTCGCGCAGTACGGCACGCTGGAGCGCATGGAGGCTGACGCGGACAACAGGCGGAGATACTGTGAGAGCTTCCCCGAACCGGAGGCTGCGGACGCGGGCGGTCCCGCCGCTGTGCGTCCCGAGAGATCCCGCGAGGCGCTGCAGTATGAGCTCGACCGCACGGCCGAGCGGCGCACGGAAGCGCAGCGCCGCGCAGACTATGCGGCGGGACGGCTGCAGGCCGTCGGCGACGCGGGCGAGCTGGCGGCGGCGCTGGCGCAGAAGCGGGAGCGGCTTTCCGTCCTGCAGGACGAGTACGCCGCCGTCGCGCTGGCGCTGGAGGCGCTGGAGCGCGCGAATACCGTGCTGCAGAACCGTTTCTCCCCCGCGCTCGGCAAGCGCGCCTCGGTCTATTTCTCCGCGCTGACGGGCGGCAGGTACGACGCCATGGCGCTCGACCGCAGCTTCCACGCGCTGATCTCGGAGGCCGCAGGCGGCGCCGCACGCGACGCGGCGCTGCTGAGCCGCGGGACCATCGACCAGCTCTATCTCGCCATCCGTCTCGCCATCTGCGACACGGTGCTGCCGGAGGAAAAGCACGTCCCGCTGGTGCTGGACGACGCGCTCATCAACTTTGACGACGCGCGCTGCGCCGCCGCGCTGGAGCTGCTGGTCAAGGCGGCGGAGACGCGGCAGATCCTGCTGCTCACCTGCCAGCACCGCGAGGCGGCGTATCTTGCGGGGCGGGAAAATGTGACAATACTTACATTATAGATAAGGAGAACCATCATGAGCGAGGCAACCGCTGAAAACTGCACCAACAACTGTGCCGCCTGCGGCGCAAACTGCCCGTCGCGCACCGCGCCCCAGTCCTTCCTGAAGGCGCACCACCCCGACGCGGTCGTGCGCCGCGTGTACGGCGTCGTGTCCGGCAAGGGCGGCGTCGGCAAGAGCATGGTCACGAGCCAGCTTGCCGTACTGCTGCGCCGCCGCGGCTACGCCGTCGGCATTATGGACGCGGACGTGACCGGCCCGTCCATCCCGCAGGCGTTCGGCATCCACGAAAAGGCGGTCGGCACCGAGAACGCCCTGCTGCCCTGCCGCAGCGGCGGCGGCGTGCAGGTCATGTCCATCAACCTCCTGCTCGACGATGAGACCGACCCCGTCATCTGGCGTGGGCCGATCATCGGCGGCGTGGTGCAGCAGTTCTGGACGGACGTCGTCTGGGACGTCGATTTTCTGCTGGTCGATATGCCGCCGGGAACCGGCGACGTGTCGCTGAACGTGTTCCAGCAGATCCCGCTGGACGGGATCGTGGTCGTCACCTCTCCGCAGGAGCTCGTCGGCATGGTCGTCGAGAAGGCGGTCAAAATGGCGGAGAAGATGGGCGTGCCGATCGTGGGGCTTGTGGAAAACATGAGTTGCATCGTCTGCCCCGACTGCGGAAAACGGATCTCGCTCTTCGGCGAGGGCAAGACGCTCGACGCCGCGCGCCGCCACGGTCTGCCGCTGCTCGCACAGATGCCGATCGACCCCGCGCTCGCGAAGCTGGTGGACGAGGGCCGCATCGAGCAGATGCAGAGCGCCGCGCTCGAGCCGGTGGCCGATGCGCTCGCCATGTCCCGGGACGAATAAAACCTTTCCAAGCGGCAAACAGCGCCTGCCTCGAACGAGGCAGGCGCTGTTTCTGTTTGCCGTTCAGCAGCTCATGGATTTGACCATGGCTCTGCCGTTCAGGACGGAATAACCGAATCTCTCATAGAGCGCGTGGGCGTCCCTTGTGATCAGGATGCCGCGAAGTCCCGCATATTCCGGGCGCGATTCGATATGCGACACCAGCGCCGTTCCCAGACCTCTGTGCCGGTACGCGGGATCAACGATCACGTCGCAGAGATAATAGGTGGTCGCATAATCGCTGATGACTCTGGCAAAACCGACCAGCTTCTTCTCGCCGTCGAGGTATACGCCATAGCACGACGAATTGCGCATGGAGCGGTCGATCTGCTCCTCGGAGCGCTTGTCCGCCCAATACGTCATTCTCAGAAGTCTTACCACATCCGTCAGGTTCAGCTGATCCGCGCCGTCCACGATCCGATAACCCATATCCGCCTCCTCAGCGCAATCACGATCCCGTTTATTTCCGCTTCTTGCCCAGATACGCCTCCTTGACGCTCTCGTCCGCCAGCAGCTCTGCGCCGGTGCCCTTCATTGTGATCGTGCCGGTTTCCAGCACGTAGGCAAGGTCTGCGGTCTTGAGCGCCATATTGGCGTTCTGCTCGATCAGCAGGATCGTCACGCCCTGACGGTTGATCTCGCGGATGATCTCGAAGATGCCCTGCACCACCAGCGGCGCGAGACCGAGGGACGGCTCGTCCATCATCAGCAGCTTCGGGCGGGACATGAGCCCGCGTCCGACCGCCAGCATCTGCTGCTCGCCGCCGGAGAGCGTGCCCGCAAGCTGCCACGAGCGCTCCTCAAGGCGCGGAAACAGCTCGTAGACCCATTTGACGTCCTTCTTGATCTCCTCCTTGTCCTTGCGGAGGTACGCGCCCGCCTTGAGGTTTTCGAGCACGGTGAGGTTCGCAAACACACGGCGCCCTTCCGGCACCTGCGCAATGCCCGCCTCCAGGATCTTGTTGATGGGCTTGCCCAGCAGCTCCTGCCCGTCGTAGGTGACGGAGCCGCTGCTGGCCCTGACGAGGCCGGAGATCGTGCGCAGCGTCGTGGACTTGCCCGCTCCGTTCGCGCCGATCAGCGTGACGATCTTGCCGTCCGGTACCTCGAGGCTGATGCCGCGCAGCGCCTGAATGCCTCCGTACGCGACCTGGAGATTCTTGATTTTAAGCATCCTCTTCCACCCCCAGATACGCGTCGATGACGCGGCGGTCGTTCTGGATGACCTCCGGCGTGCCGTGCGCGATGAGCTTGCCGAAGTCAATGACGTAAATCCGGTCGGAGATATCCATGACAAGGTCCATGTGGTGCTCGATGAGCAGGATGGTCATGTCGAACTCGGTGCGGATGCGCCCGATGAACGCCGTCAGCTCGTGGGTCTCCTGCGGGTTCATGCCCGCCGCCGGCTCGTCGAGCATCAGCAGCTTCGGGTGCGTCGCCAGCGCGCGCGCGATCTCCAGGCGGCGCTGCTTGCCGTAGGGCAGGCTGGTCGCCAGCTCGTTCTTCACGTCGGAGAGTCCGACGATCTCCAGCAGCTCCCCGACCTCCCGGCGCTGCGCCGCCTCCTCCGCGCGGTTGAGGCGGAAGGCGGCGGAGAACACATTGCTGGTGCGCAGCATGTGCTGGGCAATCAGCACGTTGTCGAATACGGTCTGCGTCTTCCACAGGCGGATGTTCTGGAACGTGCGCGCCATGCCCAGCGCCGTGATCCTGTCCGGCGTCGGGTTCAGCACCGGCGCGCGGGAGAATTTCTCCGGATCGGAGCCTTTGTACAGCTTTTTCATCTTGCCCTGCGGATGGTTCCGCACGATGGGCCTGCCCAGGAAGCTCACCTCGCCGTTCGTGGGCTCGTAGACGCCGGTGATGGTGTTGAACGCGGTGGTCTTCCCCGCGCCGTTGGGACCGATCAGGGCGACGATCTCGCCCTTGTTGATCTCCATGCTCAGGTTATCGACGGCGACGACACCTCCGAATTGCATCGTGATGCTGTCGAGCCGCAGTACGTTCTCGCTCACTGTGCGCCGCCTCCCTTCTTCTCCGCCTTCCTGCGGGGCCTGAACAGGTCGGGCAGCTCACGGTCGCCCATGATGCCCTTGCGGAAGAACAGCACCACCACCATGATGATGACCGACACGATCGCCATGCGGAAGCCGTTTTTGAAGATCGGCGAGCTGATGCCGAGGAAGGTGCCGGAGTCGAGGCCGCGCAGCAGCCATTCGAGGCTCGCGATGTAGAGGAAGCTCGTGACCACCGAGCCGGTGATCGAGCCGATGCCGCCCATGACCACGATCAGCAGGATCTCATAGGTCATCGCGCTCTTGAATGAAAGCGCCTGCACCGTGCCCATGTACATTGCCAGCATGCCGCCGCCGACGCCGGCGAAGAACGAGCTGATGATGAACGCCAGACGCTTGTGATGCGCGAGGTTGATGCCCATCGCCTCCGCCGCGACCTCATCGTCGCGGATCGCCATGAACGCGCGGCCGTAGGTGGAGTTCACCAGCAGCAGGATGACCGCGATGAATACGCCCACGAGGATGATGTACGCCGCCGCGCCGCCGATGTCGGGATAGTTCTTGAGCAGGTTGGAGCCGTTGGTCAGCGGGCCGAGCGCGTTCCACTGGAAGAATGCGCGCAGGATCTCCGCGAAGCCCAGCGTGGCGATGGCGAGGTAGTCGCTCTTGAGGCGCAGCACCGGCAGGCCGATCAGATAGGCGCACAGCGCCGTGATGAGGCCGCCGATGAGCAGTGCGCAGAGCATGCCGACGACGGGCCCGATCGTGCCGCCGAGGACGCCGGAGAAGACCTCCGGCAGCGAGAAGCGCACGATGCCGCCGTCAAAGTATTGATACACGCCCGCGCGCTTGGCAACGGGGATGCAGAGGATCGCGTAGGTGTACGCGCCGAGGAGCATGAAGCCCGCCTGACCCAGCGAGAACAGGCCGGTAAAGCCGTTCAAAAGGTTCATGCTCACCGCGACGAGCGAGTAGACGCAGGCTTTCTTCACGACCTTGATCGCGATGTGATAGCTCGGCAGCGCCGCGTCGAGCGCGAACGCGCCGGCAAGCACGGCAAGGAGGATGACCGCGGTGATGACGGTCTCCCGGTTCATTTTCTTCATCATCGCACCCCCCTTACACCTTGTCGGTGACTTTCTCACCGAACAGGCCCGTCGGCCGCACGCAGAGCACGATGATCAGCAGCGCGAAGGTGAACGCATCCGAGAAGGTCGAGTAGCCGAGGCCCTTGATCAACTCCTCGGAAATGCCGATCAGGAACGCGCCGACCACCGCGCCGGGGATGGAGCCGATGCCGCCGAACACCGCCGCGACGAATGCCTTCAGGCCCGGCATGCCGCCGGAGGTGATCGCGACGGATGGGTAGTTCGTGAAGTACAGCATCGAGCCGACCGCGGCGAGGAAGGAGCCGACCACAAAGGTCATCGAAATGACGCCGTTGATCTTGATGCCCATGAGCTGCGCGATCTCGAAGTCCTTGGACACGGCGCGCATGCCCATGCCGATCTTCGTGTGGTTGATGAAGTACACCAGCGCCACGACCAGCAGGGCGGTCAGCACCGGTGTGACGAGCGTCACCCGCTTGGTGGATTCGCCGAAGACCGTCACGTTCTCCGAGATCCACGGGATCGGGTTCGTGACGGGCTGCGGCAGGCCGCCGGTGAAGTAGAACGCGAGGTTCTGGATCAGATAGCTCACGCCGATGGCGGAGATCATCAGCGACATGCGCGGCGCGGTGCGCAGCGGTTTATACGCCATGCGCTCGATCGTGAAGCCGAGGACGACCGTGAGGATCAGCACCAGCGGGATCGAGAAATAGATCGGCATGCTTGCCGATGAATAGACCATGATAAGTCCCGCGACCATAAACACATCGCCGTGGGCGAAGTTGATCAGGCGCAGGATACCGTAGACCAGTGTGTAACCGATGGCGATCAGCGCGTACTGACCGCCCACGGAAATTCCGTTGATGAGGTAGGGAAGCAAGCCTTGCATGCGGCGCTCCTCTCTTTCTACCAGGATGATGCGGCTGCATGAAGAGCCCGGCGGGGCAAACGCCCCGCCAAGCCCGGATGAGCCGCCGTTCAGCAGGCGGCGTTCACTTCACTCGAAGCTCAGTTGACGCCCTGGATCGTGACGAAGTCCCACTCGCCGGTCGTGGTGTTGGCAGCCTTGATGTAGGCGGCGTCGCGCTTGGCGTCGCCGATCGCGTCGAATTCGATCAGGCCGGACACGCCGGTGTAGCTGACGCCGGGCAGCGCCTTGAGGACGGCGGAGGGCTCGGTGGAGCCGGCGGCCTTGAGCGCCTCGAGCGCCACGAAGTACGCGTCATAGCCCATGGCGGTGACGGCGGAGATCATATCGTTGCCGCCGTTGTTGGTCTTGGCGTCGGCGTTGGCGTTGATCCACTCCTTGATGCCGGTATCGAACGCGGCGTTGCCGCCCTCCTGATAGAACGTGGTGATGTCGACGATGACGTCCTTGCCCTGCGCGCTCTCAACGACCATGTTGTTGTCCCAGGTGTCGGAGCCGAGCAGCGCGCCGTCAAAGCCCTGCGCGGAGGCAGCCTCGATGATGAGCTGCGCGTAGTTGGTCGAGACGGGGGCAAAGATAACGCCCGCGTCCGCCGCCTTGGCGTTGTTGATGTAGGAGACGAAGTTCGCGCTGCCCTCGGGGAAGTCCTCGTTGATGACCGTGCCGCCGAGCGCCTTGAACGCCTCGGTGAAGTAGTAGACGAGGCCCTGGTCATAGTCGCTGCCGAGCATCGCCAGCGTGTAGGCGCTGGTCACGCCGAGTGTATTGTAGGCATAGTTCGCGAGAACGGTGCCCTGGAACGGATCCAGGAAGCAGATGCGGAAATACACGTCGCAGTCGGAGGTGACCTGCGGGTTGGTGCAGGTGACGCCGATCGCAGGCACGCCCGCCTCGGAGAACACGGAGCCGCCCGCCATCGACACGCCGGAGCCGTACGAGCCGAGGACGACGGACACGCCGCGGTTCATCAGCTCAGCCGCCGCGGAGGGTCCGTTCTCTGCGGCCGTGCGGTTGTCGACGATCTCAAGCTGGACGTTGTAGGTCGTTCCGCCGATCTCAACGGTGGGCTGGACGTAGTTGGCATACTGCATGCCGAGGATCTCCTGCTTGCCGCCGGCGCCGTTGTCGCCGGTCTGTGGCTCGAATACGCCGATCTTCACAACGCCGCCCTTGGAGGCGCCTCCGCCGGCGCAGCCGACAAGCGCAAATGCCATCGCAAGAGCAAGTACCAGTGCAATTGCTTTCTTCATGATTCAAATCCTTCCTTTCATTTTGTTTCACAGGCACAGATTCTCTCGAATATGTGTCCATAATTGTGTCCATTTTAACCTAAACCAATAAAGCTGACAAGGGGCAAAACGACGGTTTTTCTTCCCCCTGCCAGCGCTTTCACACCGGAGACAATCAAATATGTGTCCTTCTGTCGCGGACAAACAATTTCATCACCGAGGCCGCATACACACAGGCCGCGCACCGATCCGACGGCGGCGGAGAAAAATGAAACGATACCGCCGCCGCCATGACAGTTGAAGCGGCTGAGCCGTTCCCGGCCGCGCGCGTTTCTTTCTCCGCTCCGGGCGCGTCCTTTTATTCATCAGCTCCATACTGTCCGTCTGAAAAGGACACTCGCTTTAGTCAGCTTGTACAAAAACAGCCTCAAATTCCTCGGCGCTTACGGTCTCATTTTTGAGCAGCAGCTCCGCCAGCGCGACGAGATGCTCCCTGTCGCGCGTGAGAATGTCCTCGCAGCGGCTGTAAGCGGCGTCGATGATCCGTTTGACCTCGGCGTCGATCTGTGCGGCGACCTCCTCGGAATAGCTCTTGGAGCGCGCCATCTCGCGCCCGATGAAAATCTCGTCGTGTCCCGTCTCAAAGGACACGGCGCCCAGCTTCTCGCTCATGCCGTAGACCGTCACCATGCGGCGGGCGATCCGGCTGGCGCGCTGGATGTCGTTGGATGCGCCGGTCGAGACGTCGCCGAGCATCATCGCCTCCGCCACGCGTCCGCCGAGGAGCGACACGATCTGCTCCTCCATATACCGCTTCGACTGGTAGGAGCGATCTTCCTCCGGCAGGGCGATCGTCATGCCGCCCGCCTGTCCGCGCGGGACGATGGTGATCTGATGCACGGGGTCCTGCGTGGGCAGCGCGCGCATCACGACGGCGTGCCCCGCCTCGTGATAGGCGGTCAGCCTGCGCTCGTGCGGCGTGACGACGCGGCTCTTCTTCTCCGGGCCGGCGATGACCTTGATCTCCGCCTCGGCGAATTCGGCTTTGCCGATGAACTTCTTGTCCCGCCGCGCGGACAGCAGCGCCGCCTCGTTGGCCAGATTCTCGAGGTCCGCGCCGGTGAAGCCCGCCGTGCCGCGGGCTACCTGCCGGAGATCGACGTCCTCTGCAAGGGGCTTGTTCCGTGTGTGGATCCGCAGGATCTCCTCGCGGCCCTTGATGTCGGGCAGGCCGACGTAGACCTGCCGGTCGAAGCGTCCGGGACGCAGCAGCGCGGGGTCGAGGATGTCGGCGCGGTTGGTCGCCGCCATGACCACGACGCCCTCGTTCGTGCCGAAGCCGTCCATCTCGACGAGGAGCTGGTTGAGCGTCTGCTCGCGTTCGTCGTGCCCGCCGCCGAGACCGGTGCCGCGCTGGCGGCCGACCGCGTCGATCTCGTCGATGAAGACGATGGCGGGAGCGACCTTCTTCGCCTGTTCAAAGAGGTCGCGCACGCGCTTCGCGCCGACGCCGACGTACATCTCGACAAAGTCCGAGCCGGAGATCGACAGGAACTCGACCTCCGCCTCGCCCGCGACCGCGCGGGCGAGCAGCGTCTTGCCCGTGCCCGGCGGGCCGACCAGCAGCACGCCCTTCGGGATGCGCGCGCCAAGGTCGATGAACTTCTCCGGCTCGCGCAGGAAATCGACGATCTCCTGCAGCTCCTCCTTCTCCTCGTCCGCGCCCGCCACGTCGGCAAAGGTGGCGGTGCGCTTCGAGTCGCTTCCGTGCCGCACCGCCGCGCTGCCGAAGCGCGAGAGCTCGCCCCCGCCGCCGCCGACCGCGCGCGACGAGAGCAGGTACCAGATGGCAAAAAGGCCGATGACTGCGACGACATAGGGCAGGATCAGCGCGAGGTAGTTCGTCGAATGATCCGCATGATAGTCGTAATCCTTGATGATCCCCGCCGCATGCTGCGCGACGATGAGATCGTTCAGGTCCTCATAAAAGAGGTCGAAGTCATAGATATCCTTTGTGACCTTTTTCTGTCCCTCTCCCTCATTGCGCAGCGTCAGCGTGAGCGTGGTGTCGGCAAGGGTGAAGGCCTCGACCTTCTCCTGCTCGAACAGCGCCTTGATCTCCGCGTAGGACGGCTCTGCCTCACGCGGCCGCGTCAGGTAGTTGATGAGGGCGAACACGGCCAGCAGGACCGCCAGAAAGAGCACCGCGTTCGGACGTCTTCCCTGATGCGTCAAATCGGACGCCTCCTTTTCCGCTTAGTCAGAATAGATTTCCGGCTTCAGCACGCCGACATAGGGCAGGTTGCGGTACTGCTGCCTGAAGTCGAGGCCGTAGCCGACGACGAACTCGTTCGGCACGGTAAAGCCGATGTAATCCGCCTTGATGGGCTTCTCCCTGCGTTCCGGCTTGTCGAACAGCGTCACGATGGTCACGCTCTTCGCGCCCTTCGTCATGAAATACTGCTTGAGGAAATAGAGCGTGTTGCCGGAGTCGAGGATGTCCTCGACCACGATCAGATCGCGCCCCGTGATGTCGCTGCCCAGGTCGCGGGTGATCTGCACGTTGCCGCTGCTCGCGGTCGCATTGCCGTACGACGACACGGCGATGAACTCGATCTCGCTTTTGATCTGGCAGGCGCGAATGATGTCCGACATAAAGAGAAAACATCCCTTGAGTACGCCGACAAAGAGCGGGTTGCTGTCCTTGAACCGCTCAAAAATCTCGTCGCCCAGCTCCTGCACGCGCGCCGCGATCTCCTCCTCGCTGTGCAGTACCCGCAGAATGTCCTGATCCATGTTGCTCTTTCCCATAGCTTCTCCCTCTTGCCTTCGTTTTATTTTCTGATCTGCAACGCCAGCACGCCGCCGCTCCGCTCCGCCGCAACGCCGTGCGGCAGGTCGAGATGCGCGCCGTACCGGCTCGCGCACAGTTCTTCGATGGCGGCATAGTGCCGCGCGGTGAAATCGCGCTTCCCCACGGGCAGCGCGTCGAGCAGCAGGCGCACCATGCGCCCGCGCAGCGCCTCCGGCGCGGATGTGACGACCCTGTCCGGCACCGTGACGCGCGTCTCGCCGAAGATCGCGCCGCCGGTCCTCAGGCGCTCGAGCGCGAGCGCGTCGAGATATTCGCCCTCGACGCGCAGCGTCTGCGCCGTCTCTGCCATATGCGCCGCGGCGGCGCTGTTGACCGCCGCGAGCCGCGGCATGACCTCGTGGCGGAGGTAGTTGCGGGCAAACGCATCGTCGAGATTCATCTCGTCCAGTCGGCAGGCAAGGCCGTTCTCAGCGGCATACGCTTCGATCTGCGCCCTTGACACGCCGAGGAACGGGCGGATATAGACGCCGCGCACCGGCGCAATGCCGCCCAGCCCGCTCCGCGCGCCGCGGATGAGCTGAAAGAGCAGCGTCTCGGCGTTGTCGTCCGCGTGATGCGCGGTGGCGATGCGGTCCGCGCCGAGTTCCTTCGCCGCGCGCTCCAGAAAATCATAGCGCGCCCGCCGCCCCGCCTCCTCGGTGGAGATCCCCGCCTGCGCCGCCAGCGCGCCGACGTCGGCGCGCTCTGCGAGGAACGGGATGCCGCGCTGCGCGCAGAAATCGCGCACGAACGCCTCATCCCCGTCCGCCGCCGCGCCGCGCAGGCCGTGGTGCAGATGCCCTGCGGAGACGCGGACGCCGCGCGCGTGGAGCCAGTGCAGCAGCGAGATCGAATCGACCCCGCCGGACACGGCGGCGAGCACATGCGCGCCCTGCGGCAGCATGCCGAAGCGTTCGGCCAGAGCCTCGGCGGCGCTCAGTCTCACCATGCGTCCTCCTCGCTGTAGCGGCCTTCGTAGCTGGAAAACGTCGTGTATTCCGGCGACCACAGCAGGTTCACCTTTCCGGTGGCGCCGTGGCGGTTCTTGGCAATGATGCACTCGGCAACGTTGTGCTGCTCGGAGTCCTCCTTGTAATAATCGTCGCGGTAGAGGAACATGACGATATCCGCGTCCTGCTCAATGGCGCCGGAATCGCGGAGGTCGGAGAGCACGGGGCGCTTGTCCTCGCGTTTCTCATTCGCGCGGGAGAGCTGCGAGAGGCACAGCACCGGAACGCCCAGCTCCTTCGCCATGATCTTGAGCATACGCGACATGTCGCTGACCGCCTGCTGGCGGTTCTCGACGCGCGCGCCGATGCTGCCGCCCGCCGAGGTCATCAGCTGGAGATAGTCGATGACGATCAGTCCGAGGTTGTCGATGCGGCGGCACTTGGCGTTCATGTCCGCCACGGTCAGCAGCGGGTTGTCGTCGATGCGGATATCCAGCGGGCTGAGCACGGTGGTGGCGTTGGCGATGCGGTTCCAGTCCGCCTCGCGCAGGTTCCCGGTCATGAGCCGCCGGCTCTCGACCGTCGCCTCGTTGGACAGGATGCGCGACACGAGCTGCTCCTTCGACATTTCGAGGGAGAAGACCGCGACCGCTTTCCCGCTGCTTTTCGCCACATTCAGCGAGATGTTGAGCGCCAGGCTCGTCTTTCCCATGCCGGGACGCGCGGCGAGCAGCACCAGATCGCTCCTGCCGAAGCCCGACGTCTTTTCATCGACGGCGGAAAAGCCGATGGGCAGGCCCGGCTGGATCGTGCCGCCGGCCGCCGACAGCTCGGCAAGGTGGTCCAGCACGCCCTGCAGCACGGGGCCGATGCGCTCCATATCCTGCGCGCTGCGCCCGCGGCGCACCGCGTAGATCTTCTGCTCCGCCGACTCCAGCACCGCCGCCGCGCCGCCCGTGCCGTCCTGCACAAGCGCGGTGATCTCGCCCGCGGCAGTGGCGACGGCGCGCAGCAGCGCCTTGTCCAGCACGATGTCCGCGTACTCGAGCACGTTCGCGCTCGTCGGCGTGACCTCCATCAGCTCGGCGAGGTACGCGCGCGTGGTCGCGTCGTCGTAGGTGCCGTTCTTCTCCATCTCACCCACGACGGTCAGCGCGTCGATGGGGCGGCTGTAGAGGAACATGGTGTAGATGGTCTCAAACACCTCGCGGTTCTGGCGGAGATAAAAATCCTCGGGGCGCAGCTTCTCCATCACGTCCCTGACGCAGTTCGCGTCGATCAGCATCGAGCCCAGCACGGCCTGCTCAGCCTCAAGGCTGTGCGGCATCTGACGGTATAACAGTTCGTCCTCCAGGGCCATGACGGCTCGCCCCCCTTTCCTCTTTTGCTTTGCTTACGCGTCCTCAATGACCTCGACGAAGAACGGGACGCTGACCTCGTAGCCCAGCTTCGCCTTGATCTCGTGGGTGCCGAAGGTCTTGATCGGGTCGAGCACGAGCTGCTGCTTCGTGACCTCCGCGCCGAACTGCTCCGCGATCGCCTCGGAGATCTCCCTGCCCGTGACCGCGCCGAACAGCCGGCCGGCGGAACCGCCCTTGGCGCGGACCTTGACGGTCCTGCCGCGCAGCTTGTCCGCCGCGGCCACAGCGGCGGCGCGGTTCGCCGCCTCCTCCTTGCGGCGGGCGGTCTCCTTGAGCTTCAGCGTGTTGATGGCGTCCGTCGTCGCAGGGACCGCCAGCTTGCGCGGCAGCAGATAGTTGCGCGCATAGCCCTCGGCAGTCTCGATCATCTCGCCCTTTTTGCCCTTGCCGCGGATATCCTCCAGTAAAATAACCTTCATGTCTCGTTCCTCCCAGCTGTATTATTCGTCCAGATATTCGTCGATGGCGTTCACCAGCCGCTGCTGCACGGCGTCCACGGTGCTGTTGGGCACCTGCGCGCCCGCGGTGGTGGAGTTCCCGCCGCCGCCCAGCTTCTCCATGATGAGCTGCACGTTGATCTCGCCCAGCGAGCGGGCGGAGAGATTGACGCCGCTGCCCTTCCTGAACAGCACAAACGACGCGCGCACGCCCTGCAGCGTCAGCAGCTCGTCCGTCGCCTTGGCGGCGGTGACACGGTCGATCTCCTCCTCCACCGCGGCGATGGCGATGTCGTCGCGATACATCTTCGCGTGACGGATGATGTCGTAGCGCCCGACCATCTCGTTCAGATCACCCTGGAACAGGCGCTGCACGTCCGCCGTGTCCGCACCCGCGCGGCGCAGGTATGCGGCGGCGTCGAAGGTGCGCCCGCCGGTGCGGCGCGTGAAGTTCTTCGTATCCAGCACCATGCCCGCCAGCAGCGCCTCCGCCTCCGTGCGCAAGAGGTCCTTCGGCTCGCAGAGGTACTGCAGCAGCTCCGTCACCAGCTCCGACGCCGAGGAGGCGTAGGGCTCGTGGAAGTTGAGCGCGGCGTTTTCGATGTAGCTCACGGCGCGGCGGTGATGGTCGATGACCGCCACGCGGTTGCAGGCGTCGAGCAGCGGCTCGGACTCGACAAAGTCGGGCCGGTTGGTGTCCACCACCACCAGCAGCGCGCCGGAGCGCGCCTGGATGAAGGCTTCGTTCCCATTGATGAAGGTGTCCCGGTACTCCGGCAGCGCCTGAAGCTTCGCCAGCACCGCCTGCGAAGAATTCTCCTCCAGATCAATGACGATGTGCGCCTTCTTGCCGCGCCTGCGCGCGATGCAGACGATGCCCGCCGCCGCGCCCACGGCGTCCATATCCGCGTGCTTGTGGCCCATGACGAACACCTGCGTCGCGTCGGAGATCAACTCGCCGAGCGCGTTCGCCATCACGCGGGACTTGACCTTGGTGCGCTTTTCCGACGCCTGCGTCTTGCCGCCATAGAACTCGAAATCGATGCTGTTGCGCACCACGACCTGATCGCCCCCGCGGGAGAGCGCCATGTCGATGGACAGCGTCGCGTACTTATAGAGCGTCGCGAAATCCGCCGCGTCCCTGCCGACGCCGATGGAGAGCGTCGCGGCGACGCCGTCCTCGGTCACGACCTCGCGCACGGAGTCCAACACGGCGAATTTTGCCTGCGCCAGCTCGCCGTACTTCTCCTGCGACATGACAAAGAGGTACTGGTTGCGGTCGAGCCGGCAGAACAGGCACTCCGCACCCTCGAGCCACGCGCTGAGCTTTTCGTTGATGCGCGCCAGCAGCGCGGAGCGCGTCGCCTCCGTGCCCGCCTTCATCAGCTCGTCATAGTTGTCGAGCATGATCACGCCGACGATGGGCTTTCCCTTCTCGCTTGCCTCGCGCAGCGCGTCCGTCTCCGTCACGTCGAGCCAGTAGGTCGTGGCGAGCAGCGTGTCGCGGCGAGTGCCGTTGGGGTGGCTGAGCGCGCCGTAGACATGGAACCGGCGTCCGTTCATGACCACCGTCTCCGGCGATTCGCTCTTGCCCTCCAGCAGCCAGCGGTACGAAAACGTCGGCAGCGAGCTGTCCACATGGTTTTCAAAGAGGTTTTCCTGCATGCCGGTGAGCCTGCGGAAGCTGTCGTTGCTCCACAGGATCTCCCGTGTGTCGGGGCGAAAAACCATCATCGCGATCGGCGCCGAGAGCATCGACGCCTTGTCCGCGCTGGTCATGTCGTCGGTCACGCTGTCGATGTAACGCTGGATCGTCTCACGGCGCTTTTTGTTTGTCATGCGGAAGTAAGCGTACAGTCCGGCGACGGCGACAGATTCCACCGCGCCCAGCACGATCTCCCCCACCGCAAACGCCGCGATGGTGAAGAGCATCGCAAACACGAAATAAAGCCGCATACTCGGCTCAGTCAGCTTGACAATCCGTTTTGACACTTCAATCAGACTCCTTTTCAGGAAGGGTTGCAGGCGGTTTTCAAAGCAATGCTCAGGATAAATGGTTATAATAAGATAAATTATTATAACACATGGCTGCGCCTTCTTACAATATCATTTCCAATTTTTTATCCGTCGGGAATAAAGCACTTGACAAGTGTGATATACTATATTGACGTTGAATGTTGATCGGGCGGACGTGACGCCGCGCGGTACATATAAAACAAGTCCATACGGCGGTTTGAGGGACGCTGTCGGTGCGCATCGTTTCGTGAAGCAGGGCGAAACGCGGGCGCGCGAACGTCTTTGTTGTTATGCGTCCTTTCCGCCGCCCGGACGCTACTTATACCGATTTTCAACCTTCTGTTGATTATCCGTATGAACCCCATTTCAAAAAACAGGAGTGTACCAAATTGGCTGAACAATTGAAAATCATCCCCCTCGGGGGACTGGACGAGATCGGCAAGAACATGACCGTATACGAATACGGCGGCGAGCTCATCGTCGTCGACTGCGGCATGGCCTTCCCCGACGAGGAGATGTACGGCATCGACTGCGTCATCCCCGACGTCAGCTATCTCGTCAAAAACCAGAAGCGCATCCGCGGCCTGTTCATCACGCACGGGCACGAGGACCACATCGGCGCGATCCCCTACGTTTTGAAGCAGGTCGGCATGCCGATCTACTGCACCCGCCTCACGGCGGGGCTCATCCGCCTCAAGCTCGAGGAGCACGGCCTTGCGAAGACGACAAAGATCGTCACCGTCGAGAGCGGCATGACCGTCAAGGCGGGCAAATTCTCTGTGGAGTTCATCCACGTCAACCACTCGATTGCGGACAGCGTGGCGTTTGCCATCCACACGCCGCTCGGCTGTGTCGTCCACACCGGCGACTTCAAGATCGACTCCACGCCCATCGACGGCGAGGTCATCGACCTCGCGCGCTTCGGCGCGCTGGGCAAGGAGGGCGTGCTGGCGATGTGCGCCGACTCCACCAACGTCGAGCGTCCGGGCTACACGATGAGCGAGCGTATGGTCGGCAAGACCTTCGAGCGGCTCTTCGCCGGCTGCCGGCAGCGCATCATCGTCACCACCTTCGCCTCCAACGTCCACCGCATCCAGCAGGTCATCGACGCGGCCGCTGCCTGCGGGCGCAAGGTCGCCGTCTCCGGCCGGAGCATGGAGAACGTCACCCGGCTCGCCATTGAGCTCGGCTACATGCACCTGCCGAAAAATACTGTGATGGACCTCAACAAGCTCAAAACCCTCCCCCTCGACAAGCAGGTGATCGTCACGACCGGCTCGCAGGGCGAGGAGATGAGCGCGCTGTACCGCATGGCGTTCTCGCAGCACAAGCAGATCGAGGTCGGCCCCGGCGACAAGGTCATCATCTCGGCCTCCGCCATCCCCGGCAACGAGAACACCGTCTCCCGCGTCATCAACGAGCTGTTCCGCAAGGGCGTGGACGTCGTCTACGACCGCGCGGACATGCTGCACGTCTCCGGCCACGCCTGCCAGGAGGAACTGAAGATCATCCACGCGCTGGTCAAGCCGAAATACTTTATCCCTGTCCACGGCGAGCAGCGCATGCTCCAGATCCACAAGAATCTGGCGCTGTCGATGGGCATGGAGCGCAAAAACGTCGCCATCTGCGAGAACGGCGACCGGATCGAGATCGGCGCCCGCTCCATGAAGGTCGTGCCCGGCGCGGTCGAGGCGGGCGAGGTGCTCGTCGACGGCAGCGGCGTCGGCGACGTCGGCGCGGTGGTACTGCGCGACCGCAAGCATCTCGCGGAGGACGGCATGGTCATCGTCGTACTGCCCATCTCCGCGCAGAACGGCGAGCTGCTCTCCGAGCCGGAGATCGTCACCCGCGGCTTCATCTACGTCAAGGACTCCGTCGAGCTGATCGAGCAGCTCAAGACCATCACGATGAACGCCGCCCAGGGCGTGCGCAGCCGCCGCTCGCGCGACATGGGCGAGCTGCGCGGCGCGATCCGCAGCGCGGTGAGCGGTTATCTCTTCAAGAGCACCAAGCGCAGCCCGATGGTGATCCCCGTCATCATGCGGCTGTAAGGGAAAACATCATGCGGCCCCGGTTCTTCTCTCTCTTGCAAAAGAAGAACCGGGGCCGTCCGCTGCGCCGGCGCTTCTCCCACCGCCGGCGGCGCTTCGGTCGAGCCCGTCAAAGAAGAAAGACGCTTTGGGCGAATGCCGCAAAAGCGTCTTTTTGTTTTGTGAATGAAAACGCAGAAGTTTCCGCCTGCGGCGGGGGGAGGACGACTGCAACCCCATTTCTTCTTTCTCTTGCGAAAGAAGAAACGGTGTTGCGCGCCAAAGAAGAAAGACGCTTTTGGGCGAGATTTCTTCAAGCTCAGACGAGTTTCCCCTCGCAGAAACGCTGTTTTCGTGACTTCATTGACTTCGCCACGATTGCCGCCTCCGGCGGCGCGATGGTTCTGCAAGACCGACTGCCTGCGTCGCTCCGTCCGGAAAACGCCGCAAGGAGGTTCTGTTTGCAGGTTGTTTCTGCTCAGAGAAGCGGCTTTGCATCGTCATCCCCCGTCCTCTCCGAGCACAAACCAGCAAGGCGTTTGTGCGAGGAAGAGGAGACGCAGCGAAGTGAACGAGCTTTCGCGCCTGCGCGGAAGTGAGCGATACGGAGCTTGCGGCGACGAAGCGACGAGCGGACCGGAGACGCACCGGCAAATCGTCAGGACGAAAACAGCGACGCCAAGGCGCTGAACCGCCGCGAATCACCGCGGCACCCGGCAAAGCGTTTTTCTCTACGGAAGCTTGAAACCATTTCTCTTTTGGCAAGACAAAAGAGAAACGGTTTCAAAAATCGTTCCTTTCGAAGGAGAAAGGAACGAACCGGTTTCAGAAAACGCGCCTCCGCCCGCAGGCGGAAGCTTGAAACCGTCTCTTTTATCCGAACCTCTCCTTCAGCGCCAGCGACGCCGCATACAACTCGTTCTTGCTGTAGGTGTTGTTCTCGTCCCTGAGCAGCAGCCTGATCGCGTCCTTCGCGCCGCAGTCGTTCCGCACCATGCAGTCCGCCAGCATCGCCTCCGGCGTGCTGACGTGCTCCACCTCGCGCAGGAAGTACTCGTCCTGCACCTCGACGATCAGTGCGTATTCGCCCTTTTCGTAGTTCCCCTTGGCAAGCAGCTGCTCCCGCACCTCCGCTGGCGTGCCGCGGAAGGTCATCTCGTGCAGCTTCGTCATGTCGTTGCACAGGCAAAGCTGCACGTTCGCGCCCGCGTCGATCAGGAACTCCACCACACCCATGACGCGCTTGGGCGACTCGTAGAAGGCGTAGGTCTTCGTGTCGCCCTTCCGCATCATGTCCAGCACGCGGCGGCGGTCGGCGTTCTCCCGGGGGAAGAAGCCGTAGAAGAAAAACGTCGAGAGATCAAAGCCGGAGATCGACAGCGCCGTCACCGCGGCGCAGGCGCCGGGGATGCCCACGACGCGGACGCCGTTGGCCACCGCGGTCCGGATCAGCTCATTGCCGGGGTCGGAGATGCAGGGCGTGCCCGCGTCGGTAATGACGGCGACATTTTTGCCCGCAAGCAGCTGGGCAAGGAACCACTTCGCCTTGCCGTGCTCGTTGAACTTGTGGTTGGCGGAGAGATCGTTGCGGATGCCCAGCTTGTTGAGCAGGACGACGCTGCGCCGCGTATCCTCCGCCGCGATGAGGTCCACCGTCTCCAAAATCTCTCTGCCGCGTTCGCTCATGTCGCGCGCGTTGCCGATCGGCGTGGCGACGATGTAGAGCGTGCCGCTCTGCTGTTCCATAGCGTCCTCCTGCAGGGTTTTGCAAGCGTGCCGCGCAACGCTCAGGTCACGAGGCCCTTCATTCTGACCATTGTTTCGAGCAGGTCGACCGTGCCCTCGATGCCGAGCAGCGAGCTGTCCACACACAGGTCGTAGCTCTTCGCGTCGCCCCACTCCTTCGCGGAGTAGAAGTTATAGTACGCGGCGCGGTCCTTGTCTCTCTTGCGGATGCGGTCCTTCGCCTCGCTCTCGTCGATCCCGTTGCGCATGGCGACGCGCTTGATGCGGCTCTCCAGCGGCGCGGTAATGAACACGTTGATGACGTCGCTGCGGTCCTTGAGCGCGTAATCCGCGCAGCGTCCGATCAGCACGCAGGGGCCCTGATCGGCGAGCTTCTTGATCGTGTCGTAGGTCGCGAGATACACCTGCTGTTCGATCGAGCCCTTCACACCGGCGTGGCCGATCGAGAACGAGAACGGGTCGAGCGCGATGGAATAGAGAAAGCTCTTGGGCCGCTCGTCGAACGAGTGGAACAGCTCTTCGCACAGACCGCTCTCCTCCGCCGCCTTTTTCAGCAGCAGATCGTCATAATACGCGATGCCGAGGCGATTGGCCAGCGCCGTGCCGATCTCGCGCCCGCCGCTGCCGTACTGTCTGCCGACTGTAATGACCATAGGATCACCCCCTTTCAGTATAACACCGTTTCTCCCGGCACGCAACGAAAATATCGGCCCGCTCTTGACAAGTCCGCTTCTTTGAGCTATCATGCGTACATGATCCAAGGGGCGCCGGCGCAAGCCGGCTGAGATGGAGCGTAGCGCCGCTCCGATCCCTCAGACCTGATCCGGACAATGCCGGCGTAGGAATGGTGACATACGTTGTGTCTGCACCGCTATGCGCCGCGCATTGCGGTGCATTTTTATTCAGGAGGTAATCGCTGTGAACAACACAAGCAAAGCCACCCGCGCGCTCGTCGAAGGCGCGCTCATGGTCGCCGCGGCGGAGGCGCTGGGCTACATCAAGCTCTGGCACATGCCGGAGGGCGGCTCGGTCTCGCTGATGATGCTGCCCATCGTGCTCTATGCGCTGCGCTGGGGCCTGCGGGACGGCCTGCTCGCAGGCTGCGCCCTCGGCATCCTCGACTTCATGCTCGGCGGCGGCATCGCCATCGGCTGGCAGTCCATCCTCGGCGACTACGTCATCGCCTGTACGCTCATCGGCCTCGCCGGCGTGGGGCACAGGAAAGGCACGGCGGGCGTGATTTTCGGCTCCATTCTCGGCTGCCTCGGCCGCTATGCCGCCGTATGGGTCACGGGCGCAACGCTCTGGGGCGAGTATATGTACGACATCTACGGCCTGCCGATGGACAACGAATGGGTCTACTCCGCGCTCTACAACCTTCCGGTGCTGGTCTCCGGCGTGCTGACCACCGTGATCGCGGTCGCGCTCATCAAGCCGATGCAGCGCCTGCCGAAGGTCGATTGAACCTGTCCTCCGTCAGATCATTGAAGAAGCGGCTCCGGACGTTCCGTCCGGAGCCGTTTTTTCCCTTATGCCCGCTTTCTGTCCTCCAGCCTGATCTTGTCGGCGATCATGGCGATGAATTCCGAATTCGTCGGCTTTCCCTTGATGTTCGACACCGTGTAGCCGAAGTAGCGCTGGAGCGTCTCCAGGTCGCCGCGGTCCCACGCGACCTCGATGGCGTGGCGCACCGCGCGCTCCACGCGGCTGGGCGTGGTGTTGTAGCGCTTGGCAACCTCGGGATAGAGCACCTTGGTCACGGCGTTGATGACCTCGATGTCCTGCACGGCGATGACGATCGCCTCGCGGACGTACTGGTAGCCCTTGATGTGCGCCGGAACGCCGACCTCGTGGATCACGTCGGTCACCTGCCGCTGCAGGGCGTGGACCTCGTCCTCCGCCTCCTCCGCGCCCGGATTGGCGATCTGGCGCATCCGCTCCAGCAGCGATTCGATCTCGCAGGGCTTGGGCATGAAAAACGCCACGTCCATGTCCATCGCCCGCGCGACGATATCGCCGCGATACATCGCCGAAAGCAGGATCGTCTTCGGCCTCGTCTCCAGCTTTGCGATGCGGTCCAGCAGGCCGAAGCCGTCCAGTTCCGGCAGCAGCAGCTCGGTCAGCAGCAGCTGAGGGCGCTTCTCCTCCACAAGGCGAAGGGCGCTCAGCCCGTCGCCAGCCGTACCCGCCACCGTGAACTCGCCCGTCTCCTCGATGCCGGCGCGCAGCATCGAACAGAACTCCTCGTTTGTGTCCGCGAGGACAACTGTGATCTTGTTGTCCATAACTTGATTCCTTTCCGTGTTGTCAGGCGGCGGCCGTCCGCCTGCGGCGGCAAAAAACTGACGTCTTCGTTTTGCTTGGCTATAAACTAGCATAATCGGACAGCATTTTTCAAGCAGAATCGTGTCGAATCCCACAAGAATCGTTCGACCCGATCCGACAGGATTCGACCGGCGCTTGACATAACCGTTTTCGTCCGAAACTCGGGCGCAATATCTTGTTATTTCCGCAAAAACAGCCACAAGACAACAAAAAAAGTCCCGGGCACATCCCGGGACTTTTTTTGGTCATTTCAGGGTGTCCAGCAGCTGGTAGAGGAGCTTGTAGAGCTCTTTCGCCCCGCTCTCCGACAGCCGCACGCAGCTGCCGATCCTCTGAGGCACCTCCACCGCCCGGTCGCGCAGCCGCTCTCCCTCCTCCGTCGTCTCCACAAGCAGCACGCGCTCGTCTTCGGCAGAGCGGTAGCGGCGGACATAGCCCTTTGCCTCAAGACTCTTGAGCACGGGGGTCAGCGTCCCGGAGTCGAGATACAGCCTTTCGCCGAGCTCCTTGACGCTGCATTTTCTCTTCTCCCAGAGGACCATCATCGCGATATACTGCGTGTAGGTCAGGCTCAGCGGCTCCAGATACGGGCGGTAGCGCTTCACGACCTCGCGGGAGGCCGCATACAGCGGAAAGCAAAGCTGATTGTCCAGCTTCAGCATCTCATACTTCCATTCGTCGCTCATAGTCCTCTCCAATCTGCTTTACAAAAACAGGGAAATATATCAATCACTATAATCCGAATCGAGCACAATGTCAAACCGGTATTGGGGATATTCCCGCTTTAATTCCTCGCAAACCTCGCTCCGCACCGCGGCGGCGTCCGCGTCAAAATCGACGATGAGGTCGAACAAAACGATCTTCTTCTCCGCATCCCCGAAAAAGCCGTGCATCTGCAGGATCTCCGGGCGTTCCGCAGCCAGGGCCTCCACCGTCTTCCGGATGGCGGAAAGCTCCTCAGAGGAATCGGCAGCGGCGTAAACGCCGATGGTCAGCACAATGCCGAGCTCGGCATAGACCTGTGCGGCGATGCAGCGCGTCAGATAGTGCAGCTCCCGCGCAGTCATGGCATCCGGCACCTCGATGTGTACCGAGCCAATGATCTGAGAAGGGCCGTAGTTGTGCAGCGTCAGGTCATACACCCCGCGCACCTCCGGGAAGGACGCCACGATCTTCTTCACCTGCGCGCTCAGCTCCGCGTCCGCGCGCTTGCCGATGATGCTGCTGATCGGGTCCGTCAGCATCTCGACGCCCGCCTTGATGATAAAGCAGGAGATGACGGCGCCCAGCACGCCCTCGATCTGCCAGCCCCAGAGCAGGCTCACCGCGGCGGCGACCAGCGTCGCGAACGAGAGCACCGCGTCAAAAAGCGCGTCCGAGCCGGAGGCGATCAGCGAGCCGGAGGCGATCTCCTCGCCCACCTTTTTGACGTATCGGCCCATCAGGAGCTTCACGGCGACCGCCGCCGCAATGATCACGAGCGAAACGGCGGTGTACGCCGTCTCCTCCGGTCGGATGGTTTTCTCGATGGATTCCCGCAGCGAGGTGACGCCCGCAAGCAGCACAATGACCGCGATGACCACACTCGTGAGGTACTCGATGCGCCCGTGTCCGTAGGGATGCTTCCTATCCGGCCGCTTGCCGGAAAGCTTCGTGCCGATGATGGTGATGATGGAGGACATCGCGTCGCTCAGGTTGTTCACCGCGTCCAGAACGACCGCGATGGAGTTCGCTGCAAGGCCCACTGCCGCCTTGAACGCCGCCAGAGCGAGATTCGCCGCAATGCCCAGAATGCTTGTGCGCACGATGCGCCGATTTCTGTCCATCCGCCGCACTATCCTTTCTCTTCATCATATGCCCGCCGGACCGCGACAGCCAACTGGTCGGCGCAGGAGGTGTCCTTCCAGCCGCAGGTGTTGCCCGCCAGCTTTCTCTCGATCTCGCCCACGCGCATTCCCTCGCAGAGCTTTGCGATGGCCTTGAGATTCCCGTCGCAGCCGCCTGTGAACCGGATCCCGCTCACCACGTCGCCGTTCAGGTCAAACCGAAGCTGCGTCGAGCAGACGCCTCTTGTGCGATAGATATGCTCCATGTGTATCGCCCCCTTTGATTGTGCCCAATCAATTATAAACGCGGCGCGGGGTAAAGTCAAGGCGCAAAAACTCACAGCTCCGCAAAGCTCCGGCTGCCCTTCGTATCCAGCCAGCGCTGCAGTATCAGCGCGGCGGCGGCAAACAGGGCCGTCCAGAGGGCAAGATACAGCGCCGCGCCGAGCTTGTAGCCGACGAGCAGGTACAGCCCCGTCAGAACGGCGCTGATGGCCCAGCCGCCGAACAGAACGATCATGACCGCTCCGCTCTGCTTGATCGGCATGATCTCATTCGTCCAGTTCAGCAGCGGCATCCGGACGCTGATGAACACGGCGAATACCGCCGAAAAAACCGCATAGACAACAGCCAGCGCGACGAGCAGCAGTTTCACCGCAAGGGTCTCCCGCATGACCGCCGCGGCGCAGACTGCGGCAAACAGCATGGGGATCGCGGTCAGGATCAGCTGCACCGCCGTCTTGGCGCGCAGCGCCGTTTTGGGCTCAACGGGCAGAGACTGCGGGATCCAGAGGCTTTTCCCCTCCAGAGAGACCGAAGGGGCCGCCATATCGTTCATGGACGAGAGCATAAAGAGCATGGTGCAGAGCAAAACGGCCGTGACGCCCGGACGGCTGCCGGCAAAGACCTCGTCCAGCACCCGGCAGATCTCCCGCCCCTTGACCAGCAGCAGCACGCCCGAGGCCGGGATGAGCAGCACGCCGAGGCCGCAGTTGAGCATATAGTTCGCGCTGGAGACAAAGCGCCCGAACTCCTTGCCCAGCAGGGCGCCGAACGCGCTCTTTTGCCTCGCGGTCTTCTCGACGTAGCGCACCTTCTCCGTGTTTCCGCCGGAGGTGGCGATGCTCAGAAAGCTGCGGGAGAGCACGATCCAGACCAATGCGAAGAGGATCGCCGTGACGGCGGCGAAGATTGCGGCTGCCAGCCAGTCGCCCTCGCCGATCCTGCCGAACAGATAAAGCCCGTACGCCGCGCCCCGGATCTTCGCCCCGTAGACCTCCGCGTTCCGGATGAGTTCCCGGATAAAGTCGCTCGCCCGGAAGTAAAAGAAATAGTACGCGCCGATGAACAGCAGGGAGACGAGGACGGTGATGAAGCTCTTGTTTTTCAGCTTCAGGCTGATCTTTGCGACCGCCCAGCCCAGCAGGACGGAGAGGAGCAGCACGAACACCGTCACGATCAGCAGCAGCAATATCCCGCAGATCACCCGCGCCGCCGTCGCGCCGCATATCACCCAGTACACGATCAGCGCCGGAAGCAGCGCGGTGGCGGAATACATGGCGCCCATCAGGTAGACGTTCATGAGCCGCGAGGCCATGATCGTCCGGATCGGGATCGGCATGGACAGCAGCAGATCATTGTCTTTGGCAAGATACAGCCCGGAATAGGTGTTGAACACGCTGCCGAAGGCGCCGAGGAAGATGGCGATGCCGCCCATCAGCAGAAAATACAGCCAGCCCATCCCGGCCATGGTCAGACTGCCGCAGAGGCTCAGCGACAGCATGGTGAAGATGCCGCCGAGCATGCCGACCATGATGACGAAAAAGAAGACGAACCAGGCCGCGATCGCCCATTTGGAGCGCATTTTATTTTTCTTCGCGTCGTAGAAATAGCCCCTGAACACCTCAGAGAGCTGTTTTTTCAGAAGTACCCCCAGCATTCAGTCCGCCTCCAGTTCCAAAAAGACCTCTTCGAGGCTGTCGTCGCCCTTGACCTCCTCCATCGTGCCGACCTTGACCAGCCTGCCCTGCTTGATGATGGCCACCTTGTCGCAGAGCTTCTCCGCCACCTCCAGCACATGGGTGGAGAAGAAGATCGCGCCGCCCCTGTCGCAGTGCTCGCGCATCATCTCCTTGAGCAGATGGGATGCTTTCGGATCGAGGCCGACGAAGGGCTCGTCCATGACGATCAGCTTCGGGGAATGGATCCACGCCGAGATCACGGCGAGCTTCTGCTTCATGCCGTGGGAATAGGCGGAGATCGGCTTGGCGAGATCGCCGGTCAGCTCAAACAGGTCGGCGCAGCGGCGGATCTTCTCCTGCCGCTCTTTTGCGGGGATGGCAAACACGTCCGCGATGAAGTTCAGGTACTTGATGCCGCTCATGAAATCGTACAGGTCCGGGTTGTCCGGGATGTAGGCAAGCTCCCGCTTGCAGGCGAGCGGCTCGTCCCGGATGTTTTTCCCGCCGATCGTGATCGTCCCCGCGTCGTATTTCAGGATGCCGACCGCGCTTTTCAGCGTGGTGCTCTTGCCCGCGCCGTTGTGGCCGATGAAGCCGAAGATCTCTCCCGCCCGGATGTGCAGGGACAGATCGTCCACCGCTTTTTTCTCGCCGTAGGTCTTTGTCAGATGTTCAATGTTCAGCATGGTTTTTTCCTCTCCTGTATTCTGTCGGCGTAAAGCGAACGCCGTTTATCGTATGTTTACCGCAGGCTCCGTCCCAGCTCATAAGCGCGCTGCAGTCCGTCCCCGCGGAGGACGTCGCCTTTTTCCCTTGCGCCGGGCACAAGCACCGTCCCGACGTCCTCCAGATCGAAGTACCGCAGGATCATCCGATACTGCGCAAGGATCGGATCAAAGAGATCGGGGATCGTCGCCGCTCCGACCAGGATCAGGCCGAGCCGCTTTATGCCGAACGTGTTCCGCATCGGCGTGTGCAGCCGGTCGACCAGCGCTTTGAGCTGCGCGCTGATCCCGTAGAAGTACACCGGCGAGGCGGCGATCACGGTGTCCGCCTGTCTGAGCTTGTCATAGATCAGGGACATATCGTCCTCCTGCACGCAGCGGTTTCCCTCCTCGGCAAAGCAGCGGTTGCAGCCGACGCACGGATGGATGTGATAATCCGCCGCGGATACCAGCTCCGCCTCGTGCTCTCCGCCGACGCCGTCGGCAAAGGCTTTTGCCAGCAGCTCCGTATTCCCGCCCCTGCGGGCGCTTCCCACCAACACGACGATCCTGCTCATCTGCCTTTCCTCCCGTCTTTGTTCCCCGATGCGATCAGCTCTCTGAACATCGCGTCCCTGTCAAACCTGCCCTCCGGCAGGCCGGGGACCTCCTTATACGCCTTGCAGACGGACAGGCTGACCTCCGTGAAAACGGCGCTCATCTGCTCGTCCGTATAGGGGCAGTCGTCCGTCACGATCAGCGTGGCGAAGCTGAACGCCATGAGCCACAGGTCGCGGAAATAGCACTCCGCCGCGTGCGCGTCCATGTCGTAGATGCGCATGACGGAGTCCCGCACCAGCTCCTGCGAAAAGGCCAGCGCTTCCATCGCGCCGCCGAGCACGCCGTCCGGCCTCGTCAGAAACAGCAGCTTGTACAGCTCCGGCTCCTCTCTGGCAAAGCGGATGTACTGCTGCCCGACGCCCAGAAAGGGGATCGGCCCCGCCAGCCCGCGCTCGATGTACTCCCGGTACTGCCGCTTTGCCAGCTCGTATACATCGCGCCGGAGCTGGTCCATCGTGTCGTAGTAGGTGAAGATCGGCCGGGGCGACACGCCCAGCTCTGCGGCGACCTCCCGCGCCGTGACCGCGTCGATCCCCTTTCTCCTTGCGACGTTCAGCGCGGCGCAGATCATCTCATCCTTTCGAACCTTCGCTTTCGGCGGCATGCCTGTTCATCTCCTTCAATAGAAAACATTTGTTGTGCACCGTTTGTTATGCAACATATGTTATTGTAATATCCGTCTACCCCCCTGTCAAGAGGGGACCCGAAAATTTCTCACAAAAAGAAAGCGTCCCGCCCTTCGTGCGAAACGCCTTCCCTGTTCTCTTTCAAATGCGCCGGACGCGGCGGCTATTCGACCGCCTCCACAAGGAAGCTGCCCTTGTGCCGGTCCGCCTCGATGTACACGACCGTCTTCCCGGATATGTCCACGTCAAAGGACGAAGTCTCCATGTCGTCCCGGTCAAAGATCACATTGCCGTCCGCATCCTTCGCCTCGACGGAAATGCTCCCCTCCTCCGTCACGACCTCGATGCGGAGCGTTCTCTGCGCGGCCTTCGGGCGGATGGTGTGCTTCATCGTTCCGTCCAGCATGCTGTACCTTCCCGACCAGCTCCTCCACCCCTCATTGCCGCTGTAGCCGAGGCGGAACGCGGAGCGCATCGTGCCGATCCCGAAATAGCCGGCCGCGACGATCAGCAGGGCAACGACGGCAACGATCAGCACAGCCGATTTCACGCTTCTTGCTTTGAACTTCATCGTCTTCACTCCTTTATTCTGGACTCCCGCTTTGCCTTTGCTGTCTGCGCCTGATACACGAGAACCGGCATCAGCAAAGCTGAGGCAATCACACCGAGAATGGCAGAACGCCCTGCAACAGCAAATATCGCAAGTGCCAGCAGCAGAAAGAGCCACTGGTTGCGCAGATTGCCGTAATAGCTCACCTTATCCTCACAGGACGTATGAAGGTCAACGGGCTTCCCGTCATTCTCCTTTTCCACGATCAGCAGCTCCCGGTTAAAGGTCGTGGCGTTTGTTGAAATCCGCCCGCCCTTTTCAGCCCACGGTCTCCACCGCAGCTTGCCGATCGAAACGTTGAGATTCAGGTTCTTGTAAAATACCCGATATCCCATGTCTTCCAAAAAATCATGATAATCCTCTGCGCTGTCTTTTGACTTTTGTCCGATATACTCCACACAGTATTTCACCTGATTGGGTTTACAGCGCTCAAATTCATACAGCAGTTTTCCCGTTCGGATCAGCCGATACCCTTTTTCGGACATCCTGTTCAGCCAATTCTCCTGCGCCTTCAACAGGCCGCCAAAAAATCGACAACACGTCTTGCTCATGCCGTACCTCCGACAATCCCGTCTGCAATATGCGCCAGCTCACGGAGCCTCGCAAGCTCGTTTTCAGCCGCCGCTTTCCCCTGCTCTGTTAATTGATATTCTTTCTTTCTGCCCCCGTGATCGCCGCAGGGTTCGATCCAGCCTTTCTCCTGCAAAGCGTTCAATGCGCCATATAACGTTCCGGCCCCCAGCGAAAGCCGCCCTCCCGTCTTTTCCTCAACAAACTGCATGATCGCATAGCCATGCTTGGGCGTGTAAAGCGAAAGCAAAATGAAGAATGTCACTTCTGTAAGCGCGCCGCCTTTCACATTGTCCCGCATATCTCGCCTCCATTATTACGGTTACTGTAACGAATATATCACTAACCGTAATAGTTGTCAACTGTTTTCCGAAAGCTTTTATCCGGCGGCGGGCGAAAAGATTCCCCTGTTCTGCCCCGTAAGGGCAAAGCAGGGGAGAGCATCGCAAGCCACGGCAGCGGGTCCGCGCATAGCGCAGGGAACGCCGGTGTTTTCAGAGGGAGGCCGTTCGATATGCCGGGTCCTGTGTCACCAGATCCAGGGGATCACCTTGTATTTCACCTTCTGCCGGTAGGCGGCGTAGCCCTCCAGTCCCTCCTCCAGCACCTTTTCCTCGTTCGTGATCCGCATGGAAATGATCGGGATATAGAGAAGCAGGACCGCAAACGAGACCGGCGAGCCGAGAACGAGTCCCATAGACAGGAACAGGATCAGCGTCGCGGAATACATCGGGTGCCGCACGACCCCGTAGAGGCCCGTGTCGATCACCTTCTGATCCTTCTGCACCTCGATCGTCCTCGATAAGTAAGTATTCTCCCGCAGGACCTCGGCGTACATCAGGTACGCCGCCAGGAACAACGCCGCCGCGAGCCAGACCGCCCAGGCCGGCAGCGTCGTCCACCCGAAACGGAAATTCAGCCCCGCGAGGATGAACGCGGCCAGGAACATGATCCCGCTGAAGAAAATGACCAGCTTCTGCTCTGGCTCCTCTTCCTTCGCGTTCAGCCGCTTTTTCAGCAGATCCGGGTTCACCGCCATCATCACGAGTCCGGCGGCAAACATCGGGACAAAGAGGATGCCGATCAGCAGCCATGCGTTCCAGTACCTCAGCGTCCCCGCCGGGACGAACAAAAGCAGCGAAATAAGGAGCAGGCCCGCGAAGAATTTGCCGATTGCCTGAAAAAACAGCGTTTTGTTCATAACCCCCTCCTGCAAAGTCCGGTTTGTTCCGCGCGCCGCCATTCCTCCCCGGTCAGGCAGCCGACGTGGCCCGTCCGTTTTTCGTGCATCAGCGGAACGTCCGCATCCTCGCTTGTCCATCGGTAGCGGAAGCCGCATTTTTCCTGCACGCGCTTCGACTGTTCGTTGCCGTCGTAGTACCCGCACCAGACCGCCCGGACGGCGAGATCCTCAAAGGCGTGGCGGAGCAGCTCCCGCGCCGCCTCCGGCATGATGCCGCGGCCCCAGTACGGCACGCCCAGCCAGTAGCCCAGCTCGCACTCGTCCTCCCGGTCGGTGAGATCGGTCGCGTCGCCGAATTTCAGGCCGATGCTGCCGATGGGAAGCCCCGTCTCCTTCCAGACGATCGCCCAAGTCTCCGGCGCGGACAAAACGGTCCGAATGATTTCGCGGCTGTTCTCCACGCTCGTGTGCGCGGGCCAGCCGGCGATCGGACCCACCCGCGGGTCTCTTGCGTAATGGTAGCACGCTTCCGCGTCCGCCTCTTCCCACGGGCGCAGAATGAGCCGTTCTGTTTGCAGCATCCTGTTCATCACTTTCTCCGGCGGTAAAATCACGCATGCAAAAGGCTGCTCCGGCAAAACGCGCCGGAGCGCCGGGTCTTTCCCCTCAGTCCGCAAACCGGATGATCTGTTTTTCCGCGTCGACGACCGCCTCGACCCCGAAGGGGATGATGCAGCGCGGCGCGGCGTGACCGACGTTGAGGTTGCAGACGATCGGGAGCCGCGGGTCGTCGATGACGCTCGTCAGCAGCCGTCTGTACTCCTGCGCATAGGCTTCGTCCATGGGCTTCCCGATCAGGACGCCGCTCACCGCGCCGAACACGCCCGCTTCCTTCAGATACGCCAGCGCCTGCCGGTACTTTTCGGGCGACGGCTTCTCCTCGCTGGATTCCAGCAGCAGGATGCGGCCCTTCCACTCCTCCGCTTTGGGGAACAGCCCGTATTCCCGGCACAGCGCGGGCATATCGGCATAGCGGTCCCCGTTGAAGAAATCGTACAGGGTGTCGATGCAGCCGCCGAGGATCGGTCCGGAGAACACGGGAGGCCCCTGCAGCAGTTCAAAGCCGCGGTCGGGATGCGCCGTCGGGCTTTTGCCGATCTGGTCGGGCGCGAAGCTCGTCCGCTCCCCGTACCAGACGTCGCTGGGGGTTATCTCCCGGATACGCCCTGTGTAAATCAGCTCCTCGAAGAATCTTTTTGTATACGGCAGCATTTCGGCGCTGAGCTCGCACACGTCCGGAAGGAAGGCCTGCCCGTAAAACGTGCGCAGCCCGACCTTGTGGAGCATCATGTGGTTGACGGTCGTATCGGAAAAGCCGAGGAACACCTTTTCGGAAACGGCGGCCCGCAGCTCGCCGTGATCGAACAGGTACGGCAGCAGGCGATAGGTATCGTCTCCGCCGACGGCGCAGAGGATCATGTCGATCTCCGGGTCGCGGAACGCCTGCAAAAGGTCCTCCGCCCGCTTCTCAGGATGCGCCTTGACATAATCCAGCCCCATGAGCGCGTTCGGCATGAGCTTCACCTTCAGGCCGTACTCATTCAGCCTGCGAAGGCCGATCTCCACTTCATGCCTGACGAAAGCCTCGCCCAGAATGCCGCTCGAAAGGCTGACCAGCCCCACCGTTTTGATTCTGTTTTCTCTCATTTTTCTTTCTCCATCACTCTGCGGCCGCAGGACGGTCCGCCCGGCAGCGCAAGCCGAAAAAGGAACTGGGGTTCCCCGTCGGTCAGCCGCTTCCCAGGCGCGCCTTTTGCAGCACGCTCCACTTTCTGTTCTCACACCAGTAAACCGTATTCTCGCCCGCATCATATGCCATGGACACGACGGTCGGGCACACCTCCTGCGAGACCGCCCGCAAAATCGCCAAACAGTCCTCCACATCAAAATCGTCCGATGCGCTCCGGATCATGGACTCCGCTTTTTGATATCGGTCCCATCCCATCCACGGATGCTTTTCCGAGTCCTGCTTGAACGGCGAAAAATTCGTCAGGATCGCATGGTCCGGCTTCTCGTAATACCGGCACCCCTGTCCGGGGACGACGTGAAGCACATTGCCCTCCCGATCGGACAGGGCCGACATGAACGTCACGCCGGGAAGGCTGTATACAGGGCCGCTCTCCGCAATGCTCCGGATCTCCTGCAGGGTCCTCCGCTGAAGCAGCAGGTCGATATCCAGCAGGAGCACACTGCTGCCGCTGCCCGCCGGATCGCTCCGCGCATCATAGGGCCAGCACGTCGGCATCCCCACAAAATCCCCTCTTGAATTTGCGCCGAACAGCGGAAGCCAGCCCTCTTTCGCGTCATTGATCTCGATGAAAACGCCCGCGTCGGACGTCCGGACGCGATGCTCCATATTCAGGATATCAAGATTCCAGCCGACGATCGTCCGCTTTCTGTTGACAACGATACTCGTGCACATAACGATTCTATACTCCTCCCAGCTCTCGCCGCATGAGCACGATCTCCTGCCATCCGCTCAGGCGGGAGCGGAAGCCCCTCGGGTTCCGGCCGTACTCTGCGAAGCCCTCGCTCTCGTAGAGCGCGATCGCGTTTTTGTTCTCCGCGACCACATCCAGCTCAAGCTGGACATAGCCCGCGGCTTCGGCGCATTCGATGCAGGCCCTTGTCAGCGCCCGCCCGACGCCGAGGCCCCAGTATTTCCGGTCGACGCTGACGCCGAACGCGGCCCGGTGCTTCACCTTCTCCCGCGCTCCCACGCGGCTGATCCCCGCCAGCCCGGCAACGGCGCCGCCGATCTCCGCGAGGATCTCGATCTCGTCGGCGCTTTCCGTCTTCTCCTTCAGAAACTGCGCCTCCTGCTCCGCGGTCATATGCTGCTCGTCGGGATAGCTCAGCAGATAGTCCGTCTGCTCATGCGTCAGGAGAAAGCCGGCGAGCACGGCCGCGCCGTCCTGCTCTGCGGCGTTCCGCAGGAGACATTCCCTGCCGTCCTTCAGCCGGATCGTTTTGCTGTATTCCATCTCGCTCTGCCTCCTTCAAGCCTGCTTGATCACCGTATTGATCCGGTCCTCCGCAAATCCGGCTCCGACGGCGGTGCGCATGGAGCCGACATTGGAGACGCTGTGCGCCCACACCGGCTGTTTGCTCATGGACAGGATCTCCCGGCACATCGCCGCGGCGAGCGTCTTTGCCAGGCCCCGGCGCCTGTACGGTTCAGCCGTTTCGATCCCGATATCCACCTCGTCGGAGCTGACCGCAGCGGAAAACGCGACCGCCGCCACCCTGTCGTTGTCCAGCGCCGCGTATCCAAAGCCCTTCGCAAGGAATTCTTCATCGCTTGCCCAGAAAGCGCCGGGAACGATACGCCCGCGGACGCCCCCGATATTGGCGCTTGAGATGCGCTCGATCCGGTATGCGCAGGGGCCCGGCTGTTCCGTCTCCCGATCGAAGCGATACTCCGCCCGCTTATCCGGCACGACCCCGTCCCTGCCGGCAAAAAAGCCGATCACATGCGGATCGTCCGTGATCAGGGCAAAGCGTCTTTCCGTCCGTTTTTGATAAAAGCGTTCATAGATCGCCTGCAGGAAAGGCTCCTCCGCCTGCCCCGACAGATAGGCGAAGCCGCACTGATGCCAGAACAGGACGGAGCGCATGTTCTTCTCGTCGTCGGCGAATATGTCCCCGCGCTGGATGCCCTCCGCGATCGACAGCGGATAGACCCGGTTGCCCGCGCAATGCCTTGCGAACGCTATGTATCTGTTCCTCTCGTCCGGCGTCATCCGGCGTTCTCCTCCTTTCCCGCGTCAGGCGTCACTTTCCTGCGATGACGACGGGCTGGTAAAAGCCCGTCTGCCCGGGCAGCTCCCAGCGCACCTCCCGGCAGCCGCCCGCATGGAGGAGCCTTGTCAGCTCCTCCCGCCGGGTCGCCCGGTACTCGCATTCGAACCGGCTGACCTGCGTCGTCTCCTCATCGTCGATGACGTACTGGACGAAGCGATAGTTCTCTCCGGCCCAGTCCCAGGTCTGGAACAGCACCCGCTGCCCCTTGTCCGTTTTATGCACATAGGGCGCGGAACAGCCCGGCTTTTCCTCCAGCAGCCGGTCGTAATCCCGGATGCTGGCGACAAACAGGCCGCCGTCGCGGAGCCGGTCCGCGATGCTGTTCGCCGCCTGCTCCAGCGACGCGCTTGAGAGCATGTGGGGCAGGGCGTTGTCCATGGCAATGACGATATCGAACTTCTCGGAAAAGACGTCCGCCAGCGCGCGGAAATCCGCCTGTCGAAAGCAGATGGAGACCTTGTTTTCCGCGGCTCTCTTCTCCGCCTCCGCAAGCTCGCCCGCGCTGATGTCCGAGGCCGTCACGGAATAGCCGAGGGCGGCAAGCCCGATCGCCTGCGTCCCGATCCCGCAGGCGCAGTCAAGGACCCGCGCCGTGCGGTCAAAGCCGCTGCTCCGGAACAGCCCGTCCAGGAACGCGGCCTCCTCGCGCACCGCAGCCTGCCAGTCGGGATAAAACTTGTCGTACTGCGGCGCCATGCCGTCGTAAAACGTCTGCGTGATCCCCGCGACGATCGGCTGATCGCTCATCCGTATCTCCTCCGTTCTCTTTTCTTTTCCCGCCCGTTCTCCCGCGGGCGGACGCCATCGCCGTCATTTCCGGGAGCGCATCGCGAGAAACGTCGGGATGTTCAGCTCGTGCAGCCGGCCTTCGCCGTTCGTGTCTTCATACAGATTCAGCAGGGTGAAGCCCGCTTCCAGCTGCCCGTTGATCTGCTCCTCCAGCGTATGCGAAAACTGCATGCCCGCGTCGGCCTTCTCCAGCTGCATCCGCTGCGCCTCGTCGGCCACCGGATCAAAGGGGAGACGGTTGACGATCTCCCGCTCGCCGTCGTCCACGATGTAGTTCAGATAGTGGTCCACGCCGGACAGCAGCAGCCCGCCCGGCTTCAGCACGCGCCAGCATTCCTTCCAGATCGGCTTGACGTGCCGGACATAGCAGTTCGACACCGGGTGGAAGATCAGATCGAATGATTCATCCGCAAACGGCAGCGGCTTCGACATGTCGCCGCGAACGATGCGGATCGAATACCCCTCCCGCCGGGCGACCGCTTCTTCCGAGGCAAGCTGCCGCTCCGAATAGTCGAGCACCGTGCACTGTGCGCCGAGTGCCGCAAAGACCGGCATCTGCTGTCCGCCGCCGCTCGCAAGCCCCAATACCCGCTTCCCGTTCAGCGGGCCGAACCAGTCGTGCGGGACCTTTTTGGTCGGTGTCAGCAGCACGTCCCAGTCGCCCCGCGCCGCTCTGACATATTCCTCGTGGCTGATGGGTCTGCCCCATTCCCAGCCTTCCGCGACCCACCGGTCGATCGCCGCCGCGTTGATATCCTGATAATCCATTTCTCTTCCTCTGCAAAAATTGGGATGCCTACTCCCGCCGCTCCTGCCATTCGGACCGCAAAAGGCTGTACACGGCGGCGTCAACGACGCCCCTGTTGCTGTGATCCGCCTGACGCAGGGTCCCCTCATAGCGCAGGCCGCACTTTTTCATCACGTCACCGGAATGCGGGTTGTTCGGGTCGTGCTGCGATTCGATCCGGTTCGCGCCGACTTCGCCGAACAGGAACGGGATGATCGCGCGAAACGCCTCGCTGGTGATCCCCCTGTGCCACCACCGGCTCCCAATGCAGTAGCCGATGTGGAGGATGGCGAGCGCATCGTTCCGGCTCACGACGCCGATCGTGCCGACAGGCTCGCCGATCTCCTTCAGCACGATCGCCCACTGGTAAAAGTCCGGCTTTTCGCTTTGCCCGGCCCAGTCCCCGATCACCCGTTCGGTCACAGATATATCGGAATGGGTCGGCCAGCGCAGGAATTCCGTCACTTTGCCGTCGGACGTCCAGTTCCTGTACGCCGCGGCGGCGTCCGACGGGCGGAACGCCCGCAGGATCAGCCGCCCGGTCTCTATGGTTTTTGTCCCGCAATGATTCATTTTCTCAGCATTTCCATCGCTTTTCTCATGTTTTCTTCGAATGTCTCCGCCGGGATCAGGGCGATCCCCGCTTCGTCGCTCGCCACGATCAGCCGCTGGCCGGCGGCGAGTCCGAACTTGTCCCTCGCGCCCTTGGGGACCACGATCTGGCCCCTGTCATTGATCGTGACGGAGCCCCAGATGTTTTTCCCCTTCGGCGCCGGAGGGATCGTGCCGATCCCGTCCGCCGTCTCGGTCTTGATCAGGCTGTCGACGGTCGTGCCGTACAGCTCCGCCAGCAGGCCGCATTTCTCCACATCCGGGATCGTCGATCCCTTTTCCCACTTCGCGTAGGCCTGCCGCGAAATGCCGATCTTCTCAGCGATCTCCTCCTGAGAATAACCGTGGAGCTTTCTGAGCATCACCAGATTTTCCTTCAGCATAATGACTCCCAACCGTTACAGGTCCGTTCTTTCAAAATCGCGGCAGGCTTTTCTGTACGACAAAAACGTGATGAGCGCAAACGCCAGAAGTCCCGCCGCCAGCAGCGTCGCCTGAAGTCCGAGATGCTCCGTCCCGAAGGCGTTCAGCCGCTCCAGCCCGCGGAAATGGTGCAGCGCCTCAGCGGCCGAGATCGCCAGAAAAGCGACGATGATATAGATCACAAACGGGCGTCCCTGCTTGTAGGCCGTTTTGAAAAAGCCTCCGACGAAGATCCGGTTGAACAGCCCGAAGATGACCAGCGCCATTCCCAGCGCGAACGGATTCGCAGTCATCAGCGCGTTCGCCCGGTACGCGGGCGCGTCCGCCAGAGCCGTCATCCTGATGACGGCAGCTATGGTCATCAGGGCCAGCGCGCAGGCCTCAATGAAGCAGACGAAAAGGTACTTGCCCTTCACCACGTCGTTTTTCGCAATGGGCAGCAGCGCCGAGAACACGATGTCGTTCGCCTCCCTCGCCGTCTGAAAGCTCTGGAACAGGCCCAGCGTCACGAAAAAGGCTCCGCAGAGGATGGGATAGCCGGGGATGAAAAACATCAGCCCGAACGCGATGAACAGGAACGCCAGCGGTGAGGCGCTGAGCTTTATCTCCTTCAGCATGATATTACGCATTGAAATCGCCCCTTTCCAGTCTGAGCATGGTATCCTCCAGACTCTCTTCCGCCGCGGAAAACCGCCCGGCAAACTCCGTCTTTGACATTGCGGAAACGATCTTCCCTTTTGAGATATAGACGATGTCGTCAGCGCATTTCTCGATGTCGGAAATGATGTGCGTGGAGAAGAATACCGCCACACCCTCTTTTTTCAGCCCGGTGAAAATGTCCAGAAGCTCGTTTCTGGAGAACGGGTCGAGGCCGCTCGTCGGCTCGTCCAGGATCAGCACCTCCGCCCTGTGGGAAAGCGCCAGCAGAAGGTTGAACTTCACCTTCATGCCTTCCGAAAGCTCCATCGGCGCCTTGCTCTCATTCAGCTCGAACAGCGCAAGGTACTTCCTGTACGCGCCGTCGTCCCAGGTATCGTAAAACCTGCTGACGATGCCGGCAATGTCGCGGATCTTTTTTCTGGGGTACCAGTTGACCGTCCCCGTGGAATAGCCGATCCGCTTCTTGATCTCCTTCTCATTCCCGATCAGCGGTCTGCCGAAATAGTCGATCTCTCCGCCGTCCGGATGGATGAGGTTGAACATGGACTTGATCGTCGTCGTTTTTCCCGCGCCGTTTCTTCCGATAAAGCCGGTGATCCTTCCCGCCTCGACGCGGAACGACGCGTCGCTCAGTTCAAATGCCGGATACCTTTTGACAAGATGCCGCACTTCAACAATACTCATATGCGCCTCCAAATGTTTGATTTATATGAATATTGTAACACTCAGTTGCAGGAAATCCACCAACCGATCATAACAGGTTTTTATTTTTTTTGTTGCTTTTCGTTGCGTCGGCGGGTCAACACGACTGTTGTCTCGACATGCCTCGGAGCAGCAGGTCAAATAAATCTGTCTGTATTCGACCTGCTGACTCATCCCAATGAAGAAACGGGCAATCCCCCGGGACAGGTCAGGGGCGGGACAGCAAAATAAATATCGGCAAACCGACAAACCGGATTTGTCAGAGCGCAGTCAGCCGGCTTTTCAGCAGCGGGATTCCTTCTTCCGTCCACCATCTGTTATCAACGCCGCCGGAACTCATTCCTCCATGGGCAAACTGCTCTATTACGGCAAAATCCATATATTTGTCGGTCAGGGCCTTGCCCGAAAGCGAAAGGTATTCCTCTTTTATCCATTTTTCCAGTTCGTCAGGAGAAATCATATCCATATTCTCCGCAAGTTCTTTCAGGTGATCCCAAAAATACGGATCTCCCCTGAATCCCCATCTTTTGGGTTTTTCTTCAAATATTTTTGACAGTTTCATATTCCTGCTCCTCCTCACAGCCTGATTTATCCAATCCATCTATCCTGTACGCTCTATCCGCCTCGGGACGTCAATACGACTGTTTCCACATGAATCGGGACAATACCGCGAATAAAAAGTCACATATTCACGCTGTTGCTACGACTATCAACGTAAAGCATATGCCGTTAAACATACAAGATTGCGGCATCAATGCATCAAATCCATTCGAACTCTACATAATCAATATCAGCATCCAAAATGATGTAGCCATTTGAGAACAGCTTTGTGATGATGGAACAGTAACCAACATTGTGATACAAATACTCCAACTTGAACTTGCCTTCGGGCAATTCAGCAAGCGAACTGTTTTTTATTCGCTTATAGTGAATGTCTTTTAAAAACAGTTTCGAAAGAAGTCTCATCGGCTTTACCTGTTTATAAATGGAATAATCATCTGTATCATAAGCGAAATGATATCTGATTATCAGCGATTTCGCGTCTGGCTTATAGTGTTGGATTGAATCGTGATAAGAAATATCGTCTTCAAACACAAATTCAATGCATTGATTTTTTAGATGGATATGTTTTATGACACAATCGTGCGGAACAGGTATTGTAGGCAGCGATTCTCCGGCCAAATTGTATTTTTCTTTCATATCTCTTCCTTCGTTTACGCCTTCTCTTTTATACATCTGTCTTGTAGTCTCTATCCGCTTTGTGACATCAATACCACCGTCTCCACATGATCCGTTCGGGGGAACATGTCCAGCGCCGCGGCGCGGCGCGCCTCATAGCCGTACGCGGCGAAACGCTTCACGTCGCGCGCGAGGGTGGCGGGGTCGCAGGAGACGTAGACCACACGCTGCGGGGACATGTCCGCGACGGCGGCGATCACATCCTCGGCGAGGCCCCTGCGCGGCGGATCGACGGTCACGACGTCGGGCCGCAGTCCCTCCGCCGCCAGCTTCGCCGCCACGGCGGAAGCGTCGCCGCAGAAGAATTCCGCGTTCGCCACGCCGTTTCGCGCGGCGTTTTCCCGCGCGTCGGCGATCGCCTCCGGCACGAGCTCCGCACCGACGACGCGCTTTGCGCGGCGCGCCAGCGACAGGGCGATCGTGCCCGCGCCGCAGTAGAGGTCGAGCAGCGTCTCCTCCCCCGTCAGCGCGGCGAACTCCGCCGCCTTGGCATAGAGCTTTTCGCACTGATCGTGGTTGACCTGATAGAACGACGGCACGGCCAGCCGGAACGTCAGGCCGCAGAGCGTGTCCTCCAGCCGGTCAACGCCCCAGAGCGTGCGGTAAGCATCGCCGAGGACGACGTTCGTGCGCCGCGTGTTCGTGTTCAGCACGACGCCCGCCGCGTCGGGGACCGCGCCGCGCAGGGCGCTGACCAGCTCCGCCTCATGCGGCAGCGCGGGCGCGTTGGCGACGAGGCAGAGCAGCGTCTCCCCCCTCGTATTGGTCCGCGCAAAGAGGTGGCGCACCAGACCCTCGCCCGTCGTCTCGTCATAGCCGCGCACACCGAAGCGTTCCATCCACGCGCGCAGCGCGTCCGCCGCCGCCTCTGCGGCGGGATGGACGAGCAGGCAGCGCTCGACGTCGACGACCTCGTGCGTCCGCGCGCGGTAGAAGCCCACCGCGCCGTCCTTCGACACGGGCCAGATCGACTTGTTGCGGTAGCGGCTGACGGCGTCCGCACCCAGAATCTCCTCGACCTGCACCGCACTGCCGCCGATGCGCGCCAGCGTGTCCTGCACGCGCTGCTTTTTCAGCTCCAGCTCCTCGGCGTATGCCATATACCGGCAGGTGCAGCCGCCGCAGCGCGGGAAACAGGGACAGTCCGGCGTCTCGCGCCGCGGCGATGGCGTGAGAAGCGTTTCCACCTTCGCCCATGCGACGTTCTTATTGACCTTCAGGATCCGCACGCGGCAGGTCTCGCCGCGCAGCGCGCCCTGCACAAAGACGACGCGGCCGTCGATCCGTGCGACGCCCGCGCCGCCGTCTGCATAGCCTTCGATGCAGACGGTATGTATCTGATTTTTTCTCAGTTCGGCTGTTTCCGCCATTACTTCCACTTTTCAAGCAGCGTCGTGATCTGCGAGGTAAACGACGCCATGTCTTTGTTGGTCATGCCGCGGCTGCCCTTGACGAAGCGGAGCAGCTCCTCCGCGGCGGCGACGAGCTTGTTGTAGATGAGCTCGGCGCGGCTGCGCACCGCGATCTTGCGCGGCTCGGGCATATATCCCTCCTCCAGCATGACACCGGCGGCAAGATCGAAGCAGGCGGTGTACATCGGCGCCTCCGCCGTAAAGCCGAGCGAAGCGAGCTCCTCGGCAAAGGCGGGCGCGACGTCCGCGTCGCCGTGCACGACAAACACCCGCTCCGGCTTGGGGTCGAAGCTCTGCACCCACTGCACCAGATGGTCGTGGTCCGCGTGGGCGGAGAGGCCCTTGAAGTTGACGATCTTCGCGCGCACCGCGATCGTCTCGCCGAAGAGCTTGACGCTCTCCGCGCCGTCGATGATCCGGCGGCCCAGCGTGCCGGGCACCTGATAGCCGACGAAGACGACGGTGCTGTTGGGACGCCAGAGGTTGTGCTTGAGATGGTGGCGGATACGGCCCGCGTCGCACATGCCGGAGGCGGAGATGATGACCTTCGGCACAGGATCGGCATTGAGCCGCCTCGACTCCTCGCCCGACTCGATCATATGCAGATTGCTGAACGAGAGCATGCGCTGTTCGTCGGTCGAGAGCGCGAGGGACTCCTCGTCCACATAACCGCGCACGTCGCCGCAGAAGACGGAGGTCGCGGCACGCGCGAGCGGCGAGTCGATATAGACCGGGAAGTCCGGCACGGACCTGACCAGCCCCTGATCCTTGATGCGGCGGATGAAATACAGCAGCTCCTGCGCGCGGCCGACCGCGAAGGACGGGATGATGACGTTGCCGCCGCCGACGAGCGTCTCGTCGATGATCTCGGCGAGGCGGCCCTCATAGCTCCACTCGCTCCCGTGGTTGCGGTTGCCGTAGGTGGACTCCATCAGAACGTAGTCCGCGTGCCGGAGCGGCTCCGGCGGGTTGAGGATGGGCTGCGCTTCGTTGCCGATGTCGCCGGAGAAGACGACGGTCTTGATGACGTCGCCCTCGGTCAGCGTCATGGTGATGCTCGCCGAGCCGAGCAGATGCCCCGCGTCGGTGAACGTGAGCTCCACGCCCTCGCACAGCGCGACGCTCTCATGGTACTCGCAGGTACGCAGGTACTGCAGCGTCTCCTGCGCGTCGGCAATGGTGTAGAGCGGCTCGACATGCTCGCGTCCTGCGCGCTCGCCCTTGCGGTTCGCGTACTCCGCCTCGCTCTCCTGGATGTGGGCGGAGTCGAGCAGCATGATCTCCAGCAGCCGGGCGGTGAGCCGCGTGGTCAGGATCTGGCCCTCAAAGCCCTGCTTGACCAACAGCGGGAGCCTGCCGGAGTGGTCAATGTGGGCATGGGTGACGAGCACATAGTCGATCTCCCCCGCGTGGAACGGAAACTGCTCGTTTTCGATCTCGTCGCGTCCCTGCTGCATGCCGCAGTCGACCAGGATCCGCTTGCCGTTGATCTCAACGCAGTGGCACGAGCCCGTCACCGCGCGGTCAGCCCCGTAGAAATAAAGCTTCATCGCAATCCTCCCTGTTTTGAACAAACATCGCCGGTTTCTTTCCTGTGATTTTAGCACAAGCGCACAGCGTGCGCAAGATGCAACAGCCTGTCCGCGTAAAAAGGAGCACAGCGGCCTTCATTCCGTTGTGCTCACTCTTCCCGTATCCTTCGGTGTGCGGCGCTTTCCGAGTCCTCAGTCGGCGTCGTCGGAGCCGTTCATCCTGTCGGCAAGATCGTCCAGCGCGCGGCTGATCGCATCGTCCTCCCGCACGGCGGCGGAGCCGTCGCCGTAGACGGCGCCGCCGAAGCCGAGCAGCGGCGAGAAGACGACCGGCAGCAGCGTGAGGCCGATGCCGAAGCCCGTGCTCTGATTGAACGCGTGCGCGAGATCAATGCTGAGCTTAAAGGCCACATAGATGTTATAGATCGGGATCAAAAGCAGCAAAATCCGCCAGCCGTTGCCGTATATCTCCTCAAAGAGCACATATGTGCTGTAGAACGGGACGATGCCCTCCCAGCCCTGACGGCCCATCTTCTGGAAATAGCGCCACTGGCCTGCCGCGATGATGATATATGCGGCGATCTCCCACATATCTCTTCTCATTTCTTTTCTTCCGCCTCCCGCAAATCGTTCCGGGACAGGTCTGCCGACCGCCCCTTTTTCTGCTGCGTAGTATAGCCCCCGGCGCGGCAAATGTCAATCGCCGCCGCAGCCTGCCGGCCCGCGCGGGAAGATTTTTTACAGTCCGTTCACAGAAATGCGTTTGCATATTGCGCACTGCCGTGGTATACTGCAAAATGTTGAATTATGCATTTCACCCCGAAAGGAAGTATCGAGATCATGGGTCTTTTTTCCAAGATATTCGGCACCTACAGCGAGCGCGAGCTCAAAAGCATCTACCCCGTCGTCGATCGGATCGAGGCGATGGCGGACGCCTACGCCGCGATGAGCGACGCGCAGCTTCAGGCCAAGACGCCGGAGTTCAGGCAGCGCCTTGCGAACGGCGAATCGCTTGACGACATCCTGCCCGAGGCGTTTGCCACCGTCCGCGAGGCAGCGAAGCGCGTCATCGGGCTCTACCCCTACCGCGTGCAGCTCATCGGCGGCATCGTGCTGCATCAGGGCCGCATCGCCGAGATGAAGACCGGTGAAGGCAAGACGCTCGTCGCGGTGCTGCCGTCCTACCTCAACGCGCTCACAGGCGAGGGCGTCCACATCGTCACGGTCAACGACTACCTCGCCAAGCGAGACAGCGAGTGGATGGGAAAGATCCACCGCTTCCTCGGCCTGACGGTCGGCCTGATCGTGCACGGTCTCAGCAGCGACGAGCGGCGCGCGGCCTACGCCGCCGACATCACCTACGGCACCAACAACGAGATGGGCTTCGACTACCTGCGCGACAACATGGCGATCTTCGCCAGCGAGCTCGTGCAGCGCGGGCACCGCTTCGTCATCGTGGACGAGGTGGACTCCATCCTGATCGACGAGGCGCGCACGCCGCTGATCATCTCCGGCGTGGGCGAAAAGTCCACGGAGATGTACTCCCGCACGGAGAGCCTCATCGCCCGCTTCCGCAAGAAGGTCATCGCGGAGACCGACGAGAAGGCCGAGGAGGACGCCAACGAGCAGGCAGACTACATCGTGGACGAAAAGGCGAAGACCGCGACGCTGACCGCCAACGGCGTGAAGAAGGTCGAGGAGTACTTCCGGCTCGAAAACCTCTCCGATCCCGAAAACTCCACGATCGCTCACCACGTCAATCAGGCGCTCAGGGCGCACGGCGTCATGAAGCGCGACATCGACTACGTCCTCAAGGACGGCGAGGTCGTCATCGTCGACGAGTTCACGGGCCGTCTCATGTTCGGCCGCCGCTACAGCGAGGGCCTGCATCAGGCCATCGAGGCGAAGGAGCACGTCACCGTCGCCCGAGAGAGCAAGACGCTCGCGACCATCACCTTCCAGAACTACTTCCGCCTCTACCAGAAGCTCTCCGGCATGACCGGTACGGCGCTGACCGAGGAAGAGGAATTCGGCACCATTTACAACCTCGACATCATCGAGATCCCGACCAACCGCCCGCTGGCGCGCCAGGACGATCCCGACGTCGTGTATAAGACGGAGGCGGCGAAGTACCGCGCGGTCATCCAGCAGGTCAAGGAGTGCCACGCCAAGGGCCAGCCGGTGCTGGTCGGCACGGTGTCCATCGAGAAGAACGAGAAGCTCTCGTATCTGCTTCAGCGCGAGGGCATTCGGCATAACCTCCTGAACGCGAAGAACCATGAGAAGGAGGCGGAGATCGTCGCGCAGGCGGGCAAGCTGGGCGCGGTGACCGTCGCCACGAACATGGCGGGCCGCGGCACGGATATCATGCTCGGCGGCAACGCCGAATACATGGCGCGCAACGACCTGCGCAAGGCGGGTCTGGACGACGAGCTGATCGCGGAGGCGACCGGCTACGCCGACACGCAGGATCAGGCGATCCTCGACGCGCGGCAGATGTTCGCGGACGCGCTCGCCAGGCACCGCGAGGAGATCCGCGGCGAGGCGGACAAGGTGCGCGAGGCGGGCGGCCTGTTCATCATCGGCACCGAGCGTCACGACTCCCGCCGCATCGACAATCAGCTGCGCGGACGTGCCGGCCGTCAGGGCGACCCCGGCGAGACGCGCTTCTACCTCTCGCTCGACGACGACCTCATGCGTCTGTTCGGCGGCGACCGCATCACGAACCTGATGGACCGCCTCGACATCGACGAGAACATGCCCCTCGACGTGAAGATGCTCTCGAAGTCCATCGAGAACGCACAGACCAGCGTCGAGTCCCGCAACTTCCAGTCGCGTAAATCCGTCCTCGAATACGACGACGTGATGAACAAGCAGCGCGAGATCATCTACGGCCAGCGCAAGCAGGTGCTGGACGGCCTCGACATCAAGAACACCGTGTTCGGCTTCATCCGCTCCGGCATCGAGAACAACGTGGTCATCGCCCTCGGCGAGCAGGGCACGGTGACGCCGGAGACCGCCGCCGAAGCGCTCAGGAGCTGCGAGGGCATGTACTTCCCGCGCGGCGCCGTGGACGCGGGCGCGCTCGCAAACCTCTCCCCGGAGGAGCTGACCGACCGGCTGGTCGCGGCGTCCGAGGGCTTCTACAACGCCAAGGAGGAGGCGCTGTCCTCCCCCGTCATGCGCGAGCTGGAGCGCGTGGTCATGCTGCGCGTGGTCGACGAATACTGGATGGACCACATCGACGCGATGCAGGAGCTGCGTCAGGGCGTCAGACTGCAGGCGTACGGCAACAAGAACCCCGTGGACGAGTACAAGCGCATCTCCCTCGACATGTTTGAGGAGATGATCGCCGCGATCCAGAACGACACGGTGCGCCGCATCTTCTCCGCCCGCGTCAAGACGGAGGCGGAGATCAAGCGCGAGCGCGTGGCGGAGGGCATCAATGCCACCACCGCCGGCGACGGCACGGTGAAGAAGCAGCCGCGCAAGGTCAAGAAGATCGGGCGCAACGATCCCTGCCCCTGCGGCAGCGGCAAGAAATACAAGATGTGCTGCGGCCGCTGAGCGGACGCGTCTCCGTCAAACCAAAAAAGGAGCGTGCTTGACATGGACAGGAACAGTTCCTACTACTTCGCAGGCCCCCTCGCGTTCGGCGCATGCGACATGGTCCCGCTCTCCCCGCCCGTTTCCCCCGCGACCCGTCTGGACGACGGCGAGAGGGTCCCGCGCGGCTATCGCGTCAATGCGGACGGCACGGTCAGCTTCCGGCTGTACTACCCCAACGCCGGAGCCGTCCGCGTCCAGGTCATGAACACCGAGGCCCCCGTCTATGATCTGCGTCGGGAGGGCGCGTTCTGGCTGGGGACCGCCGACCTCGGGACCGGCCTCATCACCGTGCTCGTCACGGTGGACGGGAACGAGGTGCTTTCTCCCATGCTCCCCATCGAGTTCAGCGCCAACCGGCCCATGAACATGGTCGAGGTGCCGGAGGAGGATTCGATCATCGATCCGCCCGGCTGCCCGCACGGGAGCGTCGCCGCGGACTTCTTTCCCAGCGCCGTATCCGGGAAGCTGGAGCGCATCCATGTGTATCTGCCGGCCGGCTATGAGACAGGCGACAGGCGCTATCCGGTCCTCTACCTCCAGCACGGCCACGGCGAGAACGAGACCGCCTGGGTCGCGCAGGGCCATATGAACTTCATTGCCGACGGTCTGATCGCCGCGGGCAAGGCCGTTCCCTCCATCGTGGTCATGTGCAACGGCATGCTGACCGTCGAGGAGGAAGGCGGCGTGCGCCTTGCCTTCACCGGGGGCTTCCCGCGCATGCTGGTCGAAGAGGTGATCCCGTACATCGACAGCCGCTACCGCACGCTGGCGGACCCGGAGCACCGGGCGATGGCGGGGCTCTCCATGGGCAGCATCCAGACCTCCATCATCACGCTCGAACATCCGGAGCTGTTCCGCTACGCGGGGCTGTTCAGCGGCTTCCTGCAGGACCCGCTGGCAAGGTACACGCGCCATCTCTCGCCGGAGCGGCTGAGCGCCTATACGGAGCGTTACCGCGTCTACTTCCGCGCCATCGGCGACAGGGACCACTACATTCAGAATTTCCTCAGCGACGACGAGCTGCTCGCGCGCCACGGCGTCGCCTGCGACCGCCGCATCTACGACGGCGCGCACGAGTGGAAGGTCTGGCGGCACTGCTTCCGGGACTTCTACCCGCTGCTCTTCCGGGAATAACGCCCCGCGCCATATAAGGAGCCTTCATGTTCACAGAACACAACAGCAGCGGCCTGATCTACGACACCGCCGACGGTCTGAGCGCCGTCGGCGGCATTCGCCATGCCTTCAGCACGCGGCTCGGGGGCGTCAGCCCCGCGCCGTTCGACTCGCTCAACTTCTTTGAGCAGAGCGGCGACACGCAGGAGAACATCGTTGAAAACTACCGTCGGCTCGGCGCGGCGACGGGGCTTGACATGTCCCGCGCCGTCGGCTGCCGGCAGGTGCACGGCGATCAGGTGCGCTTCATCCATGCGGAGGACGCCGGAACGCTGCTCTACGACAGCCGCATCTACGACGCCGACGGCATGCTGACGGACGTGCCGGGCATCCCGCTCACCGTCTACAGCGCCGACTGCTGCACCATCCTGCTCTACGATCCCACCTGCCGCTGCGTCGGCGCGGTCCACGCCGGATGGCGGGGCACCGCGCTCGGCATCGCGCTCAAGGCGCTGGTCTCCATGATGAGCGCCTACGGCGCCGATCCCCTGACCGTCCATGCCGCCATCGGCCCGTCCATCGGCGCGTGCTGCTTCGAGACCGGAAGCGACGTTCCGGACGCCATCCGCGCTGAGCTCTCCGAGAGCGCGGACCGCTTCATCACAAGGGCGGAGAACGGCAAGTACCACATTGATCTCAAGCAGGTCAACCGCCTGTGGCTGCTGCGCGGCGGGCTGGATCCGCGCAACATCGAGACGCATCCGGACTGCACGATGTGCCGTCCGGAACGCTACTGGTCGTACCGCCGCTCCGGCGCGCGGCGCGGCGGACAGCTCGCGGTCATCGCGCTGGAGGAGCCATGAGACGACTGCTTGCATTCCTCTGGGCGGCGGCGCTCTGTCTGACGCTGGCGGGCTGCTGGGAGACGGAGGCCCCCGAGCCCCAGGAATTCTGGGAGCTGGAGAAGCCGGCGGAGGAGCCCGCGCCGCAGAAGCCGGAGCCGGTCGTCTTCACGCTGCCCTGGCTCAACAGCCAGACGCTGGACCCCATCGCCTGCTCCGACGGCATCCAGCAGGTCGTCGGCTCGCTGCTCTACGAGGGACTGTTCGCGCTCAACGAGCGCTTTGAGCCGCAGAATGCGCTGTGCGCGTCCTACACCCGCAGCGGCGACGGACGGACCTATTCCTTCACGCTGCGCGAGGACGCCGCCTTTTCGGACGGCTCCGCGCTCGCGGCCTCCGACGTGCTGGCGGCCTTCCGCCGCGCCCAGATCTCGGAGCGCTACGCCGCGCGCTTCGCGAACGTCGTCTCCATGCGCGTCAGCCGCGAGGCGCTCGTCCTCACGCTCGCACAGGCGGACAGCGGTCTGCCCGCGCTGCTGGACATCCCTGTCGTCAAATCCGGCACCGAGAAGGACGCCGCGCCCATCGGAACGGGACCGTATTACTATCTGGCCGACGCCGGCGGTCCCTGCCTCGTCCGCAATCCGACATGGTGGGGCGACGGCGAGGGCCTGCCCGCGCGCATCCCGCTCGCGCCCGCGAAGGATGCGGACACGGCGGCCTATCTCTTCTCCGCCATGCGCGCGCATCTGCTCACCGCCGACCTGCTCAGCGAGACGCCCGCCGCCGCGCTCGGCGGCGTCGACATCGCCGACGCGCCCACGACGGCGATGCTGTTCCTCGGCTGCAACGTGAAAACGCCCGCGCTCGCCGACGCGGCGCTCCGCGCGGCGCTGGGCGCGGCGATCGACCGGGAGGCCGTCGTCGCATCGCTGCTGGTCGGTCACGCCGAGGCCGCACAGTTCCCGATCTCCCCCGCCTCGCCCCTCTATCCCGCGGAGCTGGAGACCGCGTACGAGTCCGGTGCCTACGCCGCCGCGCTGGCGGCGCTGATCCCGCCCGACTCCGCCGATCCGCCCGCGCCGCTGGAGCTGACGCTGCTCGTCAACGAGGAAAACGCGTTCAAAACCGCCGTGGCCGAGCATCTGGCCAGGGCGATGAGCGAATCCTACGTCACCGTCGCCGTCTCCGCCCTGCCGTGGGAAGACTACCTCGCGGCGCTGGAGCGCGGCGAGTTCGATCTCTGGCTCGGCGAGACGCGCCTCACCGCCGACTGGAACATCACGTCCCTTGTCGGCTCCGGCGGCGCGCTCAACTACGGCGGCTGCGCGAGCGCCCCTCTTGACGCGGCGCTCAAGGCCTTCCTCGCGAACGAGAACGAGGCGACCGCCGCCGCGCTCTGCACCCTGCTCGCAGAGGAGGCGCCGATCCTGCCGATCGTATTCAAATCCGTCTCGGCGCTCACGCCCAAGGGCCGGATCGACGGTCTGTCCCCCATCGCGTCGCAGCCGCTCCGCGGTCTGGCGCAGTGGAGATTCCGCTTCGACCCATAACAGCTTCACGCGCTTACGGTACGCAGCGCATACCGTAAGCGCGTGATTTCTTTTGTCCGATATCCTCCGCCCCGCGGCGCTTTGCGCCCGCGGGCTTATTTCTGCGCCAACGCCGAGCGCACCAGACCCAAAAACAGCGGATGCGGGCGGTTGGGACGGCTCTTGAACTCGGGGTGATACTGCACGCCGACGTAGAACGGATGCCCCGTCAGCTCCACCGCCTCCACCAGCCGCCCGTCCGGCGACAGGCCGCTGAGCGTCAGCCCCGCCGCTGTGAGCTGCGCGCGGTAGTCGTTGCTGAACTCGTAGCGGTGGCGGTGCCGCTCCGTGATCTGCGTCGTGCCGTAGCAGCGCGCCATCGTCGTCCCCGGCGCGATCACGCAGGGATACGCGCCGAGGCGGAGCGTGCCGCCCTTGTCGATGGCGTCGCTCTGCCCGGGCATGAAGTCGATCACCTTATGAGGGCAACGCTCGTCGAACTCGCCGGAGTTGGCGTCCGGAAGCCCGGCGGCGCAGCGCGCGAACGCAATGACGGCGATCTGCATGCCGAGGCAGAGGCCGAGATACGGTTTCCCATGCTCGCGCGCGTACTGCGCGGCGAGGATCATGCCCTCGATGCCGCGGTTGCCGAAGCCGCCGGGGACGAGGATGCCGTCCGCGTCGGCGAGCGCCTGATCGGCCGTTTCCGCGCTCAGGCACTCCGAGTCGATCCACCGGATGTCGACCTGCGCGCCGAGCGCGCTGCCCGCGTGGTGCAGCGATTCCATGACCGAGAGATAGGCGTCGTGAAGCTGGGTGTATTTGCCGACGAGCGCGATCGTCGCCCGCGCGGTCGGGTGCTTCATGCGCTCGACCATCGCGCGCCACTCGGAAAGCTCCGGCGCGGGCGCGTCCAGTCCCAGCTTGCGGCAGACGATGCCGGAGAGGTTCGCGTCCTCCAGCATCAGCGGCGCCTCGTACAGGCAGGGCACGGTGCGGTTTTCGATGACGCAGTCCGGCTGCACGTTGCAGAACAGCGCGACCTTGCGGAAGATGCCCTCGTCCTCGATCGGCTCATCGCTGCGCAGGACGATGATATCGGGGTGGATGCCCATGCCCTGCAGCTCCTTGACCGAGTGCTGCGTGGGCTTGGACTTGTGTTCGTTGGAGCCCTTGAGGTAGGGAACGAGCGTCACATGGATGAACAGGCTGTTCTCGCGCCCGACCTCCAGCGACACCTGCCGCGCCGCCTCGATGAAGGGCTGGCTCTCGATGTCGCCGATGGTGCCGCCGATCTCGGTGATGACCACGTCCGCGTCCGAATGCCGGCCGACGCGGTAGATGAACTCCTTGATCTCGTCGGTGACATGTGGGATGACCTGCACCGTGGAGCCGAGGTATTCGCCGCGGCGCTCCTTGTTCAGCACGTTCCAGTACACCTTGCCGGTGGTGAGGTTGGAGTATTTGTTCAGGTCCTCGTCGATGAACCGCTCATAGTGACCGAGGTCGAGGTCGGTCTCCGCGCCGTCCTCGGTGACGTAGACCTCGCCGTGCTGATAGGGGCTCATCGTGCCGGGATCGACGTTGATGTACGGGTCGAGCTTCTGCGCCGCGACCTTCAGCCCCCGCGACTTGAGCAGCCGGCCGAGCGACGCCGCCGTGATGCCCTTGCCCAGGCCCGATACCACGCCGCCGGTCACAAAAATATACTTCGTCATTTTTCTCTCTCCCTCCCTCGTGCTTCGGGCGCTCTCCCAAACGGCAGGCCGTTCGGGAACAGCCGCATTCCGCTGCCGCCGCGCGGGCGGCGGGCGAAACGCGAGCGTCCGTCTTTATCTGTTTTCAAAGGCCCTGAAAAACAGATAAAGGCGTTCATGGGGGCACTTGTCCCACATGAACGCCTTTGTTCAACAAAGGGAGAATACTACAAGATGCTGTGCTTGTCAATCGGAAATTTCACGTCTGATAGGTTTTGATGATGTTCTCCGCAATCTCTTTCCGCGGCAGCCGCATGTCCATCGCCTGCTTTTCGATGTAGCGGTGCGCCTCGCCCTCGTTCATTTGCAGCCGCTCGATCAGCAGCCACTTTGCGCGGTTGACCATGCGGATCTCCTCGATCTTCTCCTCGACCGTCGCCTGCTTCTCCTCCATGCGGCGCAGCCGCTCCCGCGCGGCGCACAGCATGCGCAGGCTCTGCGCCACCATCTGCGTGGAGGCCGGAACGCCGAGCACCATGACGCCCGCTTCCATCACCCGGGCGTACACGTCGTCATAGACCTCGTTCCGGACGAACTGCAGCACGCCGGCGCCGGAGCTCCGGCAGACGTCGCAGGCAAGGCGGGTGCCGAAATCGTCCCGCAGCGGGGACTGGATCAGCACGATGTCAAACGTCGATTCCAGCATCCTGCGCCGCGCCGCGGCCGCGCTCCGCGCCGTCTCCACGGGATAATAATCCGTCGGCGGAAGGAACGCGCGCGAGGATTCGATGAACTTGTCCGAGGCGGAGACGATCAGGACGGCGTAGGTGCGTTCCTGAAAGACCATGCGGCGCTCCCTCCTTTCCCTGTGATCTGAGCGATCCTGTCAGCGATTCGTGTAGGCGGAAACGATCAGCTCCGGCAGATGCTCCCGGATGAAGCCGCTGCCGCGCGCGGCGGCGATCGCCTCGCGCAGCGAGGCGGGGAGACGCTCATAGCGGCGGAACGTTTCCTCGTCGGCGGAAAACAGGTTGACGTCTGCGCTTTCCGGCAGCGGAAGGCGCTTTTCGATGCCGTACAGCCCTGCGCGGATCAGCAGCGCGAAGGCAAGGTAGGGATTCGCCGCCGGGTCAGGCGAGCGCAGCTCCGCGCGGTAATGCTCCTGCGGCGCGGCGGGGATGCGGATGAGCTGGGAGCGGTTCTCGCTCGACCAGGTGATGTAGCCCGGCGCTTTGTTCCCGCCGAGGCGGCGGTAGGATTCCTCCACGGGGTTCAGGAACAGCGTCATCTCGCGCACCTTGTCCATGATGCCCGCGATGGCGAACGGCAGATCGTCCCGCCCATCCTGTGCGCGGACGGAGAAGTTGACGTGCATCCCGTTGCCCGCCTCGTCCGGCAGGGGCTTGGGCGAGAAGTCTGCGGCGAGCCCGTTGCGCGCAACAATGGTCTTGACGACAGAGCGGAAGGTGATGGCGTTGTCCGCCGCGGAGAGCGGATCGGAGTAGCGAAAGTCGATCTCGTTCTGCCCCGGCCCCTCCTCATGGTGGGCGCACTCCGGCTGAATGCCCATCTGCGAAAGCGTCAGGCAGATCTCGCGGCGGACGACCTCTCCCTTGTCCTCCGGCGCGATGTCCATATAGTGCGCGCGGTCATAGGGGATCTTTGTCGGTTCGCCGTCCTCGTCGGTTTTGAACAGGTAGAACTCCATCTCCGCGCCGAAGCCGAACGAAACGCCCGTCTTCTCTGCGTCCTCCGCGGCGCGGCGCAGCAGCGCGCGGCAGTCGCCCGCAAACGGCGTGCCGTCGGGGTGGGTGATGGAGCAGAACATCCGCACGACGCGCCCGTTTTCGGGATGCCACGGAAGGCTTGAGAGCGTGGCGGGATCGGGGTGCAGAATGAGGTCGGAGCGCACCTCGCCGCCGAAGCCGGGAATGGCGGAAGCGTCGAACGGGATGCCGAAGGAGAACGCGCGCTCCAGCTCGGAGGGCAGGATGGCGAGGTTTTTCTGCCGTCCGAACACATCGCAGAACGCGAGGCGGATGAACTTCACATCCTCCTGCTCCACATACTGTCTGACCTCTTGCGCGGTGTATTTCATAACTGTCACTCCCTATGGAAGATTTCAAAATACTGGAAAAGCATACTACGGAAAATATCGCCCTGTCAACAAAAAATGAGCGCTGCATCTTGACATCCCGCGCCGCCGCATTTATTCTTCTGTCATTGGGACAAAGGCGTCTCAAAGGGTTTTCGCGCCCTTTGAGACGCCTTTCTTATGTTGAAGGAGGCGTAACCGTTGAACGAAAAGGTATTGATTCTGGATTTCGGCGGGCAGTACAACCAGCTCATCGCCCGCCGTGTGCGCGAGCATCACGTTTACTGCGAGCTGAGGCCGTACCGCATGAGCGCGGAGGAGATCAAAGCGTTCGATCCCGTCGGCATCATCTTCACGGGCGGGCCGCGCAGCGTCTATGACGAGACCGCGCCCCATGTCGATCCCGCCGTTTTCACGCTGGGGGTGCCGATCCTCGGCATCTGCTACGGCTGCCAGCTCATGGCGCAGGCGCTCGGCGGCGTCGTCAGCGCGGCGCAGAGCGACGCCGCCCGCGAGTACGGCAAGACGCCGACGCATTTTGACGAAGCCTGCCGCCTGTTCCGCGGCGTCGGCGCGGAGAGCGTCACCTGGATGAGCCATGGCGACTACATCGCGCGGCTGCCGGAGGGCTTCGTGTCCTCCGCGCACAGCGACGCCTGCCCCACCGCCGGCATCTGCGACGAGAGCCGCCGTTTCTACGGTGTGCAGTTCCACCCCGAGGTCGCGCACACGGAGCGCGGCTCCGCCATGCTGCGCAACTTCCTCTATGAGATCTGCGGCGCGAAGGGCGACTGGAGCATGGGCAGCTACAAGGACGGCGCGATCGCCTCAATCCGCGAAAAGGTCGGCAGCGGCAAGGTGTTGCTCGCGCTCTCCGGCGGCGTGGATTCGTCGGTGTGCGCCGCGCTGCTGGCGGAGGCGGTGGGCAGGCAGCTCACCTGTGTGTTCGTCGATCACGGCCTGCTCCGCAAGAACGAGGGCGACGAGGTCGAGGCGGCGTTCGCCAAATGGGACGTGGAGCTGATCCGCGTCAACGCACAGGAGCGTTTCCTCTCCCGTCTCGCGGGCGTCACGGAGCCGGAGGAGAAGCGCAGGCGCATCGGCGAGGAATTCATCCGCGTCTTTGAGGAAGAGGGCAGAAAAATCGGCGCGGTGGACTATCTTGCGCAGGGGACCATTTACCCCGACGTGATCGAGTCCGGCAAGGGCGACGCGGCGGTCATCAAGAGCCACCACAACGTCGGCGGTCTGCCCGACTTCGTGGATTTCAAAGAGATCATCGAGCCGCTGCGGGCGCTGTTCAAGGACGAGGTGCGCGCGCTCGGGCGCGAGCTGGGTCTGCCGGACTATCTGGTCAGCCGCCAGCCCTTCCCCGGTCCGGGGCTGGCGATCCGCGTGCTGGGCGAGGTGACGGCGGAAAAGCTCGGCATCCTGCGCGAGGCGGACGCCGTTTTCCGCGAGGAGCTCGCGCGCGCGGGGCTGGATAAACGCATCAACCAGTATTTCGCCGTGCTGACCAACGCGCGCAGCGTGGGCGTGATGGGCGACGGACGCACCTACGACCATGTTCTGGCGCTGCGCGCCGTGACGACGGACGACTTCATGACCGCCGACTGGGCGCGCATCCCCTACGAGGTGCTGGACCGCGCGTCGTCGCGCATCGTCAACGAGGTGAGCGGCGTCAACCGCGTCGTGTACGACATCACGTCGAAGCCGCCGGGAACGGTGGAATGGGAGTGAGCCGCCGACGCGGACGATACGGGAAGCGGCGGGCCGGTCGCGGTCCGGCATTCGCGATTATCCTTGCAAAAGCCGCCGCCTTATGATACGATGAATCTGCGACGCAAGCCGAATAGTTCACCCCCTTTCAGAGAGACGCTGCCTGTCGGCAAAAACGCTCTTTCCGCTTTGCGTCTCCATGTTGGGGGGTAAAGGGTTTGCGTCGCAGCAACCGGAGTCTGCGTTTTTCGTGGCGCGGCCTCGGTCGCGCCATTTTTTATCAGGAGGTGTCCCGATGAAAAAGACAATATCCGCCCTCTGTGCGCTCCTGCTGTGTCTGTGCTGCGCGCTGCCGGCGCAGGCATATGCGCTGAAGGTCGTCGATCACGCGCTCTATACGGACATCGTCGCAAAGATCGACGGGCATCCCATCCGCTCCTATAACATCCGCGGCTATACGGCGGTCGTGGCGGAGGATCTGAGGGGCTACGGCTTCTGGGTGCTCTGGAACGCGGCGGACCGCACGCTGCGCATCTCCCGCGCGCTGAAGGACGGCGAGCCGGAGACGCCGACGAGCTGGCCCGTCTGTGAGACCGCGCCCCTGACGCATCGGATCGGCGCGCGCGCAAAGCCCGTCTACGCCACAGACATCGTGACCAGCGCCGCGGGAAGCCGGATCGAGAGCTTCAACATCAACGGCGAAACGCTGGTCTGGATCGACGATCTTGCGCCCTTCGGCAGCGTGGTCTGGCATCCGGAGGAGCGGGAGATCACGCTGACGCTGGGTGATCCGGTGCAGCTCGCGCTCGCGCCGCTGATCGCCGATCTGGAAGCGTGGCGCGCCGCCGGCGGCTCCGGCAGCAGCTATGAGACCTATCCCTGCCAGACCGGCACGCTGCTCGTCACGCGCCATACCGGCACGCCGCACGGCAGCTCTGTCCGGATGCTGTTCGTGCGGAAGAACGGCGACCGGGTCTCGATCAACGATCTGCTCCCCGCCTGGCCGCTGGGCAGCGCCAGCTACCTGTCGCCGAGCGAGATCGCGTTCGACGAGCCGGGCCACCGCCTGAGCTTCCTGACGCCGGTGCTGGAGACGTCAAACGGCGACGTGCGGGGTCTGGGCGTGTGCAAATGCACGATGGACGTCCTGAACGGCACGCTGCTGTCGCTGGAGCCCCTGTCCGACGGGCTGACCGACTGGGGGCTGACGCTCTCGGCTGCGGGCGACGCGGAGCTCGGGCAGTCGCTTTTGCTGACCGTCAAACGCTCCGGCGCGGAGGTGACGGCAGTGGGGAGGACCTTCCCCGGCAGCGCGCTCGACGTGTCGCTGGACGCCTACGGCGTACGGATCGCGCACTACGCGGCGCTGTGGGACGGCGCGTTCGAAGCGAGCGCGTACCACGCCGCCTATGAAGCGCTGGCGGCGCTCGGCCTGCCCGACATCACCCTCGGCGGCGGTCGGATGAACACGGCGGAGCAGCGCGCGGCCGCCGCGCGGTACGTCCGGCTGACGCTGAACGGCACGCCCGTTTCCGGCGACCTGTTCTGGTCGCAGGGCAACAACCACCGCGACCTGTACTTTGCGCCGGACAGCCCGCTCGCTCTCAGGGACGGCGACACGCTTGCGCTGTCCGTGGGCGTCCTTCCGTAACGCGGGACGCTGCGGGCAGGCATCCAACGCCGGAAAATCGCCGCGCCGCGCGCAAAATGGCGTGCAGCTTGACGAATTTCAGCCGCGCAAAAAGAGATTATTTATGCTATTCTAACGATTGATTTCCGCTTTGGGCGGTTTTATACTGGTCTTGTTGAGACAAAGGCGTCTCAGAGAGTTTTCAGCGCTCTCTGAGGCGCTTTTTCTTTTGTATTTTGCAAGGAAAGGATGTTGACCATGAACCGCATTTCCGACTCTTTCGGCTCTCTGGTTTTCGACGAGCGCGTGATGAAGGCGCGGCTCTCCAGCAAGGTCTATCATTCCCTCAAGCAAACCATCCGCCGCGGCGAACGGCTGGACGCCGGCGTGGCCGACGCGGTGGCGGAGGCCATGCGGGACTGGGCGCTGGAGCGCGGCGCGACCCACTTCACACACTGGTTCCAGCCCATGACGAACGTCACCGCCGAGAAGCACGACAGCTTCATTACCCCCGCGCCGGACGGCGGCGTCATTCTGGAGTTCTCCGGCAAGGAGCTCATCCAGGGCGAGCCGGACGCCTCCAGCTTCCCCTCCGGCGGTCTGCGCGCCACCTTTGAGGCACGCGGCTACACCGCGTGGGACCCGACCTCCTACGCCTTCATCAAGGGCAAAACGCTCTGCATCCCCACCGCGTTCTGCGCCTACGGCGGAGAGGCGCTGGACCAGAAAACGCCGCTGCTGCGCTCGATGGAGGCGCTCAACGTGCAGGCGATGCGCGTGCTGAAGCTCTTCGGCAACGAGGGCGTCCACCACGTCACCACCTCGGTCGGCCCCGAGCAGGAGTATTTCCTCATCGACAAGGCCGCCTACGAGAAGCGGCGCGACCTCATCTATACCGGCCGCACGCTGTTCGGCGCAAAGCCGCCCAAGGGACAGGAGCTGGACGATCATTACTTCGGCGCGATCAAGCCGCGCGTGCAGGCGTACATGGACGAGCTCAACGAGGAGCTGTGGAAGCTGGGCGTCTACGCCAAGACCGAGCACAACGAGGTCGCGCCCGCGCAGCATGAGCTGGCCCCGATCTACACGACCACCAACCTCGCCACCGACCAGAACCAGCTGACCATGGAGATCATGCAGAAGGTCGCGGCAAAGCACGGCCTTGTCTGCCTGCTGCATGAAAAGCCCTTTGCCGGCGTCAACGGCTCCGGCAAGCACAACAACTGGTCGATCGCGACCGATACCGGCGTCAACCTGCTCTCGCCCGGCGAAACGCCGCACGAAAACGCGCAGTTCCTGCTGTTCCTCGTGGCGGTGATCCAGGCGGTGGACGACTATCAGGAGCTGCTGCGCACCAGCGCGGCCACAGCGGGCAACGACCACCGGCTCGGCGGCAGCGAGGCGCCGCCCGCCGTGGTGTCGATCTTTCTCGGCGACGAGCTGACCGCGATTCTGGAGTCTCTGGAGACCGACACGCCCTACAATGCGGCGGAGAAATCCGTGGTAAAGCTGGGCGTCCACGCGCTGCCGCGCTTCGCCCGCGACATGACCGACCGCAACCGCACCTCGCCCTTCGCGTTCACGGGCAACAAGTTCGAGTTCCGCATGGTGGGCTCGTCCCAGTCCATCGCCATGGCGAACACCATCCTCAACACGGCGGTCGCCGAATCGCTGCGGCAGTACGCCGACGAGCTGGAGGGCGCGGCGGAATTCAACGACGCGCTCCACACCCTGATCCAGAAGGCGATCACGGCGCACAAGCGCATCATCTTCAACGGCAACGGCTACGACGAGGCCTGGATCCACGAGGCGACGGAGACGCGCGGTCTCTCCGAGCTGCGCACGACGCCGGACTGCGTCCCCTCCCTCATCAAGAAGAAGAACGTCGAGCTGCTGACGTCGCACGGCGTATTCACGGAAAACGAGCTGCGCTCCCGCTATGAGATCATGCTGGAAAACTACAGCAAGGCGATCCTGATCGAAGCGGAGACGATGACGGAGATGGCGCGGCGGGAGATCCTGCCCGCGGTCGGCGCGTTCACCGCCGACGCCGCTGACGGCGCGGCGAAGAAGAAAGCCCTTTCGCCCGCACTTGCCTGCGCCTACGAAACGAAGCTGGTCGAGCGCCTTTCGCGCCTGACGGACTGCATCTCGGACAAAACCGCCGCGCTGGAGCGCGCGCTGATCGCCGTGAAGGAGACCGAGGAATCGGTCAACGAGGCGTTCACCATCCGCGACGTCGTGCTGGCCCGCATGGCGGAGCTGCGCGCGGTCTGCGACGAGGCGGAGACGATCACCGCGGAGAAGTACTGGCCGTTCCCCACCTACGGCGAACTGCTGTTCAGCGTAAGATAAGGAGGAAAGAACAATGTGTTCCATCATGGGATATTGTGATCCTGCCGCGCCGCTTGACGCGTTTCAGACAGGCTTTGAGCGGACCGTTTCCCGCGGTCCCGACGACAGCGCCGTCGTCCGGACAGACGGCGGGGTGCTGGGCTTCCACCGCCTCGCCATCATGGGCCTGCATCCCGAGGGGATGCAGCCGTTTGAGCGCGGCGGCAGCTATGTCGTCTGCAACGGCGAGGTCTACGGCTTCGCCGCGCAGCGTCAGGCGCTGATCGAAAAGGGCTATTCCTTTGTCAGTGATTCCGACTGCGAAATTCTGCTTCCGCTGTGGTTCGAGTACGGCGTCGGGATGTTCCCGATGCTGGACGCGGAATTCGCGCTCATCCTCTACGACGGAAGGACCGGCGAATTCATCGCCGCGCGCGACCCCATCGGCATCCGCCCGCTGTTCTATGGCTATGATGAAAAGGGCTCGATCGTGTTCGCCAGCGAGGCGAAGAACCTCGTGGGGCTCTGCGGCGAGATCAGGCCCTTCCCGCCGGGACACTACTGGAAGGGCGGCGAATTCGTCTGCTACGACGACATCGCGCGGGTGGACGCCGTCTGCCGCGACGATCTGGAGACTGTCTGTGCGAACATCCGCGAGAAGCTGATCGAGGGCGTGCGCAAGCGTCTCGTCTCCGACGCGAAGGTCGGCTTCCTGCTCTCGGGCGGACTCGACTCCTCGCTGGTCTGCGCCATCGCCGCACGGGAGAGCAGCACGCCCATCCGCACCTTTGCCATCGGCATGAGCACGGACGCCATCGACCTCAAATACGCCCGCGAGGTCGCGGACTTCATCCACAGCGACCACACCGAGGTCATCATCACGAAGGACGACGTTCTCGCGGCGCTGGAGCCGGTGGTCGCCCTGCTCGGCACCTTCGACATCACCACCATCCGCGCGTCCATCGGCATGTACCTTGTCTGCAGGGCGATCCACGAGCAGACGGACATCCGCGTGCTGCTGACCGGCGAGATCAGCGACGAGCTGTTCGGCTACAAGTACACCGACTTTGCGCCCTCGGCGGAGGAATTCCAGAAGGAGGCGCAGAAGCGCCTCCGCGAGCTGTACATGTACGACGTGCTGCGCGCCGACCGCTGCATCTCGGTCAACTCGCTGGAAGCCCGCGTCCCCTTCGGCGATCTGGACTTCGTGCGCTATGTCATGGCGATCGACCCGGCGATGAAGATGAACACCTACGGCAAGGGCAAGTACCTGCTGCGCCACGCCTTTGAGCAGGACCGCCTCCTGCCCGAGGGCATCCTCTGGCGCGAGAAGGCGGCGTTCTCCGACGCGGTGGGCCACTCGATGGTGGACGATCTCAAGGAGTACGCCGAGGCGTATTACACCGACGAGGACTATGAGGCCCGGCGGATGCGGTACGACCATGCGCGGCCGTTCACCAAGGAATCTCTGCTGTACCGCGAGCTGTTCGAGAAATACTATCCCGGGCAGGCGGACATGATCGTCGATTTCTGGATGCCGAACAAGAGCTGGGAGGGCTGCGACGTGAACGACCCCTCCGCGCGCGTGCTGTCCAACTACGGAGACAGCGGAAAGTGAGGGATTTGTTATTATGTCAACTTGCGCGATTGTCGGGATCAACTGGGGCGACGAGGGCAAGGGCCGCATGGTCGATCTGCTCACGCAGGATTTTGACTATGTGATCCGCTATCAGGGCGGCGGGAACGCCGGTCACACCGTGGTCAACGACTGCGGAAAATTCGCCCTGCACCTGCTGCCCTCCGGCATCTTTCACAGCGGCGTCGTCAACGTCCTCGGCAACGGCGTCGCGCTCGATCTCGAAAACCTCTGGAACGAGATCGAAACGCTCCGCGCGGCGGGCGTCTCCGTCGGGCCGGAGAATCTGAAGATCAGCAGCCGCGCGTCGCTCCTCCTGCCGTGGCACCGGGAGCTGGACGCGCTGGAGGAGGCGCGGCTCAAGGACAAGAAATACGGCTCCACCAAACAGGGCATCGCGCCGTTCTATTCGGACAAATACCAGAAGAAAACGATCCTCGCGGGTGAGCTGTTCTATCCGGAGCGTCTGGAGGCGCACGTCCGGGATCTGCTGGAATGGAAAAACCTGATCCTCTCCGGCGCTTACGGCGCGGAGAAGTACACGTTCGACGGCGTGACGGACTGGCTGAAGCGCTACGGCGATGCGCTCAGGCCCTTTGTCTGCGATACGGCTCCGATGCTGCGCGAGGCGGACAGAGCGGGCAAACGCATTCTGTTCGAGGCGCAGCTCGGCGCGCTGCGCGACCTCGACTACGGCATCTACCCCTACACCACCTCGTCCAACGCCATCGCCGCGTACGCGCCGGTGGGCGCGGGCATGCCGTGGGCGCGCGTGGATGAGGTGCTCGGCGTGGTCAAGGCGTACTCCACCTGCGTCGGCGAGGGCCCGTTCGTCTGCGAGCTGTCCGGCGCGGAGGCGGACGCCCTGCGCGAGTCGGGCGCGGAGTACGGCGCCAAGACCGGCAGGCCCCGCCGCGTCGGTCCGATCGACCTGGTCGCCACGCGTTACGGCGTCGAGGTGCAGGGCGCGACGGAGCTCGCGCTCACCAAGCTGGATGTGCTGAGCTATCTTGACAAAATCCCGATCTGCGCCCATTATGAACTGGACGGAGCATTGACCGACGAATTCCCGTTCCCCGCCGCGCTCGCCGATGCAAAGCCTGTCGTCGAATACGTGGACGGCTGGGGCTGCGACATTTCCGGCGTCCGCTCGTGGGATGCGCTGCCGGAGGCGGCGCGCGCCTATGTGGAACGGATCGAGCGCGGCGCGGGCTGCCGCATTTCCTATGTCTCGGTGGGCGCCGAGCGCGACGCCTGTATCAGTCGCTGAACAAAACCGACGCCGGACAAACGGCTGGGAGGTACTGCCATGCAAAAAAGAGAACTGCTCTACGAGGGCAAGGCGAAGAAGGTCTATGCGACGGACGAGCCGGAGCTGCTGATCGTGGCCTACAAGGACGACGCGACGGCGTTCAACGGCTTGAAAAAAGGTACGATCCGCGGCAAGGGCGCCATCAACAACCAGATGAGCAACCGTCTGATGCAGCGGCTGGAGCGCGCGGGCGTTCCGACCCATTTCGTGAAGGAGCTGTCTGAGCGGGAAACGCTGGTCAGGCGGGTCGGGATCGTTCCGCTCGAGGTGATCGTCCGCAACATTGCCGCCGGCTCCTTCTCCAAGCGTTACGGCGTGCCGGAGGGAGAGGTCTTCGACGCACCGACGGTGGAATTTTCCTATAAGAACGACGCGCTGGGCGATCCGCTGATCAACGCCTCGCACGTCATAGCCATGCGTCTGGCCCGGGAGGATGAGCTCGAAACGATCCGGCGGTACGCCCTCCGCGTCAACGAGGTCCTGCGCGCCTTCTGGACGGACTGCGGCGTGACGCTTGTGGACTTCAAGCTGGAGTTCGGGCGGCTTTCGGACGGCACGATCATCCTGGCGGATGAGATCAGCCCGGATACCTGCCGTCTGTGGGACAGCGCAACGGGAGAGAAACTGGACAAGGACCGGTTCCGCAGGGACCTCGGCGGCGTTGAGGACGCCTACGCGGAGATCATGCGCCGCCTGTGTGAGCACGACGTCTGAGGAGGATCGACATGTACGACTACTACGAATCGCCGCTGTCTTCCCGCTACGCTTCCGGCTATATGCTGCGCCTGTTCTCTCAGCGTTCGCGCATCGAGACCTGGCGGCGGCTGTGGACGGAGCTGGCGCGCGCGGAGCATGCGCTGGGCCTGCCCGTCACGGCGGAGCAGGTCAGGGAGCTGGACGCGCACATCGCGGATATCGACTTTGAGCTTGCCGCCGCGCGGGAAAGAGAGGTGCGCCATGACGTCATGGCGCACGTTTATGCGTACGGAAAGGCGGCTCCCGCCGCGGCGGGGATCATCCACCTCGGCGCGACAAGCTGTTATGTGACCGACAACGCCGATCTGATCCTCTATCGGGAGGGTCTGCGGTATCTGCGCGGCGAGCTGTGCAGGGTGATCGCGAACCTCGCCGCGTTCGCGGAGCGGTACAAGGCGATGCCCGCGCTGGGTTACACGCACTATCAGCCCGCCCAGCCCGTGACCGTGGGCAAGCGCGCGGCGCTCTGGATGCAGGACCTCGTCTCGGATCTGGAGGAGCTCGACTGCGCGCTCGGCAGCATCAAATTCCTCGGCTGCCGCGGCGCGACCGGCACGGAGGCGAGCCTGCTGGAGCTGTTCGACGGCGACGGCGGGAAGGCGGACGAGCTGAACCGCCGCCTGGCCGCGGCGTTCGGCTTTGATGCCTGCTTCGACGTCTGCGGCCAAACCTATCCGCGCAAGCTGGACAGCCGCATCCTGAATGCGCTCTCCGCCGTTGCGCAGAGCTGCTGCCGCATGGCGAACGACATCCGGCTGCTGCAGCACGACCGCCAGCTTGAGGAGCCGTTCGAGGATACGCAGATCGGCTCGTCCGCCATGCCCTACAAGCGCAATCCCATGCGCTGCGAGCGCATCTGCTCGCTCAGCCGCTACCTGATGGCGGACGCGGCGAACGCGCCCATGACCGCCTCGGTACAATGGCTGGAGCGCACGCTGGACGACAGCGCGAACCGCCGCATCTCCCTGCCGGAGGGCTTCCTCTGCGCCGACGCGATCCTGCGCCTCGCACAGAACGTGACGGCGGGCCTGCGCGTCAACGAAAAGATGATCGAAAAAGCGCTGACGGAGTATCTGCCGTTCCTCGCCACGGAGAACCTGCTGATGGAGGCGGTCAAGCGCGGCGGCGACCGTCAGGCGCTGCACGAGGCCATCCGCCGCTGCTCGATGGAGGCTGCGGCGCGGATGAAGGAGGGCGAGTCCTGCGACCTGACCGCACGGCTCGCCGCCGTGCCGGAGCTGGGCATGACCGAGGACGAGCTCGCCGCGCTGCTGAAGCCGGAGGACTACACCGGACGCTGCGCAGAGCAGGTGGAGGCATATCTTGCGAAGGTGCGCGCGCTGCTGCCCGACGGAGCGGTCGAGAGCGCGCAGATCGAGGTCTGAGCATGGACGCGCGGGAAATCATTCAATACATCGGCACGGCGAAAAAGCGCACGCCGGTCAAGCTCTATGTCAGGGAGCGGGAACCGGTGGACTACGGCGCGGCGACCGTGTTCGGCGCGGGGGACAAGATCGTGTTCGGCGACTGGGAGGAGCTGCGTCCGATCCTGGAGGCGAACCGCGGCCGGATCGAAACTTACCTCGTTGAGAACGACGGGCGCAACAGTGCCGTCCTGCTGCTGGACACAAAAAACCTGAACGCGCGCATCGAGCCGGGCGCGATCATCCGCGAACAGACGGAGATCGGCGAAAACGCCGTCGTCATGATGGGCGCGATCCTGAACATCGGCGCGGTCGTCGGCGCGGGCAGCATGATCGACATGGGCGCCGTCCTGGGCGGGCGCGCCGTCGTCGGAAAAAACTGCCACATCGGCGCGGGCGCGGTGCTGGCCGGCGTGGTCGAGCCTGCGTCGGCGACGCCGGTCGTCGTGGAGGACGATGTGCTCATCGGCGCGAACGCCGTCGTGATCGAGGGCATTCGCGTGGGCCGCGGCGCGGTGGTCGCCGCCGGCGCCGTTGTGACGCGGGACGTGCCGGAGGATACGGTCGTCGCGGGCTGTCCGGCACGGATCATCAAGAAAAAGGACGCGCAGACCACGGAAAAAACGGCTCTTGAAGCCGTCCTGCGAACCATATGAGAGACTATCTGAAGGAAGCGCAGGCGCTCGCGCCGGAGCTCGCGGAGCTGCGGCGGGCTTTTCATCGCCGCCCAGAGCTGGGGGACCGGGAGTACGAGACGGCGGCGCGCATCGAAGCGTGGCTGCGCGGCTGCGATATCCCGACGGAGCGCCTGCTGGATACGGCGGTCGTCGGCAGGTTGACGGGCGGACGCGCGGGCAAAACCGCCGCGCTGCGCGCCGACATGGACGCCCTGCCCCTGCAGGAGGCGACGGGCGCGGCGTTCGCATCGGAGCGTCCGGGCATCATGCATGCCTGCGGGCACGACGTCCACATGACCGCCGCCCTGGGCGCGGCAAGGCTGCTCGCCGCGAATCGGACAGAGCTGCCCGGCACGGTCGTGTTCCTGTTTCAGCCGAACGAGGAGGGCGACGGCGGCGCACAGCGCATGATCGACGCGGGCGCGACGGAGGGCGCGGACGCGGTGTTCGGCTGCCACGTTTCGCCGGAGCTGCCTGCGGGCCATGTCGGAGTCCGCTACGGAAAGTTTTACGCCGCGTCGGACACGTTCCGCGTAACGCTCACGGGTAAAAGCGCCCACGGCGCGCAGCGGGACAAGGGCGCGGACGCGTTGGCTGCCGCGGCCGAACTGGTCACGGCGCTGCTGTCGCTGCCCAAGGCGTTCCCGCACGACAGGAGCGTCGTATCGGTCGGGACGCTGCATGCGGGCACGGCAGGCAACATCGTCGCGGACCGCGCGGAGCTCACAGGTATCATACGGACGCTCGGCGCGGAAAACCGCGCGGCGATGCGCGCGCTGTTCACCCGCACCGCAGAGAAGACGGCGCGCCGCTGCGGCGTCGGACTCGACCTTGAGCTGCGGGAGAGCCATCCGGGCATTGTGAACGACAACGGCATAACGCGGCTCGTGCAGGACGCGGCGTCGGCGCTGCTGGGCGCGGACCGCGTCCGCGTGATCGCGGAGCCGACGATGACCACCGAGGATTTCGGCTGTTTTCTGCTGAAAAGGCCCGGCTCGTTCTACCATATCGGCGCGGGCTGTGCTCTGCCGCTGCACAGCACGGCGTTTCTGCCGGATGAAGACGCCGCGGTCACGGCGGCCGCGCTGCATGCGGCGATCATCGACAGGTTTTTACGGGAGGGATAGGCCGTGAGATTCACGAAAATGCAGGCCTGCGGCAACGACTACGTCTATGTCGATTGCTTCTCGGAGACGGTCGCGGACCCCGCCGCGCTCGCAAGGCGCATCTCGGACCGGCACTGCGGCGTCGGGAGCGACGGGCTGATCCTGATCGAGCCGTCCGACCGCGCGGATGCGTTCATGCACATGTTCAACGCCGACGGTTCAGAGGGCCGCATGTGCGGCAACGGGATCCGCTGCGTCGCCAAGTACCTCTACGACCACGGGCTTGTGCCGCCGGAGCGGCGCAGCGTCGTCATCGATACAAGGGCGGGACTTCGCGAGGTCGCGTTCCGCGCGGAGCGCGGCAAGGCGTCTGAGCTGACCGTCGATATGGGAAAACCCGCTCTGACGAGCGGGCTGCCGGAGCCGATCGGGCTTTTGGGGATGCGGCTCTGCTTCATCGGCGTCGATATGGGAAATCCGCACGCCGTTTATTTTCTGGAGGACAACCCCGCGCTCGGCGTAAAGCGCGTTTCGGAGCTGGAGCTTTCCCGCCTCGGCCCGGCCTTTGAGTCGCACCCGCGCTTTCCGGAGCGCGTCAATTCGGAGTTCATCCAGATCGTCTCGCCGCGGGAGATCCGGTTCCGCGTCTGGGAGCGCGGGTCGGGCGAAACACTCGCCTGCGGCACCGGCGCGGCGGCGGCGGTCTACGCGGGCATCCGCGCGGGAAAGCTCGAAAACGAGGTGCTGGTACACCTGCGCGGCGGCGATCTGCGCGTGCGGTATGCGCCGCAGGACGGGCGCTGCCGCCTGTCCGGGGGCGCGGAAGAGGTGTTCTCGGGCGAATACAGCGCAGGCTGAACCGACCGACAAAAGATCGAGGACCGCTGATCGGATCAGCGGTCCTCGATCGGTTTCGTTTCAGTATTGCCGCACCACGGCGACGACCTTGCCCAGGATCGAGCACCTCGTCCCGTCGATGGGGCGGTAGTCGGGATTTGCCGGCAACAGCCAGATCTTCCCGTCCTTGCGGCTGAAGGTCTTGACCGTCGCCTCATCCTCCAGCAGCGCGACCACGATCTCGCCGTTTCGCGCCGTCTGCTGCTGGTGCACGACCACAAGGTCGCCCGGCAGGATGCCCGCGCCGAGCATGGACTCGCCGCGCACGCGCAGGGCAAAATACTCCCCGTCGCGCCCGCCGGCATCGAAGGTCAGGTAGTCCTCAATGCACTCCTGCGCCAGGATCGGGCTGCCGGCCGCGACGCTTCCGACGATGGGCACCCGATTCTGCGGCGCCTCCGGCGCGGGAAAGTCAACGATCTGTGCGCGCTCCTGCGGCGCGGACTTTTTCACCGCACCGCGGTCTGCCGGAACGATGGCGCGGCCCTTGAACGCGCCCTTTTCGATGTAACCCAGCTCCGCCAGATTCTTCAGGTGGAAATGCACCGTTGAGGGAGATTTGAGCCCCACCGCCTCGCAGATCTCGCGCACTGAGGGCGCGTAGCCGTTCTCGCCGATGTAGGCAAGGATGAATTGGTAGACACGCTGCTGCATCTCTGCACGTTTGCTCATAAAATCCGCCTCCCGCGCTTTTTGTCAAAGCCAGTATAGCATAGCTTTTCAGAAAATGCAACATGTGTTTGATGATATTTTCATTTTTTATCCTCGCTTTTTCTTGACATCAAGCAAAGGAATGGGTAGAATGTACTTTGGATTTTTAGGGGAAGTAAAAGGGGACTTCCCCTTCAAGAACCCAATACATGATGAAAATAAATGAAAGAGGAGGAAACCATGCGCCCCATCGTAATGCCCCCCGCCATGATGGCGCTCGGGATCATTCTGTTGCTGGCTCTTGGTGTTCTTCTCGGCATTTGGCTCAGAAAACAAGCGGAACAAAAAGCCGAACGAACCATAGCAGACGCCGAGCAGAAGGCTCTGCAAATTGAAAACGACGCGCACAAGCGGGCCGAGAGCAAATCCAAGGAAATGCTGCTCGAGGCAAAAGAAGAAATCATGCGGATGCGCAACGAAGCCGAGAAGGAGAACAAAGAGCGCCGCGCCGACCTGACCAAGCAGGAGCGTCGGCTGCAGCAAAAAGAAGAAAACATCGACAAGAAGACCGACGCCCTTGAGAAAAAGGAAGATGCCCTCAACCAGAAGCATGCCGCGCTTGACCGGGAGACCGAGGAGATCAAGATCATCAAGCGCAGCCAGACCGAGATGCTCGAACGCATCTCCGGCTTTACCGCCGAGGACGCAAAAAGATACCTGATCGAACAGGTCGAGAGCGAAGTGACGCACGAGACCGCAATGAAGATCAAAGAGCTTGAGCAGCGCGCTCGTGACGAGGCCGATTCCCGCGCCCGCGAGATCATCGCCACCGCCATCCAGCGCTGCGCCGCGGATCACGCCGCCGAGATCTCCGTCAGTGTGGTTCCCCTGCCCAATGACGAGATGAAGGGCCGCATCATCGGCCGCGAGGGCCGCAACATCCGCACCATCGAGACCATGACGGGCGTCGACCTCATCATCGACGATACGCCCGAGGCGATCACGGTCTCCTGCTTCGAGCCGGTGCGCCGCGAGGTCGCGCGCATCGCGCTGGAAAAGCTCATCGCCGACGGCCGCATCCACCCCACACACATCGAAGAAATGGTCGCCAAGGCGCGCCGCGAGGTCGACGCCGTGATCAAGTCCGAAGGCGAGCGCGCGGTGCTGGAAACCTCCGTGCGCGGGATCCATCCGGAGCTCATCAAGCTGCTCGGCCGCCTGCACTACCGCACCAGCTACGGTCAGAACGTGCTGCAGCACTCCATTGAGGTCAGCCACCTCGCCGGCATCATGGCCGCGGAGCTCGGCGCAGACGTGACGGCCGCCAAGCGCGCGGGCCTGCTGCACGACATCGGCAAATCCATCGACCACGAGATGGAGGGCACGCACGTCTCCCTCGGCGTCGAGTTCATGCGCAAATACCGCGAGAAGGACGAGATCATCCACGCGGTACACGCTCACCACAACGACGTCGAGCCGACCTCGGTGCTGGACTTCATCATCCAGGCCGCCGACGCGATCTCCGCGGGACGTCCCGGCGCCCGCCGCGAGAATCTGGAGAACTACATCAAGCGCCTCGAGCAGCTTGAAGAGATCACGGGCAGCTTCCCCGGCGTGGAAAAGAGCTACGCGATCCAGGCGGGCCGCGAGGTGCGCGTGATGATCAAGCCGGAGGTCGTCAGCGAGGACGAAATGGTCATCCTCGCCCACGACATTGCAAAACGCATCGAGGACGAGATGGAATACCCCGGCCAGATCAAGGTCAACGTCATCCGCGAGGTCAAGGCCGTCGAGTACGCAAAGTAACAACACAGCGACGCAAAAAGAGGCTCCCGATCGGGAGCCTCTTTTTGCGTCGCCGCACGCGCGGGCAAACCGGCCTCAGCCTCGCTCCCCTACCCCGCGATATACGCTGCGGCGGCGTATCCCACGACGCCGTTGTGATGCACCACGTACCAGCCCTGCCACGACCCCCAAATCTCCACGCCCGCGCCGTTCGGCATCAGCGCCAGCACGGCGCCGTTCGTACCCGGGTAGTCGCGCAGGCGCAGCGACGCGCCGCCCGTGGTCACGATGCCCGGACGCACGGGCTGCGGCACGATGAACGGCAGGCCGAAAAACTCCGTCAGCCCCCGCGCGAGCGCCTGCGCGATCTGCGGGCGGCTCGACTCGATCCACAGCGCGTCGGCGTAGTTGTCGTGGTAGCCGATCTCGAGGAGGTTCGCGGGGGCCTGCGGCTGGCGCACCTCGCCGAGCGAGGTCGTGGACTGGGTGCGCACAAGGTCCGGCAGCGGATACACCTCGCGCAGCCTCGCCGCAAAAATCTCCGCCGCCTGACGTCCCAGCACGCTCGAGGGATAGTAGAACGCGATGATGCCGCGGGTATTGCCCTCGTTCCCCGCGCCGGACGCATTGGAGTGCAGCGCGAGGTAAAAGTCGAAGCCGCCGATCGTGTTCGCCTGGCGGATGGAGCCGGCAGCGGTCATGTCCGGCGTGTTGCGTACCCATTGGATGCCGTTGGACAGCAGATACGGCTCCAGCGCGTCCGCAAGCAGGTTCATGTTGTACTCCTCGCTGCCGCTGCCGGTGATGTAGGGGTTCCAGTCCTGCGTGGACGGGCTGAGATAGATTTTTGGCATGGAATGGCCTCCTTTTTATTGCTGTTCCATTCTATGCGCGCAAAAAGAGAACGCTTCCGTGGGGAAGCGTTCTCTTTTCGTTATGATTCCGTTATTACAGCGTTACGCCGCCTTCGGGTTTCTGCTCCCAAGCAGTTCGATAACAAATATCGCCGCAAGGATCGCAATGCCGATGAGGTCGGTCACAAGGCCGGGATAGATCATCAGCAGGCCGCCCGCGATGCACAGCAGACGGAAGACCCAGTTCAGCTCTCTGCGGAAGTAGCCGATCATGCCGAGCGAGATCGACAGCATACCGAGCGTTGCCGTGACGACGACAAGGATAACATCCAGCGCCGTGGTATTGATGAACAGCATCGCGGGGTTGAACGCGAAGATATACGGGATGATGAACGCCGCAATCGCAAGGCGCGTAGCGTTTCCTGCGGTCCTCATCGGCGGCGCCTTCGCAATGGCGGAGCCGGCGTAGGCAGCCAGCGCGACAGGCGGCGTGATGTCGGCGACGATGCCGAAGTAGAAGCAGAACATGTGCGCCGCCATGAGCTCCAGACCCATGCCCGCAGGGCCGAGGATCGGCGCGCAGGTGGTCGCCATGATGATGTAGTTCGCCGTGGTCGGAACGCCCATGCCGAGCACGATGCAGCAGAGCATCGTCAGCACGAGGGCGATGATGATCCGCCCGCCCGCGACGTTGACGATCGCGCTGATGAGGATCTGGCCGAGGCCGGTCATCGTGACGACGCCGGCGATGATGCCCGCCATACCGCAGGCCACCGCGACGGAGAGGGTGTTTCTGCCGCCGTTTTCAAAGGCGTCGAAAATCATCGGGATGTGCTCTTTGTTCGGCCTGCTGATGATGTAGTTGGCGGCCATGATCGCCACCGCGATGCCGACGCAGAGCTTCGAGCCGTTCTCGCCCATGAAGCTGTTGACCTCCCAGGTGCGGGCAAACAGCGTCATGTACAGCAGCGGGATCAGCGGCAGGGCCATCAGGAGGGCCTTCGCGCCCTTCTCACGGTTGATCATCGACACGACGAGGCAGTACAGAATGGCGTAGACCGCGGCGGTCGCCATCGTAAAGCCGACCATGATCATGTAGACCAGGACGACCAGCGGGAGGATCAGATAGATCTTCGGCAGCACATCCTTGCCCTTGGGCAGCTGGTCGCGGGGAATGCCGTGGAGCTTCAGCTTCTTCGCCATGAAGTGGACCATGAGGAAGATGCCGAGGAAGTACAGGAACGCCGGCAGGATCGCGCGGATGATGATGTCCTTGTACGGGACGCCGACCATCTCCGCCATCAGGAACGCCGCAGCGCCCATGATCGGCGGCATGATCTGGCCGCCCGTGGAGGCCGCCGCCTCGACCGCGCCCGCGAACTCAGGCGGATAGCCGGTCTTCTTCATCATCGGGATGGTGACGGAGCCGGTGGTGACGGTGTTGCCCACCGAGGAGCCGGACACCATGCCGCACAGCGCCGAGGAGATGACCGCCACCTTCGCGGGGCCGCCGCTCGCCCAACCGGCCAGCGTGTTCGCGCAGTCGATGAAGAAGTTTGCGACGCCGGTTGCCTCAAGGAAGGCGCCGAAGATGACGAACAGCGCGATATAGGTCGAGCAGACGCCGATCGGCGTGCCGAGGATACCGGTGGTGGTGTAGAACAGGTTGTAGACGACCGTCTTGAGGTCCTTGCCTGCGCCGACGAACGCGTAGATCACGAACACCGTCGCCACGCAGATGATCGGGATACCGACCACGCGGCGGCAGCACTCCACAAGGATCAGGGTGCCGATGATACCGAAGACGATCAGGATCGGGATGCTGAGGCTGCCGATGTTCAGCGTCAGCTTGTTGATGCGGGTGCCGTAGTTGACGATCGCCTTCAGGTTCAGCGGGTAGTAGAAATAACAAAGCCCGCCGAGCACCATCAGCACAACGTCATACCACGGGATGTAGTTGACCTTCTGGCTGCCCTTCCTCGCCGGGTAGTAGAGGAACACCAGCAGGACAACAAGGCCCAGGAACAGCGGACGGCGCGCGCGCTCGTCCATCTTCAGGAACATGTTCATCACGATCATGAAAATGCCGAAGGCCACCGTGACCCAGCGCACGACCTGCTTGGGAACGCCTTCCCAGATACGCGTGTTGGACTCGCGGTCGTACTTTTTCATAATCGCTTCGACGTCTTCCATTGTGCCGACGTCTACGTTCGGAGCTGTGCCTTTGATTTCTTCTTCTGACATGAATTCTCCCCCTTAATTACCTCTTATTTTCAAGCGTGCGGCGGCTACCACGGGAAAAACTCATAGTTGAAGCGCACCGCAGCGTTTTTTCCGCACAAATCGCGCAGGCTTACGTCCTGCCCGTTGACCGTCAGCACATGGTCGTAGACCGTGCCGACAATGTATCCCACGTTGTTTCGCAATTGATGGATGTTGCGGATGACCATCGCCCAGCCCTGATAGTCGGGCCGGTCGACATAGACCTTGTCGAGCACCTCGCCCGGATTCAGCTCCGTCTGAACGCCGGCGCCGAACGAACAGTAGACGGTCTCCTCGACGTAGATGTTTTTGTCTTCGATTTCATAGGTATCCGTCAGCGGATACTTGTTGACCGAATGGATGAAGGTGATCGAAAATCGGTCTCCCTCTCCCATGCGGTACCGCGCGTAAAGCGCGCCGCTGTCACGGCTGCGCACGGTCAGGTAATAGCCGGACCGTGTTCCAAGGAAAGCGGCCGCCGCAATAATCAATATTATTGCGGCGGCCGCCACCATTACATGTTTCTTTTGGTGTCGCACGACTCCTGCTTACAGAACGCCGATCTCCTTGTAGTACTTCTCAGCGCCGGGGTGCAGGGGCACAGTGCCGATGGAAGCGACCTTGGCATCCAGGAAGTTGAACTTGGCATGGCCGGCCACGAGATCAGCCTTGTTGTCGAACATCGCCTTGGTGAACTCATAGACGACATCCTCGCTCACATCCTTGGAGGCAACCAGCGCAGCCTGAACGGCAACGCAGACGACTTCCTTGGTCTGACCGGTGTAGGTGCCGGCGGCAAGGTTATCCTGGACCAGGAACGGATACTCGGAGCGGATGGCGGCGAGCTCGCTGTCGGACAGGGAGACGAGGTTCAGCTCGTTGGTGGTGGCATAATCGACAATGGCGGTCGTGGGAGCGCCGGCGACGGTGAACGCCGCGTCGATCTTGCCGTCCTTGAGCATGTCAACGCCGTCCTGGAAGGAGCCGTTGACAACATTGATGTCGTTCGCGGTCAGGCCGGCAGCGCCGAGAACCTGCCACGCGTTGACCTCGGTGCCGGAACCGACGTCGCCGACGCAGACGGTCTTGCCCTTGAGGTCAGAGACGTTGACGATACCGGGCTTGGCAAGGATCTGCACGGTCTCGTTGTAGATGCCGGCGATCCACAGGGCGCTGTCTTCAACCTCGCCCGCGAAGGTGTTGGTGCCGTTGTGCGCATAGTTGACCACGTCGGACTGGAGGATCGCCATCTGAGCCTCGCCGTCGGTGATCATGTTGACGTTCGCCTTGGACGCGCCGGTGGACTCAACGCTGAGCTCGCTGAGCGTCAGCTTGGGGCCGAGCACGGTGCCGAGGACGCCGCCGACCGCATAGTAGGTGCCGGAGGTGCCGCCGGTCGCGAGGGTGATCTTAACGGGGGCGGCAGGAGTTGCAGGGGCGGGGGCGGGGTCGGGCGTCGCCGGGGTGGACGTCGCCGGGGTCGGGGCGGGGGGTTCCGCCGCGGGCTTTTCGCCGCACGCGGCAAGCGCGAATACCATGATGGCTGCAAGAACGAGAGCTAGAATCCTTTTCATTTCACAATCTCCTTTTTCATGATTTGTCCTGTACATGGGACAGAGTCATTATAACGGGTTTTTAACCCACATGCAATAGGTTTAGCCATTTTTTCCGATTTCCCCAAATGGGAGCAATGCTTTTTGTTCAAAACTGTTGCAATCATTGAATTGCTTTTATGACCGTTATTTGTCGATTAAATAACACCCCGCCGGCAGTTAACAAAATTCACAATTTATTAAAAAATAGCGAATCGCGCGTCCTGTTTCTTCCGGTCTGCGGCGGCTGTTTCACTTCCGCGACTTGCTCTCCACGTCCTCGCGCAGGAGCGCGGTGAAGGCCGCGCGGCTCATGGCGCCGAGATCGCCGTCCGCGCGATGGCGCGGAGAAACGGTCTCGTTCTCCATGTCGCGGTCGCCGACGATCAGCATGTAGGGAACCTTTTCAAGCTGCGCCTCGCGGATCTTCTTGCCGATCTTCTCGTTGCGCTCATCCACCTCGGCGCGGAAGCCGAGCTCGTTCAGCTCGTCCGCGTACGCAAAGCAGTACTCGTTCGCGCGGTCGGTGACGGGCAGGAGCTTGACCTGCACGGGCGCAAGCCAGGTCGGAAACGCGCCCATCGTCTCCTCGATGAGATACGCCATGAAGCGGTCAAGGGAGCCGAGGATCGCGCGGTGGAGCACGACGGGGGTCTTCTCACTGCCGTCGGCGTCGATATACTTGAGGTCAAACTTCATCGGCAGGCAGAAGTCGAGCTGGCAGGTGGAGAGCGTGTACTCCGCGCCGACGGCCGGCACGACGTTGACGTCCAGCTTCGGGCCGTAGAACGCCGCCTCGCCGATCTCCTCGGTGAAGTCGATGCCGAGCTCGACGAGCACCTCGCGCAGCGCCGCCTCGGCGGTGTTCCACATCTCGTCGTCCTGATGGTATTTCTCGGTATCCGCCGGATCGCGCAGGCTGAGGACGCAGCGGTAGTCCGTGATGCCGAAGTCCCTATAGGTGTCGAAGATCAGGTCGCAGACCTTGCCGACCTCTTCCTTGATCTGCTCCGGCGTGACGAACAGGTGCGCGTCGTTCTGGCAGAAGTGCCTGCCGCGCTCGATGCCCTTGAGCGTGCCGGACGCCTCGTAGCGGAAGTCGTGCGCGATCTCGCCGATGCGGATCGGCAGGTCGCGGTAGGAGTGCGGGCGGTTTGCGTAGATGCGCATATGGTGCGGGCAGTTCATCGGGCGCAGGACGTACATCTCATCCTCCACCTCCATGGCCGGGAACATGTTCTGCTGATAGTGCTCCCAGTGACCGGAGGTCTTGTAGAGCTCGACCGTGCCGACGCAGGGCGTCAGGACGTGCTGATAGCCGAGCCGGAGTTCCTTGTCGCGGATATAGTTTTCGAGAAGGCGCCACACGGTATAGCCCTTGGGCAGGAACATCGGCATGCCGCGGCCCACCAGCTCGTCGGTCATGAACAGGCCCAGCTCGCGGCCCAGCTTGCGGTGATCGCGCGCCTTCGCCTCCTCCAGCTTCCGGAGGTACTCGTCCAGCTGCTCCTTCTTCGGGAACGCGATGCCGTAGATGCGCTGCAGGCTCTGGCGCTTCGCGTCGCCGCGCCAGTACGAGGCGTTGCAGGCGGTCAGCTTGAGCGCGTTGCCCTTGATGCGTCCGGTCGAGTCGATGTGCGGGCCGGCGCAGAGGTCGGTGAACTCGCCCTGCCTGTAGAAGCTGATGACCGCGTCGGCAGGCAGGTCGTTGATGAGCTCGACCTTATAGGGCTCTTCCTTCTCCTCCATGAGCCGGATCGCCTCGGGGCGCGGCAGCTCAAAGCGCTCGAGCCTGAGCTTCTCCTTGCAGATCCTGCGCATCTCATCCTCGATCTTGTCCATGATCTCCGGCGTGAACGCGAAGGGCGAGTCCATGTCGTAATAGAAGCCGTTGTCGATGCTCGGTCCGATGGCGAGCTTCACCTCGGGATAGAGGCGCTTGACCGCCTGCGCGAGGACATGGGAGCAGGTGTGCCAGTAGGTCTTTCGGTATTCGGGATTTTCCCAGCTGAATGCAAAGCTTTCTTCTGTCATGATGTCGTTCTCCTTCCGGTATTTGGGGCGAGGCATAAAAATCCCACCCCTGATTTGATCTCAGGGGTGGGATGCACAGCATTCCACGGTTCCACCCTGCTTACGGCGTTTCCGCCGTCGCTCGCATCCTCTGTAACGGGAGGACCCGTCCCGCTCGTCGCGGGCCGCTCGGGAGTGGTACGGCCGGTCTGTCCGCAGGACGCTCGCAGCAAACGCGTCCCTCTCTGCGCGGCTTTCGCGGTTTCTTCTCCGTCGTCGCATGTAACGTCAGCAAGCATACACCCAAGCGCCGCGCTTGTCAAGCGGCGCGGCTGCGCTTTTGCGGCGGCGTTTTCGTCTGCGCATAATCAGGCGCCGCCGGACGATGCCCGGCGGCGTCCGCGCATTTCGACGGCGTCAGCCGGTTCCTTGACCGAAGCGGGCTCTCATCCAGAGGAGCGAAGCCGTCAACCCTTGATTTTCTGATAGTGCTTCAGCAGGTTATCGTCCAAAAAGGCGTTGGGACGCGCAAAGACCACCCGCAGCTGCGCGCTGTCGCCGTTGGTCTTCTTTTGGCCGACGGAATCCTTTACCAGCTTCTCAAACTCATCGAAACTCTTGTACGTTTTTTCAACCGGGCCCTTCTGATTGACGCTCGTGGAATTGTACGCGCTGAAGGAGTCCTTCTGCACGTCGTGAATGAGCCAGATGTGGAAGGGGGTATCCGAAGTCTGCTTGTCCTCCAGCACCTTCAGGATCATATCGCCCGGACGCAGATACGCGGTAAAATCCATCCCCTTCGTCGAAATGACCTTGTCCTTGCCGCCCTTGTGGGACGTGCAGGTAACGCTCGTGCTGCCGGCGGCACAGCTGAAGGACAGCAGCCGCTCGCAGCCCTTCGTCTTTCCCCAGACTCTCAGCGTGGTGGCATTGGACTTCAAAGCGTCTCCGTCTTTGCCGAGCGTCAGGAGCTGCGTCGCCTTGTCCATCCCAAAGCGGCGCATGACATAGGAGACGCCTCTGCTGGCAAAGCCGGAGCAATCGACGCCGATCCCGTATTTCTTCAGATAGTCGGTATTGATGGGACCCTCCGGGATCTTGAGCTCCCTTTCCTTTTCCTCTCCCGTTTTCTTGTCCTTTTCCTTTTTCTTGAGGACCTCGCCCGACATCAGCCCGCTCACGATGTAGTGGATCTGGAGCGGATTGGCCTTGCCTGCCCAGAAGGCACCGGTGTACTTCTCGAAGTCGTAGATTGGATCGTAGGCGGGATCGCTCTGAAGCATGACGGCAGTCCTGTTCGCGTTGAACCTGTCCGCATAGATCTGCACAGCGTCGGTCAAATCGGAATCGCTCTCTTTTTTGTTGTTCCCGGACATGTAGTAGGGGATCGCAAAATCGAACTTCTTCCAGAACTGATAGTAGGTCCTGATATAGGATGAGACCATCGCGAGGGCCGCTTTCATGTCAGCCGAAAGCTGTTCGGCAGCGTCGGGCGCGGACGGCTGCGGCGTCGGCTCGGGAGCGGGGGCGGGCGCGGGAGCTGGCGCAGGCGCGGGAGCGGGACTGACGTCGTCCTTGACGTAGCATCCGAGCAGCACCTTTTCAATCTCCCCGCTTGACAGGAACGTGCTGAAATTCACGGCAAATCCCTCGGCCCCGGAGCTGGAAAACTGTTCGTAGTGCTCGTTTCCGGGAATACAGGCCGCCAGATTGTCCAGCACCGTCGTTTTGTCGCTTCCGAGACTTTTGATGAATTCCCGCAAAGCCTGTAGGATCTTCTCGTTGCTTTCTCCCATGATCGTCCCTCCCTTACATCAGCGCGTCGGCGAGCAGGAACAGGGCGTCCCTCATATCGCTCTCCATCCCGGAGTACTCCAGATACTGTGCGACCTCCTCCGCCGCGTACTCCTTACCGGTGTACTCCCGATAGAAGCCCTGCGGCGTGGCCGCGCTGCCGACCTTCAGGACGTACTCCGCCAGCGTTCCGAAGATGCGGGACCATTTGGACGAGGTATTCTGCCGCGTGTCCCGACCCGAAGCGGGAGGCGCGTCCTCCGCCGAGGGCGCGGGAGCAGGCTGGGGAGTCGGATCGACGTCCTCCCAATGCACGGGAGCGGGCTCAGGCTCAGGCTCAGGCTCAGGCTCAGGCTCGGCAGATCCGTTCTGGTCTCCCAGAACTTCATCCCAGTCGGGGACACATACGTTGTTGATCTCAGCAAAGTCGGCGGGATCGTCGAAGTTGGAGGCGTCAAAGCCCGTCGGATAATATTCGCTGGAAAATTTCGGATCGATCGTTTCTTTTTCGACAAGCCGATCTACGGTATCCAAATCGATGTGAATGGTCGTGTTGTCTTCCAGAAAGCGGAAAACCGCCGCGCGATGGATCCTCGCCATTTTCACAAAACTGACAATATCGTACTTGTCAAAGGCATATTCATCCAGCGGCAGACTGCACAGCTGCAAAAACCGCTGCCATCCGGGGATCCTCTCCGCCGGATCCTTTGCCCGATTGGCCAACAGCACTCCGTTCAGCACGGACAGGAACCAGCGCAGCAGGACCTCCGGCGGAGGATTTGTGCTGTTCTGCGCGAGCACTTCCGAAGAGGAGGCCTTCAGCTGCTCCCAGGTCCGGAATGCAAATCCGGGACCGCCGCCCGTCGCAATGTCGATTACTTTCTCAGGGTTTGTAATCGAAGCGGCGTCTGAAAGATACCCCGCGGAATCCCTGATGTATTTCATCGCGTCGTGCATCTGCAGCATGCCGCTGGAAAAGCGGGAAAGATTCTCACAGTTCTCCGTCAAGCCGTACTGATGTGAGACGCTCCACGTGATGCCGGGGATGTCCGGCATCGTGCCCGCGCGGCCGTGACCGTTATAAACGGGGCTGTTTACATTCCACTTTAACTTGGTCGAAGCGGCTACGGCATACGACTCGTAGTTGCCCCATCCTTCAATGCCGTTTGTCCAGCCGTCTATATGCAGGAACAGCGTATTGTGATCCAGCACCTTGCAGTCGTTGACCCACTGGCTGGGCGTTCCCGCGAAGCCCTGGTGCGACCAGGTGTCCGCCAGCACATGCATACAGATGCCAACGGCGCACAGAGCTCTGATCCGGTCGGTCTGATAATACCTGGCGTACTGCATTCTTGCGTTCTCAATGATCCGCCTGACCGTCGCGGTGGAGGTGCGGCAGAGCAGCTTCATATCCTCCGGCCCGCTCGATCCGGCGTACGGGACCGTAACGCTGAAATTATCGAAAGGCCCGACGTTTTCGATCGTCATCCCGTCGCCGCGCGTGTCCGCGCTTTGGGTCGCGTAGGAGAGTTGTGCTCCTCCCCGGTACTCCAACGGCTCTTCGCCGTTTTCCAGCGCGCCCGGAAAATTTCCGGGCAGGAAATGGAACGGGACCCAAATGCCCCTGAGCATGGTCCTGCAATCGGGGATGCTCATCGAGCTGATTGCGTCGTCTATGGATTCCACTGTACTTTCAACCGTAACAAAAAAGGGTATTCTATACTTCTTCACCCGCAGCTCGCGCAGCCTCTTGAAATCCAGCTCGTCGACGGTTTCCGCGGCCCAGGCGATGACCTCCGCATCCTCCTTTTTGAATCCGGCCAGACAGGCCATCAAAAAGGTTCCGTAATAATGGCAGTCCTTCTGCATAGCGTTTTCCTTTCCCCACTGTTGAACCGTACGGCTCAGAGCGCCGACAGCTCCGCCTCATCGAACTTGGCGTACTGCGCCTGTCCCATCCGCCTGAAGTATTCGATGCGGCAGGCGAGCGCGCGGCGCAGCTCCTCCTGATTATCACCCAGGCGAAAATGATTGATTGCCTTATCCACAAAAGTTCGCGCTTTGGAATACTTTTTCGCACGCATGTAGTAGGAATACAGGACCAGCTCGATCTGTCCGCAGGTGACGTCGTCCCTGTTCCTTTTGCACTCCTGCGTCAGCAGCGCCTCGGCCTCCTCGGCGCGGCCGAGCAGGAAGAAAATGTTGGCGCGGAGGATCTGGATGTTGCCGCTGTCGCGCGGGTCCTTCTGCAGGGCCTTGAGCGCGGCAGCCCTGTCGATGTACTCCAGCGCCGTCTCATACTCGCCCCTGACCGTATGGATATTGGCCATGTTGATCATGGTGTGTCCGCTGAATTTTTCCAGCTTGAGCGTTTCCTGCGCCCGCAGGATCTCGCCGTAGATCGCCAGCGCCTCGTCGTACTTCTGATCCTTGAGCGCGAACGCCGCCCGCTGGTCAAGCTCGTGCAGGATATCGGAAATGTTCTGCAGCTGTTCCTTATTCACTGCCGTTTTCCTCCAGCTTTTTGATTTCGGCCGCGATGACGGCCGCCCGTTTGGGATTCAAAAACGGCAGCACCGTCTTTTGCAGCAGCAGAGCGCCGCGGACGTCTCCGTTCTTTTCTCTGCGCAGGCCCTGCCGCGTCACCTCGTGGGTCAGCTTTTTCAGCACCCCGGCGATGAACTGCCGTTCCTCCTCCGTCTTCACCTGTCTGGCGGCGCGATAGACGTTCTGCAGCGCCCGGCAGTAGTCCTCGGGTACCAGAACGTCCTGCAGATCCTCAAAGCCCACGCCGCACATCGTCCCCGCCGACTCCACCAGGACCAGCTCAAAGAGCCTGAACGCCATGGCGTGCAGGTTGTCGGCGGCGCTCTGCCCGCCCTTCTCCGCAGCCTCGGCGGCGTAATAGAGCGCCTTTTCGTATTGCTTGCGAAAGAAGGCCACCTTGGAAAAATTCACCGTCTGCTCCGCGGCAATGTCGCTGCAGTTGTAATAGTCCAGCACGGCGACGGCCTCCCGGAAGATGCTCTCGCCCTGCTCAAATGTTCGGTTCTCATCCACGGCGACGGAGATGGCCAGGTTGAACTGCTCCGCCAGCTGATCCACGATCGCCGCGACCTGCTTGTCAAGTCCGCTCTCTCCCACTTACAACATCTCCTTCTTTCGGGCGGCTTTACGCTCCAGCGTCATCAGAGAGGTCTTCTCCCGGCCTGCCGGCTCCGACGACACGCTGAGGCGGGAAAACGCGTTTCTCTCCTTCGGCGGCGCCGCCGACGCCCGTCTGTCCCGCTCGTCGAACGCGCTCTTATCCGCGCGCTGCGGCCTGGGCGGAAAGGCGGGCTGTTTCTCCGCGGTACGCTTCATCCTCCCGAAGTCGGACGCTTCTTTTTTCCGCGGCGGCGCGGCGGAGGCATTCTGTTTGCGCTGAGCGGTCTCCTCCCGCTTTTTGACCGGAGGCTCAAAGCGCAGGGCATCCGCTCTTTTTGACCGCTCCGGCGCGGGGCGATCCGTGGGCGCGTCCGGTTTCCGGACCGAAAAATCCGTTCTGTCTGTCTTTCGCGGCAGTGCGGCCGCGTCCGTTTTCTTCTCCAGCCTGACAGTCGGTCGGTCCGGCGGCGCGTCCGGCTTGCGGACGGAAAACTCCGCCGCTCTGTCCGCTTTCCGCGGCGCCTGCCGCGCGGCGGCGGCGTCCGTCTTCTTCTCCCGTCTGGCGGTCGGGCGATCCGGCGGCACGTCCGGCTTGCGGACGGAGAACTCCGCCGCTCTGTCTGCTTTCCGCGGCGCCTGCCGCGCGGCGGCGTCCGGCTTCTTCTCCCGTCTGGCGGTCGGGCGATCCGGCGGCGCGCCCGGCGTCGGGGCGGCAAATTCCCGCTGCGCGCCGTTTTCCGGCCGCGTCCTTCCGCCGTCGGCGCGGCTCTCGTCCGGCATGAGCGGGGCCCAGCCCGCCGGCTGCGGCGGCGCGGGACGCTCCGCGGTCGGCGCGTCCATCCTCCGCCGGTCGGCGCCGTCGCCCGCCATGAGGTTTTCCGGCTCCGCAAAGGGGATGCTCTTCCACATCGGCATCTGCATGGCGGCAGGCGCGAGGGCTTCGAACAGCGGGGGTTTCTTTTGCGGCGGTTGAAGGGGCGATCTCCCCTTCGGCCTGCTTTGCGGACCGCCCGACGCGCGCGGCATCCCCCGCATAGGGCGGGCGGTCTGTCTCTTCGGGGCAGCCGTTTTTTTTGCGTCCGGCGCTTCCCGCGCGAACTGTCGGCGAAAGGACTGCCGCATTTCGTGAACGGTCGGCGGCTGGGCGGCGTAGTCGATGCTGAAGCGATCGGCAGAATCCTCGTCGACGGACAAAGGACCGTCGAGCTTCTCGCCGTCGGACGCCTCGGGCGGCGTTTCGCCCGCCTGCGCATCCTCCGGGGCCTCGCCCGTCTGCGGCTCCTTCTCCGACCCGGCGGGGAGCGGGAGTATGTCATCCGACGCGATCAGCGCCGAGAACCAGGCGGTTTCGTCCGCATCCTCGCCGTATTCATCAGATAACAGCAGCTCCTCCCAATCCGCCGGTGCGGGGAGCTCCTTTTCCTGTTTTTCCTGTTCGTTTTCCCGATCTTTCATGCAGCAACACTCATACGAGGGATGGAAAAGAGCATCTCCAGCGGGCTTCGTTCATCCGGAGATGCTCTCTCATTGTTATGATACAGCAAAGAAGGGCGTCAGAGGATGATGGCTTCCTTCGCTGTTTGTCAGACCTCATTCTCCGGAGTCTCCGGCGCAGTCCCCTTCTTCACGGTTTCGACGTTCTCAAGGGCTTTGGCGGCGGCTTCGATCTCCGCGGTGCACTTCGCCATCTCGATATCGAAGAACTTCTCCATGGCGCGGTTCCGCATCTCGATGACCTGAGAAATCATCGTGTTGGGAGGAACGGGGACCAGACGGGTCCTGAGCAGGCTCGAGCCCTCGGCGCTGTAATTGTACTTGCTGGAGTAGGTCGCGTCGACGCTGGTGGAGGTGGTGACGGTCCTGTTCTTGACTCTCGTGTTCTTGACGTCCGATTTGTAGCCGTAAGTCCTCTCATAAGAACTCTCATACGAGATGGAGATCGCGATCTTGACCTCGATAATGGTCTCGGCAAACTGATAGAAGGTGGGCTGGAAGCCGGCGCCGATCATGGAGGTGGACATCTCCTCGTCCGTGATCGTGAGCGTGCCCTCGGAGCCCTTCACGTCGCTGCTCACGGACACGAAGGGCAGGCTGACGGTGTCGTCCTCGCCCATCATGCGCAGGATCTCAATGGAATTCTGATCCAGCTGGAACTGCGCCTCCGCGATCGCTTTGCCGAGACTGCTGATCATTTCGGCAAAGGGGACATTCAACAACTGCTGACCGATACTCATAATTCTTTCTCCCTTTCTCTCAATCGTAATAATGGGTTGATTCGGTTCATTCTTTCAGATTTTTTCGCGTGTTTCGGTCCCTCAGGCCGAAGCCTCTTCCGTCGTCTCCGCTGTATCCGTCGTCTCGCCGTCGTTCTCCCCGCCGGCATTCTTCACCGCGTCCTGGATCTTCTTGAAGGTGCTCTCGAACTTCTTCTGCTCCATCTGCGCCTTCAGGTCCAGCAGGGTCTGCATGAACGAGCTGGGGGGAACGGGCGTGATCTTGGTACGGATCAGGCTGGAGCCCTCGCAGCTGTAGGAGTATTTTGCGGAGAACGACGCGCTCACCGATGCGCAGAAGCATTTGTAGCTTGCCGACGCGGACACTTCTACCGACTGGGTCATCGAAATGGAAATCTTCACCTCGATGATCGTGTCCGTGAACTGGTAGAAGGTGGGCTGGAAGCCGGCGCCGATCAGGGAGACGGTTTCCGATCCGGTGGTCCCGTTTTCGAAGTTCGGGATCTCGATGGGGCACAGGTCTTTATTCCCCATCATTTTTGCGATCTTGCAGCTGGTCTGATCCATCTTGTACTGACCTTCCGCAATTGCGTTCGCGAGCTGCATGACCATGTCCCCGAACGGCACGTTCAGCAGCTCCTGTCCAATTGACGCCATACGCTTTCTCCTTTCATTTTTCTATCAAACTGTACGTTGCCGACGGTTTACTTTGGGACGGCCTGGATGGAGATCTTGATGCTGCTCAGGCTGTCTTCCGTGGTCTCGGTGATGCTGGGGGCGGTGAAGCGGAGAGTATCCTTGTCCTCGCCGTAGATCCGCACCTTCAGATCAACGTCCATGCTGTTGATGACATAGGTGGCGATCTCGCTGTCGGATTCCGTGCTCTGGTTGAAATCCCGGATGATCTGGTTCAGATAAGAGGAAATATCCTGCGTGGAGTAAGAGGTCGCGACCTTATCATTCAAGGCGTTGAACTTCTTCTCCAGCTCCAGATAGCCCGCATACTGCCTCTGGAACGTCGCGATCCTTTTTGCGTTCTCGATACGCTCCGCCTCCAGCAGAGCCTGCGTCTCTGCGAGCTTCGCGGCCTTGTCGTCCAGAGCGGACTTCAAGGCCTCCAGCTCGCGGACCTTGCCGTCAAACTCGGTTTCTTTCTCTTCCAGCCTGGCAATGGCGGCCAGCTGGCCTTCGCTCAGCTTCTCCTTCAGTGCCCCGCGGACGATGCTGGCATAGGAACGCTCCATCGTGTTCTCCCCTTTCCGGTTATTTCATCTTTTTGATTTCGATTTCAGGGACCGTGCCGATCTTCATCAACGTGCCCGCGACGGGCTTCTGGGATACGACCCTGATGGCGTCCTCTTCCCAGTCCGCCGCCTCTTCCGGCAGGATCGTGTAGTTGGCGATCTCCTTGTCCTCCATCGCGGCCACCAGACCGCTGTAGGAATCCACCTTGCTCAGATTCGGCATATACCGCCGCATCGTTGTCCTCTCGGAAGTGGGGATGGGAACAAACTTCAGATTCAGCGTACTCTCCTCGTGCTTGGAGCTCTTGAAGAGGTTGTTGAACGTGGCATTGCTGGGAGCGGCGCGCAGCTTTGTGCCGACGACCTTGCCCGAAACGGTCTTCTCCTCCGTCACGGCGTAGTCCATCTTCAGCGTGAAGTCCACCTCCGGCATCACATACCACGTCGCCTGCAGGCCCATGTTGTAAAGCTCGTCACTCTCGAGGATTTTGTTCTGCGTGTCAATGGAGCTTCTGTCCAGCGCGAGCTGCGCCTCCGCGATGCCCTTGCCGAGCTCCGAAATGATGGTGGACAGGTCGGAATAGATGCTCGGCGCGGTGCTCGTGGTCGCGACCATCTCCCGCGGCAGCGAATCGTATTCAAAGCGGTTCGCCCTGCGCACGGCGCTTCGTTTGAGCTGGAAAATCTTCGCCTCCGAGATGGAGGAGTACACATTTGTCTTTTTTACCCGCTCGTAAATGTCCTTGCGGTCCTCAGACTGAAGCTGATCGACCGAATAGATGCCGGCGTCAATGAGATCGTACGCCGTGTGAATGTCCATATCCTCCACGCGCAGCAGCTCGGCCTGCGCGGCCCAGTGAGTGATGTTCGCCAGCGAGAGATTCGTCTTTTCCGCCAGCTCCGCGCGGGCGGAGGCGGTCCTGGTCGCATCGTAGAGCTGCTTGATCGATCCGATGCCCGCTTTCTCCCGAAGGATCTGCTCCATCTTGTTGTCGATTCCGACAATACTGATCAGCTTTGTCTTCATATCCGTTTTCCTTTCTGCAGAGCTTCGATCGTCCGATTCCGACAGTTTCGGTCAAACGCCCGGAAACATCCTGTTGCCGCTTCATTTTGTTCGCTTTCAGCCATGATCTTAACATGTTCTTCTTCATTCTCATGCAGATACTATTTTTGTCAATATATCATCTTTTTCTAAAAATTGCAATACATAAAACGCCTTCTCTGCATTTTTATTTGGAATTTTATGATAAAAAATTCGCGGCGGCGGCAGCCGCCCGTCGGGCGTCCATCGCAAAAGAAAGCGTCCGCCGCAGTCCCGAAAGACTGCGGCGGACCGCAAATGCCCGATGGTCCGACGCGTCCGCGCGGCGCCGGCGCGGTGCGATCTGCCGACGCCGATCTCACGCCGCGTTCAGATATTCTTCCAGCGTGATCCCGCGCGAGGCGATCTCCCGCGCGGTGTCTCCGCCCACATAGCGCACATGCCACGGCTCGTAGCCATAGCCCGTGATGCTCTCCCCGCCCTCGGGATAGCGCAGGATGAAGCCGTGTGCGGCAAGCTTTGCGTGGATCTTCGCCCATACCGCCTCCGACTCCAGATACAGGTCCAGCGCCAGCCCCGTGTGATGCTCGGAGCGGCCGGGCACGGCGACGAACTGCTCCACATACGCCCTGCCGTACTTCTTTGTGAAGCTCGCCACAAGGTCCTCCTGGGACGCGACGCTGCGGTAGGCGGAATTGATGTCCAGATGCACGCCGTCCTCTGCAAGATCGTCCTTCAGCGCGCAGTAGGCCTCATAGGTCCTGCGCTCCACGCCGATGTCCTCCCCGTGCCGGTTGGTCATGTGGACGATCTCGACCTCGTCCTCCCAACGGTCGGGCAGGGCGTGCTGCCCGTTCACCAGAACGAGATAGTCGACCGCAGCGGGGTCCGCCCCCAGGTATTCCTCCAGCGTGATCCCCTGCGCGGCGATCTCCTTCGCCGCGGCGGCCCCCACATAGCGGATGTGCCACGGCTCATAGCCGCAGCCCGTATTGTACGCCCCGCCCTCGGGATAGCGCAGGATGAAGCCGTACTCTGCCAGCCGCGCGTGGACCTTTTCCCACAGCGCGCCGTACTGCGCCGGGTCCTCCTGTCCGCGGATGAACTCGCCGTCGACCCTGAGGCACAGATCCAGCGCCAGTCCGGTCTGATGCTCGGAGCAGCCCGGCGCAGCGACGTGCGTCTCCGCCCAGTCCTGCCCGTACTGCCCGGCAAAGCGTTCCGCAAGCTCCCGCTGTTCGGCGGCGCTGCGGCAGGCGGAGTCGAGCCCGATGAATACATCCTCCGCTTCCAGCGCCCTGCGCAGCCTGAAATACGCCTCGCAGGCGCTGCGCTCTATCTCAGCCATCCCGCCGCGGACGTCGGGCGTCCTCACGAGGTCCGCCGTATCCTCCCAGCCCGCCGGGAGCGCGTTCCGTTTGTTCACCAGCACGAGATGATCGACGGCCGGACGGCTCGCCGCGGCGGACGGGACGACCGCCGCATCGTCCGGCGCGTCCGCGCCGGCGCAGACGCTTTCGAGGATGATCGCGAGCATGGCGGCGCGGCGTCTGACGTCGCGGGGCCTGTCGTCCTCCTTCTCCTCCGGCGCGAGCAGGATGCGGCAGGCGTCGCCCGACGGCCCCAGCGCGTAATATACCGCCGTCGGGTCGTCCCCGGCAGGCGCGATGCGAACCAGCTCGACGCCGTTGATCGTCACGATCCCGGTCTCCTGTTCCGTGGACTCCGCAATATGAGCCGCCATCGACTCCAGATCCGCGTAGAGCTCGCCGCACGCCGTGACGTCCAGCCGTAGCTCGCCGCCGCGCGCCGAAACGCTCTGCGCATCCGTCCGCTCCGGCGTCATGTCGCCGGGCAGCATCACGGCGGCGCCGATCTCCTCAAAGCGGTAATACCTCCAGCCGTCGGTGTCGATTTTGACGCTTCCCATGCCGCACGCCGTTAAAATGAGCGCAAGACAGAGCAGCAGGCTTGAGCAGCGGAGCTTTTTCATGTTTTTTCTCCTTGCAGGATGGATTTGCGCGCGGAGCGCCGCGCCGTCAGCCGCTCCCCGCCGGGGCGGCGATCGGCGCGCTCGATCCGGCGTTGAAAAGCGCGGACGGATGTGATAACATATCGGCCATCCAATCGTACGGAGGCTTTGCAATGGCTTTTGATTTCAAAAAGGAATACAAAGAGTTCTATCTGCCCAAAAACAAGCCGGAGATCGTGCAGGTCCCGCCGGCAAATTACATCGCCGTAAGAGGAAAAGGCGATCCGAACGAGGAGGGCGGCGCCTATCAGCAGGCGATCGGCATTTTGTACGCCGTCGCCTACACCTTGAAAATGAGCAACAGGACAGATCACAAAATCGAGGGCTTCTTTGACTACGTCGTCCCGCCGCTGGAGGGCTTCTGGCGCCAGGACGGCGTCGACGGCGCGAGCATTGCGGACAAATCGGCCTTCAGCTGGATCTCCGTCATCCGTCTGCCGGATTTCGTGACAAAAGAGGATTTTGACTGGGCGGTGAAAACGGCGGCGGCAAAGAAGAAGCTGGACTGCTCGCCGGCGGAATATCTGACCGTCGACGAGGGGCTCTGCGTCCAGATGATGCACCTGGGTTCCTTCGACACCGAGCCGGAATCCGTCGCCCTCATGGATGCCTTCGTGCTTGCGAACGGTTGCCGGAACGACCTGAGCGAGACCCGTCTCCACCACGAGATCTATCTGTCCGACCCCAGGAAGTCCGAGCCGGCCAAATGGAAAACCGTGATCCGGCACCCGATCCGGAAAGACTAAGCATCCTTCCAGCCAAGCCGCTCCGCCATCCTGTCCGCCGAACCGTACGGATGCTTTGTACGGCCGAATTATACCGATTTCCCCGGGATTTATCAAGAGCCTTTCCCGTTCAAGCGGCGGCGGGCAGCCGCATCGCAGATTTCGTGATCGTCTCCGCCGGCCGGCGGATGCGGCGCGGCTCCCATGCCGGGAGGGGCTCCGGCCCGGCGGGACAGAAAATATTTTTCAAAAAAGACTTGACCCTGACGTTACGTCATACTGTATCATGTCCTTACCATGGGAAAGGGGGGCGGTCATTGTGCTGACGGTGCACGAGGTGAGCGAGCTGACGGGCGTGAGCGTCCGCGCCCTGCAGTACTATGACAGCATCGGGCTGCTGCATCCGGCGCGCTGCACCGGGGCGGGTTACCGGCTGTACGACGGCGCGTCGCTGGAGCGGCTGCAGCAGATCCTGCTCTTCCGCGAGCTGGAATTCCCGCTCAAGGACATCCGGCGGATCATCGACAGCCCGACCTTCGACCGAAACCGGGCGCTGGAGCAGCAGATCGCATTGCTGGAGCTCAAAAAGGAGCGCATCGAGCGCCTGATCGAGCTCGCCCATGGCATCAAAACGACAGGAGGGAACGAACCGATGGACTTTTCGGCGTTCGACACGAAAAAGCTCGACGAATACGCCGCGCAGGCCAGGGCCGCCTGGGGGGAGACGGAAGCGTACCGCGAATATGAGGAAAAGGCCAAAGGCCGGACGCGGGAGGAAAACGGACAGCTCGGCGGGCAGTTGATGCGGATTTTCGCGGACTTCGGCGCGGTGAAGCAGGAGGATCCCGCCTCCGAGCCCGCACAGGCTCTGGTCCGGAAGCTCAAGGAATTCATCACGGCGCATTACTACACCTGCACCGACGACATTCTGGCAGGTCTTGGCCGGATGTACGCGGCCGGCGGAGAGATGACCGCCAACATCGACAAAGCCGGCGGCGAAGGCGCCGCCGCGTTTGCCGCGGCGGCGATCCGCGTCTTCTGCGGCAGATGAACCCAACGGCGCTCCGCCGTCACAGAAGCAGGAAATAGGCGAAGCCGACGCATGAATGCGTCGGCTTCGCCTATTTCTCTTCAAAAGCCGGTCCCGGCCGCTCAGAACGCCTTGACCATGCCGCCGTCCGCCAGAACGGTCTGCCCCGTGATATAGGTGTTGTTCGGCGAGCAGAGGAACGCGGCGAGGTCGCCGTACTCCTCCGGCCTTCCGTAGCGGCCCAGCGGGATCGACGCAAACGCCGCCTTTTGGATCTCCTCCACGGTCTTGCCTGCCTTTTCGGCGCGCACGGCGTCGAGCTGGTCGATCCGCTCGGTGCCGATGCGGCCCGGCGCGATGACGTTGACCAGAATGTTGTCCCTGCCGAGCTCCTGCGAGAGCGTCTTGGAGAGCCCCATCACGCCCATGCGGAAGGTGTTGGACAGCAGCAGGTTGTCCAGCACCGCCTTGACGGACGAGGAGGTGGAGTTCACGATCCGCCCGCCGCCGTTCGCACGCATATCGGGCAGCGCGGCGCGGATGGCGCGGACGTACGAAAGCAGGCACAGCTCGTAGGCGGCCTGCCACGCCGCGTCGTCAAAGGCGTCGAACGTGCCCGGCTTCGGTCCGCCGGAGTTGTTGACAAGCGCCCACAGGGGACCGCCGAACGCACGGGCGGAACGGACCGCCGCGGCGATATCGTCCGCGCTCGTCACGCTGCCGACGCAGTAATTCGGCCGGTTGCCGGTCTTCGTCCCGATGTCCGCCTGCGCGGCGCGGAGCTTGTCCTCGTTGTGGCTGAACAGCGTCACCTTCGCGCCCTCGCGCGCGAGCGAGGCCGCGATCGCCTTGCCGAGTCCGCTGCTGGACGCCAGCACAAGGCAGCTTTTATCCTTCAAACCCAGATCCATAATTCCCCTCCTTACGCCTTTTCGGGATGCTTCTTGAGATCGACCACAGGGTTTTTGAGCGGCTCCATCGCGAAGCCGTCGGGTCCCACGATGCGGCACTCCGCCACGTCGCCGTCCGCGATGGCGAAGGCGCGCGGCGTGCCGGTGGAGAGCACGTCACCCGCGTACCAGCCCTGGATGCTGCTGTGCAGCGACACCAGCCGCGCGGGACGGTGCGTCATGTTCGACACCACGTTCTTCGCGTAAACCGCGCCGTTGCGGACGCTCTGCACCTCGAGCTTCAGCACGTCCGGCACCTCGTCCGGCGTGACGAGCTGCGGTCCGAAGGAGAAGAACGTCGGGAAGTTCTTGACGATGGTGAGGTAGCGCGGGTTGCCCTTCAAAAACTCGTTGCCCTTGAGGATGGACTCCTCGGTCATGTCGAGGATCGTCGTATAGCCCGCGACCGCGTCGAGCCAGTTTTCCTCGCTCACGTCGCGGCAGTCGCGGCCGAGAATGACGCCCAGCTCCGCCTCGGCGGTGGTTTTGACGGCCTCCTTCAGCATGGGGAGCCTGATCTCGTCGGCGGGTCCGATCAGCGTGTCCGCCATTTTGAAGAAGCTGCCGGGAAAGCCCTGCGGCGCGGCGTCGCCGATGTCGCCCGCGTGGTCGACGTAGTTGAGCCCGATGCCGAAGATGCGCTTCGGATTGCGGTACAGCGGCGCGTAGACGACCTCGTCGTACGGCACGACGCCGGAGATGCGCTCGCACGCCGCCCTGCCGCCGCGGTTGTACCAGTCGGTGAGCTCACGGAGCCGGCCCGTCTGAATGAGCGGGAGCAGGGTCTCCGCCCACGCGCCGCCCTTCGCGGCGTTGAGTGCCCGGATCGGCAGGACGCCGGTTTCCGTGACGACGCCGGCAAGCTCCGCGCCGTCGAGTCTGATGGTTGCAAGTCTCATGTCGGTTCCTCCTTATACCGGATGCCCTTCGGCGGGCTCATTCCCGAAAAAGTCGATCACGTTCCGTGCGGCGGCGCGGCGGGATACGGCGGCGGCAGAGCGACGCCGTACGGCGCGCCGAGCGCGGCAAGCTCCGCGCAGACCGCCTCCGGCACCTCGACGCCCTCGACCGACTTCTTCTCCGCGCTCCGCGCGCTGCGCTCGCCGGGAAGCAGCACCTCGTCCACGCCCTCGGCGCGCCGGAGGGCCTTGATCTCCCCCGCCATCGCCGATACGCCCGCGCGAAACGCGTCCGCGTCAATAAAATGCGACACGTCGACCGCGCCGAGGAAGTGTCCCACGCCCTGCGGCGCGTCAAACGCATAGAGGTCGTGCAGATGCGTCGCCGTGCCCGCGCCGGAGAGGATGCCGGAGAGGACCTCGACCATCAGCGCAAGGCCGCTGCCCTTCGCTCCTCCGATGGGGATCAGCGAGCCCGCGCGTCCCGCCGCGGGATCGGCGGTCGGCCTGCCGTCCCTGTCCAGCGCCCAGCCGAGCGGGATGTCCTTTCCCAGCTTCTGTGCCAGGATCAGCTTGCCCAGCGCCGCCGCAGACGGCGTCATATCCAGCACGACCGGATAGCCGTCCGACGGAACGGCAACGGAGATCGGGTCGGTCCCCATGAACGGCTCCGCCGCGCCGTGCGGCGCGATCTTCGCGGTCAGGTTCGTGCAGCAGAAGCCGATCATGCCCGCCCGTGCGGCCATGCGCGTGTAATACGCCGCCGTGCCGAAGTGGTTCGAGTTCTTCACCGCCGCGAAGCAGCAGCCGGTCCCGCGTGCCTTGCGGATGCAGGCCTCCATGGCGAACTTCGCCCCCACCGCGCCGAAGCTGTTGCCCGCGTCGATCGCAAGCGCCGACGGGCTTTCGCGGATGATGCGTGCGTCGCCGCGCTTCGACACCAGCCCCCTGTCTACGCGCTCCACATAGATCGCGAGCCGGCTGACGCCGTGCGTGGCGACGCCCGTCAGCTCCGCGTCGATCAGCATATCGGCAACCGTTTCCGCACAGTCGGCGTCCACGCCGTGCGCGGTCATGATCGTCCGGCAATAGTTTTTCAGCTGAGCGGCATGAAAGATCATTTCCCCGTCCCCCTGCTCTTTCTTTTCCCGTTTATTATTTTACTACGATTCCCCGATCCCGTCAAATACGGGAAGCCCGCCCTAGAAGCGGGGCGCATGCCGCTCCCGTTCTCTCAAGGGCGCGAAGCGCTCCTCTGCCGGGAGCGCTTCGCGTTTCGGTTGCTCTTTCCCGCCGCGCCGCCCGTTCAGGGATCGGATCAGATGCATGCAGGCCGGCAGCAAAACAGGCGGGCGGTATGCGAACGCACCCATGTCGACCGCCGAGACAAAGCGGGCCGCCTCCCGGATTTCCGGTTTCAGGCGGATCTGTGACCAAATTATCATTTTTTTACATATATAAAATTCCGTGTGAGCTTGACAGCCAGACAGCGATTTGTTACTTTGTTGCTGTAAAGCAATCCCGTTGCGCAACAGCGAAGGAGGCTCCATGAAAAACCGCATCCGCAGCTTTTTTCTCGGAAAGCCGCTGAAGGACTCCGAGTTGGCAAATGAACGCCTCAATGTTTTTTGGGGCATGCCGGTATTCGCCAGCGACACCATTTCTACAGTCACCTATGCCGGTGAGGAAATCCTCATCGTGCTGATCCCCGTGCTGGGTATGAGTTCCTATCGGGTCTTTCTCTGGATCGTCGCCGCGCTGGTCGTCTTTCTCGCTGTTCTGACGATGGGCTACCGCCAGAGCATCAACGCCTACCCGCAGGGCGGCGGGGCATACGCCGTTGCGCTCGACAATCTGGGCGAGGGCGCAGGATTGATTGCGGGAGCTTCCCTTGTCATCGGTTATGTACTCATCGTCGCCGTCAGCGCCAGCGTCGCGGCAGCCGCGATCATCTCGGGCATTCCGGCGCTGGCGGAGCATAAGATATGGATCGCGCTGCTGCTCATCGCGCTGCTCTCCTGGCTGCATCTGCGCGGATACCGTTCGGCATCGGTGGTGATCGGGATCCCCACCTATCTCTTTATCCTGACGATGCTGGTCATGATCGTCACGGGCTTGTTCCGCTGGTTTGCCGGGGATTATACCGTGCTTTCGGCTGCCGCTCCTGCGTCTGGTTCCGAGAGCGCTCCGCTGTGGCTGGTGCTGCGCGCGTTCGCCTCCGGCTGTACCGCGCTTGCCGGCATCGAAGCGGTTTCAAACGGTGTGGAGAATTTCAGGGAACCCGCGCACAAAACCGCCAGAGGCGTGCTGCTTGCCATGGCGATGATCGTCGGCACGATTTTTCTTGGTGTCAGCGTTTTGACGAGCCTTTACCGCATCGTGCCGGGCAATCTTCTCACAACGCTCAGCGCGCTGGCCATCGCAGTATTCGGCCTCGGCAGCCCGATGTTCTTTGTTGTGCAGATCATAACGGTCGTTATCTTGATGCTCGCCGCAAATACGGCGTTCGCCGACCTGCCGCACCTCATGGCGATGATGGCAGAGGACGGCTATCTGCCCCGCCGCATGGTCTACCGCGGCAGCCGCCTGAACTATTCCAACGGCATCGCATTTCTTTTCTTCGTCTCCGCGCTTCTTGTTCTGGCGTTCCGCGCGGATCAGCACAGGCTGCTTCCCCTGTTCGCGAGCGGAGTATTCATTTCATTCTTCCTCAACCAGCTGGGGATGCTGCAGTACTGGCGAAGGCGGAAAAGCGGCAGCTGGACGCGGCACAGCATCGTCAACGCTCTTGCCCTCGGCACCACGACCGTTACGCTGTGCGTGCTGATCCTGACTCGTTTTCTTTCGGGCGCGTGGGTCACTTTACTGTTGATCGCTTTGCTTGCGATGCTCATGCGGGGCATCCGCAGGCACTACCGCAGGGTACAGCAGGATCTGAGCATTTCCTCTGAGGCAGAGGCAGCGGGAATGCTCAATATGACGCGTTCCGGAAAAGTTCTCTTGCCGGTGCGCTCGCTCAACCACGCCTTTCTGAAAGCATATAACTGCGCAAAGGACCTCGATTTTTCCGAAATCAACCTCCTGTATGTCGGCAGCAGTGAGGCCGAGGCGTTGGAGCTGGAGAAAAAGCTGGAGACCATCGGCATCTCCGATCCTTTTTCTTATGAGATCACAGAATATCGCAACACCGAGGACATCCTGATCCGCCGCATCGAAGAGGAGGAAAAAAAGCTGGCCCACCATGAGCATCTGACCGTTATGGTCCCAATGCTCGTAACATCAAATCCCATCAAGCAATATCTGCACAACGAAACCTCGCGCATTCTGCTGCGGCGCATGTCCCGTCATCGCTATGTCTATATCTTCCAGGTCCCTTATCTGTTTGACTGACAAAAGCATCCTTGCGTTCGTTCCGCCCGCAAGGATGCTTTTGTTTACTTTTTCCCGCTGCGCCGTCCGTTCAGATATCGGATCAGATACATGCAGGCCAGCAGCAAAAACAGGTAGGCGAGCACGCGGAACACGCCCACGTCGACGAGATAGGTCGCGCCGAGGTAAAGCAGACCGCCTCCGCCCCACATGAGAGCGTTCGCCAGATTGGATCGATTGTTCATCGCTTACTTTTTCCGAAGCTTCATGAGGAACGCCGGACCGCGCTCCCACTTTTTGAGATTGACGAGCAGCAGCGCCGCCGCGATCGCAATACCGATCACGTCCGTCAGCGTGCCGGGGATGAACATCAGCATACCGGCGGCGACAAAGACGACGCGCTCAAAAATGTTGAGCGTCCAGAACAGCCAGCCCTGGAAACCGGCGGAGATGATCGCCGTGCCGATGAACGCGGAGAGGAACACCGTGATGACCTCGGCAAAGCTGCCCTGCATCATCATCGCGGGGCTGTAGCAGAACGCGAACGGCACGATGAAGCCCGCAAAGCCGAGCTTGCACGCTTCCACCGCAGTCGTCATCGGGCTGCATTTCGCGATGCCCGCGCCTGCGTAGGCTGCGAGCGCGACGGGCGGCGTGATCGCGGAGAGGCACGCGAAGTAGAACACGAACAGGTGCGCCGTCAGCGGGGCAAGCCCCAGCCGGATGAGCGACGGGGCAAGGATCGACGCCGCAATGACGTAGGCCGCGGTCGTCGGCAGACCCATGCCGAGGATGATGCAGGTGATGGCGGTGAATACCAGCGACGGGAACACCAGGCTGTGCGCCAGCTGGATCATCATGTCGCCGAAGATGACGCCGATACCGGTCAGGGACACCATGCCCACGACGCAGCCCGCGCAGGCGCAGCCGATGACGATGGACATGGCCGAGAAGCCGGACTTGACCATCGCGGATGGGATGTTCCTGTAGGTGAAGCGCTTCTTCCTGTCAAAGAGCATGACCACCGGCACCGCCACGGTTGCCCACAGGGCGGAGTACAGCGGCGAGAGCTGGATGACCAACAGCGCGACGATCAGGATGCCGAGGATCAGCAGATAGATCCAGCCGTCCTTGAGCACCTCGCGCGTCTTGGGGATGTCCTTCTCGTCCATCAGGGTGATGTCGATCAGCTCGGACTGGGTGATGACCGCCACCGCGCAGCCCCAGTAGTACAGCAGCGCGGGGATCACGGCGGCGATGACGATTGCGATATACTTCTGCTCCGTAAAGGCGACCATCAGGAACGCGCCGGAGCCCATGACGGGCGGCAGGATCTGCCCGCCGGTGGAGGCGACGGACTCGACGCCGCCGGCGAACTGGGGCTTGTAGCCGCGGGACTTCATCAGCGGGATCGTGAATGTGCCGGTGCCGACGACGTTGGCGACGGCGGAGCCGTTGATGGAGCCCATCAGGCCGGACGCCACGACCGCGGAAAGCGCGGGGCCGGACTTGATCTTGCCTGTCAGCGAGATCGCGATGTTGTTGATGAAGTCCGAGCAGCCCGACGCTTCGAGAAACGCGCCGAACATGACGAACATGAAGATGACGGACGCCGAGACGCTCATCGTCGTGCCGAACAGGCCGTCGAGGTCGGTCGCAAGGAATTTGCAGATGCGCTCGACCGAATACCCGCGGTGCGCGATCGCCATCGGCAGATGCGGGCCGGCGAGCGCGTAGGCAATGAAAACGAGCGAGAGGATCGGCATGATGTAGCCGAGCGTGCGGCGCGCCGCCTCGAGGACGATGACGGTCAGCACCGCGCCGGCAAAGGTCGCCATCCACGTCGTCTTGCTCAGGCGTTCGGTCAGGTGATGGACCTCGTCCATCGCCATGATCACGGCGACCCACGAAAGGATGATAAGGCAGATATCAAACGCGCGGCAGGCGGCGCGGAACGCCCTGCTGCCCGCGAACTTATCCTTGAAGCAGTGCTTGTAGAGCGGCTGGGTCAGCAGGATCAGCGTCAGCGCGAAGGCAAGGTGGATGCCGCGCTGCGTGACGTAGTCGTACAGGCCATGGAAGCCGGTCCAGACGTGGAACAGCGTCATGCAGAAGGCAAACACGGCGGCAATCTTGATGAAGATGTCGCCCTTGCCCTCCTCCAGAGTCTTCGCCGCGGCAAGCTCGCTGTCGAGCGAGGCGACGTCGATCTCCCGGTCTTCGTTTTTCTTTTTGTGGTCAGCCATACGTTTTTTTCTCCCTCCGGAATGGGCGGCTCATAAAATGCACGGGGCCGGAGCTGGTCGTCCCAGCTCCGGCCTCGGATGTTTTATGCGGGGACGGTTTTGTGATACAGCCTGCCGTACGCCCGCCTGTTACATGGCCCCGATCTCCTTGTAGTAGCGCTCTGCGCCGGGATGCAGCGGGATGGGCATCTGCGTGCAGAGGAAGCTGGGATCGGTCATGTCCTTGAGCAGGGCGTTGCCGGCAGCCATGTCCGCGGCGCCCTCGTTCATTGCCTTGCAGAGGTCATAGACGAGGTCCTCGTCAACGGCATCCTGCACGATGATGAGGCACTTCACGCCGAAGGTCTGGCAGTCGTAGTCCACGCCGGTGTAGGTGCCCGCGGGGATCTTGGTCTTGATGTAGGCGGCGTTGTTCGCGAGAACCGCGTCCAGCTCCTCGTCGGTCATGTCGAGGACGGCGATGTCCTTGGTCGCGGCAAGGTTCAGCTGGCCGCCGATGGGCAGGCCCGCGAAGCCGAACGCGGCGTCGAGAATGCCGTCGCCGACCGCGTCGGCGCCGTCGCCGAGGCCGAGGTTCTCAAGGCTGGCGTTGTCCCTGGTGATGCCCATGACGTCGAACGCGGCGAGGGAGGCGTTCTCGGTGGCGGAGGAGGCGGGACCGATGGCCACGCGCTTGCCCTGCAGGTCATGGATGTACTTGAGCCCGCTCGACTTGAGCGCGACGCCGGAAAGCACGGAGGTGTAGACCGCGCCGATGACACGGATGTTGTTCAGCGCGCCGATGTCGGCGAACTTGCCGGTTCCGTTGTAGCCGTTGAGCACGACGTCGGCCGTCGCGACCGCGACGTCGACCTCACCGCTGGCGACATCCTGCACGTTCTGGAAGGAGCCGGTGGAGGTCTGGGTGTTGCACTTCATGCCCTGGACGTTGTTGGTCCAGGTCTGGGACACGGCGGCGCCCGCGGGGTACATGGAGCCGCCCGTATCAGCGGTACCGAAGGTCCAGATCACATTGCTGCGCTCAGTCTTGCCCGAACCGCCGCCGCAGGCGGCGAGAGCGAATACCAGGCAAAGGGCGAGGACGAGAGATAATGCTTTCTTCATTCTTTCATTCCTTCTTTCTTAAAATGATATCTTACGATCCGGTGCAGCTTCATCTTCGACAGCAAAGTCGGAGCCGTTTTCCCGCAGGCAATACGATAAAACGCATCTTTGCGTCGTGTTTCATTATAATTTGATGTGCGTTCCCGAATTGCTCTCTTTTCTGTGAATTTTTCGTGCCCCGTGCAGATACGCGGCGCGCGGCGCGTGATCTCCGGAAGCCCGTGCTGCGGCGGGAAAGCTCACCCCCTGCAGGGACACAGCCGCCGGAGGCCGTCCATGACACCGACGGTTTCGGCAATCGCCACGCCCGCACGACATGGATCCAGCACGGCAGGCGCGTCCGTGTCCCGCAGCTCTTTTCGGACCGCGCATTGCATTTCGGTTCATTTTGTGTAAAAATAGCAGTACAGAAGATCAAGTGGGGGGTGAAGCCTTGAGCGGCCGCGTCACAGGGCAAAGCAGCGCGCTGCTGCACGCGAAGCCTTTGCCCTCCCTTTCCGCGTTTGCCATGCCGATCATCCTCGGCAACATCTTCCAGCAGCTCTACAACATCGTCGACGCGATGGTCGTCGGAAAGTTCCTCGGCGATCTTCCGCTCTCCGGCATCAGCGTCGCCTCGCCGGTGATGGACATCCTCTATTCCCTGCTGCTCGGCGGCAGCATCGGCGTCGGCGTGCTGGCGGCCCATCTCTGCGGCGCGGGGGACTGGGATCAGCTCCGGCGCACGCACGCAACGGCGCTGCTCGGCGGCGTCGGCGTCACGCTGGTCCTGTCGCTGCTGGGCTTCCTGTCCGTCGAACGCATCCTGACCGCTCAGGGCACGGACGCCGCTACTGTCGCGGAGGCGATGCGCTACCTGCGCATCATCCTCGGCGGGCTGGTGTTCTGCTTCCTCTACAACTATTACGCGGCGATGCTGCGCTCCAGCGGCGATTCACGGACGCCCTTCTTCGTACTGCTCGCGTCCTCGACGCTCCACGCCGCGCTGGACGTTCTGCTGTGCGGCGTGCTGCGCCTCGGCATTCGGGGCGTCGCCTGCTCCACGGTGTTCTGTCAGGTGTTTTCGACCGTCTGGCTGATGCTGCATGTGGAAAAGCGGATCCCGCAGCTGCGGCTCCGCCGCGCCGATCTGCGCTTTGATGCGAGACTCGGCAGGATGATCCTCAGCTATGCGTGGGCAGCGGCGCTGCAGCAGGCGGTGGTGATGATCGGGCGCTTCCTCGTGCAGGGCATGCTGACGCCGCTCGGCGGCGAGTCGGTCACCGGCTACAACATGAGCCTGCGCGTTGAGCAGTTCCTGTTCTGCTTCTCGCAGGGCGTCAGCGCGGCCATGGTCGTGGGGGTCTCGCAGAATCTCGGCCATGGAAACCGCGAACGGGTGCGGAGCTTCTACTTCTGCGGCATAGGCGTCGAGCTCGCGCTCCTCGCGGTGCTGGGTACGGCGACGCGGCTGTTCGCGCCGCAGATCATCGGCCTGTTCTCGGACAATGAGCTCGTCATTGCCGCAGGCACTCAATATACGGGCACGATGGCGTATTTCTATCTCTTCGCGTTTCTCGGCGAGGTGATCCAGGGGTTCTTCCGCGGCGTCGGGCGGCTGCGGCTGACGATGATCGCGTCGCTCCTGCAGGTACTTCTGCGCGTGGCGCTGTCGTATTTCCTGATCCCGCTCTGGGGCATTCCCGGCATCTGCGTCGCCGTGGTGACCGGCTGGGTCCTGCTGGTGCTGATCGAGGGGGCGTACAGCCTGCGCACCGTTGAAAAGCTGCGCCGGAGTCCCTCCGACGCAGCGGAAAAAGGGCCGCCCGCCTGAGGGCTGCCCCGCCCGCGTCCTGCCGGGGCGGCGTCGCCGCGGCGACCGGCTGGGTCTATGCCCGGCAAAGCCTGAAGCAGAAATTCCGGCGCGGCGCGCTGATGCTTTCAAACATCCTGCTGTTTGCGGGAGTATGGTGTTTCCTCCGCTGACTGATGTTAAACTGCACATGGGCCGATACCCATACCGGCTCAAACGCTCAAAAAAAGGAGAGATGGACTCATGGCAGCGATCAATGTCTATGAACAGTTCTTTACCGCCGAATGCACCGCCAACGGCGTGCCGCGCCATGCCGCGCTGGTGATGCTGATCTCCACGTCGGAGGAGGGACAGATCCGCTACGAGGCGGCCGTCACCTTCTTCCCCCACAACGACGAGGAGGACTATGCCGTTTCCTGCGACGCCTATCACAGCCGCGTGCTGTATGAGGCCCGCGGCAGACGCTCAAAAAAGAGAGAGCAGCGCCTTCTGGAGGAGCTGCCCGGAGAGATCAACGCGCTGGCGGAGGGCTGCGGCGGCCGCGTGTTCTGGGATCAGCCGCTGCGCGGGGCACGCTATGGCTGATCGAACGGCCACACACAAGGCATAACAGAACGGGCCGGCCCCGCTGTACAGCGGGGCCGGCCCGTTCTGTTATGCGCGTCGTTGTTCATTCGACCGATTGACGTCCAGGATCAATGCGGCAGGAGGCGGCACGGGACGGACGCCGTCCGGCTTCAGCTTTATCCTTCTTCGTCCGTATTCGTCGGTTTCCGTCAGGGCGAGCGCGTCAAAAACGGCCCATCCCCCGTCCAGGCTGTCCGCCTCCGCTTCGAGCTCGAACGCCATGTACTGAAGATCCGCCATGCAGCAGACCATGACCACCCGTCCCGCGGACCATGAGCCGTTTTCTCCGCTCCGGCGCAGCTCGAGCGGGTCGGTGAAGCGAAGCGTCTTCCCCTCGTAGCGCTCCGGGCGGTCGTGCGCGTCGAGCCAGAGCGGGATATAGCTCTCCCCGCCGATCGTGATCTCCCGATCCTCCGTCGAAAACGGGAGGAACAGGTCGAACGCCTTCTCGTGATACCCCATCGGATCCTGTCTCAGATAAGAGGCCCTCTGGTTCATCACGCGGAAGCTCCGGCTGTACGGCTCCAGCAGCTCTTTGGACGGGCAGCCCCGGAACGTCACCTGCTGCGACTCGGAGACCATCTGCTTCAGCATCTGCCTGAAATTGGCAAAATACAGCGGCAGCGTCTCCCAGTCGATCCATGTGACGGCGGAGGCGACGCGCATGCAGGCAGGGAGCCACTCCCGCAGGCCCTGCATCATGGCGTTCATTTCCACATAGATGCGGTCCGGGCGGCACGCCTCGATGCTGCGTCTGCAAAATGTGCCGACGTCCTCTTCCCCGTCGTAGTACGCAGCGGACGCGTTCCTCTTCAACAGGGCTTCCGCGTCGTACTCCTCCTCCCCCTGCTCGAAGCAGAGGATCAGAGTGGTCCCGTATTTGTAAAAATAATCGTTCTGAATACAGTCCCGGATATAGGACGTCTTCCCCGCGTCCAGAAAACCGTATACCAGTCTTGTCTCGATCCCCGACTTGCTCATCTGACGACACCCGCTCCCGGAATTTTTGCAAAAGAAGCGCCCCATCGCTCACACGCCGATGGGGCGGTTCTTTTTTCTGTCATGCTTCCCCGGTCACAGGCCGGGATCAGTCGTACACGCAGGCCAGACGGCCGCTGACCTCGCCCCGGCGCAGCTTCTCGATGCCTTCGCCGATCTCTTCGAACTTGCAGGTGTGGATCTCGGGATCCAGCTCGCCGCTGGCAAGCAGGTCAAGGCACTCGCGGAGATCGTCCGTGGTGCTGCCCTGGGAACCCTCGAACTTCAGCTCCTTGAAGATCATCGGGTAGGTGAAGATCGTGGCCGTATCGGTCGCCATGCCGACGAGGACGACCTTGCCGTACTGACGGACCGTATTCAGCGCGTCTGCGGTGGTCTTGCCCGCGCCGGCGAAATCGATGATGAGGTCGAGATTCTTGTCGGCAAAGTCGGTGATGCTCGCCTTCACTTCCTTGGCGCCGAGGCTGAGCGCAAGCGCCTGAGCCGAGGGCTTTCTCGTCGCGACATAGACCTCGCAGCCCTTCACGACCGCGATGCGGACGGCGAACTGTCCCAGACCGCCGACGCCGATGATGCCGACCTTCATGCCGGCCTTCGCACCGCCCACACTGCAGACGGCATGGTAAGAGGTCGCGCCCGCGTCAGTAGCAGCCGCCGCCTTTTCCGGAGCAAGGCCCGCCGGAACCTTGACCAGCTGCTCGACCGGAGCCGTCGTCATGGTGCCGTAACCGCCGTCTCTCGTGTAGCCGGGCGTGGTCCCGTCCTTCGCGTACAGCGGGCAGACCGCCACGATGTCGCCGATCTCATAGCCCTCGACGCCCTCGCCGATCTCAACGATCTCGCCGCAGACCTCGTGGCCCATGATCACGGGGACGTTGAAGCTCCCCATCCAGGACTCGATGTCCAGCGCGGAGACGTCCGAGTGGCAGAGGCCGCCGGCCAGCGTCTTCAGGACGACGTAGCCCGGCTTTGCCTTCGGATCCGGCTTCTCGACGATTTTCAGCGGCTGATGCGTACCGGTAAATTCCCAACCTTTCATATTCCCATTCGTTCCTTTCTCGGGAGGACCCGATGTAATAATATCAGGTGTGCGCAGAGAAAACAAATCTGCCAAAACGCACACTTATATGTTTTACCATAGTCATTTCAAAAATGCAAGAATTATAATTATGCTGTTCGTATTTTTTCATATCGGCCTTGAAGCGTACCGCGCCGTCCGGCATTCCGAAAAGGGCGGCGCCGGCTACTGATAGTACTTTTCGATCCCTCCGTAGCCCACGATCCGTTTGTTGCGGCGCGTTTTTTCAAGGAAGCTGTTCAGCCGCTTCCGGAACTCTTCGGGGCGTTTCCTCGCCGCTTCGATGTAGGCGATCCGGATGCGCTTGTAGGGCTCCGAAAACCGCCGGTAGTTCTCCCACGCGGCTTCGTCCCGCCGGATCGTCTCCATAATATCCGGGGGGAACACGAACGGAGCCTGTATGACGGGAAGGACGCTTTCCCGGACCTTCGGATGGATCAGGCCGCGCGCGTCCAGCCAGATGAGCCGCTCGATATTCGGTTGGGAATACGCGCTTCCCTTTATTCTGGGCGTGAACCGCCGGGCGCAGTGCCGCTCGTCCAGACGTCTGTTCGTGCTGTCGATCCATCCGAAGCAGAGCGCCTCCTCGACCGCGTCGTTGTAGGAGAGGCTTTCCTCCCCGGACCCCTTCACGGGAAAAACGAACCATACCTCCGCCGACGTCTCAAAGTGCTCCGCGAGGTACTGCCGCCATTCGGCGCGCTCGCCGGTATAAAACAGCTCCATCCCGATCCTCCGATCCCGCAATGCTCATAAAACAAACTGCACGGCCAGTCCCGCCAGCGCGCAGACGGCCAGCCCGAGCGTCTCTCCGATCAGGAAGCCCCTGATGTGGAACCAATAGTCATGGTAATCCGCCGTCATGTCCTCCGTGCCCTTGAGCACGAAGCGCGGATCGTGGCAGAACCAGACGATGTCCATCACGACGGCGTCGTAGAGATTGACGATCGTCCACAGGAGGAAGCCGTACCCGAACGCTTCCCGGAACGCCGTGCAGCCGTTCACATACCGCAGGAGCAGGCTGAAGAGGACGACAAACAGGACGGAGGCAGCGATCTTGGCCGCCGCCCGGTTCTTCTGCGTGGGGATCCTGCCCCGGTACTCATCCAGCGACCTGACCCGCTCCTGTATCCTCGGCGGATAGTTGTACAGCGTCCGGATCGGCTCGCGGGACATGCGATACACCATCAGCGTAAACAGGGCGCACAAAACTGCGCTTTCCGCCGCAAGGATCATTTCCCTTCCCCCAAACAAATGAAATCTGTATCCCGGAGACGGCTGACCGGTATTTGAGCTATTTCTGCCGTCACTGCGCTTTCTCCGACCCATCCATCGTTTTCCCGTCCCGATAGATCATTCCGAACAGCGCAAAGACAAACACGACGGATACCGCGATATTGATCAGCATCTCTTCCCTGAGCAAATACATCAGCACGGCAAATCCAGTGCCGATCCCCGCCGCCTGCACACGGAGGCGGCGCTGCGTTCCGCGCCGCGCTTTCGCGTGCCTGTCTCCCAGCGCGAACAGAAAGCCGAAGAACAGGAGAAATGAGGCGGTCAGGAACAGGACCTTCGGCAGCAGGCTGATCTCCTCCTCGCGCATGAACTCCAGACCGTTCGTAATGTTGTTCATGGCGAAGATGAGGAAAATGTGCAGCAGCATGTATCCAAGGCCGTTGGTCTGCTTCTCCCGGTCGATGATATGATCGTAGAACACGCCGTAGCTGAGAAACAGACCGACGACGATCAGGAACGCCATCAGCGCGAAATAGGTGCTGCGGAAGGAAAACGCCCCGTCGAAATAGGAGGCGATGGCGATGATCATCTCGCCGAAGGAAAAAACCACATACAGCATGGCGCGTTCGGAAAGATGGGGAAAATCCACAGATCTTCCGCTGTTTTTTTGACCGGGCAGAAGCACGGCGCAGACGCCGAACAGGATCGCCGCGAAGGAAAGCCATGTCGTCTGCGTCGCCTGATAGACGGGTATGTCGGCAAGCACGATCAGCGCCTCCGCAAACAGGACAGAGACCGTGCGCACGATCCGTTTCCGATCCTCTTCCTCCCCGTGATTCTGAAGCTCGATCAGATACTGCGCACCGATATTGACCAGGATCAGCGCCCAGGCGATATGATACTGGGCATGGAAGCCCTGCCAGTCCGCCCGCGTCCCCTCGCCAATGAAATACAGCAGGAACATGTTGATGAACAGGAACACATGCTCCCTGACGCTGTACCTGCCGTAGATATTGACATAGTAGGTCGTGTAGTTCCAGATCTGGATCACGGCGAGCGTCGTCATGAGATACGCCAGAAACGCAGGCCATGCGACGAAGCCGTTTTCAAAGATATGCAGCAGCGCATTGTTCCGACCGACGACATACACGAAAATCAAATCGTAGATCAGTTCGACGTACTCGACCTTCTTTTCCTTTGGCTGCAGCAGCTGCTGAATCATAGGTCACAGCCTCTTTCCCAACTCATATGCGTCTTTCATATACCGGCTGCGCCGCGTCATATCCGGCGTCCCGCAACCCCTGCCGAGAACCGTTCCCCGGTCCTGAAAGTCCATATAATCGCAGAGCTGCCTGTAATATGCCTCCACAACTGCAAATACTGTTTCCGTATCGTCCCACGCCGCGCTGATAAGCGCGGTCTTCTTTTTCATACGGGCCAGCTCCCTCGTATAGCTGTAGAAGCGGTCCACCACAACCTTCAGCTGCGCGGGCCAGTTGTAGTAGTAGACCGGCATGACGAACACGATCATATCCGTCTCCCTGATCAGGCCCTTCAGCGTCTTCTCGAAGTCATCCTCCTGCACACAGGGCCCGTTCATCCCGCAATGTCCGCAGCCGGTGCAGGGACGGACATCTGCCCGGAACACATCGTACTCCCTGATCTCATGTCCGTTCTCCCTTGCGCCGCGGATGAATTCATCCGCCAGCATATTGGAGGAGCCTTTTGTGTTGCCGCTGCTCTTCAAAACCAGTATCTGCATATCGCAAGCCTCACTTTCTGATATAAAGATCTATCTGCAGGTCGATCATCGCTGATATATCGCTCGGCCTTCACGGGAAGGTCGTATTTCTCCCGAAGCGGAATCGTTCCGCAGCACGATGGAGACGGCGCAGACTACGCCCGCGCACAAGCCGCCTTCCACTCGTCCTCCCTGAAGCCCACGAGCACGAAGCCGTCGCCGACAAGGAGCGGGCGCTTGACGAGCATGCCGTCCGATGCGAGCAGCCCGAACTGCTCCTCCCCGCTCATGGTCGGGAGCCTGTCCTTCAGGCCCAGGGCCTTGTATTGCAGCCCGCTGGTGTTGAAGAATTTTTTGAGCGGCAGGCCGCTCTGCCTGTGCCACGCCTTCAGCTCGTCGACGGTCGGATTGTCGTCCCTGATGTGGCGCTCCTCATAAACGACGCCGTTGGCGTCCAGCCACTTCTTCGCCTTTTGGCAGGTCGTGCATCTGGGATAACAGATGAATTGCATGGTTGATCCTCCTTTGCAGAGCCGCGCTTCCGTCAGAAATCGCCGTCTTCCGCCCGAACGGCAGGTCCGCTTCCCGAGCTCTTCCGCATCTGACGATTCATTCTCCGCGCATCCGCCCGAAAATCCTTATTTTTATTATATCACGCAGTTGGAGAGGAATAAAGTCCGGCGTTGAAAAAAAACAGCGCCTTCGCTGCCGAAAAATGCTCCGCGCCCGGCAGGCGGAGGCGGCGGGCATAAACTGTGAAAACGATCGGAGCGCGGCGCCATCGCCGCCTATCAGGGCATGCCTGCGTTTATGGAAGTGGAGAACAGCTCTGAAACGAAGCCGGCGGAGATTCGGGATTCTGCAAGAACTCTTTAATCCATTGTGCAAGCGAATGCCTGCCGGAATGTAAAACGGCAGGCTGTCTGCAAAAACGAAGTCAAGAAGACAACGCCCTCCGCGGCGATCCGGAGCAGGATCATCGCGGAGGGCTCTTTTGTGCCTGACAGCATCTTCAAAACCCACATCAAAGCTTTTTGCTTCCGCGCAGAAAATTTCATCCCCCACGGGGCTTAATATGTGCGAGATTTTATGATAAACTCTATATCAAGACAATATCGTTATGCTGGAAGGACGGAAAAAGATGGACCAAAAGGCCGTTATAGATTTTTTCAACCGCCTCGCACCCGGTTGGGATGCAGAGACGATCCGCAATGAGGACGCAATCCGCATCATCCTGGATAACGCCGGCATCCGTGCAGGAATAGACGTTCTGGACGTGGCCTGCGGCACCGGCGTCCTGTTCCCGGATTACATCGCACGAGGCGTCGTTTCCCTCACGGGTATCGACATCGCCCCGGAAATGGCCAGCCGCGCACAGGCGAAGTTTCCCCAGGCGGAGGTCATCTGCGGCGATGTGGAGGTCTATCCCTTTGGCCGGCAGTTCGACGTAGTGATGGTCTACAATGCCTTTCCCCATTTTCCCGACCCGCAGCGTCTTATCGAGCGTTTTGCAGCCCTGGTCAAACCCGGAGGCCGCCTTTCCGTCGCCCACGGAATGAGCAGGGAAATGCTTACCCGGCATCATTCCGGCGCTGCCAGCAAGGTCTCCATTGGGCTGATCGATGAGCAGGAGCTCGCGGCGCTGTTCAAGCCCTGGTTTGACGTGGATGTGGTCATTTCCAACGATCGGTTTTATCAGGTAGCAGGTTCCAGAAAGGCGAAACAGTAAACCCCGGCAAAAACCGTTAACTGTTCCTGGTGACCTGTGGACGGACGCGCTGCTGAACGGTACCGGTTCCCGGTTCTCCGTGGATTACGATAAGGCAAGCAGGACTGTGATCATCAAGACAGGTGAATCCTATGAAAAGCAGGCCGCTGACCTGGAGATCGGCGCAGACAAGTCCGCCTCCGCCGTCAAGAGCTCTCAGAGCATCCGGATCGACGGCGCGGTCGTTTCCGATCTCACGGCGTATAACCTTGGGGGCAACAACTTCTTCAAGCTCACCGAGCCGGGGGAAAAGCTGGGCTTTGACGTGAAGTATGACGCCGCGGCCAACACCATGGTCGTAACCGGAAAATAAGGCAAAAGCAGGCAAATAAGGGCAGGCGATTTTGCTTGCCCTTATTTGCCTTTCCTGCTATCTTCGGGAAAAATGAGGAAAAGGTTGAAATACGAATGAACAAAGACCTTGATTGGATCATTGCAGAGGTGGAAAAAGCGATCTCCGGAAAGCGGCAGGTCACGGTGGACGGGCATACCTGTCCGCTGCCGAAGCCCTTCATTGTGATTGCTACACAGGATAACGTGGGCACGGAAGAGGAAGCGGAAAAGAATAGGCCGCAGGCATCTGCCTGCGGCCTACATAAGGGACGCATCTGCGAAATAGGACTTAAATTCCGGCGAGGTTATTAAATCGTTCCACGCTTCTTGCTCTGTTCCAAAAATGGACCGCCCGGATGTATTTCCGAGACCGATCCACATACCCGGAAGCGCATCCGGATCCCGTGAAACATAGAGCCATTCCTCGTCATCATATTCTGCAAGTTGTTCTATATTGTATTGATAGAAACCAGACTTGCTCCTAAGCAGGACAAATCTCTTTTCTTTATCGGTGCTATAACCCACTCGAATCACATCATCGCCAAAGCCGGATAGCGACTTGTCATACATGAGGTCAACAATCTCCGGCCAGGCGGGCTTTGGGCGATCCGGTTTCCAAACGGCTTCCGGAGGCATGAAGAAGGCCAAAAGGGACTTGATGAATTCCAGCACGACTGCATCACCTCCAGATTGGTATAATCTACCACAATCCGACGGATACCGCAACAGCGAATAACAAAAGAGGATGTAACGTGAAATCCGTTACATCCTCTCAACATGTGAAAGAGCGCCTAAAAGTGCCCCGGACAATAGAAAAAACGCCTAAAAGTACACTAAAACATCAAAATGTTAAGCTTTGAATAAAAGGTTCAAATAACGTCTGATCGGCATCAAATTCAAACGCTAATGTATGTGTTGAATAAGTTGCTCCAAGTCGGCCTGCGACATGCAGTTTCCCGTTTTTCATCTTGAAATCGACAAAACTGTCTGAATCTGCACCATTATCATACAATCTAAACGAGCCATTCAAATTACGATAGGTATTCTTCATTGCGTCGAGAGTATCATAGTAGAACTGGTCAAAAAGAGTGAAAACATCACAGCCTTTATATCCCTCACTCTCATAAGCAACACCAACTGTGATACACGGCTTGCCGCTTATATATTTGTACTGGCTGTCAACTGAAACAGCAAACAGGTACAACTTGTCCGTTCCGTTATCCCACAACGGGACAATGTCGTTTTTAATCGTCAAGTCAATCACCTCTTTCACAATATAATAGCATTTTCTTTTAGTAATTCAAGAAGAAACCTCTTTTGCCCTGGTAGACAAAAGAGGTTTCTTTGTTGGTCAAACGGTGAATAACGCACTTGAGCAAGCACATTTTCAAAACGTTGCAAAACCTATGTTTTCAGGCAGAAAGCGCACGGGTTTCTCCTAAAAAAGTACAAGGAGAAACGATATGAAAAGCTTTATCGAGGAACTCTATTACGGCAATATCGATCCGCAGAACAGCGGATTCGAGGATAACGAGAGCGTGCAGCGCGAGCTGCGGACGATCAGCAAAAACGAGGACTGGCTGACCGAGCATCTCGCAGGCGAGGAGAAGAAACGCTTCCTGGACTTTGCCGACGCCTGGTCGGCCTACAACGGCGACGCCACCCTGGACGGCTTCATCACCGGCTTTCGGTTGGGAGCAAGGTTTGTGTTGGATACATTTGTCTTGACGAAGCCCATGGTTGCGGATTAATTGACCAGCAAAGAAGCAGGCCCCCATTTTTGAATCCGATTTATCCCGGTTCAAAAATGGGGGCTGTTTATTAAGAGAAAAAACGACTATTCTCATCGTCTGGAGAAGTTGCAAACAATGATTAGGGCATTTCTGAAATCATTAGATTGTCCAGTGATCTTGTGTATGCAATATACCTTTCGTTAATATTCATATAGTTTTCAACAACAAGCACGGCATCAAATTCAAGGCCCTTTGCCTCCTCAACGGTAATGATTGAAATGGCTTTAGGGTCCACCGCATTATAAACATGCTGGGTCTTAAGGCTCTCATCAAGCGCAGATGCAAGACCTTCAAGACCTCTCTTGTAAATGATTGCCAGCCTGTATCCGGGAAACGCCCGATACAATTCTTCCATTTTGTTGAGAGCGTCTGAAAGGACGACTCTATTTACATCCGATCCGTTCAAGCCGATGGCGGTGACATCTGCGCCAAACTCTCTATTGCAGTATTCCGTGATCTGACGCGTATTGCGATAGTTTTCATTCAAAAAGTAAGTGTTGGATGGGATAATCTCCGAAACCTCATTCCAGTCCGAAATACCCTTGTACTCATAAATCGACTGGTTTACGTCACCGTACAAGTTGAAAACCGCTTTGTCTCCCAACACAAGCCTCAACAGACGAAACTCTGCAGGTGCCAGATCTTGCGCTTCATCAATGCTGATGTAGTATCCTGTATTGCTCGCCGACCCATAGTAAAGCGTACACAAAAGCAGCTTTAGATAGATTCTATGCCTGTAATTTGCGGTGCTCGAATATGGCTGCCCATATGTACTATACAGAGCCTTCAACCGATCCTCTATCGATTGATACAAACCGATCGCACCGAATTGCTGCACAATATCAAGGCCTCGCGCCAGCGGTGTCGAGTCTTCTTCACTCAGCACATTGTGCTCGAGCTTCTCGGCTTCGCCTTCCAATCGCTGCTTTGCGTCTTTTGCAGCAGAACAGTCTCTTGAAATCTTGCTGAAAGCAATCAGCGCCTGTGTATATGCCTCAATCAAATCTTTCAGCAGTTCTTTTTCAGGTTCTATCAGTCTTTTGTTCAAGTCCGGGAATTGATCCGTAACCAGCAAATTCAAACAGTTCCGTAACGCATTCAGCTTTGCAGCTGAAGCCTTTCTTCTCATTTGGAGTGCTGCAATTTTTGCGTTTGCGGTCGTTATTTGCTCATCAAGTGAAATAATCTTACCGTTTCTTAATTTCTCTACTTCATCCGTTTTTTCCTTGCGATATGTATCAACTATTCCCGCTACGGAAAGAGCAAGTTTTTTCTCTGCGTCATGGGTTGCTGATCGTATTCGGCTCCGTTTTCCGAAATTATATATTGCCAGAGATTCCAGCTCTGCATGGAGATCTTTTAATTGTGCAAACTGTTCTGTACACGCCCTGCGGATCTCATCTGCAATCTCATCCGTTGCTGTTGACAAGTAGTCGTATTGGCAAACTCTTTCCGGTGAGCGATTGATGATTGCCAAAGAGGTTTCTGCTCTCTGAATGGTTTCAAAAGCTTTCTTCTTTTCTTCCTTTGCGGAGTCAATAGCTGCTGTAAGCTGACGCAGTTCTTCCAACTCCGTTCTCTCCTGTTCCTCCAGCGCCTTTTTTTGCGCTTCGCACACATTGACCGTTTCGTTCCTTGTGTCTATCAGCGCCTTGCGTTTACTGTCCTCCTGTGCCCTCAATACGCTCAGCTTAGATTCCGCAGAGCTGAGCTCCTTTCGAACGGCGCCAAGTCTTGCAAACGACGAGGAGTGTCTGGACAGCACATCGCTGATCGCCGTAGAATAGTAGTTGTATGCAGAATAATCTAACCTGGTGGTTGCCTTTACCGAATAGCCATGCTTTTTCAAGACTTCGGCTATTCCCAACCGTTGGAGTTCCTGTGCCGCATTAGCCGCCCGTGTCTCATAATCACTACAGATCTCGTTGAAAAAAGCATTTGAGTAGATATACGTCAACAGGTCTGCGTTCAGCAGCTTTTCGGATTTTAAGCCGGCGGAAGATGCTGCGATTTTAGGAACGGATCTGCCGGAGCGTATGGATTGGTCTTTGTTCCCGCGTGATTTGATCAGTTCGGAGTAAAACCCTTCGACAGTAAACCTCTTGATCTTGTCCAATCCCAGTGAGTGGCTCAACTCATCAACATGAACATTAAAGTTTTCGTTCGGCGTGAGAATGCAGAATCTCCCGAAGTCGATCCCTTTGTGGTTGTACGCAATATACGACAGCCTGTGCAGGAGTATCATCGTTTTTCCCGAGCCCGCACATCCCTGGACGATAAAGCTTTCGTCCAGCGGTTTGCCGATAATCTCATTCTGGTTGGCCTGGATCGTCCGAATAATATCCGTCAGCTTGTAGTCTCTTCTCTTGTCCTTCAGCACAGAAATCAGAAACTCATCGATTACCTCACCTTCGAGAGAAAGCGTGGCGGAGTCATATTCTGTCTTTACTTTCCGAAGTTTGCCTTCCTGAATGTCGACCGCTCTTCGCAAAAGCAGATCATACTCAATTCCGTTTACGAAAAACCGATGATCTTTTTTGTTATAGAAGGTCATCCCCATGGGGCTGCGCCAGTCAAGGACAATGGACTCTGCGCCAGAATCGCCGGAAAGGGCTTTTCCCCCGACGACAAGATCGATCGGATCTCCCCCTTTTTTCATCATAACAAAGTGTCCGAAATAGGGGGAGTCTATAAAGCCGACGTACTCATTCACCAGTTCTTGTTTATGATTTTTCTGTTCAATCAAATAGATCTTGTTCTGCAGATCCTCATTATCGACGACGTAATAATCATCTATCTTCTTCTGCAGGTTTTTCAGTCCGGTTTCTTCAGACGAAATAAGTGCATGAATACACCCTTCTACACGGTCAAGGTTCTCCTGCTCTTCACGGAAAGCCGCCTTGTAGTCATCGTTAAGAACAATCGCCATTGTGCACCTCGCTAATTGTTGGGACGGAGTGTATCTACTTGATCCGCAGTTTCCCGTCTGTCTCCTCAATGGTCCCCAGTTCCAGCAAATACTCTATGGCTTCCTCCATTGCTGCGCCGACCTGCGCTGTTGTTCTGCCAAATCCATATACCCTTGCCGTTTCATCGATCAGAGTTTTTCTTGTCGCCCCTACGTACGTACGGAGGATCGCAACCATGGCAGAGGCAAGCTCCTCCGTATGGATGTGTTGGATCCTTCTGGGGTTGGGTAAGCGAATAGGGATGTCTTTATAATCGTTCGGAAAGAAGAAGTCGTTCTTTTGCGTCAAACCGTTCATCTTTGATAGAGCATAATCGACTTCCTCGCGGATACGTGAAGTAACCTTCTCTCTTCCCAGCCATTCGGCCATGCGTTTGCACAGCAGGTCATAGTGGATGGGATACTCATTGTCTATAACTTCTTTCAAAGAGCATCTCAGATCAGAATAGCTGCGAATGCTACCGCATTTTGTCTCATGATATTCAGCAAAGCCATAAGATGCCACTGTCTCAGAGTCGTTTTTCGTTTCCACCCGGACCAAGCTTCCCTCATCATGCTCCTCATCCGGCTGTGTGAAGAAGCTCTGCCCATCCTCGTCAAAGGAATGACTTGCGCGTTCAATTGCATCAACCAGCTTCTGCCCTTCGGTAACCGGATCCTTTATCCAATCGGTAGACCAAATCCGATACAGTGTCCACCCCATGTTTTCAAGGACATCCTGACGCAGCCTGTCTCTTTCGCGAGCGGTTTTGGCAGAATGATAGGATGCTCCGTCACACTCAACGCCAAGCACATAGACCCCGCTGATATGCGGATGCTTAACACCGATATCGATTCGATACCCGGAGCATCCGACCTGCGTGCTGAGCTTATATCCTTTTCGATCCAAATAGTTGTAAACGGCTTCCTCAAACGGCGAATCAAAATCCGCGTTATCGTCGGATATACTCTCTCTCTCCAATGTATCCGGTCCGTGAATTGCGTAATCCATGTACATGCGCAGCAGTTTCGGCCCTTCTGTAGAGATCGCGTCAATATTGATATCCGTAGGAAGAATCGATCCCACCAGCTTCACATTATACTTTGCGCGAGTGATGGCGACATTCAGACGACGTTCGCCTCCGCTTTTCCCTAATGGGCCGAAATTCATGCGGAATACTCTGGAAGCATCCGGGGCATATCCAATACTAAAAATGATGGTGTCGCGCTCATCACCCTGAACATTTTCCAAGCTCTTCACAAAGAACGCCTCGTCCTTATCCTCCGAGAAGAAGTCCTCATACTCTTGGTTCTTTAGGCGCATCTCTCTCAATGTCGTCTCGATGGCAATCTGCTGCACCTCTCCGAATGCGATCACTCCCAGCGATCTATGCGGCTGTGTCCGGATATGTTCAAATACGAGTTCCGCAACTCTTTCCGCCTCCGGAATATTGCCTTTTCTTCCACCGCGATCATAGTAACCCTGTGGAACATGTACATACTCCACACCGTTATTCTTTCCCCTTTCCATATTTGAAGGGAACGTGATCATCCGGCCCTTATAGATCTTTGCGTTCGAAAATGCAATCAGACTTTCATGTCTGCTGCGATAGTGCCAGCGCAGCGTTCTTTCGGGAAGCATATTTGCCTCGTCGAGTATCGAGTCAAATACGGGAATATCCTCCTCATCATCGTCATCATAATCATAGCTTCCTTCGTTGACTGTCGTCTGGAAGAAGTTCGTCGGGGGCAACTGTTTGCTGTCGCCTGCGATCACGACTTGTTTTCCTCGAGAAATAGCCCCAATTGCATTTTCCGTATAGACTTGAGACGCCTCATCAAAGATAACAATGTCAAACTTATAGGCTTCAGCCTCTAAGAACAGACTTACAGAGAGAGGTGACATCATCAGACACGGCTTCAACGTCAGAAGCAGATTCGGGATCTCTCTGAACAACTTCCGGATCGGCATGATGCGTCTCTGCTTTGCCAGTTCCCTCTTGAGGATGCTGATCTCATCCGTTCCGTTGGTAAAATGGTCCATAGAAGGCAGATCGTTGATGAGCTTGCTCTTGATCCGTGCTCTTGCGATACGAAATTGCGCCTTGTCCAGCTCATCAAATTCACGTATGGTGTTCTCCTGCTGCTTTCTACGGAAGCCAAGGACTGCAGGATATTGGGGAAGAACAGCGTCAAGCCACAACCTGAAGAATCGTTTTTTAAAGACAGGGAGAATATCCCTGACGGCAATATTGTTTTCCTCAACGACAGCAACATACCCCTCCAGTCCCTCAGAAACACAATTCTTTCTGGCGGCCCTGAAATCGATCCACTCCTCCAACAAGGATAATCCGTTTATGCACGCATAAACGCGGTCATAAAGGGTATTTAGACTCATCCGGTCAAACTGTTGCGAATCTTCAAAGCACTCCGCAAACCATTTCAAGCCGGTCTCGATTTGAATTCGCTTTTCCTCCAGAATGGGAAGCTGCCCGAGGCAGCGCTCGGTATAACTCTTTGATGAGCAGACTCTTTCCACGAAGGTCCTGCTGGGGTTTTCAGAAAGTACTGTTTGGCCAAACGCGCAAGCCCAATCCCACGCGGAGCGGACCTCTTCCCAATTCGTATACATGCCATTGTACAGGAATTCCAGGTGTGTCCGGGCAGAAGGCTCGTCTCTTGCGAAATCTGCGCTGACAGCAAGCAGCTGCTTCAGCAGATCTCTCGTCTTCTGCAGCCTTTCAAAAACGGATAGCTGCACTTTCGCCGCGTCAAAATCACTGCCTTCAGAGGTTATATCGTTCCCAAAGAACTCATTCAACGTGACCTCATTCGACCTGAACCATTGATGGCACTCAGAGATCTGGCGGAGCACGCCTATTGTTTCCAGCATCTCTGCATCGCTGATTTTTCTGCCGATCTGCTTGCTGCTCAGCAAGAACAGCTTTTTATCCTCCTTATACGACCTTTTCAGTGTCTTAAATACAGACGTATACTCCGTTTTGAATCTTCTCGTTATGCCCTCATAGTCTATCGCAAATATACTGTCATCATAGCTTTCGGAAAGGAGAGAACAGAACTGTTTTATTTGAGCCGCCTGGGTTTTTGCATCTGAAAGCATGACCTTAAGGCGCTCCGTATCCGTGTTGATCCACCGATAATAGGGCGCTTCATAGTTCAGTTTTCTTTCGATTATTTCGATCTGTTCAGCCTGTGTATCAATGTCAAGCAGTTCTTTTTCAGTAACCGGGGAGAGGATTCCCTGCAGGGAAATGTATAGATTATTTATTTGCGCCGCAAGATCCCGGCACGTTTTCTGCGTGTCGGCACACCGCTTTATCTCTCTTACGACGGAATCATTCTCGCTTCCATAGATCCAACTGATCGGGATCTCATATGAGCAGCGAAGAGCGGCCAATACTCTTTCGGCCGATTTGATTCCATCTACTGTCAGCGGATATGCTGCACTGATATCCTCAAAAATGCTTTGGAGTACCTGCTCAGAGTCTTTGAGAGTGGGGAGAAACTCGTTAAGATTTGCGCTTGCGTCATGCCTGAACTCATTGGTAACCGCAGGGAGTTTTGCTCCACGCCATGGATTTTCTTTGTAGTCACTTGACATTTTCCCGATGGTTGCGGAAAACTGCCCCAACAAGAAGAGAATTCGATTGTATTCATCCTTCGAAACCTTCCTTACATTCGGCACCGGGAAAATCAGGTCATCAATCGCAGCCAGATTGGCGATGATTCCGTTAACTTCATAGATGGATTTTCCCAACGGGGAAACCTTCGTAAAAACCTGCTCAGCGTAATCATTCAGTTTCTGCCTGTCATACAGCAGGTTATCCAGCTTTCTATACGCCTCGTCTGACAGCGTGGCTTTTTTCTGAGAAAGATCCAGTACCTTCTCAAGCTGGTCCAAGACGCTCCGTTTATTTGTTTTGTGGCTGTGCAATACAAGGCAAAAATCGTCCAAACCTGCAGCAGCCAGCCTGCGATGCACGACCTCTAGTGCCGCCATCTTCTCAGATACGAACAAGACCTTTTTCCCAACCGCAAGGCTCTCCGCTATGATATTCGTTATGGTCTGAGATTTTCCCGTGCCAGGAGGGCCCTGCAGGATGAAGCTCACACCCTTTTTTGCGAGGAGTATGGCTTCCTGCTGGCTCGCATCTGCATCGACAACTTGAAAAACATCCCAGGGCTTATCATTTTTATCAAAGTCATAATCGATAATGCCCGAAGGGATCTGAGCAAGAGCGGAGGTGTCCCCGCCGATCGCACGTACGATGGGGTTGGAAACGATCGAATCATGGTGCTTATTCAAATCATCGTACATGTTGATTTTCAGGAAGGAAAGCAGGCTCATCCCTACCTCTGTAGTGACCGTCCATTTCTGTTCATGGACGACATCCCTCACATCATCGAAAAATGAATCCAGCGGGTGGGATTCATCAAAACTCGGCAGGGCAAGGCCGTAATCGGTTGTCAATTTGTATGCCAACGTAGGATTCACGACGATTTCATCCTCATGAAGGGTCATGACATACGGAGATGTAATCGATTCGATTGTGAGGGTAACCGGCACCAACAAAAGCGGCGACGCATATGTAACATTGGAGTGCTCCGCTTCCGTCCATTTGAGAAAGCCGAAACACAGATAGAGGACATTGATGCCCTGCTCTTCGATCGCCGTCTTGGCTTTATTTCTCAATCCCCGCAGGGCCTTCTGCAGCTCGGCAGGCTTCTTATCTGTTCGGATAAAGGACCCATATCCGCCGTAATCCGCTCTTTGTACTTCATAGGTGCTGCTGACTACTTCCGGTTCATCTGTCTCATAGTCGTCCTCATCCAAAGATGGGCGCGGAAATGACAGGGCTGTTTCATTCCTTACCAATGAATCAAACAACTCTTCATATGACGGATAGGTAATCTTCAGGGAGGACCTTGCTGTATCTTTGTAGTTCAGAAGTCTATTCCTGTGCCCCAAATCCAACAGTTTATTCTTCCACATCTCTACACGCGCATCAATTTTCGCCATTGCTGCAACTCCCATCTTCTGTCTGATAATCAACAATATTATGTAATAATTCTCGAGAGTCTGTCCGGATAAATAAATGTCCACCGTTCTATAGAGCGTTCAGATGACCTAATTACCCCATTTAGCAACTAGTGCACAGTCGGATCGTTACCTCCCGTTCCAATTGGTATTGGGTTAGTATGGGGTTATCGATGTTCAAGAAACCAGAAAGAATGATTAATTATACCATGCACGGGCATATATTTCAATTCTCTTGGTTTTAGATCAGCGCATTGTTTGATTGTTTGCTATCGGTATCACTTTAATCTTCTGCTATACGGAACTAAATTTTTTAAAGATAAATGTTGCCATATGTCGTCATTTGTCTCCATATGTCTCCGTTTGTCCCAATCTGGTCAAGCGGTGAATAACGCACTTGAGCAAACACATTTCAAAAACGTTGCAAAATCTATGTTTTCAGGCAGAAAGCGCACGGGTTTCTCCTAAAATAGTGAAGGAGAAACGATATGAAAAGCTTTATTGAGGAGCTCTATTACGGCAATATCGACCCGCAGAACAGCGGATTCGAGGATGACGAAAACGTCCAGCGCGAGCTGCAGACGATCAGCGAAAACGAGGATTGGCTGACCGAGCATCTCACCGGCGAGGAGAAGAAACGCTTCCTGGATTTCGCTGACGCCTGGTCCGCCTTCAACGGCGACGCCACCCTGGACGGCTTTATCACCGGATTCCGGTTGGGCGCGAGGTTTGTGCTGGACGCTTTCGTGTTGCCGGAAGCTTCGCCGCAGAACTATTTGCAGGACAAAGAATAAGACGCGCCCCGGCCTTGGTTTTCAAAGCCGGGGCGCGATTCTGCCAAATCGGATTCTATTTCATGTTTTCAAGCACTTCTGCGGTATCACCATCAAGGCAAATAGCCTGCTTCTCAATTTCTTTTGGACAGTACGCTTCACCGTAATTCAAGCAAGCATA
>Ga0208297_1000296_pt1 | contig 118049 bp, 96 predicted proteins | sample LMS_cellobiose_e_FD_187367 | JGI IMG/M metagenome (GOLD analysis project Ga0208297, IMG submission 187367) | Rumen-fistulated moose microbial communities from Alaska, USA - LMS_cellobiose_enrichment (SPAdes) (version 2) | ecosystem: Host-associated > Mammals > Digestive system > Stomach > Rumen...
CCGAGGTCTTGAGCCCGTTCGCGTAATCGACCGTCGCGCCGGTCTTGGCGTCGAGATCGTTCAGCGTGTCGCCCTCGACCGCCTTGAGCGTGCCGCCCTGATTGACGGTCACGTTCCACGCCGAGGTCTTGACTTCCAGCGTACCGGCGACGGTCGCTTTCGCCCCCTCGCCGATCTCGGTCGCCTGCGCGGCCGCCCCGGCGTTCACGTTGAGCGTACCGCCGGTGAAGGTCGTCCCCGACAGCACCGCGCCGCTGTAGTTCGCCGTGCTGGTCACGTTGACCGTGCCGCCCGAGGCGCGCAGATCGAAGAGTTTGCCGCCCGCCGACACGTTGATCGTGCCCGCGACGAGGTCCGCGCCCGAGACCCTCGCGCCGGAGCCCTTGATCGTCGCGGCGTAGCCGTCGTCGTGGATGTTCATGCCGCCGCCGTTGACGACGATGTTTTCGCCCTTCGCTCCGTTCTGGAAGTAGATCGTGCCGCCCGAGACGACCGCGCCGCTCGCGTAGGGGTTCTCGCCGCGCAGGATCACCAGCGCGCCGTTGCGCTGGGTGACGTTGCGGATGATGCCGCCCGACGCGAGGTAGATGCCGCCCTTGTCGGCCGTGACGTCTTCCAGCACGCCGGTCCCGGTGTACATCGAAATATAGTTTTTGTCGCTGGCGGTGCCGAGGAGCGTTACGCCGGAAACGTGGCCGCCGTCGTAGATCCGGAGCCTGCCGTCCCAGTCGTTGCCGCTGACGACCACGTTGGTCGCTTCGGCGCCGCTCGACACCTGGATCACGGCGTGGCTGCCGATGGTGGCGCTGTTGAGGCTGCCGCCGCTCGTGGCGGAGAGGACGGCGCCGTCGATGAACGTCGCGCTCTCCATCCGGAAGTTGGCGCCGCACTTCAGTTGACCGATTGCTCCCACGAAGGTCGCGTTGCGGATCGTACCGTTGTTGAAACTGGCCGAACCGCCGTTCATATACAGGTCTTCGACCAGCGCCCCGGTGCGGATGTAGAGGCTGCCGCCCGATACTTTTGCGCCGGACAGATATGTTCCCTGATCCTGAAACACGACTTCGCCCTTCGCCAGCTGAAGATCGTAAACCGCGGCGGAATTGTAGACCCACAGCCCGCCGCCGTTCTGCGAGGCGCGGCTCACCACCGCGCCGCTGGAGACGTTCACGATATACTGTCCGTCAACCTTTTCGCCGGTGATCGCGAGGTCGTTGACCCGCGCACCGGAGTAGAGGTAGACCCGGCGTCCGGTGACGTTTTCGGTGTCGACCGTGAGCCCGTTGACCGTGCCGTCGTACACATACATCTGCCCGTAGGTATTGACGGTGACGTTGGTCCCGATGCCGCCGGATTCGATGGTCAGGCTGCCGCCGGAACTCACGATCGGAGCGGAGATGTTCAATCCTTCGCGGATGTGGAGGTTGCGCAGCCAGGTGCCGCTGTTTTTAATCGTGACGCCGTAAAGCACACCGTCCGCGGCGTACAAGTCGGTGTCGTTGTTGGCGGTTCCGTCCGCCACGCAGTGGTAGACGTGTCCCCGGGTGATCGTGGTCGCCGCACCGCCGAGGGCGATGACGGTGTTGGTGTCCTGACCATGCAGCCACAGTTTGCCGGTGGTGATCTTAGCGTTGCAAAGATAGCCGCCCACGATCCCCACGCCCCGGTTGGCGGTGCCGGCGGTGACGTTGTAAGCCGAAGCGCCCGTGCACAGATAAGCGAAGCCGCCCACGTTGTAGTTGCTCAGCACGATGTCGTAGAAGTTGATCGCGGCTCCGGTCTGGGTGACGCCGTAGAGCACCCCGTCCACGGAGTCGGAGGCGACGGAGGCGGCGCCGGTCAGCGTGCCGGCCTTGATGTCGTTGTTCCTGCCGCGGAACGAACCCGCCGCTACGGAAAGTTTGGCGCCCGACTCCAAGGTCAGGGCCTCGTAGTTCTGCGCCCACGCGGCGCCTCCGGCGGATCCGCCGCTTTTGACGGTCAGCCCGATCGCGCTGGCGTTGTTGGTGAAATACAGCGAGCCGCCCGCCGAGATCGTGGCGCCGGAGAGGATCGCGCCGCCGCCGAGCCGCGCGGTGCCGCCCGAGACGACGTTCATGTCGGAAAAAACCGCAGCTCCGCTCATGGTCAGGATCTTGTAATCGGGATCGGTCACATACGCATCCGATGCGATCAGATAGTTGCTGGCGGCGGTGGTCAGCGTTGCGCTTTCCGCGATGTTGTAACTCATGATTTGCCCCTTCAAATTAAAGATTTGCCGTATTTTTGGGAAACCAACTTGATGACGGAAGTTTTTGCCTGTTGCGCTCCTCCGGCTTATGGGTTTGTGATCAGTGAAGCGATTCGAAAAAACTGTCCATGCGCCGCTCGGCCTTGAAGTCGTGAGTCGTGCTGTAATGCCCGGTTCGCGGGTTGGTGCACATCACCTTTTTGACTCCCGGCGGCACATTGTTGTAGGCGCTGTAGACGTTGGACGGAGTGCAGACTTCGTCCGCGAAGCCGGTGCAGAAGTAGCACTCGCAGCGGATGAGTCGGGCGAGGTGCGCCACGTCGCAGTACGGGACCGCCCGGCGCATTTCGGGGGTCATCCGCGCATCGGGGAGCCAATGGAACGGCAGCGCGCGTTTGCGCCCGGCGAGGTCGGCGTTGTATCCGGCGTGGCTGGGCGTGTGGATGAAGGCGATCGTGACCTGTTTATCCAATGCGGCGACCGCGGCGGACTGCGCCCCGGCGAGGCTGCCGCCACCGACCAGAAAGTCCCGCCCGTTCCATTCGGGGCGGGTCTTCAGGTAGTCCGCCGCGCGCAGCGCCCGGACGAAGACCTCGCGGAAGTAGAAGGCGTCGCGTCCGCGTTCCGCCGTCTTCCATGCGTTGATCCTGCCGCAGTTTTCGGTATAATATTTTTTGTCGCGGTTAACGTCGAAGCCGTGCCAGGTGGTGATCAGCGCCGCCGCTCCGCGCTCCGCCATATCCAGCACCCGGCTGCGGTAGGCATCGCCGCTGACGCCGTCCAGAAACGTGAGGTAAATGGGCAGGCTCTTCGGCTTGGCTCCGGCGGGTACGGCGAGGTAGCCCGTAACGGGGCGCGACACTCCGGCGTCGAGTTTGACGGTGTAGAGTTCGATCCCCTTTCTTGCGGAATCGATCTTTTCCAACCGCGGGTTCATCGGCACGGCATCGAGTTTGGCGCGCTCGTTTTTCCAGAACTCCGCGAAGTCGGCGGGACACTCGTCGGCGGTGCGGATCGCCTCCGGCGCGACCATTGCGCCGATCTCCGCCACCAGCGTCTTTTTGCCCTGCGGATTGCGCCAGGCGGGATTTTCGACCACGGTCCCGTCGGGGGCGATCACCTGAAAAGTGAAATACACCCATCCGGGGGCGTCGCTTTTGAACGTTACCCTGAACGGGACTCCGTCGCAGGGGAACTCCTGCGTTTTCACTTGTCTCAGCGATTCCAGCCGGATCGTCGCGCGGAGTTTGTATCCGGGCGCGGGCTTCCCGCCTTGGAGCAGGGTCCCCGTGACCGCGATCTCCTCGCCCGTCCGAAAGATCCCATCGCGCACGTTCAACTTCAGCCCGCGTATCGCGAAATTCCCCGCGCCGGCGTTGAATGTCAGCGCCGTCACAAACGTCAGCAGTGCTGCGATTTTGACCCGAAGCATGATGCCGCCTCCTTGCTGTTGTCGCCCCCCGGTGCGGTGATTTTACCGGCCGCCGCGCGGCGAGTTTTTTGTTGCTTCGCTTTTAACATACTGCAATGACAAGGTGATGTAAATAAAAACCTTGTGCTATGTTTGGTGATTTTGTGCTGTCGAGGCTATTTTTGCGGTTGCATTGGGGCGATTCCGGCATTAAATTAACCGTCATGATCGGAGGCGGCGGAAATGGGGTTCATATTCACGGAAAATTACCGCGTGGCAGGGTGGAGATCGTTCAAAAAACTGCGGGTGCATCTGGTGTACTGCGGGCACGAGATCGTGAACTCGGGATATTGCAACTACGGTCTGCGCCACAACTCCAAGGCTCCGATGCTGATCTGGCAGTATACGCTCAAGGGCTGCGGGCGTTTCCGGCTGGGCGAACTCGAATACGATATCCCGCCGGGGTACTGCTTTCTGGCGCAGGTCCCGGAGGAACATTGCTACTACATCCCCGAGGAGCAGACCTCGTGGGAATTCATCTATGTGGTCTGCGGCGGAGAGGAGTCCGCCCGTCTCGGCGCCGAACTGCGCCGCACCGGATCGGTATTTTCGATCCCCGCGGATTCGTCGGTGGTCCGGACGGCGTGGGATATCATCGGCGAGGCGCGGGACTCCGGACTTGACAACATCTACCGCGACAGTCTGCTGGCTTACGATTTCATGATGAAACTGTTTCAGTTGAACATAACTTCCCGGGCGCCGACGGTGCTGGAAACGATGGTGCTGGCGAAGGCCCGCAACTACTGCGCCACCCACATGGCGGAACCGATCACCGTCAGCGATCTGGCGTGCGCCGCCGGGTATAGCCGCTGGCACTTTTCCCGGATCTTCACGCGCGTGTACGGCAAAAATCCCCACCTCTTCATTATCGAACAGAAACTGAACAACGCGCTGACCTTGCTCAAGACCACCAGAAATTCGCTGAAGACCGTCGCGGGGTTGTGCGGTTTTGAAGATACGAGTTACTTCTGCAAGGTGTTCAAAAACTTTTTCGGCGTCACCCCCGACGAATTTCGCCGCAACACCTCGCACGAAAAGAATTGACCGCCGCGACCGCCGCACAGGGGGGGAGAGGAACTGCCCATGGCGTTTGCGAGGCGCCGCTGTGTCTTGAAAAAACCGAATGTCGGCGTTATGTTAGAGCCGGTTTCAACCCCACCGTACATTAACGCAAAATTACTGTGACTACGATCATGAAGAGAAAAGTTTTTTCGGTCATCGTTTGTGCCGTCGCGGCGGCGGCAGTCATCATCCTTGCCGGGTGCGCCGTCCGCCCGTTATCCTCGTGGAATGGCGGCGCTCCCGGCAAGACCGCGCTGATCGACTATGTGAGCGCCGTTACGGATCCCGGTTCTCCCGACTACATTCCGGTCGAAAACCGCGTCGCGGTCTTCGACTTCGACGGCACACTGTTTCTGGAGACTTCGCCCACCTATTTCGACTGGCAGCTGTTCGAGCACCGGGTCCTCGACGACCCGACCTGTCGGGCGACCGAGGAGCAGTTGGCGGCGGCACGCGCCTCGCGGAACGGCAAGTTCCCGCCGCTGGACCAAAACCGCGAGCGCATGGTCGCGGAGGCGTACCGCGGCATGACCGTCGACGAATTCGGCGCGTTCGTCCGCAAGTTCATGGCGGAGGAGCAGCCGGGTTTCGTCGGCCTCAAACGCGGCGACGCCTACTATCGGCCGATGCTCGAAGTCATCGACTACCTGCGCCAAAACGGTTTCACCGTGTATGTCATCAGCGGCACCGAGCGTTTTACGATGCGCGTCCTGACCGGGCGACTGCGTCTGCCGCCATCGCAGGTCATCGGTTCCGACAACACCGTCGCGGCGAGCGGGCAGGGGGATCGGGAGAGTCTGCGGTATGTCTTCGTCAAAGGCGATCGACTGCTGCTGGGCGGCAAGAACCTCGTGAAAAACCTGCAGATGAACAAAGTTTCCGTGATCGTGCGCGAGATCGGCGTTCAGCCGGTGCTGGCGTTCGGCAATGCCATGAGCGACGCGAGCATGCTCAATTACGCCATCAGCGGCAATAGGTACAAGGCGTTGGCGTTCATGCTGCTGTGTGACGACTTGGAACGCGAATACGGCAATCTTGCCAAAGCCGGCAAAATGCGGCGGGCGTGTGCGGAATACGGCTGGATCCCCGTATCCATGCGCGACGACTGGAAGACGATCTACGGTGACGGCGTCCGAAAGGGGAGCGGCAAATGATCGAATCGTACCGTTCGGCCTTCCGGCATGCGGCGTCGGCGCGGTCCGCTGTCGGCTGGCTGTGGTGCGTCGTACTGCTGTTGGTCGCGGGGTGCGGAACTCCGGCGGACTCGCTTCAGGCGGTGCGGGAGCGGGGCATCCTGCGCGTCGGGGCGACCGGGGACTACCGACCGATGTCGTTCCGCGACCCCGCGACGGGACGGGATCGGGGCTTCGACGCCGCGCTCGCGGAGGATCTGGCGCGCGACCTGGGGGTGAATCTGGAGTTCGTCCCGACCACCTGGCCGACGCTGATGCGCGACACGCTGGACCGCAAGTTCGACCTCGCTCTCTGCGGCATCACCGTCACTGCCGAGCGGAAAGCACGGGCGCTGATGTCGGAGGGGTACCTCGGCAACGGCAAGACCGTCCTCTGCCGGGCGGAGGATGCGCGCAAGTACACCACGCTCGCCGCCATCGACCGGCCCGAGGTGCGCGTGATGGAAAATCCCGGCGGTCTCAACGAGAAGTTCGCCCGGAAGCATCTGCCGCACGCGACGCTTATCATCCACCCTGTCAACGCGGAGATCCCCGGGCGGATCGCCGCGGGGCAGGCCGATGTCATGATCACCGAGATCATGGAGGCGGCGTATTATTGCTCGCTGGATAAACGCCTCGCGGCGCCGCTGTTGGATGCGCCGTTCACGCGCGGCGAACTCGGGGCGCTGCTGCCGCCGGGGAGCGACGCGCTGCTGGAATACGTCAACGGTTTCCTCCGCCGCGAACGGCAGTGCGGGCGGATGGAGGAGTTGCGGAAGGTCTATCTGCATGGCGGCCGCCGCGAAGTGCGCCACCCGCGGGTCCTTCCGGCGGCGGGCCCGGTAGCCCCGGCGGCGCGGTAGGAGCCGGTCGGTCATGACGCTCCGGCTGTTTCACCGTCCATGGGGACCGCGCGGATGCTGATCCTGTGTCGGGGGACGAGCGCCGAACTCGTGGTGCGCAGATCGCGCTTTCTCGCCGAGGCGACTCCGGTCGCTTCGCCGGAGGCGGCGCGGGAACTCTGGCACGAGCGCAAACGCACCTATACCAACGGCGGACACATCGTCTTTGCCTTCGTCTGCGGACCGCAGGGGGGCGTGATGGGCTGCTCCGATGACGGCGAACCCTCCGGAACGGCGGGCCGCCCGGTGCTGGAGGTGCTCAAGGGGAGCGGGATCACCGACGTACTGCTGACGGTCGCCCGCTGGTACGGCGGGATCAAACTCGGCACCGGCGGGCTGGTCCGCGCCTATACCGAGAGCGCCCGGCTCGCGCTGACCGATCCGCCGGTCGCCGAACTGGTGCCGCTGACGCGGTTTTCGCTCATCTTGCCCTATGTCCACTACGAAAATGTGCGCCGCCGTCTGGCGGAGTTCGCGGCGGAGGTCGCGGGCGAGGAGTTCGCCGCCGCTGTGACGCTGCATGGCGTGGTGCCGAGTGCAAACTTTGCCGCCTTTTCCGCCCTGATCCGCGACCTTACCGGCGGCGCGGCGGCCCCCCGCGAAGAGCCTCCCTCCGCCGGAATTCACCCGCCGTTTTGAGGCGGTTTCGCTTGTCGTTGGAGGCGTTGTTTCGCCTTCGAGGGGCGGTACGGCGTCTTGTACTTCATTTGGCGCAGTTCCGGCGGCCGGTACGCCGCTCCGGAAAAGATGTCCCGGTTCCGCGGGAACCCGTCGAAGGTGACTTGCGCGGCGCTGAGGATCGACCAGATCAGCGTGTCCGCCTGCATGGGCGCGTGGCGGTTGCGCGCCGCATCCGGCACGAACTTCGGATAGGCCGCCTGGTATCGCCCGTTGGTCCACAGCAGAAACGGGATCTCGTAGATCTCGGGGATCGCGACCGCCGCCGACCGCGCATGGCGGTAGCCGCTCCAGCCGCCGGTCTCGCTGTGGTCGGAGCAATAGATCATAAACGCGGGAACTCGCTGTTTTTCCAACTGCTCCAGAATGCCGCCGAGCACATGGTCGGTATAGGCGATCGAGTTGTCGTATTCGTTGAGTTCGCGGGCGTGTTCCTCATTCATGTTGCGATTGCATTGGTCGCGCACTCCGTCGAAGCGCGCAAATCCCTTGGGGTAGCGCGACGAAAAATTATTGTGGCTGCCCATCAGATGCACGATGACCAGCAGCCGTTTTCCGGATGCGTTGTCCAACTCCTGTTTCAATACCGGCAGCACGTCGCCGTCGAAGGGATACTTCAGGCGGTCGTACATGTAGATCCGCTTGTCGCAATGCGCCGTGATGATGCCGATCGGGCTGTCCTTGCTGCCCCAGCGGTTGTGGACCGAGATCAGCACCACGCGCCACCCCGCCGCCCGGAGCACGTCGATGACGGTGTATCGGGCGCGCCACGAAAAGACCGTGGCGTCGGTGAACATGCGGTAGATCGCGCCGGCGGTCCACGCCGCCGCCGCCGCCGCGTCGTCGTAGAGGACGCAGTTGTCGCGCCTCCGGTCGATCTCCGGCGTGGTGTTCCGCGGATAGCCGTAACTGCCCCAGTGGTTGCTGTTCGCCGATTCCCCGACCACCATCACGCCGACCATGTCCCCGGCGCCGGCGAGCGACCTTATGCCGGGCGGCAACCGCGGATGCCGTTCCAGTTTCAGCATTCGGGAGAGCCGTTTGCGGTAGGCGAAATATCCGAAGAGCGCGCGCGGCAGATTGCCGCGGGAGTATATGACGCCCGGATCCCGCCCGGCAACTGCGCGGATCGCGTTTTCGAGGGCAAACGGCAGGATCAGCAGCAGCGCCAATATTACGCCGAGGCGCGACCGCCGGAAACGGGTGCGCCAGACGAACGCGATCATCCCGCCGCAGACGGCGGCCGCCGCGAAAAGCGACAACGCGAGTTTCCACGTCAGGAACCGGTCGAGGAACTCCTTTATCTCGGTCGGGGAGGATGCCGCCAGAACGAACAGACAGTCGCTGTTCATATCCAGCGCGAAGCGCAGATACAGAAATACCCCGACCGCCGCGACCGCCCCCATCACCGCCAGCCAGAAACTGAGCAGCACTTTGGTCGTCCGCCCGCCAGGAAGCAGCGAACAACCGAATACCGCGAGATACAGCCCCATTCCCTTCAGAAACGGCCGCAATATCGAGTGGACTTCGGCTTTGGAGAAGAAAAAGGCGATGCACTCGCACAGCAGAAGCAGCAGCATGAACAGCCCTACCGCCGCGGGGCGGGCAAACTCCGAAGCGAGCGCTCCGCGCAGCCGCTCGCGGAGTAATGACGCCATGCTTTGCCCGCGGCGGGGCGCGTCGTCGCCGCCGTTTTGGTTCGATATCCCGTTTTGCTTCATGAACAACTTCGCTTCAACCCGATGGCGGAAAATGCCGGAGTATAATTTATATTGCGCCGGGGCGTTTGTCAATCCACCCGCTCCGGGCGGCGGAAAAAGCGCTCGTGAACTTGTTTTTACGCCGTATCGGGCTATATTTAATATCGGATCCGGGATCCGACAGCGGGGATGCGATCATGAAAACTTTGCAGATAGTGGATTTTGAAAAATTCCGCGACCGTTTCGACGCGCAGTATGCGGAGGCTCAATGGCACTCCGGAGTTCCGGCCGGCGAAGTCGCGCTGGAGATCCGGCGGATCTACGGACGCGGCGAGTTGAGACGCGAGCCGTATGCGCTGACCAAGGCGCGGATGTTGGAATACGCGCTCGCCAATATCCGGGTCGCGTATCATGACTTCGACTCCTTCGCGACCGTGTGCGAACGGACGGCGGAGATCGCCCGGATCGCCGGCGAGCGCAACTCGATCATCTCGGAGCAGGCCCTCGGCCCGGAGGAATGGAGCAAAAAATGCGCCGCCCGAGCCGACGGGTACTTCAACAGCACCGTGGATATGAGCCACACTTCCCCGGACTGGGATGCCATTTTGACCTTGGGCGTCCCCGGACTCCTCGCCCGCGCCGAACAGCGGCAGCGGATCTCCCCGTCGCCGTTTTACGAAGCGGTCGTCATCACCTTCCGCGCCATGCGGACGCTGCTGCGGCGGTTCGCGGACGCGGCGGCGGCTCAGGGGCGCCCCGACACGGCGGAGATGGCGGCGTTCCTGATCGACCACGCTCCCGAAACGCTCCAGCAGGCGCTGGAACTGGGCATGATCTACCGCGAAGTGCAGGAAATGGAGGGCGAAATGGTCCGCTCCATGGGGATCTTCGACCGGCAGTACCTGCCGTTTTACGAACACGATCTCGCCTGCGGCATACTCACCGAGCGCAGCGCCGAAGAATTGCTGCTGATCTATTTTTCCCGCTGTCACGCCCAGTCGCAGGGGCAGGATGCCGGGGTGCCGTTCTGCTTCGGCGGGCGGCTGCCCGACGGTCGTGACGGCTGCAACGCCCTGACGTTGACGGCGCTGCGCGCATTCCGCCGCTTGAAACTGGTCGATCCGAAATTTCATATCCGGGTCAACGACGGGACCCCGGCGGAGGTTTTGGATCTCGCGTTTTCCTGCGTGAAGGAGGGGACCAGCGCCATCCTCTTCGCCAACGAGGACGTGGTGCGGCAGGCGTTTCTCCGCAACGGCAAAGCTCCCGAGGATCTGGCGAATTTCGTTCCGATCGGCTGCTATGAGCCGGCGATCATGGGCAAGGAACTCTGCTGCTCCATGACCGGGACCTTCAACTTGGCCAAGACGCTCGAGTCCCTGATGGATCCGGCTTTCGCCCCGCGGGATTTCGCGGCGGTGCTCGACCGCTTCATTTCCCTGCAGGCAGCCGCGCTGAACACCATGATGGACCGGATCAATATCGTGGAGCGCCACTGGAGCGAGATCAACCCGACCACCGCCATTTCCGGCACGATGACGGAGTGCATGGAGCGCGGCATCGACGCCGCCGCCGGCGGGACGAAATACCGCTCAAGCGGCATCATGTGCGCCGGGATCGGCACCGTGACCGACGCTCTCGCGGCGATCGAATTTCTGGTCTTCGACCGGAAACTCGTCACGTTCGGGGAACTCTGCGGCATCCTCAAGGCGGATTGGCGGGACCACGAACGGCTCCGGCTCACCGCGCTGAAACGGGCGCCCAAGTGGGGGACCGGCGACGAGCGCGCCGACCGCATCGCCGCGCGGGTCGTCGCGGCGGTCGCCGACGCCATTGAGCAGCATCCCCACGCCAAGGGCGGGCACTTTCAGATGGGGTTGTGGTCGATCGACTGGTGCATGCGCTACGGGCGGCGGACCGGCGCCACCCCGGACGGCCGCCATGCCGGGGATCCGATCTCCAAGAACTCCGGCAGCACGATCGGCTGCGACACGGAGGGCCCCGCCGGTCTGGTCGGCAGCGTCACCAAATTGGATCACTCCCGGTTCGCCGACGGTTCGGTGCTGGATATGATGCTGCCGGGTTCCAGCGTCGCGGGTGATGTCGGCACGAAGTTCATGGAAGATCTGTTTCAGACCTTCCGCCGCCGGGGCGGGGCGTTCATGCACTTCAACATCCTCTCGCCCCGGGAACTGCGGGCCGCTCAACTGGAGCCGGAAAAATACCGCAATCTCCAGATCCGGCTCTGCGGCTGGAACGTGCGGTTCATCGACCTCGACCGGGAAATGCAGGACTGTCTGATCCGCGAGGCCGAAAGCAAGGGCGCGTGAGCATGGCGGCGACCGCATGGCTGGCGGATCTCCGGCGGCTGACGCTGCATGACGGCCCCGGGATCCGGGACACGGTCTTCCTGAAAGGCTGTACCTTGCACTGCCGCTGGTGCCACAATCCGGAGTGTATTTCCGCGTCGCCCCAGCTGCTGTTCCGCCGGAATCTGTGCCTGAACTGCGGGGCGTGTGCGGCGGCGTGTCCGAACGGCGCGCACCGGATCGCCAGCGGCGTCCATTCCTTCGACCGGAGCCGCTGCGACACCTGCGGCCGGTGCGCCGACGCCTGCCTCGCCGGAGCCGTGACCCTGTGCGGCCGTCGCGTCACCGCCGAACGGATCCTCGCCGAAGTCGTCAAGGATCGCGATTTTTTCGCGCAGTCGGGCGGCGGCGTGACGCTGTCGGGGGGCGAGCCGCTGCGATATCCCGATTTTGCCGCGGAATTGTTCCGGCTGCTGCGGGATCATGGCATCTCCACCGCTCTGGACACCTGCGGAAATGTCGATTTTGCCGCGTTTGAGCGCGTCCTGCCGTTCGCCGATCTCATATTGTACGATGTCAAAGGCATGGATCCGGAGCGGCACCGCGCCAACGTCGGGCACGATAATGTTCTGATCCTCAACAATCTGAAACGCCTCGGCGGTTTGCGGGTGCCGCTGGAGATCCGTATGCCGGTCGTCCCCGGCTGCAACGACGGGGAAGGGGAGTTTGCCGCCGCCGGGCGTTTCTTCGCGGGATTGCCGATGGTGGAACGCATCCGGCTGCTCGCGTATCATGACATGGCGCGGGACAAATACCGCATGTGCGGCATGACCGACACCATGCCGGAGACCGCTCCGCCGACCGCGGCGGAACTGGCGCGTCTGGCGGAGATCGTGCGGGAAAATTCCCGTAAGGTCGTGGTGTGCTGACGGCAAAATTGTCCCGGCGGCGGAACGAAAATGCGGATTTATCACCCGAAAATAGTCGCTCCGCTTTGTAAAAAACCGGGGTTGGTGCTATTTTCTATCGGTAACATCACACGCGTATTCGGGGCGTCGTTTCATCGTGGCGCGCACCGGAAGAGCTGGGGGAGATGATATCATGAATAAAACCGGAATTTTAACGCGGATCGCGGTCGGGTTCGCCGCCGCCTTGACGCTCGGTGCCGTCGTCGGTTGTTCCTCGATGTACGACGCCGCCGGCAACTGGGCGGTCCTGGACAGCGATGTGCCGGAATACGCCTCCGAGTACGATGTGTTTTATCTGTACCCGTCCACGCAGAAAGCCTGCAAGGGGATGTATCTGAACTGGCATTACGCCGACGTGAGTTCCAAGATCCGCCGACAGGTGCGGCTGCCGCTGGAACGGCAGTTCGGTCCGCGGGTGCGGGTGTTTTCGCCTTTCGTTCCGCAGTTGGGTTTCGAGCAATGTCATGCGATCCTGAAAGACGCCGAGGCAAAGGAGTGGAAAGTCGACTGGTATGACACCGATCTTCAGGCCGCCATCAAGTGCACCGCCGAGGCGCTCTCGTATTACCTGAGCATCAAAAGCACCTCCCATCCGTTCATTTTGATGGGAGACGGGCAGGGGGCGCTGATCCTGTACGAGGCGATGAAGCGCTGCTCCGCCGTCAAGCCCGCCAACGGATTCGTCGCCGCTTACTTTTTCGGGATTCCCGGCATCACCCCGGAGCGCATCGCCGACGATTTCGGCGGCCGCGGCATCAAGGCAGCGACAGAGGACAGTGATGTCGGCGTGATCGCCGTCAGCAATCTCCGGCTTCCCGGCGACCGACTGGAAAACACCTTCGCCACCCGCGGCGGCGCCGTGATCAATCCGCTCAACTGGCGCACCGATGCCACTCCGGCAGCGCCCAAAGAGCACGTCGGCGCGGTCTTTTACGACCCCAATGAGGCGAACTTCCAGCGTCAAGTCAAGGTCTATCCCGAGTTCTGCGGGGCGGTGGCGGATCCCGAAAACGGCTTGGTCGAACTGACCGATATGTCGCCGAAAGGTCGGAAGTTCATCCATTCCCGGCAATTCGGGTCGGAGTTGTGGGGCGTGTTCGGGATGTGCGTCAGCCGGAACGCCAACCTCCGGGTGCGGATGTACGACCTGCGGAGCACCGGCATCAGCGCGCCGGAAAAATAACTCCGCCGCCCCGCGGTTGTCCGTTGTGGTCAGTTCAAGTCCCGAAGGGGAAGTTCACGCTTCGATCCGCCGCTTCATCAGCGCAAAGTAGTCCGCCACGCGCCGGACCTCCGGCGGGATCTCGTCGGTGGACATGATCGCCGCCTGCGAATCCTTGTCCTCCGGCGCGAAGCCGTGCATCCCGTTCAGCGGGCGCAGCCCCATGTCCGAAGGCGCGATCTGCACCCCCGGATCCATCAGGAAGATCGCATCGCCGAAGCCGCGGTCGGCGCGGTAGATCCCGTAACGCTTCTCCTCCGCTTCGCTCAGCCAGTGACCGCACGTTTCGAAGGGGCGCAGCGCTTCCCGGATCGCCGGCTCCGCCCGCGGGGTCAGAAAGGTCGCCCGCAGCAGCGTGGAGTCGTAACAGCAGCCGTAGTCCCGCCCGAAAACCAGCCCGGTCCCTTCGATCGCGGACTTTACATCGGCGGTGCGGGTCAGCGGGGTCATCCCGTGATCGGAGATCACCGTCAGCCGCAGGGAGCGCCCCCGCTCCGCGCAGCCGGCGAACAGCGTTTCGATCTCGCGTTGGTACCAGTCGAGTTTTTCCCGGATCGCCGCGTCGAGCAGCACCGGATATCGGTGGAGCAGCGCATCCAGCTCGGCGGTGTAGACGAACAGAAATTCCTTCCCCTCCGCGATCGCCCGGCGCGCCGCCGCAAAATTGCGCTTGTCGCCGATCCGCCAGTCGGAGATGTGAAACGCTTTTCCGCTGCGCAGCAGCAGGTCGCGGAGGTTTTCGATCTCCCCCATGCCGCCCGCGGCGAAAAGGTCGCGCTTTTCACAGTAGTCCATCAGCGCGAGTCTGGCAAACGGCATCCGGTAGAGCTGGAAGTACCCCGTGAAGCCGTAAAGGCGCTTCACCACCTTGGAGAGCAGATTGCGCACCCGCCCCCGATCCCAGAACGCGGCGGGGCGCAGCAGCGGCGCAAGTCTGCCGAGTGCCTTGAATGGCGAGGCTTCCGGTGCGAAGCGGAATAGTCCCAAGTGACCGTGTTCCGCCGGCGTCTTCCCCGAAAGGATCGTCGGGATCGCCGTACTGCTGTAGCCGAACTGCATCTCGATCTTCCGCCGGTACGGCAGCCGTTCCAGCATGAATCCCGTGCGTTCTACGAGTTCCCAGCCCAAGGCGTCGATGAAGAGAAAGATCTCCACGTCGCGTTTCATATCGCTTCCCATTGCCTGCTCCCTGCTACCACAACGGGCGGTGCGGTGGCGCGGTCGGTGTGTCCGCGGCCGCCGCCGCTTCGCCGTCCGCGGGGCCGCTCCCGCCCCGTTTCTTTTCTTCGAGGTCGATCAGATCCTGATAGTGCTTGTTCAGAAAACTGATGATCGCAAATACCGTGACCAGCCAAATGAAATTGACCGACTGTTTCAGCACCCACTCCAATGCGGACTGCATGAATACGGTGGTCAGCGCTCCGAACGTTCCCGCCGGGAGGTAGAAATATTCGGTGCGCCGCAGGAGTTTCAGCAGCCGGAACGAGGATATCCAGTAGTAGCCGAACCAGCAGAGCAGCATCAGCAGACAGGGGATGCCGCACTCCGCCCCGACCAGCAGATAAATGGTCTCCACGATCCCGCCTTGGAAATCATCCCGGTAGATGGTTTCGACGATGGTGTTTTCGTCGTTGCCGAAGGTGCTGAGGTCGCGGTGTTCGGTATAGTGGTATGGGGGGCTGACGAGGATGCTCCAATTGTTTAATCCGACGCCGAACCACTTTTTGTCATTGATCATATTCATGGCGGCGAGCGCAAGCTGCTTGCGGGTGTTGCCGGAGGACGTCGGAGCCTTTTCAAAGCGTTCTATGATCTTCGGGGTCAGCAAAATGATCCCGATCACCGCCAACGGCACGAGGAATATGAGACAGCGGGCCTTGTGCGGGGATCTGCCGCCCCACATCGAGCACAGCAGCGTGATGACGCCGCCGATGGGGTAACAGAAAATGGCGCCCCGGGAATATGACCGCGCAATGGCGAAACTCGCCATGATAAAACCGGCGATGTAGATCAGGGTCTTGCGCCCCTCCGGATGGTTGAACGCCCGGGAGAAGAACAGCAGCCCCGCGATCTCCATATACATTGCCATGCTGTTCGGATGCGAGAACGTCCCGCTCACCCGGTACACTCCGACCAAATAGCCATGTACTATCAGAACAAAATTCCAAGCCACGAAGATCGCCACGCCGTAGAAGATGATGTCGATGTCGCCGTCGTAGAACTCGAGGTAGTAGTAGACCGCCATGAAGACCAGATGGATCATCGCCATCTTCCACAACTCGAAGGTGTAGACCTGCAGATCCGGCGCATTCAGCGCCGAGGGGATGCTCAGAAGCACATAGAGCGCGTAGATCTTGCTGCCCCAGTCCGGGAAGTACTTGCGCTGCCCGCGGAGAATGAAGAACGCGAGCAGCAACGCCGCCGCCACGATGTAGATCAGCGACACCTCCAGCCCGCGCGAAGTCCCGCGATAAGTTTCGCGGGAGAAAAAGTTGATCGCCGTCGCATTGAAGATGCCCAGCGGCAGGATCAGTCCCAGCACACCCCACCGGATGAACTTGCGGTCGCAGATCATGAAGACCGTCGCGGGGATGATCCCCAGCACCGCCGCGGTGAAGAAGAGGTATTTCATTATATGAAGCGGGTGTACAGAAACGCAGGAGTTATCATCATATTGAAGAGCTGGAACGTCGGCATCAGCTTGCGTACGAATACGTTGTACTCCGACATGTCGTCGTGCGGCAGATAGACGACGTCGCTGGGCTCCAGCAGCACGTTCGCCTTGCGCCCCTGCAGGATCCCGTCGAGATCGACTTTGTACAGCCGCGGCTTGGCGATCCCGCCGCGAATGATGATCGCATGGTGCCAGTAGGTCTCGTTCACCCAGCCGCAGGCGGCGAGGAATTCCAGCAGTCCCAAGCCTCGGGTCCAGACCCGCCGCTGCGGAGACTTGACGTCGCCGATCAGGTAGACCATGGCGTCATCCTTGGCCGGGATGTAGACGTAGTCGCCCTTGAATAGTTTGACGTTGTTCAAGGGGTCGCCCTGTTCGATCGCCTTCACAAAGTCGATCGGCAGCGCTTTTCCGTCGCGGATGAAGGTGCCCCGGTTCAGATCCACCGCGTCCAGCCATTGACCGTCATAGGGGCGGACGTTGGAGCCGCCCGCCAGCGCGTAGAGGTCGGTGAGGCGCATGTCGCTGGAGATCGTGAACAATCCGGGCTTGCTGACCGCGCCCAGAATGACCGCGGTCTCCGAGTGGATCTCCTGCGGCGAGATCCCGACTTTGGGGTTGATGATGTATTTGGATAGCGCCTTTTCGATGGCGCGCGCCGCTTCGTCCAAAGTCATCCCGGCGACTTTGACCTGCCCCGCCAGCACGAGGCTGATGCAGCCGTCGGTGGTGACCAGCGTCCTGCCGATCGAGAGGTCGGGGTTGTTGTAGACGGTGACGGAGATGGTGTCGCCGGAGTTGATGGTGTAGACGGAACTGCGGTTTTCGTAAGGCTTGAGGGCGGCGCGCAGCCGGGCGTCTTTTTCCGCCTCGCTGATGGTGGACATCTCCATAATGGCGCTTTCCTGCGCGGTGAGTTCCTTGAAGTCGTCGTACCTGAAGGTGTTGCGGCTCGGATAGCACCCGAAGAGCAGCATCATGCCGAAGGCGGCGAACAGACAATACAGTTTACTGGTCATGGATTTCATGCTTCGGCCTCCATATCGTCGCGATCCGCCTGATGTCGCGCGGGATTTTCCGCAAAGATGGTCATGATCGGCAGGTTGGTCTTCCGGTGCAGGTCGACCAGTTGGCGCACACTTCGGCGAGTGGTCTTTTTGGCGCCGACGGCGAGGAGCGCGCCGTCGCAGAGGCCGATGATCTGCTCGAGGAACAGCCGGTCGTGGCGCAGCGACACCGAGTGTTTGAGGAAGACGAGATCGTAGGACTTGCGGAGGATCTCCAGATCCTGTTTGAGCAGCATGAGTTCGGAGGGTGACAGATAGTGTTTGCTGACGACCGGCAGAAAGCCCTTGCCGCCGGAGTAGACGATGATGCCGGTGTCGCCGGGCGGGTACGCCTCGTAGTCGAAGTTGTCCGCCAGCACCATGTCGATGGCGAGGGTACGCTTGCCCGCCATCGCGTAGGTCCACTCGAACGCGTCGAAGAGGGACGGCAGCAGTTTGCCGCCGGGGAGGTTGCCGGCGAGTACGACATGGTGTTCGGTCTCGCCGCTCCGGAAGTTGTGGCAGATCGTACTGAACGCGATCTGTTCCTGCCGTTTGGACTCGAACAATCCATCCGCGGCGGGCAATTTGCCCAGATACCGCAGCTCGGGGATGATCGAGAGTTCCCGGTCGCCGGTGACTTTGCCGAGCCAGTACTCCAACAGCACGGTCAGCGAAGCGAGCAGCATTGTCAGCGATATGGCGGCAAAGACGCAGACGAAGACGTTTTTCTTGGTGAACGGCATCATACCGTAAGCCGAAGTGGAGGGTTCGCCGAGGCGCAGGTCGTCTTTGACGAGCGGCAGCAGATAGTTGATGTCGGAGAGCGACGCGTCGAGTTTCTGCAACGAATCCTTCAGATTGGCGTACTGCTGATTGATCACCTGGATCCGCGGCATGATCTCGCAGAGCCGCTCGAAGCGGTCGCCGGTCTCCTTGAGTTCCTGTTCCAACAGGCGCATCTCATCGCGGCGCAGTTCCAGTTCGTCGTTATTTTTCTTCATCGCGGCGGTAAGTTCGAAAATCTCCTCGAAGTGTTCGAAGTCGTCTTCGGCGATCTTCTTTTCGTTCAGGAATTTCCGCAGACGTTCGCGCATGGATTCCCGTCGTGTCGTCAGCGTGATCATCTTGGGATTGTCGCTGGTGTACAGGTTTTCGGCGAGCATGATCTCCTGATCCAGTTTTTTCAGGGCGTCTATCTGCTCACGCAGCAGTTTTTCATTGGCGATCAGCGCCGGGTTCAACTGCTCATGACGCTTCCGGATCGTGGCACAGCGTTTTTCCAGACTGCCGATGGCGAGTTTGAGGCGGGTGTGCGCCATGTTCTGTTCGCCGATCCGCAGGCGCAACTGCTCGTACTCCCGGTCCAGTGCGACGCTGTTGAGCGGCACTCCCATGGCGTTTTTCTCGCGGTCGAGTTTTTGGATCTCCATGAAGATGTCGTTCTTTTTCTGCTGCAGCGCCTGTTTCATCTTCAGCAGATTGGCGGTACGATTCTCGATGTAGGCGCGGATGCAGTATTCCGCCAGGGCGTTGGTGAGCGAGATCGCGGTCTGGTAGTGGCGCGAACTGACCCGAACTTCGAAGCGATCCGCGTTCCGGTTGCGCTGTCCTACCGCCGCTACGGTGAGTTTGGGGCGCGGTTTTTTCCGGTCGCGCCGATCGAGGCCGGATTCCCGCAGGAACTTTTGACGGATGTCCCTTCTGGCGAGCACCTGCAGCACATACTGAGAGTTGTAGGAACTGATCTTGCCGGTCTGCTTGGGGTTGTAGTAGAGGATGGCCGACGCCTCAAAACGTTCGGGCGAAAACCTCGCTCTCAGATATACCGTCATGAGGATGGCCGCCAAAATCGCGACAAAAACGACGGCCAGCAGCCGCAGGTGGTTGCCGAGGATCGTTTGCAGCAATCGACGAAACTGTTCCAACTTCCGGAGCCGCTCCAGTTCTTTTTCCGAAAAAGTATCCATAGCCATAAAGCGCAGTCTGCAAAATCCGCGACCGCACTATTTTTTTACGAGTTTCTTAATATATCATAAAAAACCTATATTTTCAAGCAGATACGCGATGAAAACATGTTCTTTGCATCGGGGTAAAAATCCACCGTCGCAATAAGATTTTGCGGGCGGTCTTTTTTTCAGTTGAAAAGACTCCACAACCGCCGCAGGCGGGCCGGACACGGGGGGCAGCTCCCGCCGCCGGCGAGGAGGGCGTAGAGCATTCCCGCCACCGATACTTCGGGCGGGTCGAACGCATAAGCCGCAGCTCGGAGCGTCCGGCTCCGCAACGTCCAGCGCAGAGCGTTTTTGAGCGATCGTTCTCCGGCGGCGCGGCGGTGCATCCCGACCGCGACCTCCGGCGATGTCGCGTTCGCGGTGCAGCCGGCGATGTGACGCGCCGCTTCCAGCAGGCATTCCCGGCACTCCCGCCACTGCGCTTGGGGGTCGGCGGGGAGCACCGGACGCGGTTCCGCCTTGTAACGCAAGGCGCGGGCGTAGTTTTCGACGATCCGGCGCGACAGGCCGGCGGAAGTGACGCAGGCGTCCAGTTCCGCGAGCCGCTCCGCCCCGTGCCAGCGGTATTTCTGTGCCGCGATCAGCAGCGCGTCGCCGCAGCCCAGCTGCGACTTATGGAGGTTGCGCACGATGAAATCGGCGTCGCCGCTTCCCGCCGCGATCCGCTCCCCCGCCAGCACGAGCCCCATGCCGCGGTTCAGGATCAGCCGCGCCGCCTCGGAGAAAGGCAGTCGTTCCGGGGGCAACCGCGGGATCCACCGGTCGAGATCGACGTCGCCCCATATCGGCTGCCAGCCGCGCACGAGTTCCTGGTACATCAACTTCCCGGCGACGCGGCGGAGCGAGGCAAGTTCCTTTACGGGGCTCAGGTCCACCGCGACGCCGAGCCGTTTTTCCCAGCGGGCGGCGATGGGGGTCAACTCCGCGGCGATGCGGAGTTTTTCCCGGCGTCCGGCGCCGTCGGAGAATACGAAGAGGTCGAGATCGTTGTAGATGCGGTCGCCGCGCCCGGTGCGACAGACCCCGCCTTCGCCGCGCCCGTAACCGCCGCCCAGCACCACCGCGGCGAGTCTCGGAAGCCGCAGACCGGCGATCTCGTCGCCGATCTCCTTGAGCACCGTGTCCAGTTGCGCCGCAATCTCCGGACTGGGGAGCGATGTGTAATGTCGACCGGTCATTGGGCTTCGGAGCGTTGTTCGTCGGTGATGCGGCCCACGAACAGGCGTTTTACGAGGCTCAGCACCACCACCGCCAGCATCAGGCGCACGCTTTTGTGGTGGAAGTAGTACACGTCGGCCATCTCCCGCAGGTGCTGGTCGCGGAGCAAGAGGTGGGCATCGGCGAAGTGGAAGGCGCAGGCACGGTCGCTGATCCCGAGCCGCACCAGTTGCGCCCGCCCCGACAGCACCTGCGGGCACTTGGGATAAACGAGCAGGAGGAAGCGGAAAAATTCCCGTTTGCCCGCCCAGGGTTTGAGCGCCAGCGCGACGCAGTACAGCGGCGCCAGCCCGATCGTCAGTGCCAGCGCGGTGAGAAATTCCGCCGCGGAGTAGGCGGTGAGCCGTCGGGTCCGGGCGCTCTTGGCGAGGAATTCGTCGGAGAGGTCGACGTATTCCGCGCTTTCGGCGTCGATCACCCTGCTGCCGCAGACGATCTTGTTCTCGATCGCCATATTGCTGCCGATCCAGGTGTGATCCATGATGATGGCGTGTTTGAGCGAGGAGTTGTTTTCGATCAGCGAAGCCTCGCCGATGATGACGTCGCCCCCCAGCGTGACGCTGCGGTCCAGATAACTGTTGCCCCGGATGACGGCGGGCGGCGTGATGCGGCAGTTGGGCATCATGATCACGTTTTCGCCGAAGTTGATGTTGTCATGCCCCGGTGCGTATCCGGGGATGGTGTACATCCCCGGCGAGTTCAGTATCCTGAAGTTCAGCTGGAAGTATTTTTGCAGCGAATCCATGCGCAGCAGCGGAACGTCGCAACGGAAGAGTTTTCCCTGACGGAGCAGATATACTCCGTCCTCCACGGCTTCGCCGGGGTGTCGTTCCACGGGGCGCGGATCGTTCAGCATTAGACGGACATCGGGCAGATCCGGCAGGATTTGTCCCCAGAAGAAGAGCACGTCGTCCTGGGGGAGGGTGTCCCGGTGCATGGCGAGCAGATCTTCGGGCGCAAGGGCGGCGGAAGTCGGCAGGAAATGGATCTGCGTGGTCCAGAACGAACCGTTGCCAAAGCGGTTGCGGAGGTCTTCGTAAAAGAACGTGTCGGCGATATGGACGTGCCCGATGTTGAGTCCCGAGCAGAGATCCAGCATGTAGCGCACCCAGTTTTTCCCGGCGATCGTGAGTTCGCCGGGGCTTTTGCCGGGGAAGAGTTCCCAGACCCACTCATTGCCGTTGGGACCGATGTAAAGGCAGGCGTCCATAATGGGTCAATAGGCTCCTTTTCCGCTCAGGATCGCGGGTACGGTGCGCAGCAGGATCCACAGATCCCGCCACACTCCGCGGGAGATGATGTACTCCTTGTCGAGCCGGACCTGCTGCTTGAACGGGAGATCGCTGCGGCCGGAGACCTGCCACAGACAGGTCAGTCCGGGCTTGACCATCAGCCGTTTGCGGTCGTCCATGGTGTAGAGCCGGACCTCGGACGGCAGCGGCGGTCGCGGACCGACCAGACTCATATCCCCGAAGAGGACGTTCAGGAACTGCGGCACCTCGTCGAAACTGGTGCGGCGCAGGATCCGACCGACCGGAGTGATGCGCGGATCGTTCTTCATCTTGAAGATCACGCCGTCGGCGGATTGGTTGTGCGCCAGCAGGGCGGCTTTGCGCGCTTCCGCGTCGACGTACATGCTGCGGAACTTGTAGAAGCGGAAGTGGCGTCCGTATCTGCCGACCCGCGTGTGGACGAAGAACACCGGTCCCGGCGAGGTGAGTTTGATCAGGATCGCCGCCAGTATGCAGAGCGGCGAGAGCACGATCAGCGCCAACAGCGAGAGCAGGATGTCGAAGAGGCGTTTCAGGAAGTAGGAGGTATGGATCGTCAACTTCCATGCGGCGAGTTTGAAACCGGCGAGGTCGCTCTGGCGCTGCCGGTCCTTCATCTCCCCCAAAACTTTTTTGATCTCCCGATCGAGAGATTTCCGAGTTTGCGCAGTCATTGCCGCCTCCGGTCACGTGCGCGCACTCCGGGTGCGGTTGCGGGGGATGATGAAGATCGACTCGTTGAGTCCGCAGTAGCGCTGGCGGCTGATCTGGGTGGCGATCTTGCTGATGATCGGCACTCCGCGACCGTGCGGTGCCAGCGCGGCGTTGAGGTCGTCCAGCGACTGTTCCGCCTTTTCCTGCGGCAGGAAGAGACCGTTCCACTCCTTGCCGTGGTCCCAGATGATCAGTTTGACCTCCTGATCGTAGGCGCAGATCTTGATGGCGATGTACTCGTTGAGTTTTTCGTATTCGTTGAGCCCGTGGAGGATCACGTTGTCCAGATACTCTTCCAGCAGGAGTTCGACGTTGACCGAAAGTTCCTCGCTGTCGTAGAATTTGGAGACGAACTCCGACGCTTTCTGGCAGATCTCGTCCACGGCTTTCTTGTCCGCGGGGACCCGGCACGAAAAGACGTATTCGCGCTCCGAAAGCATCGGCTTGCGGATCACGACCAGCGACAGGTCGTCCTGCGGGTACACATAGCCGAACTGCTCCAGCGAGTGATAGTAGCGGAACGGCAGCGCGATGGTTTTTTCATCCCGCTGGGTGTCCTTGACCAGGATGCCGGCGAGTTTGGTCGCCATCTTCATATCCATCGGCTTTTCGCCGGCGGCGTCCTTGGAGAGGTCCATCAGGCCGTCGGAGCAGAACAGGAACACCGAGGAATCGTCAAAATTGTATTCCACGTTGTCCTCGTTGGTGTAGACGGTGTTCTTGACCATGCCGAGCGGCATGCTGCCGCGGTTTTCGGGGTTGATGTTCTCGATCTCGCCGGTCTTGGCGTTGACGCAGGTGATGTCCAGAAATCCGGCGTTCTGATAGCGCAGATGGTTGTTTTTGAAGTCGATATAGGCGATCAGCGTGCTCATGTACACGATGTTGTGCAGATGCTGGCAGAAGAAATCGTTGATGTCCGACGCGATCAGGCAGGGACGGGTGGCGCGTTCGCGGTCGCGCATGACGACCTGCGTCAGGAAGGACTGGATCGCGGTCATCGCCAGCGCGGAGTGGGTGCCGTGCCCGGAGACGTCGCCGAAGATGAAGAGCGCCCGGTCGTCGTCGAGCGGGAACCACTCGAAGAGGTCGCCGCTGACCTTGGTGAAGGGCCTGTAGAAGCAGCTGAACTCGTAACTTTCGCTGAAGTGGACCCACGGCGGCAGCATCGCCTGCTGCAGCAGACTGGCGAGGAACCAGTTGCGGGTGATGCGGCTTTTGAGCTGGTTGAGGGCGGTCTCGGACCGGCAGGAACCGATCACCTGCCGGAGTTTGGAGATCATGAACTTGCGGTCCGCGCTCTCGGGGATGTAGTAGGAGTGCGGGTCGTCGACGATCCGATCCAGCAGTTTGGAATCCGACCAGTTGAAGAGCGGGGTCATGAATAGCAGCGGCAGTTTGTTGTCGTGCTGGCGCAGTTCCGCGCGCAGTTGGAATCCCTCCTGCGGGTCGGTGTCGATATTGGCGATCACGGCGTCGAATTTTTCGCTTTTCAGCAACTTGAGCGCCATGTCTTTGTCGGAGACGACGGACAATGAGAACTCCGAATCCTCGATGAAATTTTCCAGCGAAAAACGCACAAAATCGCTGTGACTCAGCAACAGGATCCGAAAAGTCTGACGCGAGGCGAAATCCGTCGGAGTGTTATTTTCTTCCAAGGTCAACATTTCTTATGTTTCCGTGGATATTCTTTTTTCATCAGCCGGTGTCGCCGGTATGCGGATCGGCAATATGTAATTTCGCAGACAAAACGTTGCACCGCAGTGTTTTGTCAAACGTTTTTATTATGGAATATATAATATACCATCATTTTTTTTTTTTTTCAAGTCTGAAATGTATGTGAAAACGAATAAAAAATGGGTTGCCCACGACGGATTTAAATACCCCCCGGACCGACGGCTGTCCGCGACGCCGCGGCGTCGAGGCGAAAATAGCCTCAGCACGGCTTGCAAAAACTCCGGGATGTGCTAAATTAAATAGCGGTATTATAGCGGTTTGGAAAACTTTTCCTGCCTGCGTTCGCATAATGATCCGGCAGGCTGCGGATTTTGAAGAACTTAAAATATATCTGGGTGTTTTTTTGATAATCGTTGGGGAGCGATGATTTATGGAATACCATTTTGAAACGGTCGGAAACGTGATGAAGGTCTCGCTGGAGGGGCGTCTGGTCGCCTCCTGTTCCGAGGAATTCAAGGACGCCATGTTCGACCGTCTGCGCGAATCGAAGCACATCCTTTTCAACCTCAAGGGCATGTCGCACATCGACTCGTCGGGTTTGGGCGCTCTGGTTTCGATCCTGCAATGGGTGAACACCAACGGAGGGGGGCTGAAATTGGCGTGCCTCCAGTCCCGGCCGCGGATCGTCTTCGACATCACCAAGGTCTGCCGTATCTTCGACATCTACGATACCGAGGAGGCGGCGCTGGCATCCTTCACCGCCCGGTCCTGACGCTCCTGCGCCGTCTCATGGGGCCGCGGATCAGCATATTGGTGCGTTCCCGCAACGACGGGGCGTTCATCGGCGGGACACTGCGGGCGATCTTCGCTCAGGAGGGGGTGCCGCCGTTTGAGGTCGTTTCCTGCGACGATGCTTCGACCGACCGCACGCCGGAGATCATCGCCGGCTTCCCGCGGGTCGTCCGGCTGCCGCGCCCGGAGGGGGCGTACCTGCCGGGGCGGGTGCTGAATCACATGGTGCGGCACAGCCGGGGCGAGATCGTCGTCTTCAACAACGCGGACGCCGTGCCGCAGGGGAACCATTGGCTGCGGGAACTGATCTCGCCGCTGCTGGAAGGCCGTGCCGACGCGGTGTACGGCAACCAGTTGCCGCGCCCCGGTGCGGACTATCTGGTGCGCAAGGATAATTGGCGCGCCTTCGGTGACGGAGGCGTGGCGGCGAAGTGGCGGTTCTTTTTTTCGCTGGCGACGGCGGCGGCGCGGCGGAGCGACCTGCTGCTCCACCCGTTCGACGAAACGCTGCGCTACTCGGAGGATGTCGAGTGGGCGCATCGCCGGCAACTGCGCATCGTCTACGCGGCGGCGGCGCGGGTGGAACATTCGCACAATTACACTCTTGCCGAGTTGAAGCGGCGGTTTTACGGCGAAGGATACGCCGACGCGGCGATCTTCGGCAGTCGTCCCGCATTGTGGCGGGAATTGGCGTCGGCGGGGATGGAGATCCTGCGCGACGCGGGGTTTCTGCTGACGCATCCGGCGGGGATGGCGGAGTTGCCGCGGTCGCCGGCGCGTCGTATGGTGCAGCGGTATTATCATTGGAAAGGCGGATGGGATCATGATCGGGCAAAACGGAACTCTTAACGTCGCCCATGTGGTGCGCCGTTTCGCCTTCGAGGAGTGGGGCGGCACCGAAACGGTGGTCTTCAACAGCGCCCGTTATCTCCGGCAGTACGGCGTGGAGTCCGCGATCTACGCGACGCGCGCCTGTTCCGCCGTCGGCGACGAGGTGCGCGACGGCATCCCGATCCGCCGCTTCGATTACTTCTATCCATACTGGCCGCTCGGCGCGGATGCGATCCGGGCGCTGGACAAAAAAGGCGGCAATCCGGTCGCGCCCGAACTGGCGAAGGCGTTGCGCGGCAGCGGCTGCGATCTGATCCACATCCACTCCGGCGGGCGACTCGCCCAGATGGCGCTACGGGAGGCGAAACGGCTCGATATCCCGGCGGTAGTTTCTTTCCACGGCGGCTGCATGGATATTCCGGAAGCGGAGCTGCGCGAGATGCTGCGCCCGATCCGCCGCACGCTGCGCTACGGCGGCATCCTCGATCTGCTGGCGGGGAGGCGCTTCGACATCGCGGCGGCGGCGGACGCGCTGATCTGCGTCGGCGCCAACGAGGAAAAACTGCTGCGCGCCAAGTATCCGGGGCGCCGGATCCTCTATTTGCCGAACGGCATCGACCCCGCGCGCATGGCGCGTCCGGTCGGCTGGGATCTCCGCGCCAGGTTCGGCATCCCGGCGGAGCGGCTGCTGCTCTGCTGCATCGCCCGCATCGACTACCAGAAGAATCAACTGGCGCTGCTCCGCGCCGCCGCGCTGCTCCGCGATCGCGGCGTGGATGTCGGTGTGTTGCTGATCGGTCCCGTGAGCGCCGAGTGGTACGCCGAAGAGATGCGCCGCGCGGTCGCCGATCTGCGACTCGCCGACCGGGTCTGCTGGCTCCCCGGCGTGGAGGCGGACGACGACCTCCTGCCCGCCGCGCTGAAAGCGGCGGATTTCTTCGTGCTGCCGTCGCTCCACGAGCCCTTCGGGATCGCGGTGCTCGAGGCGTGGAGCGCCGGGGTCCCGGTGATCGCCGCGCGGGTCGGCGGTCTGCAATACCTGATCCGCGAGGGCGAAAACGGCCGCTTCTGCGACCCCGAAGACCCCGGCAGCATCGCGGCGGCGCTGGAACTCTGCCGCCGCGATATGGCGGAGACGCGCCGCATGGCGGAGCGCGCCCGGCGCGAGGCGGCCGAGACCTATTCGTGGACGAAGATCGCCGCCCGACTGGCGGAGTTCTACCGGGAGGTCAAGAATGGCTTCCGCTGAGTTCAAGGTCCTGTACATCTCGGAGCGCGCCGGTTTTGCCGGGGGCGTCGAGCGGTTCATCTTCCGGACGGCGGGGCTGCTGCGCGACGCTGGGATGAAGGTCTACGGGCGTTTCGGGCGTCCGGACCGCGACGCCGCGGCGTTTGCGCGGAACTTCGACGGGATGTTCCCGCCCGACGAACTGCCCGCGGCGGATCTCGCGGTGATCCACCGGATCGACGCGCCGGAAGCGCTGGAGCGTCTGCTCGGCCGATACGGCTCGCGGCTGGCGCTGTATGTGCACGACCACGACTATTATTGCCCGCGCACCTATCGTTATACCCCGTTCGGGCGCGGCGACTGCCGCCGTCCCTACGCTTTGGCGCGCTGCGGAGTGTGCGCGATGCTGACTTCGCCGCGCCGGTGGCGGAACGGCTTTTTCGGCGAGTTCGCCGCGCGGACGGTGCGGTGCCGTCGCCGTCTGGAACTCCTGCGCGAGGTGCGGCAGGTGGCGGTGCTCTCCGAGTTCATGCGCCGCAACCTGATCGCCAACGGTTTTTCGCCCGAGCGGGTCACCGTCATCCCGCCGCCGGTCGAAATTCCGGACACGCTGCCGGAGCGCCCGGAGAACACCCCGCCGCGGCTGCTGTTCACGGGGCAGCTGATCCGGGGCAAGGGCGTCGACCAACTGCTGCGGGCGCTGCCGCTGCTGCATCGGGACTACCGGCTGGCGATCGCGGGGGAGGGGAACCAGCGCCCCGAACTGGAGCGCCTCGCCAACCGGCTGGGCGTCGCGGACAAGGTGTCGTTTTTGGGCTGGGTCGCGGAACCGGAGGCGCTCTGCGCCGCGAGCGATATCGCGGTGCTGCCGTTCTTTTGGCAGGAGCCGTTCGGTCTGGTCGGTCCGGAGGCGCTGGCCCGGGGAGTGCCGGTGGTCGCCTTCCGTCAGGGGGGCGTGGACGAGTGGTTGGTTGACGGCGAGAACGGTTTGGCCGTGCCGCCTCGGGATATAACACGCTTCGCCGCCGCCGTGGATCGGCTGCTGGCGGATCGGTCGCTGCGGCACCGCCTCGGCGGGCGCGGGCGCGAATCGGTGCGGGAACGCTTTGCGGACGGGGAGTTCGTCCGGCGTTTCCGCGCTTGGGCAGAGGGGGGAAGGGTATGAGGATCTTGTTCAGTTGCATCCCGTTCGACCACGGACGGTCGGGGATCTCGGTGTACATGCGGAACACGCTGGCGGCGCTGGCGGAAGCCGGGCATGAACTTACCGTGGTGGTGGAACACGAGGCGGCGTCGGAGTTTGCCTTCGCCCGGTTCCGGCGGATCGTCGCGCCCCGCTGGGCGGGGCATCCGGTATTGAGCATGCTGTGGCACCTGTTTTTTCTGCCGTTCCGGATCCGGCGCTCCGAGTACGACTTGTTCTTCATCGCGGCGGCGAACCGGCGGGCGGTGGCGTTCAGTCCGGTGCCGACTGTGGCGGTGGTGCACGATCTGGCGGCGCACCGGATGCGCGAGAAATACGACCGCTTCCGCACCTTTTATCAGACGGTGGTGCTGCCGTTTTTCACGCGGCGCGCGGAGTATCCGGTGGCGATCAGCCAGGCGACCGCCGCGGATATGGTGGAGTTCCTGAAGATCCCGGAAGAGCGGATAATCGTCAGCTGCAACGGCTTGTCGCTGCCGTCGGGGTCGCCGCGCGGCGGCTGGCTGGAGCGCAACGGCTTGGAGTCGGGCGGCTACATCCTCTACATCTCGCGCCTCGAACACCCGGCGAAGAACCAGTTCCGGCTGATCAAGGCTTACGAAAAACTGCCGCCGGAGTTGTCTTCGCGTTACCGTCTGGTGCTGGGCGGGGCGGATTGGCACGGCGCCGACGTCATCCGGGCGCGGGCGGCGTCATCGCCGCTCGCCAAGCGGATACTGCTGCCGGGGTTCATCGCCGAGGAGGATCTCGCGGAGGCGTATCGGAACGCGGCGGCGTATGTGTTCCCGTCGCTCTTCGAGGGATTCGGGCTGTCGCTGATCGAGGCGATGCACTACGGGATCCCCTGCGCCTGCTCGAAAGACACTTCTCTGGGGGAACTCGGCAAGGGGGCGGCGCTGTTGTTCGACGCCCGCGACTCGGGGGCGATCGCCGAGGCGCTGACGCGGCTGCTGAGTTCCGAGGCGTTGCGCGTGGAACTGGCCGCGGCGGGGCGCCGCCGCGCCGCCGAGTTCACTTGGGAGAAACACGTCGAAAGGATCACCGATGCCGTCTACCGGTCCAATGTCTGATCCCCGCCCGGTGCTGTTCGGAATGTTTTTTGACGCGCTCACCGCGCGGCAGACGCTGGAACGGATCTTCGACTTCGCCGCCGCTCCAACCGGGGAACGCGGTTGCCGGATCGCGGCGACGGTCAATGTGGATTTCATCGTCAATACCTATTATGCCTTTAAAAGCGCTCCGGCGGATCCTGCTCTGGCATCGGTGCTTCGTCGCGCCGAACTGGTGGTGGCGGATGGAATGCCGCTGGTGTGGCTGAGCCGCCTGCTGGGAACGCCGTTGCCCGAACGGGTGGCGGGCTCCGATCTGGTGCCGATGATCGCCGAACGGGCGGCAGAGGAGGGCGTAAAACTCTACTTCCTCGGGGGAAAAACGGAGTATACCCGGCGGGCGGCGGAACTGTTGTGCGCCCGTCATTCCGGCTTGGAGATCGAGGTGGATACTCCGTTCGTGGAGCTCGACGCGCCGGATGCCGCGGCGCGCGACCGGGAGATCTGCCGGCGGATCAACGCTTCGGGGGCGGCGATCCTGCTGGTCGGCTTCGGCAACCCCAAGCAGGAGTTGTGGCTGGAGCGAAACCGCCGCAATCTCAATTGCGGCATTGCGATCGGGGTCGGCGGCACCTTCAACTTCATCGCCGGGGCGGTGAAGCGGGCGCCGGAGTGGATGCGCCGCAGCGGAACCGAGTGGATCTATCGCATCATACAGGAACCGGGGCGGCTGTGGAAGCGTTACGGGATCGGTCTGCTGCAATTCAATATCATGGCGCTCCGCGCGCTGTTGACGCGGCCGCGGCGCGGCGGAGCGGAGGTGGTCCGGGACGGTCGGACGGGCGTGTTGACCGTTGCGGGGCGCGGATCGTTTTCGCCGCATGCTTTGGCGACGATACTGGCGTCGGCGGAAACGGCTCCGGTGCGGGTGGATAACATCGGTCGCCGCCGGATGCGCCAACTGCGCGCGCACCGCCTTGCGGATCGGGTGATTGTGGAGCATGAATAAGACGCTCAAATACATCAACGGCGGGAAAATCTGCTTCGGCTGCGGCGCCTGCGTCGCGGGATGTCCGACATCGGCTTTGCGCATGACCGAAGATCCCGAGGGCTTCGGTATCCCCCGTATCGACTTTTCGGTGTGTGTAAAATGCGGGAAATGCCGCCGGATGTGTCCGGCGAATGTCCGGAGCGTGGCGGCGGAGCATGCCCCGGAGTTTTTTTCGGTACGCCATCGGGAGCGCGGCGTGCGCGGGGCGAGCACTTCGGGCGGGGTCTTCACCGCGCTCAGCGATGCCGTTCTGTCGCGCGGCGGCGCGGTTGCGGGCGCGGTGTGGACTTCCGAACTTACGGTATGCCATGCGGTGGCAACTGACGCTTGCGGGCGCGACGCCATGCGTCTGTCGAAGTATGTCCAAAGCGATACTTCCGGGGTATGGCAGGAGATCAAACGTCTGCTTGAGGGTGGAAAAGAGGTGCTTTTTTCCGGCACGCCCTGCCAGGTGGCGGCGTTGTATTCATTCCTCGGCTGTCGTCCGGACCGTCTTTTTACCGTGGATTTCATTTGTCATGGCGTTCCTTCCCCGCGGGTGTTTGCGGATTATCTGCGCGAACATGAAGAGCGGCGCGGCGCGAATGTCGTCCGCGTCCGCTGTCGGGATCAGCGGCTCGGCTGCGTTCCGATGCGTATGGGGATCGATTTCTCCGATGGGACGGCATATTTGGAGGATTGCGACCGGGATTTGTTTTTTCGGCTTTTCTTGTCCGGTATCCTCAACCGCCGCTCATGTGCCGAGTGTCCGTACACCCGCGTACGGCGCGGTTCCGACCTCACGATCGCGGACAACTGGCGCTTTGCTTCATTTGCTCCGGAGTGGGCGGACAACACCGGCGTGTCGGCGCTTTTGGTCAACACTTCGCGGGGTGCGGCACTGTTTCGCGCCGCGACTTCGGCGCTGGAGGTCAAACATTGCACCTTGGACGATATCGATCAGCGCTATTTGCATGCTCCGGGCGGAGAACATCCGGATCGGGCTTCGTTCTTTCGCGCGTGGAAGCGGCGCGGTTTTACCGCGGCGGCCGCCGATTTCGCTCGTTCCCGACCGTTGTACCGAAGATTGCGGAGCCGCATGTTGAAAATCCTGCGCGGAACGCTTCGCGCGATCACCCGGAAAGGCGGTCCGATATGAAACTCCTGTTGGGCGGGGTGCCGCTCGGGTGCGACAATATCGGTGACGAGGCGATCGTCGGCTGTGTGGTGAAGTTGCTCCGGCGGCTGTTGCCGGAGCCGGAGATAACCGTCTGCACCCGCGACCGGGAGGGGACGGCGGCGCGTCTGCGGGTCGATACCGCTCCGCTTTACGGCTTCGGCGACGATCCGGAACTGCGCGGTTTTGCGGAACTTGCGTGGCGTCACGACGCGTACATCTGGTTCGGGGCGACCGGCTTGTCGGATTATCCCGCGACCGCGCTGCGGCTGCTGCGCGCGGCGCGAAAGGCTGGAGTGCCGTCGATCGTCTGGGGCGTCGGGATGAACTCCGAACTCAATCCCGCGTTTTACCGGGCGGGCGGGCGGAAGCGCCGATTGCTGAAACTGCTGTCGCGCGGAACTTTCGGCGCGGTCGATCTCGTTACCGCCTATGAGAAATTTCTGCGCCGCCGGACGGAGCGGCACATCGGGCGCGAACTCTCCGCCTGCGAACTCGTGGTGCTGCGCGACGAACCCTCGCGGCGCGAGGTGCGGAACTGCGGCGTCGTCGGAGCCGTCGCGGGGGCGGATACCGCGATATTGCAGAGTTCCGCCGCGACTTCGCCGCTGCCGGAACTTCCCGGGATCGAGCGGATCGGCTTCTGCGTATCCGAACAGAGTGTCGTCAACGACCTTGCCGGAGTGACGGCGCTGTGGGACGATCTGCTGACCGTGCCGACTCGGCATCTGGTGCTGATCCCGATGAATCCCGTGACGGATAAGCGCCTGATGCTGGAACTGGCGGGAAAATGCCGTCACCGCGACCGCATCGAGTGTCTGGAAAGCGCCGATCCCGCCGACGTTCAGGCGTGTGCGGGGCAGTGCCGGGTGCTGGTGAGCAGCCGTCTGCACCTGCTGATCCTCGGCGCCAACGCGGGGACTCCGGGGATCGGCATCGAGCGGGGGAGCAAAATCGCCAACTGGCTCGCCGAGTTCGGCGACACTCCGGCGGGTAGCGTTGCCGACTGCGACTTTGCCGGGATCGCGCGCCGGGTCGAGGCGGTGCTGGCGCGCCCCGACGCGGAGGTCCGCGCGGAGGTGTTTCAAGTCATGGATAAACTGCGCCGTCGGCTCGACGGGGCGGCGGAAAAACTGCGGAGCGCGCTCCTCGCCTGTTCCCGGTAAAAAACTATTTTCCGAAGACCCGCCGCAGCCGTTTTTCCACTTTCGGCTTGATGGTCATCCACGGGATCAGGAACTTCATTCGGGTTTTGTTTTTCGCCGAGAGGCACGCGGGCAGCGCGGTCGGGAGCTCCAGCCCCTGCCGCCGCGCCCATTGGGCGACCGCGACATACTCGTCGAAGAAGCGGAACGCCCGGCGCGTCCACCCATGCCACGGTTTGGGGCGGGCGATGAAGTGGACGAACAGGCGTTCCCGATCCTTGTCCATCTTGAACACCTTCTGCACGCGCGGGGCGTCGGGGGCGAAGTTCAGACAGGCGTTGAGGGTGCTTTCGTCAAGCTGGGGATAAAATTCGAGCGACCGGTCCACCACGCCGACGTCGCGGTGCGGCAGCACCTTGTCCTGAAGCGCGTCCCAGAGTTCCAGAAAGCGCCGGTGGCGCTGCAGCGACAGCGCGCAGAAGCAACTCGACCCGGTGGTGGCGTAGCGCGGCGACTCGGGAGCGTCCCCGGCGAGTTCCGCCACGTCGCGCCGCCACGCCGCCGCAAGTTCTGGCGGGATCAGTGACTTCCCCGCCGCGATGGTGGTGCAATTGGGGTCGCCGGACATCTCCGGCAGCGACCGCAGACGGAAGTGGATCTCTTCCGGCGACTCAGGCGGCAGAAGTTCCGAGACGTTTCCTGTGAAGAAGGCGTCGGAGTCCGCCCACGTCACGAATTCCGTCTTCGCCTGAAGCATCACCCGCGGTTTCAGGCAGGCCAGAGAGCGTTTCACGCCGTCGAGCGAAACTGTCGTCACGTTGCCGAGCTGGGTCAATACGCGCTCCGCCATGGGCGTGAAGTCCTTGACGCCGACCAGAAACGGTTCGTTCATGCCGACTTTGCGCGCCGAGGCGATCAGCATGAAGATCCCCCACAGATAGTGGATGTCGCCGATGGTGACGATGGTGTTGTCGTATCGAGTGTCGTTCATGGATCGAAAAATCCGTGTCTGGAGGTTGATGTTTTAACCTCTTATGCCGTGCAGAAGTTTCTGGTGCGGCAGCAGCCGACAGCGGACGCCGAGTTTGTGCGGCAGATGCACCCATTTGCCGGCGATGGAGTTCACCAGTTCCTGAAGCCGTTCCCGGTGCGGAGCCGCCGCTTTCAGGAACGCGGCGCGGATCTCCGCCGGATCGATCGGATTGTCCGCGAAATATTGGACGTTTTCGGCGACGGCTTCCGGTGTGTCCTCCGCGTAACGCATGGCGAATTCGGGGATCAGAATATCCCGGCCGCCGAGGTTGCGGGTATTGACGATGGGAATCCCGCACAACAGATATTCACCGCTCACGAACATCGCGCCTTCGGCGGCGGAGAGCGCAAGCCCGCAGCGCGCCTCGCGGATCTTCCAGCCGATCAACCACGAATTGACCTTGCGGATATACTTGGCCTTCGGGAACAAATTCATGGTATCAAGAAAATAATTTTCCTCTTTGGAGGAGTGGTCGCCGATGAGAAGCAGATTTTCGACCTTGCTTGCCAGATTGTGGCGTTTGAACGGAGTCACCCGGGCGACATAAACGGCGTCGAAGCGGCGGGACCGGCTCGCCAGCGGATACCGGGATGGGGAGAGAAAGGCGTTGTGTTGAGCGAAACAGCACTCCGCGGCATCTTTGAAAACTTCTGCCTCCGCCGGAGTGTTCGCCAATACGATGAACCGCCACTCGGGGAATTTTTCACGGGCGGTATTGAGAAGTGCCTTGTTCGGTCCGGCAACTTCCGGCAGTTCATTCGTCCACCCGAGTTGCAGGATGATCGTGCCGCCCTTGTCCAGATCGCCGCTTTTGTGCAGCGCATTCCGAAAAGCGTCCTGATTGCGCAAAAAATCCGTGTCGAAGGCGACGATTACCATGGGCGAATGATTCAGTATATATGCCGGAAGAATATTGTAAAAGCCCATTGTAACGATCCCGCGATCCCGATATGACTGACAACATTATAAGATAATTCTAATGGCACTTTTTTTCAAGCACGGTTGTCGGTGGAACCGAACAACCGGGCACCCGGTCTTTCTTCAGATATTTTTGCTCCGCCGTTCGATCAGCGGGTAATACAGGCGGCGGAAATAAAATTTTGCCGGGAACTGCCAACCTGCCGCCGCCAGTTTTACCAGCGGCGCGGCGAGCCGTTTGGGCACTCTGGAACGGGCGCAGAGCCGCTGGAATTTGGCACCGCCGTCACCCGCGAACAACTCTGCCAGCGCCCGTTTCCGCTCCGCGTCGGTCAGTTTGCGGGAGGTCACGGGGTGGAACAGAAACCAGTACAGTATGGCGATCCACTGATTGCTCCAAATGGCGAGAATATCCGGCGGAACCTGATTTTTTCCTGCAAAATCCAACAACGAGTTGAATTGCAGTACTGTATCGAAAGAAATGCGGGATGAGGCTTCAGTGGTCACCGACCCCGGGCGGCGGCGGTAGATGTAGAACACTTCGTCCAAATACGCGAACCGTTTAGCTGCGAACCAGATGCGCGGAGTGCTTTCGAAGTCCTCCATCAGCCGTCCGTCGGTCTGGCGGATGCGGTTGGCGCGCAGAAACTCGGTGCGGTAGATGCTCAATACGGTATGATTGCACATTTTGCCGCCGTTGCGTCCGGCGCGGCGGATCGCGTCAAGACCGTCGAATACCTCGTTTTCATCCGCTTGGCGGAAGTTGGTGAGGCGCGGCGCGTGTTTTATATCCGCCTCGTCCGATTCGGTCGTGACCGCGGCGAAAGACAGCACGTCGACCTCGCCGACCTCCGCGAGTTTGCGGGAGAGTTTTTCGAGCATATCCGGCACGATCCAGTCGTCGCCGTCGAGTACTACCAGATATTCGCCCCGCGCATGGTCGATCCCGTAGTTGCGGGTGGAGGCGACAGCGCCGCTCTTCGGTGCGGAGACCACCTGAAAGCGCGGATCCTTTTCCGCCGCGGCGCGGCAGAGGGCAAGCGAATCGTCGGTCGACTCCTCGACGTAGCAGATCGCCTCGAAGTCGGCGAAGGTCTGCGCCGCTACGGACTCCAGCGCCTTCGGCAGATAGGGCGCGGTGTTGTATCCGGCTAAAATGATCGAGAACAACATGATATGATGCCTGTGCCTATGTTGGTATAACGCTTGCAATGGACTCCGGAACGATGACGCAGATATTACAATGAACGACTTACTGAATATAGCATTAAATTGTTAATTGTCAAATTTGCAGAGGGGGGGGGCGAGGATATCCACTAAAAGCGGCAATTTTTTCATCTCTCTGCCAAAAAGTCGGCTGCGTCATTTTGCAATTTGCATTTTGCATTTTACATTTAAAGATGATATATTACGAAAATGATTATTTTTATGCAGTAATCAAGTAAACATGAAATAAAGATGAAGCCTTTTTTTTCCATTGTCATTCCATGTTGTGACGTCGAACCGTATGTCCGCGAGTGTCTGTCATCGGTGGCGAAACAGTCGTTCCAGGATTGGGAGTGTCTGATCGGCATCGAGACATCCAAAGACCGAACCGATGAGGTGATCCGCGAGATCGCCTCGGGCGACGGGCGTTTCCGCATTTTCCGCGGTCCGCGCAGCGGGTCGTGTTCGGCTTCGCGCAACACCGGCATTGACATGGCGCGAGGCGAGTATGTGATCTTTCTCGACGGCGATGACAGCATTGCCGACGAGTCGCTTGCCCGGCTTGCCGCAAAGATCGACGCCAATCCCGGAGCCGATCTTTATCAGGGCAACATAATGGCTTATGATGAGCGTACCGGCAAACGCGAGCTTTGGGGGCAATACACCGAAAAATCGCCTTCCGAGATGACCGGCATTGAAGCGATTGTTGAACTTTATCGGTTGTGGAGCGGCGAGTTTTGTCAAATGCTTCAATTAACGATTTTTCGCCGGGAGTTTATGATCGAACACGATTTGAAGTGCATCTACGGATTGCGGAAACAGGATCAGGAAGTGTCTCCGCGCGCGCTTTATCGCGCCAAGCGGGTCGTTCCGTTGCACGAACCGTTCTACCTATATCGGATTCGTCCTGATTCCGTAACTACTGCCAAAAATAAACTTGGACATTTTCATAAGGATTTTGCTGTCATCTTCAAGTCGTTATTGGCTTTTTATGCCACGATTTCCCGCGAATCTGATTTCGATCCTCGCGTGGCGCCGTTTTGGGTATACCAGTGCTTGTCGCGAATTTTCTTCATATGGTTTTATCCATACCACATGAAAAACATTTCAAGACAGCAGCGGGTCGAGACATTACAACTGCTGTTTGACGACGGTTTCGGGGATTTCAAAATATTATTGAAATATGCGAATTTTCCTAAGCGCGTAGCGGGGTTGGGTTTGCGGATATTTTTGTGTCATCCTCATCTGCGACGGTTGGTGGAGATTTTTTTTGAATGCTATTACAAGTTGTGTGAAATACGTGGAAATCAGAGACCTCGTTGTTGTTTGTGTTCAAAAGACTGACAACCTCGGTCGGTTATGACGACGCGATTGTTGTTTGGAAAAATTGAACAGCTGGTTGGCTGTATATAGCTACCGGGATTATTGGTCATGAAAATACTTATCACCGGAACGGCTGGATTCATCGGATTTCACGCGGCGCGGGAGTTCATGCGCCGGGGATGGCAGGTCGCCGGGATCGACAACTTCAACGACTACTACGATGTGGCGCTGAAGCGCGCCCGCGACGCGCGCCTGCGCGAAAATCCGAACTACCGGTCGTATGAATTCGACATCTGCGACTTCGACCGGCTGCGGCAGGTCTTTGCCGACGAACAGCCGGATGCGGTGCTGAACCTCGCGGCGCAGCCGGGAGTGCGCTACTCCATAACCCACCCGTTCGTCTACACGCACTCCAACGTGGACGGTTTTCTGTCTGTCCTTGAGGCCTGCCGCCATGCGGCGAAGGTCCCGAAACTCGTCTTCGCCTCGTCGTCGTCGGTCTACGGCGGCAACACCAAAATGCCCTTCGCGGAGTCCGACCGGGTCGATACTCCCGTCAGTCTCTACGCCGCGACCAAGAAGGCGAACGAACTCATGGCGTATACCTATTCGCACCTCTATAAGATGCGGATCACCGGGTTGCGCTTTTTTACCGTCTACGGCGACTGGAACCGCCCTGACATGGCGCTTGCGCTCTTCGCCGACGCGATGCTCCACGACCGCCCGATCAAGGTCTTCAACCACGGCGACATGCTCAGAGACTTCACCTTTGTCGGCGACATCGTTGACGGCATCGTCCGGGTGGTCGAAGCGGAGGATCTGCCGCTGTACGAGATCTATAACATCGGCAACCACCGCGGCGAAAAACTCATGGACGTGATCCAAACGCTGGCGGACGCCCTGAACGTGACGCCGAAGATGGAGATGCTGCCGATGCAGCCGGGCGATGTCCATGCGACCTATGCGAGCATCGACAAACTCCGCAACGCGGTTGGCTATGAGCCCAAGACCTCCATCCAAGAGGGAATTCCCGTTTTCGCCAAGTGGTACCGCGAGTATTATGGGTTGTGACTTTTAGAGAACCTGACTAAATGGAAAGCATTTTTTTATTATTCGGCGTTAAATTCTATGCGTGGCTGAAGCTGTTTCTGCTTAAACTGCTGGTGTGGAAATTCTCCATCCTGTGGCCGCAGCGTAAAACTCTGCCTCGGGTTCTGATCATCAAGCCCGACCATCTGGGCGATTTTTTGATTGCCCTCTCCTCGTATCAGAATCTCTGCGATTATTATCATGAGCGGGGGTATAAAATAACCATATTGGTGAACACCTTCAACCGCCCGCTTGCCGAGGCGTGCCCGCTGTTCGACGAGGTGTGGGGGTATAACATACTGCACGCCGATTTCACATTCCGCAAGCAGTACGAGATGTATTGCCGACTTTATGCTGGCCGTTTTTCCATAGTGATCAATCCGCAGTATTTTCCAGGTGCTTGTTTGAAGAGCCATACGATGGCGTTGTTGTGTCGGGCGCCGTTCTGCTGTACTGCGTTTAATTACGAACTGGTTGATAAAGAAACAACAGCGCGGGGGCGTTATTGGAAGATCGAGCGTTGGAGGAGCCAATATTCGCTGTTTTTCGAGGACCGCTCCCAATCGGTGATGGCGACAGGTCATAATTTTGCCAAGCGCATTTGCCATACCGATTTTCCCATGACGCTGTATTCGCGCGGCTTCGGTGCGCTGCCCGAGGTGCCGTTGCCGGAAAACTATTATGTCGTGGTTCCCGGTGCCGTCTCACGCTCTCCTTGGCCAGTGGAAAGATTTGCCGGGTTGATAGCGATGATTCATCGCCGGTATCCGGAATTGATTCCGGTTTTGACGGGGGGGAAAAACGAGAAGCATTTGGGCGCGGAGATTCAACGCTTGCTGCCGGAGGATATTGTCGTTGTCGACAAAATCGGCGACACCACTTTGTTCGAGTTGTTTTCCATATTCCAAAAGGCCCGTCTGGTCGTGAGCAACGATACCGGGACCGCACATGTGGCGCCGCTTATGTCTGTGAAGTCGGTCGTAATCTCCGGCGGGTGGCATATTGGAGCTTATCTGCCCAATTCCCTATATCCCAATATGCGTTGTTTAATCCACCGGAAAGAGTGCGCCAACTGCGGCTGGCAAAAGTGCGTAAATCCTCAAAACGGGGTCGATCTTTGCGTTGCGGAAATCTCGGTCGACGAAGTCATGCGCGCCATATCGGAACTGAATCCCTGAATCCTCCGGTCGGTGCGCTCCGCATTGAGGACAAGTTAAACTCCGGCGCGCTTGAGCATTTTACCCAGCATCTCCAGCATTTCCCGGTGGAACATGGCGAACAGCACACCCAACGAGATCGCCGCCGCGACTGCCGCTTTAAGCAGCAGCCCCGGCAGTTTGTCGACCGGCATCAGGTACACCGCGCCCCAGGTCGCCGCGCCCAGCAACAGCGCGATCAGCGCGAAGTTCGCCTGACTCCGCCAGTACGCTTTAGCCTGCGTCCGGTCGAAAAACTTCGAGAACAGCACATGCGACTCCCACGGGATCTGGACCAGAATGTAGCCGAGGATCGACGACAGGATCACCCCGTCGAGTTTGTACCCGTGCGGCAGCAGCGTGACCAACAGTATCGACAGTGTCAGTTTGACCGCTCCGCCGATCACCGGCTTCCATTGATCCTCTTTCCACAGCCCCGCCGCGGCTTTATAGGTCAGCAGCACCTGCCGCGACTCGTTGATGAAGAAATACACCACCATCAGCACCGCCAGCAGACCGTGCTGCACCAGTTCCGGCTTGTGGCGGGTCCATATCGCGACGAACGGCTGGTACAGCGCCATCATCATCGCCGCGCACCAGACGATGGCGATGGCGACGACGCGGTTGACTTTCATGAAGAGTTTGAAGTTCTCATCCCGGCTTTCGGTGTGGATCCGGTTGCCGAATCCGCTTGTCATCGCGCCGTAGATGATCCACGGGATCCCCCCCACGGTCTTGCAGACATAGTAGTAATTGCCGTAGGCGGCAACGGCGACCAGTCCCAGATAGGTCGACAGCACCACGTTGTCGATCGAGTACGATATGACGCCGCCGACTTTGTGGAGAAAGATCGCCTTGACGTCGGAGATGACCTTCCGGCGTTTTTCCGCGGAGAGTTCGCCGCTTGGTGACAGCTCCGGGAACAGCCGTTTCGATTCGCGCACCAGCAGCAGATTGTTTACCAGCGTGAACGCGATGGTCGTGAGCACATAGAGGTAGTAGTTGCGCGTGAGCGTCAGGATCAGGAACACGCACACATATTGCAGCAGCGACAAGGCCGTGCGGATGTTGGTCAGCACATAGGCGCATTGGTGCGCGCCGATTATGACTCCGCGGTAGGCGAAGAGAAAGTAACTTGCCGCGGTGTTGGTCAAATGCAGCAGATAGAGGATGTGCAGCTCCACGTCCGGCGGGATGCTGCCATGCACCAAATGGCGCAGAAACGGCAGCAGCGCCAGCCCGACGGCGAAGATCACCGATCCGACCACGCGGTAGACGTTGCGGTAAAAGTGAAGATAGGCGCAGACGAGTTCCCGGTCGTCGTCGGCGATCGGCTTGTACATGGAGTAGGCGACCGCGGAGCCGAAGCCGAGTTCCGCCAGCGAGAGCACACTGAGGATGGAGGTGAACAGCCCGTTGAGCCCGAGGTATTCCGGCCCCAGCAGCCACAGGAACATGGTCCGGTTCAAAAACGGGAAGAACAGCGAGAGCGCGGTGCTTATGGCGCTGGCGATGACGTTTTTCCGGGTATTGCTGGTAAAATCGAGTTTCATTTGACCGTGAACCGCATGTTTTTTGCGAATATATAATATACAGTAGTTTCGAGGATATTGCAATCCGCCGCCGAAGAGCCGCGCGGCGTCCGCCGCGCGGCAACCCCGCTACAAAGAATCGCGTTCAAACGCCCCCCAAAAAATCTGTTTTTCCTTGTGTCGTAATGGGATTCGACGAGGCGCGAAGTACGTCAGTACGAGCGCCGAAGAGCCGTGCGGCGTTAGCCGCGCGGCAACCCCGCTACAAAGAATCGCGTTCAGACGCTCCCAAAAAATCTGTTTTTCCTTGTGTCGTAATGGGATTCGACGAGGCGCGAAGTACGTCAGTACGAGCGCCGAAGAGCCGTGCGGCGTCCGCCGCGCGGCACGAGGTCTAAAACCGCGCCGAAGAGCCGTGCGGCGTTAGCCGCGCGGCAACCCCGCTACAAAGAATCGCGTTCCAACGCCCCCCCAAAAAAATCTGTTTTTCCTTGTGTCGTAATGGGATTCGACGAGGCGCGAAGTACGTCAGTACGAGCGCCGAAGAGCCGTGCGGCGTCAGCCGCGCGGCAACCCCGCTAAAAAGAATCGCGTTGGATATGCCACCCGGCATATCCAACCAAGAAGCAAAAACCAAAAAAGTTCCGGCAAAATTAATTTTGCAACGGAACTTTTTGTTTTTGCGGCGATTCTTGAAGCGGGGTAAGCGGTAGTGGCATCTCCAATGGGATTCGAACCCATGTTGCCGGGATGAGAACCCGATGTCCTAGGCCTCTAGACGATGGAGACATGCGTCAGACAGTGTACATAACATACACCGCGAAATGGAGAAATTCAAGCCGAAAAGACGGAAATAGTGATTTTTTGCCGGACCGCGCGAGATCAAAATGCGCAGAGGATGCTTCCGGCGAGGGTGAGCGGAGTCGGGAACGCGGGGATATCCCGCGCCGGGACTCACAGGCGCCAACCGAGAATGGTCCGGCTGTAGCCGCAGCAGGCGGCGGAGAGGCATCGCGTGGTTTTCCGCCGCGGGCGGAACACGCTGCGCAATACCCGCGCCGCGCGCAAGAGTTCCGATTTGACCGTGTAGAAAAAGTCGCTGACGTGCTTGCAGACGCGGTACGCGCCCTGATGCGAAGCGCTGACGGACACCGTCGCCGCCGTCTCGGCGCAGTGCGCGGGGACGGACACCACCGGCTGGGCGACCTCGGGGAGGGCGCTGCCGGGCAGAGAGATGTTCCGGAACTCTTTCATCGCGGCCATGGTTGCAACATCCGCCGGGCGGATATTACTTGGCGGGTTCGTTCTTCTGGAGCACGCCGGCTTCGACGAGTTTGTCGATCAGCTGCTGCATCGAGTTGAACGCGGCCAGAAAACCCTGCGGCGGCATGATGACGCGCACATTGCTCTGGGGGACGGGGGCCTTGCCGTTTTCTTCGGGCTGGAGGGTGACGAAATCGTAACGCACCATGCCGCCCGCGAAGTGGATCTGACCGACTCCGTCCGCGAAAATTTCCTGCTTGTCCGCCATTTTTTGACTCCTTTGGTTGGACAATGATTTTGCAGTCCGGCGGTCTCCCCCGGCCGTCCGGGGGCGTCGAAACTGCGGTATACCTATTAAATTACATCCGGAATGGACATTTTACAAATATTTATTCACATCCGTTCGATCACCGCGTCGGCGAAGCCGGAGCAGCCGACCTCGGTGGCGCCGGAACTCAGCCGGGCGAGGTCGTAGGTCATGATCCCGTCGGCGATCGCGCGCTCGAGTCCGCGGATCACCAATGCGGCGGCCTCGGCCCAGCCGATGTGCCGCAGCATCATTTCGCCCGAGAGGATCAGCGACGAGGGGTTGACCTTGTCCAGATCGGCGTACTTGGGGGCGGTGCCGTGGGTGGCCTCGAAGACCGCGTGGCCGGTCTGGTAGTTGATGTTGGCGCCGGGAGCGATGCCGATGCCGCCGACGCAGGCGGCGAGAGCGTCCGATATATAGTCGCCGTTGAGGTTGGGGGCGGCGATCACGTCGTATTCGGCGGGGCGGGTCAGGATCTGCTGCAGAAAGGCGTCGCAGATGCAGTCCTTGACCAGGATCTGTCCCTCGGGGGCGACTCCGCCGCAGTCGGCGTAACAGATGGCGCGCCCGGAGTATTCGCGGCGCACGAGGTCGCAGCCCCACGTTTTGAACGCGCCCTCGGTGAACTTCATGATGTTCCCCTTGTGGACGATGGTGACGTTGCGGCGACCGTGGGCGAGGGCGTAATCGAGGGCGGCGCGCATCAGTCGTTCCGTACCTTCGCGGGAGATCGGTTTCACGCCGATGCCGCACCCGGCGGGGAAGCGAATCCCGGTGACGCGCATCCGGTTTTGCAGAAAGTCGATCAGCAGTTTGACTTCCGGGGAGTCGGCGGGCCATTCGATCCCGGCGTAGATGTCCTCGGTATTTTCGCGGAAGACCACCATGTCGGTGAGTTCCGGGTGCTTCACGGGGGAGGGGACGCCGGGGAAGTAGCGCACCGGGCGGACGCAGGCGTACAGATCGAGTTCCTGCCGCAGCGCCACATTCAGCGAGCGCATGCCGCCGCCGACGGGGGTGGTGAGGGGGCCTTTGACCGCGACGCGGAGCAGTTTCAGCGCTTCGAGCGTCTCCTCGGGGAGCCAGTATCCGGCGCCGTAGACGTTCGTCGCCTTGGCTCCGGCGTAGAGTTCGCACCAGCCGATCCGGCGGCCGCCGCGATAGGCGCGTTCCACCGCCGCGTCCCAGACTTTGAGGGCGGCGCGCATGATGTCGGGACCGATGCCGTCGCCCTCGATGAACCCCAGTACCGGGTGGTCGGGGACGAGCAGTTTGCCGGAGGCGGCGATGCTGATCGGTTCGCCGTCGGGGAGGGATATTTTTTTGAAGTCCATGATAAAGTGTTCCTTTTACGGTTCGATCGAATTGAGTTTGCCGCCGGCGAGGACGGTCGCGAGTTCTTCCGGGGAGAGGCGGCACTTGAAGGCGATCCGCCGCCCGTTCACCGCGGCGGAAATTTCTCCGCCCCGGGCCAACTGTTCGCGCAGTCCCGAAAAGACCAGCACGTCGCCGCATGTGAGCGCGTCGTATGCGGCGGGGTCGGCGAATTCGAGCGGCACGATCCCGAAGTTGATCAGATTGGCGCGATGGATGCGCTCCATCGACTTGACGACGACCACTTTGACGCCGAGGTACATCGGGCAGATGGCGGCGTGTTCGCGGCTCGACCCCTGACCGTAACTTTCGCCGCCGACGATCGCGCCGAAGCCTCCGGCGTCGCGGAGTTTTTCCGCGCGGGCGGCAAAGGTCGGTCCGTCCGGAGCGTTGAAGCACTCGAAGACCGCCTGGGCGTAGCGAGGGATATTGCTCCGGTGTTTGAGGTACGGCCCGGCGGGCATGATGTGGTCGGTGGTGATCTTGTCGCCGACTTTGATGAGCACCGTCGCCGCGAGTTCGTCGGGCAGGGCGGAGTTGCGGGGCGGTTCGCCGATGGTGGGCTTGCGGACGACCTCTGCGGCCGGGGCGAATTCGCGGCGGAAGTGGGCGTCGTCGATCCGGTAGCGTTCCGGCTCCGCGACTTCGGGATGCGGGAACCCCAGTGTGCCGGGATCGGTCAGCATGCCCGTCAGCGCGGTGGCGACCGCCGTTTCGGGGCTGACGAGGTACAGTTGATCGCCCTTGGTGCCGCTGCGCCCCGCGAAGTTTCGGTTGAAGGTGCGGACGCTCACCGTGCCGTTCGCGGGGCTGAGCCCCTGACCGATGCAGGGACCGCAGCCCGGTTCGAGTATCCGCGCGCCGGCCGCGACGAGGTCGGTCAGCAGTCCCCGTTCCGCCAGCATTTCGAGGGTTTGGCGGCTGCCTGGGGCGACGGCGAATGAAAGTCCCGGCGCGACAGTCTTGCCCCGCAGCGCCAGCGCCGCCATCGCGAGGTCGCGGAACGAACCGTTGGTGCAGCTGCCGAGCAGCACCTGATCGACCTTGACGTCCGCAAGTTCGCGGACCGGCTTCACGAGGTCGGGGCTGGACGGGCACGCCGCCAGCGGTTCGATTGCGCCGAGATCGATGTCGATCAGCCGGTCGTAGCGGGCGTCCGGAGCGGCGGCGAGCGGCACGAAGCACTCCTCCCGTCCCTGCCGGGCAAGGAACTCCCGCGTGCGGTCGTCGGAGGGGAACACGGTCGACGTCACTCCGAGTTCCGCCCCCATGTTGGCGATCGTCGCCCGCTGCGGCACCGAGAGCGTCGCCACCCCGTCGCCGAAGTACTCGGCGACGCAGCCGACGTTGCCCTTGGTCGTGAGGATTTCGAGCACTTTGAGCACCACGTCTTTGGCGCTGCTCCACCCCCGCAGGCGTCCATGCAGGCGGATCCCGATGATCCGGGGGTAGGCGAACGTGAACGGCTTGCCCGCCATCGCCAGCGCCACGTCCAGTCCGCCCGCGCCGATCGCCAGCATGGCGAGTCCGCCGCCCGTCGGGGTGTGCGAATCCGAGCCGAGCAGCGTTTTGCCGGGCGCGCCGAAGCGTTCGATATGCAGTTGGTGGCAGATGCCGTTGCCCGGCGGTGAAAAGACCGCTCCCGTCCGCCGGGCGATGCTCCGCAGGTACAGATGGTCGTTGCGGTTTTCGGGGCCGACCTGCATCATGTTGTGGTCGACGTAGGAGAGCGAGAGTTCGGTGCGCACTTGCGGGATGCCCAGCGCCTCGAACTCCAGAAACGCCATCGTGCCGGTGGCGTCCTGAGTGAGGGTCTGGTCGATGCGGATCGCCACGGGTTCGCCCGGGTGGCGCGAGCCGCCGGAAAAGTGCGCGTCGATGATCTTTTGGGTCAAGGTTCCCTTTGCCATGGTTGATGAAACTCCACTTGCAGTATTTGACAGTACGGGTACGGAGACGCCGGATCAGATGACCAGCGTACGGTTCACGGGGAGATCGGTGTCCATGCCGCAGAGCGGACACCCGGTGTAGATCTGTCGCGGGCGCACCAGTTTGGTGTCGTCGCCGATCATCTCGCGCCAGTGCGCCACCCAGCCGGGCAGCCGCGCCAGTGCGAACATCACCGTGAACATGTTTTCGGGGATCCCCATCGCCCGGTAGATGATGCCGGTGTAGAAGTCCACATTGGGATAGAGATGCCGCTCGATGAAGTACTCGTCTTTCAACGCCGCCTCCTCGACCTCGCGCGCCACGTCGAGCAGCGGGTCGCGGTAGTGGAGTTTGCTCAAAAAGGCATCGCATTCGCGCCGGACGATCTCCGCGCGCGGATCGTAGGTCTTGTAGACGCGGTGGCCGAAGCCCATCAGCCGGAACGGATTGTTCCTGTCCTTCGCCATGCGGATGAACTTGCCGACGTCTCCGTCCGCCTGAATGGTGCGGAGCATTTCGATCACCGCCTGATTGGCGCCGCCGTGGAGCGGGCCCGAGAGCGCCGAGATCCCCGCCGAGATCGTCGCGTAGAGATTCACCTGCGCGCTGCCGACCACCCGCACCGTCGAGGTGGAGCAGTTCTGCTCGTGGTCGGCGTGGATGATGAACAGCAGATTCAGCATCCGCACCGCCTCGGGTTCGATGCGGTAGGGCCGGACCGGCGAATCGAACATCATGTTCAGGAAGTTCGCACAGTACGAGAGGTCGTGGCGCGGATAGACCACCGGTTCGCCGATCGACTTCTTATAGGCGAAGGCCGCCATGGTGCGGACGATGGAGATCACCCGGGCGCACGATTCGTCGATGTTGTCCGCCATCGACTTGATGTCCACGTTGGGATAGAACGCGGTCATCGCGTTGATCATCGTGGAGAGGATGTGCATGGGATGGGCTCCCTGCGGCATGTGGTCGAAGAAGTGCCGCATATCCTCGTGCAGCAGACTGCTGAAGTTCAACTGTTCCGAGAAGCGTCGCCGTTCGGCGGCGTCCGGCAGCTGGCCGTGCACCAGCAGGTAGGCGACGTCGACGAACATCGCCTTTTTGACCAGTTCTTCGATCGGAATACCCCGGTAACGCAGTATTCCGTGCTCACCGTCGACGTAGGTGATCTGGCTGGTACACGAGGCGGTGTTGGCGAATCCCGGATCCAGCGCCACCAGACCGCTCCGGCGGCGCAAAGCCGTGATATCCAACGCTCGTTCTCCCTCGGTGCCTACGACGATCGGCAGCCGGATCACCTTGCCGTCGACTTTCAATTCCGCAAAATCTTGCGACCGCGTTTTCATGAATCCCCATTCTCCCTTGAAAACACACTTGAAAAACGACGAATATTTGATTTTTTTCGCGCCGCGTTCCGCCGCCCGACATAGCCGCAAAACGGAGCACGGCATAATATAACCTCCGAATCGCGCCGGCGCAACCGGAGGTCTTCAGTTTCTTTGCGTTACGGTATGAAAAAGGTCACTTGCGGCAATGGGCGGCGGCGCGTTCGGCGGCGGTGCGCAGCATCGCGTCATCGGGCAGGTGGACGAGCAGTTGGCCGAGGTAATCCCGGCGCAGGAATTCGCGGCGGCTCCACGCGAAGTTCAGGTCGAACGGCCACAGCAGTTTGGCGGCGAGAAAATCCGCCGCGGTCCGCATGTCGCGGTGGAGTACCTGCCGCCCCTCCGCCAGCGCTTCGGCGATGGCGGGAGTGACGCCGGCATCGGGGGCGAGCGAAAAGGTGACGGCGGGGTTGTCCGGGTGCTTCAGATGGTCGAGCAGCACCTTGAAGATGTCGAGTTTGTCGGCGTCGCGCACGAGCCGGGTCAGCGTATCGGCGTCGGGCGACAGATCCGGCGGGATCGCGGGCTTGTTGTGCCAGGCGACGGCGGTCAGCACCGCCTCCGCCATACGGTGGTCGAGGTCGTCCACCCAGTGTTCCGCCGCGGCGATCTCGGCGGAGCGGTCGCCGTGGTCGAAACTCTCGGCGTCGTTGAAACTGCCGCTCCGGCGGAACTGCTCGAAGCGGCTCAGATCGTGGAGCATCGCGGTATACCGCGCGGGGACGCACAACCGCGGGGCGACATGCTCTTCCCGGCACAGCCGGGTCATCTCGGAAGCGACGCGGAGCGTGTGCTCCACCTTGAGGTCGATATTCCGGTCGCAGAGCGCGCTTTGCCCCCGGAACGTCGCGGCGTATTCCCGGAACCGGGCGATCAGCGCCTCCACGATGCCGCCTCAGGGTTTTCGTCGGGACCGCCGACTTTGAAGTTCGACATGACAGACTCCTTCAAAAAATTCCGATAAATCGGGTTTAAGATACCACCGGCGGAGTTTTTTTCAAGCCGTCGCCCCCGGATATTTCGCGCGCCCGCACGTTATTGCTTGAATTTGAATCGCGGGAGTTTCGGTGGTACATTATAACGACTGTATAGTCTTTGGTCGCAGGCAGGTCTTCCGCCCCCGAAGCGCGTGGGAGAGAAAAAGCGTTTTTTTTGAGTCATGCACAAGTTCAAACTGGAAACAGAAGAGTTCGAACAGTACTTTCTGGAACTGATGGACGGCCGTCGCCGCCAGTGGTACGATCGGGCGATGTGCGCGGTGCTGTTTTTCGCCTCGCGCTGCTACCGCATGGGCGCGCAGTTCCGGTTGTGGATGTACGACAAGCGGGTGATCCGTCCGCATGCGCTGGGTTGTCTGGTGGTGAGCATCGGCAACTTGAGCTGCGGCGGCACCGGCAAGACTCCGGTGGTCGAGGTCTTCGCGCGGAGTCTGAGCAGCAAGGGCCGCCGGGTGGCGATCCTGAGCCGCGGCTATCGGAGCCGCAAGCGTTCGCTGTGGTCCAAGGTGATGCAGGTCTTCCGTTCGCAGAAGATCGAGATCCCGCCGAAAGTGGTCTCCGACGGCTGCGATCTGCTGCTCAACTCGGAGTACGCCGGCGACGAGCCGTACATGCTGGCGTCGAATCTGCGCGACGTGGCGGTGCTGGTGGACAAGGACCGGGTCAAATCGGGGATCTACGCGATCGACCACTTCCACAGCGACGTGATCATCCTCGACGACGGCTTTCAGTACCTGATGCTGCGGCCGCATATCAACATCGTGCTGGTGGATTCGACCGACCCGTTCGGTAACGGCCATGTACTGCCGCGGGGGATCCTGCGCGAACCGATCAAGAACATCCGGCGCGCCGACTACATCTTTCTGACCAAATCCGACGGCAGCCACAAGTTGGAGCACCTGAAGCGCTTTATCCGGCGGCACACCCGCCGCGCCGAGATTATCGAGTGCTGTCACAAGCCGCAGTATCTGGTCAAACTCTTTTCGCATGATCGGGAACCGCTGGCGTATTTGAAGGGCCGCCGGGTGGCGGCGCTGTCGGCGATCGCGCGCCCGGAGAGTTTCGAGGATTTTCTGCGGCAGCTGGGGGCGGAACTGATCCTGACCGACCACTACGCCGACCACCACCGCTACACCCAGCAGGAGTTGATCGACTTTGTGAATCAGGCGAAAGACGCCGGGGCCGAGATGATCGTGACCACCGAAAAGGACGCCGTGCGGATGCCCCGGCTGGACCGCTGCGACGTGCCGATCTACTATCTGCGCATCCAGATCGACATTTTGAGCGGGCGCGAGAGTTTCGACCAGTGCATATCACGCATCTGCTTCATGTGAAAATGGCAACGGAATGATATCAAATAACATGACAACTTGGTGAGGGATTTCGGAAAATGGAAAGATTCATCGACAAATTCATAAACCACTACGGCTTTGAACCCACCGCGGCGGCGGTGGCTCCGGGGCGTTTGGAGATACTGGGCAACCACACCGACTACAATCAGGGCGAGACGCTGTCGTGCGCGGTGGGGCGCGAGACCCGGTTCGCGCTGCGTCCCAACGGCGGGGTGATCTGCCGCCTCAAGGACTTCCGGAGCGGCGACGAGATGCAGTTCGATCTGTCGCGCCCCGACGCGCCGCCCGAGCGCAACGGCAGCCGCTACGTCAAGGGCGTGGCGGTTGAGCTCATGAAGTTCGGCGCCGAACTCGGCGGCTTCGACGCCGCGATCGAAAGTACGGTCCCGCTGTCGGCGGGCATGTCGAGCAGCGCGGCGCTGGAGATCTCGGCGGCGCTGGCGATCGGCGCGGCGTTCGACATCAGCATGTCGCCCGAGGAGTGGGCGCGGCTCGGCCAGCTGGTGGAAAACGACTATCTCGGGCTGCAGACGGGGCTGCTCGACCAGTTCAGCTCGATCTTCGGGCAGGAAAATGCGATGATCTTAAGCGACTTCCGCACCCAGTCGGTGGTGCGGACGGTCGCGCTGCCGCCGGGATACTCGATCGTGGTCGTGAACTCGATGAAGAAGCACAATCTGGTGTCGAGCGACTATAACTCGCGCCGCCGCGACTGTGAAAACGCCGTCAGCACCCTCGCCAAGTTGTTCTCGAACGTCAAAGCGCTGCGCGACGTATCCTACGACGAACTCGGCGCGGCGCGGTCGCGCCTGAACTGGAAGGAGTACCGCCGCGCCCTGCATGTGGTCGGCGAGTGCGCCCGCGTCGAAGCCGGAGTGCGGCTGCTGGACGAGGGCGACATCGCCGGATTCGGGCGGCTGTGGTTCGATTCGCACGAGTCCAGCCGACTGAACTTCGAGAACAGCACACCGGAACTCGATTATCTGGTCGATCTGGCGAAGTCGATCCCCGGCTGCCTCGGCGCGCGGCTTTCGGGCGGCGGCTTCGGCGGCATCACCGTCCATCTGGTCGAGAGCGCTGGCGCCGAGGAGTACGCCGAGCGGGTCGCCGCCGCCTACCGCAAGCAGACCGGGATCGATCCGGAACGGCTGATCTGCTCCATCGGCAAGGGCGCCGAGGCGTTCACTTTGTAAATGTAATACGGCAACTGGAGATATTTGCGATCATGAGAATACTTACCGGCGTTCAGCCTTCGGGCATCCCGCACCTCGGCAACTACTTCGGCGCGATGAAGCAGGTCTGCGCGCTTCAGGACAAGGGCGAAAGTTTCCTCTTCATCGCCGACTACCACGCGCTCACGACTTCGCCAGACCCGAAAGTCCTGCGGCAGAACGTGGTCAACTTGGCGCTCGACTTCATCGCCTGCGGCGTCGACTTGGAAAAGACGGTCTTCTTCCGCCAGTCCGACGTGCCGGAGGTCTGCGAACTCGCGTGGATCCTCGGCAACGTGACCCCCGTGGGGCTGCTCGAACGCGCCCACAGTTACAAGGACAAACTCGCCAAGGGCTTCGCCGCCAACACGGGGCTGTTCACCTATCCCGTGCTGATGGCGGCGGATATTTTGCTGTACCGCTCCGATCTGGTCCCGGTCGGCAAGGACCAGAAGCAGCATCTGGAGATCACCCGCGACGTGGCGATCAAGTTCAACAACGCCTACGGCGACATCCTGACCATCCCGGAGGGCTACATCCCCGACGAGGTGGCGATCGTCCCCGGCACCGACGGGCAGAAGATGTCCAAGAGTTACGGCAACACCATTCCGATCTTCGGCACCGAGAAGGAGATCAAAAAGGCGGTCATGAACATCGTCACCGACTGCAAGGGGCTGGAGGAGAAGAAGGATCCCGACCACTGCAACGTCTTTGCGATCTACAAACTCTTCGCCACGCCCGAAGAGCAGTCGAAGATGCGCGAAAACTATCTCGGCGGCAACTACGGTTACGGCCATGCGAAACTCGCGCTCTTCGAGAAACTGTGGACGACCTTCGAGCCGATGCGGCGACGACGCGCCGAACTCGCCGCCGACGCGACCTTTGTCGAACGCACGCTCGCCGCGAACGGCGAACGCGCCCGCGCCGAGGCGAATAAACTCATGCGCAAGGTGCGGCGCGCGGTCGGTCTGCGATAGCCGGGCGACCCGGAACAGAAGTAAAATACGCGACGCCGCCCGGCACCCCGCGCGGCGTCGCTTGCTTTTTGCATTAAGTGTGATATATTAACATTTTCCACTGTTTGGTACAGTCAACAAAGATGCTCCCGATATTGGGAGCCGCAAATAGGAGATCCCGGACACGATGAGCAAACTTTATCAGGATACCGCCGCCCGCTTTGAACAATATGTGATGCCCACCTACGCGCCGAAACAGCTTTTCGTGCGCGGCGAGGGGGCGAAACTCTACGACGACGAGGGCGTGGAGTTCCTCGACTTCGCGTCGGGGATCTCGGTCTGCAACCTCGGCCACTGCAATCCGCGCGTGACCGCGGCGATCCGGGAGCAGGCGGGCAAATTGGTCCACGTCTCGAACCTCTACATGAACGAACTGATGCCGCGCCTCGCGGAGAAACTCGTCAAGGAGTCCTTCGACGGCAAGGCGTTCTTCTGCAACTCCGGCGGCGAGGCTAACGAGGGGATGATCAAGTTCGCCCGCAAGTACGGCAACGCCCACGGCGGTCGCAACGAGATCATCACCATGGAAAACTCGTTCCACGGCCGCACGCTGGCGACGCTCGCCGCCACCGGACGCGCCAAGTACCGCAAGGGCTTCGAGCCGGATGTGCCGGGATTCAAACAGATCCCGTTCAATGACTTTGAAGCGGTGAAAAACGCGATCACGCCCAACACCTGCGCGGTGATGCTCGAAATGGTGCAGGGCGAAGGCGGGATCCTCCCCGCCGATCCGGAGTATCTGAAAAAACTCCGCGCCCTCTGCGACGAAAAGGACATCCTGCTGCTCTGCGACGAAGTCCAGTGCGGCATGGGGCGGCTCGGCACGCGCTTCGCGTACCAGAGTTTCGGCGTCCAGCCCGACGCGCTGTCGATGGCGAAGGCGATCGCCAACGGGCTGCCGATGGGCGGTTTCATCGTGCGGCGCAAGTTCGCGGACACGCTGGGGCTCGGCACTCATGCGAGCACATTCGGCGGTACCGCGCTCGCCTGTGCGGCGGCGCTCGCCGTGCAGGAGGCGTTCGACAAAGACGGCGTCTTGGAAAACTGCCGCGCGCAGGGCGAGTACCTGATGGACAAACTCGCCGCGATCGGCAAGAAATACTCCTTCGTCAAGACGGTGCGCGGCAAGGGGCTGATGATCGGCGTCGTCCTCGACCGTCCCGCGGGCGGGCTCCAGTCCCTGTGCCTGAAGCGTCGCCTCGTCACGCTGACGGCGGGCGAGACCGTACTGCGGCTGCTGCCGCCTTTGACCATCACCCGCGCCGAGGCCGATCTGGCGATCGAACGCATCGCCGGCGCGCTGGAGGAATTCAACGAAACCGAGGTTAAGAAATGAAAAAAGACCTTTTGACTTTACGGGATATCACGTTCGACGATCTCGAAAACATCTTTGAACTCGCCGCCAAACTCAAACGCGAGCGCGGCAAGGTCGAGTTCACTCCGCTCGCCGGGAAGAGCATCGGGCTGATCTTCGCCAAATCCTCCACGCGTACGCGCGTGTCCTTTGAAGTCGGCGTCGGCGAACTGGGCGGGCGTCCATTATACCTCGACCAGTCCAAAATGCAGGTCGGTCGGGGCGAGACCATCGCCGACACCGCGCAGGTGCTCAGCCGCTACCTCCACGGGATCGTGATCCGCACCTTCTCGCACGCTGGCGTAGAGGAGCTGGCGCAGGTGGCGTCGATCCCGGTGATCAACGCGCTGACCGACGACTTCCACCCGTGCCAGATCCTCGCGGACCTGCTGACGATCAAGGAGTACAGTGGGCGCGCCGACAGTTCGATCCGCATGGCGTTCTACGGCGACGGCCGGAGCAATATCGCCAATTCGCTGGTCCTCGCGGCGAAACTTACCGGCATGGAACTCGTGATCGCTTCGCCGGAAAAGCCGAACCTCGAACTCGCGGCGGGCGCCGCCAACGTGACGTGGGAAACCGATCCGCTCAAGGCGGCGGAGGGCGTCGACTACTTCTACACCGACGTCTGGGTCAGCATGGGCTTCGAGGAGGAGCGCGCGCGCCGGATGAAACTCTTCGCCCCCTATCAGGTCAATGAACGGCTCTTCGAAGTCGCCAAGCCGGCGGCGAAGTTCCTCCACTGCCTGCCCGCCCACCGCGGCGAGGAGGTCTCGGCGGGGGTGCTCGACTCCAGTCGGTCGATCGTCTTCGACGAGGCGGAAAACCGCCTGCACGTCCAAAAGGCGGTCATGAGCATGCTGATGGGGCGCTGATGGCCGTCTGGGAGGTGCTGCTACTGGCGTTCGGCGTGTCGCTTGACGCGTGCGCGCTGTCGGCGGCGGGGGCGCTGACCAGTCGGCGCAAAACTTTATACAGCGCCCTGATGGCCGCCGGATTTTTCGGCGGCTTTCAATTTTTTATGCCGCTGGCGGGGTTCGGCGCGGCGGCGTCGCTGCGGGAGATCGTCGCCGCGTTCGACCATTGGATCGCCTTCGGGTTGCTGGCGCTGGTCGGCGGCAAAATGATCTTCGAAGGCTGGCGCGGCGGCGGCGAACGTCCCGGCGGCGGCGAGTTCTTCGAGTTCAACCGGATGTGGATCCCCGCCGTAGCGACCAGCATCGACGCGCTGGCGGTGGGGGCGGGACTCAAATTTTCCGGGGCGCCGATACTTGTCCCCGCGGCGGCGATGGGTGTGGTCACGGCGGCGGCGAGCGCGGCCGGAGTATGCTTCGGCAAGTCGCTCGGGAAACTCGCCGGGACGCGCGCGCTTTCGGTCGCGGGGGGCGTGGCGATCATCCTGATCGGCGCGAACATCCTGCGCGAGCATCTGACGGGCTCCTGAGCCGCCGGAGCGGCGGATCGATATTGGGAATTTTACCTGAGGAGGGAACGATTATGACCGAATCATTGCAGGATAAAGTGCTCGTGCTGACCGGCGGTGCCGGCGGCATCGGTCGCGCCGTGGCGGAGAAACTCGCCGACTGCGGCATGAGGATCGCGCTGCTCGGCGGCCGCCGCGCCGACAAACTGGAGGCCGTCCGCGCGGAACTCGCCCGCCGCACCAGGTGCATGGCGCTCCCGGGCGAACTGAACGATCCGGAGTTTCTGCGCCGGAGCGTCAAGACCGTCGCCGACGCTTTCGGCGGGATCGACGTCCTCATCAACAACGCCGGGGCGGCTCAAAGCACCCCCTTCGCGGAGATCACTCCCGAGGAGTTCGACCGACTGATGGCGGTCAACGTCCGCGCTCCGTTCTTTCTGACGCAGGCGGCGCTGCCGTATCTGAAACGCTCCGGGGCGGCGACGGTCGTCAACATCGCCTCCGTCGTCGCCCATTCGGGGTATCCGCTGCAGAGCGTTTACTCCGCCGGCAAGCACGCCCTGCTCGGGTGGACCAAAAGTCTGGCGCGGGAGTGCTATAAAGACGGCATCCGCGTCCACGCCATTTCGCCGGGCGGAGTTTATACCGACATGGTGAAACTGTCGCGCCCCGACCTCTCGCCGGAGGGGATGATCGTGCCGGAGGAGGTGGCGGAGGTCGTGCATTTTCTCCTCGCTCACCGCGGCAATGCCGTGATCGACGAGATATTGCTCCACCGCGTCGCCAAGGAGCCGTTCCTCGTGTGACGTCGCGCGGCGCGGCAGGGCAGGGGAGTGGCGGCTACTTGATGTCCGCGATCTTCCACTTGCCGCCGATCTTTTGGAGCAGCAGCCGCACCGAACCGTCGGCGGCGATGGTGACCGTGGCGCGGTCGCCAACGACCTCCGGCTTGGAAAATTTGGCACGCTCGACTTGTTGGAGCGCCGCCTTTGCCGCGGGGTCGACGGCGGATCTTTGGCGACATTCGCCGATTTTTTCCGCGCAGAGTTCATTGCTCCGCCGCGCTTCCGCCGTGTCGATGACGCACAGATCGGCTTTCTTCAAATCGCCGTTCAGGATGGCGGAGTACCAGTTTTTCGCCACGTCGTCGGGATTTTCCCCGCAACCGGCGGCGAATATGACCAGCCCCGCGGCGGCGGCCGACAGTGCAAAACGGATCTTCATGATTCTTCCCCAGTTTGAAGCCCCGACGGCGGAGTAAAGCCCCGTCCCGCCGCTCCGGGGTATCGGTTCGTAACGTTAATGTATCAATATATCCCGCGCCGACGAAAAAAACAAGCCCCTGAGCCCACTCCGGCGGCGGCAAAAAATCGTGTCCGCCGTGTTGAATAATCCGCCGGAGCGGAGTATTTTATGAAATCGGCAATCTCGGAACGGGGCATAGCGCAGTGGCTAGCGCGTCTGCTTTGGGAGCAGAAAGTCGCGGGTTCGACCCCCGCTGCCCCGACCAGTTTTAACCTCAAAATCGTCTTTGTGACACGTACAGCCATCCCGTGATTTGTCCCCGTTTGAAACACGAATTACGGCAGATTTACGGCACGTTTTCGGCAGATAGTCCGGTGGTATTTCAACCACTTACGATTTTAGACGGCGCAAAAAGCGATGCAGGACGGAACGATCTTGCCGCAGATGCTCCCAGTCCGAACGCGAAAAAGTGCGTCTGGTGATGATCGGTGCAGAAACATGCAAAAATCCGCAACAGGAACTTGACATGGGGCGCGCGGCAATGTATAGTAATGCATAAAGCGTCCAAAACATGCAAAAATCTATAATAGCAGGCGACTATGGAATTCAAACGGGATTTTTATCTGAACGAACTTCTCCGCCGGCGCGGCAACGGTTTCGTCAAGGTCGTTACCGGGCTGCGGCGCTGCGGAAAATCGTATCTGCTGCGGACGCTCTTCAAGGAACGGCTGCTGGCGGACGGCGTGCCGGAATCGGACATCGTGGAAATGGCCTTCGACGAACGCGACAACCGGCAGTTTCGCGATCCCGACGTGTTCTACGACTTCGCCAAGCGCAAGTTGGCGCAAGGCGGAAAGACCGTCTTGCTTCTGGACGAGATCCAGTTTCTCGGCGATTTCGAGTCCGTCCTGAACGGCTTGCTCGGGAAAAAGGCGGAAATTTATGTCACGGGAAGCAATGCGAAATTTCTCTCCAGAGACGTCATCACCGAGTTTCGCGGCCGTGGCGACGAAATTCATCTTACGCCCTTGAGTTTCGCGGAATTCTTTTCCGCGTTCGGCGGCGACCGCTACTCCCGTTTTCAGGAATATATGCTCTATGGCGGCATTCCGCCGGTGGCGCTGGCCGAAACGGCGGAAGATAAGATCGCCATTCTGAAAAACCTCTACACGGAGACCTATGTGCGGGACATCGTCGGCCGAAACAAGATCCGCAAACCGACGGAACTGGAAAACCTGCTGGATATTCTTTCTTCCAACATCGGCGCGATGACAAATCCGGAAAAGTTGAGGGGCATCTTCAAAAGCGTCAAGCGAACCAATATCACGACGGCGACGATAAGCAAGTATCTGGGCTTTCTGGAAGACGCCTACCTGGTGGAAGCTGCAAAACGCTACGATATAAAGGGCAACGCGTATATCGAGACCCCGCTGAAATACTACTACTCGGATTTGGGGCTGCGCAACGCCCGGCTGAACTTCCGGCAGTTGGAAGAATCGCACGGCATGGAGAACGTCATCTACAACGAACTGCGCCGCCGCAACTTCAACGTGGACGTAGGTGTCGTCACCGTGACCGAGAAGAACGCGGCGGGGAACTACTGCCGCAAACAGCTGGAGGTGGATTTCGTCGCCAACAGGGGCTCGAAACGCTACTATGTACAGTCGGCGTACATGATCCCGGACGAAGCCAAGCGCGAACAGGAGATCCGCCCGTTCCGAAAGATCGACGACTCCTTCAAGAAGATCGTCGTCACCACCCACGCCCCCGCGCCGCTGTACGACGACCACGGAGTACTTACGATGAACATTTTCGATTTTTTGCTGGATCCCGGCAGTTTGGATTTTTGACGAGGCCGCGCAATGCCGTATCCTACGACCAGAACAACCTTGCTGAACCGTTTGGACCGCGATGAAGCCGCGTGGACGGAGTTCTTTCACCGTTACGAAACGGCGGTATCCGACATCGGCCGCTACAAGGGGCTTTCGCCGGACGAGTGTGCGGAGCTCGTGCAGAACGTGATGATCCGTTTCCACCGCAAGATCGAAGCGGGCTTCGAATACGATCCCTCGCTGGCGAAGTTCCGTACGTTCTTCAGCAAACTGGTCAAAGGGTGCGTCTATGACCTGATCCGCAAACGCGACAGGCACAATGTTTACGTCGCCGATCTGCCGGAAAGAGGCGAAGGCGACAGCCCGGACGAACTGCTGGATATGGCGCTCATGGAAAAGTGGCGCTCCATACTCCGGGAAGAGGCGATGCTGGAACTTGCGCGGCACGTGGACGAAAAGACCTTTCAGGCCTTCGAGTTGTACGCGCTCGAATCCAAGCCGGTCAAGGAGACGGCGGAACTCGTGGGGCTCTCCGTCAACAGCGTCTACGTCGCCAAAACCAGATGCATCAAAATACTGCGCGGGATCGTCGCCCGCCTCAACGCCGAAGACCCGGAGCTGAAACTCGATGTGTGAAACTATCGGCGCATACCGGATCTTACAGGAGTGCGGACGCGGTTCCTACGGAGTGGTGTACCTCGCCGAAAGCACGATCTCCGGGCAGCGCGTCGCGCTGAAGCTCCTCAACGGGCAACAGCAGGCGCGCGAGTTGGAGGGGCTGATCCGTTACCGCGAATGCCGCCATGCGAATCTGATCCAGATCCACCACCTCGACCGCCTGCCGGACGGTCGGCTCTACTACACGATGGATGCCGCCGACGACCGGGGAACGGACGGGAAATATACTCCGGACACGCTGGCGGCGCGCGGTAAAGTCCCGGCGGCGGAACTGCTGCCGATGCTCAACGCCCTGCTCGACGGCGTGGAGGCGATGCATAAACGGGGGATCATCCACCGCGACATCAAGCCGGAAAACATTCTGTTCGTGAACCGTGTCCCGGTTTTGGGTGACATCGGCCTTGCCGCGCCCTCCGGCAACGCGAGCATGGTGGGGACGCCGTCGTTTCTGCCGCCCGAAGTCCTGTTCGGGGCGCGTGCTCCCGACGCGGCGAGCGACCTTTACGCGCTGGGGCGCGTCGCCTATGTCGCCTTGACCGTTTTCCCGCCGCACAAATACCCGCAAATACCGAAGGAGCTGTCGCAAGATGCAGCTCCAGTGCTGGCGTTCTGCCGAGCGACAAGCGCCGGGGATGCAACGCTCGAATCCTGCCGGGCGGCGCTGAACTCCCCGCCGTGTAACAGCGCCCGACGCTATCGGATTTTGCTGCTGTTGCTCGTTATCCTTGCGGCGGCGACCGCGGTCACGCTGTTTACGGTACGGCGCGGACGCGAAGTTTCGCAACCGCCGCATCCGGTAAAACCCGTTCCGGCTCCGCCGCAAGTGCAAGTCGAACCGATACCGTCCCAATCGCCTCCGGCGCAAAAAACGGATATACCCGTTCCGCGCACCGACGCCGAGATCGACGCCGTACTGAAGAACACCGAAAAGGAACTGGCACAGCGTATGCGGCAGCTCGACCGCGATGTCGCGGCGTCGCAGGCAAGAATGCGCGCCGGTTTCAGAGTGCTCACGCCCGAAGAGTACCGGACGGCGGTCGCGGAGCTGGAACGTCGTTATCCCGTTTCGCCGGAACTGCTGAAACGCGCCAAAGCGCGATACGACGCGGTACGGCGGGAGCACTTCCGCAAGTTGACCGCGCTGTCGCCGTTTTCCGACGAGGGGGCGAAGGCGCGAACCGAACTGGAAGACGAATTGCGGCTTCTCGAAGAGCGGGATGCCCTTTACCGGCTCGGCCGTCAGGACGACGCGCTCGCTTTTTCCATCCGGTCATTCGCGGTGACGCGGCTGGGCGGTAATCTGTCCAACCTCGAAGAGATGTTTCGCGAACGTCGCGAAACCGCGAAGCGGCTGTCGGATGGCGCGCCCGCCCGCTGACACCGTTTTTGCCGCCTCGTTTCCCGAAATCTTGCCGAATGGATTTGTAAAATATTACCGAATGAAACTTGAAAATCCTGCCGAATGAGCCTCGAAAATGCTGTTCTGCGCGCGCCTCGCAGATGCGGAACGAAGGCAGCGGACAGGAAAATTCGCAAAAATGATTGGAAACAGGTGTAAGAAATCCGTTTTTTCTTCGGATAATGCTCATGACACGTCCGATGTTCCCGAAAGGAACGTCGTGCGGCGGAGAATATCCGAACTTGACAGAATGGATTTCCGGCACTATGTTAACGGGCAAACCAATTATGGGAGACTCGTATCGGAAAAACTGATCTCATTCTGAAAATCGGATAAACGAACTTTTTAAGTTGGTTTTCGTAACAGAAAGACGCCAAGCTTTATCACGAAAGAACCGGATGCTTAAAAGGAGTTCGTCATGCGCATGGATGCGTGTGGCGTTTCTCTGCTTGCATGGTTCTTTCGGGACATTGGCGTGTCCTCTGTTACGAGTGCAGCGGAGGAACGCCTTTTTTGTTGCATCGTCGCAATCCTGAAGAGATATGATGAATTGGCGTAACTCCAGTGAAAGGAGGTGCGTTTATGAGTTAGGAAAATTGCCAAGACATGTATGCTGTAAAACGAACGCTTGGACTCTTGTTGATAACAAAAAAGGATAGTAATTAAAATGACAGAACAACAAATGGTCAAATGTCACTCCATCATCCATGCGCACTCGGCGCTTGCCGCTGCCGCCAATGCTGGTGTTCCGATTCCCGGTGTCGGCATCGTTGCCGATATGGTGACATTCACCAGCATGACGGTTCAACTCGCGCTTGTGTTTGATCAATCCCTGACTAACGAAGCTGCCAAGGGAATTGCAGTCGCCGCATTGAAAAAATATTTGCTCAAGGCGCCGATCGCGGCTGCCGCTAAATTCATTCCGTTTGCCAACGCAATCGCATCTGTCGCAATTATGGAAGGAACCGGATGGGTCATCGCCAATCAATTGGACGATAAATATATCGCGGAGCATCAAGGGAAAGAACTTCCCGATGCTGAGGAAGAAAACAAGACCGAAAAGGCGGAGTAAACAATACACCTCGGTATTGCCATAATGATCTGCCGGTGAATTCATATTACACATAGTTGTGGATAAGTCGAAGCGGATCATTATGGTTTTCGATGGTTTCAATCTGCTTCTGACAGAAGTGCACGAATAGTGCGAATATCTGTTGACAATGACGGGAAGCGTAATCCGAAGGGATATGGAAAATGGCAAAGAAGATTGATTTCGCAGTAGTTGACTATGGCGATCATTTGGATTTGGAGAGCATAAAAAAACTGGTGAATGAACACAGGTCTTTCCATGTTGTCAATGTTGATGCAAGACATGGAACGCAAAGTAACGCGGTTGACATTCTGGAAAAAATAATAGAATGTGCTGGAATGAAATGTCGCGTCCGTACCAATAACCGTGGTTGGCTCGGCTGGGGAGGCGTTGCCGCGGCGCCTTTCACCTTCGGGATAAGTATTCTTGCGCCGGCATTTATCGTCGGGCACAATATGGCGACAATAAATCCGGACTATGAAATAGTGAAAAACGTGTGTAACAACGGAGTTACCGTTGAGTATATGAAATAGTTTATTCTCCAATTCCAGCCCATTGATTTCACGGTTGAACAGATTGTGCTTTCGCATGAGATGAGAAATGCTGATCTTTCGCGGATAATATGACTGGAACGAATATTCAGCGGGAGATGCGGTTTTCATGGAAGGTTTCGCCAAATTACTCGGTTTTCTGATCGTCGCGGCGATAGTGTGCGCCGCCGTCGCCGGAGTGGCCTTTCTGATCACCGCCGTCATCGCGTTCTGGCCGGTCATCGTCGGGTTCGGCGTGCTGTTGTTTCTGGGATACGTCCTGTTCGTCGGGTTGGCTCATCTCGGCGACGACAAGACGAAGTGACGCGGCCATGTGTGTTGTTGTCGCATTGATATCGGCGGAGTAGCTACCGTAAACCAAAGGAGTAATCAATGTTAACATGTGATAATTACGAACGTTTTTCCACCTCGTTCATGTTGCACCGGTTTATCAAAACGAAGGTAACTGATCCCAAAACAATACAAATATCAATAAACGGAAATAAACGATTGTTGACAAACTCTACTGATAAAAACAGACAGATAATACACACAATGTTGACGGAAACTAAATTGCCATACAACATAGATCTGTTTGATTCTGATAATCAGTTAGTGTTTCACACAGTTGTTAATAAACAAAACTTTGATCAACATTTACCAATAAAACTAAATTTGGTAGTGTGAGTGAATATAGCCGTTGAGACAATGTCTCAACGGCTATATCAACATAAAGGGTAATGCATCATGGAAATCAAAATGGACGCCGTCTTCGACGATCTTATCAGAAAGGTCTTCAACATGACGCCGAAAGAGTTCGATCAGGAGATGATCGAAAAGTACCGAAAAAAAGCGGATGATCTTCTTCGGGAGTACGACCTCACCGACCCGTGGAATTTCATCAAGCGGGCTTGGCTGCTGAACCGGATCGGGGAATGCACCCGGAAAATCAAATATTATCGACAGGATTTGAAAGAACGTCAGACCAAATGCAACGCCCGACCTGACATTGCCTGATTCGGAATAAGGAGGAATGATCATAATGGCTGCCGATACTTCGAAAATCACGGTCGTATGCCCGACTTGCGACAACAAAATGGAGATCCCCGGCGAGAAGAAGAATACGCGCCTCGAATGTCCGAAATGCGGCATCGCCATCTGTTGCGAATGGGAAATGGATGAAAACAAATGGCAAAACTGGCGGAAATTCATCCGGTGAAAATTGAGGTTGACGCCGCCTCCTGAATGCTGTTCCCGGAAGTCGCCGGTCCGAAACTGAAAATGCACCGCTTATGGCGGTGGCGTAAAAAATCGGCTTCACTCCTGAATCGGCGCAACTTACGGTACGATGTCGAAGATGAAGAGCCTGCCGGCGAAATCGTTTATCATCAGCCGGTCTGCCGCTCGCCCCCTTCACCGGCAAGCCGCTCGTCTACGAAGTCGGCAGGGCCGGGATCGCCGAGACCGTCTGGGAAACGCCCGTCAGCGCGGTGGAAAAAACGGTAAAGGTTTCCGCCGACGTGGTTCAAGTACACAGTACCTTGCCCCAAGCGGTACGGCAATTTCTCAAGCGGTCGTGGAGCGGCGTCGATCTGACCCGCGCCATGATAAGATACTGATTCGATGATGCGGATGAGACCTCGGCAAGCGGTCTACGGAGAAAGCGCGCGAGTGAATCCTCCCCCCCGAACATGCCGATCCGGGGGGACAAACGGCGGGGATGCGGTCCGGGGCGGTGATGGTTGTGTGATGGTCTGCCGCGGCCCGGAAACGCTCCTGTTTTTGGAAAATCCGGCGGCTGCTCTTCGGTCCATCATGGACACCATTTGGCAGAGGACGCTTTCGGCGGCAATTTTTGGGAGCCGTTCGCCATTTGCCGCGGAACCGGCGACATTTGATCTGAGGCCGTTTTCACCAAGCGGAGACCGCTTTTGCCCAAGGCGGCGAGACTCGAAATTGTTACACCGGTCCAGCCAGTGATTCCGATTCTATTTCATCCTCCGGCGGATGCCGGAGACGATGTCCGCGATCGTCCGCGTGGAAAGCTCCGCCTCAAGGAGTGCTTGGACAGCATGCACAGTTCCCCCCAGCGCATTTTGAATGTTCGCTCCCACGGGACAGAGTGGATTGGCGTCGGTATGGATATCGAGCACCGTCCCTTCGTCCGCTCCGACAGCGCGATAAACGTCAAGAAGCGTGATCTCCTCCGGACGTTTGATCAGTTCGGCACCTTTACGCCCCAGGGAGGTCTTGACAAGACCAGCCTTTTTCTGCATCCCGATAATTCTGCGGATGACGACAGCGTTGGTGTTCACACTCCCCGCAATGAACTCGGATGTGCAAGGCATTTCTCTGCATATGTCCAGCATGGCCAGAATGTGGACTCCCATCGAGAAACGCGTCGACACCTTCACCGTTTATTCTCCAACCACTGAGACACGTTCTCCGGCATGGCTGCCGTCGATTGCAAGATCCACCATCGCCACGGCGTAATCCGCATAACTGATAATGCTCTCGCCTTTTGCGTTCATCGTCAGTTCCTCGCCGGCCAACTTGTATTTTCCCGTGCGTACGCCGTCTGCGCGGAAATCGGCGGCGGGGCTGACATACGTCCACTTGACATCGGTTCTGGTGCGCAGTTCGGCAAGCGCTTTTGCCATCGCCGCAGCGATCGGCTTGTAACTGTCGGGGAAGTTGGGGGCGTCTGAAAGGCGGACCGTATGGCTCTTGTCGAGGAAGAGGCTTCCCGCACCGCCGACCACCAACAGACGTGTATTCGTTCCCGCGAGAATATCGCAGAGGTGTGCAAGAGCGGTGGAGTGCATCGGCAGGGTCTCAGGCGTCCATGCGCCGAAGGCATTGACGACCACGTCGAAGCCGGCGAGGTCATCTTGTGAAAGAGCCATGAGGTCTTTCAGGATGGTCTTCGTGGCGACCGTGCGGTTCTCTTTGCGTACAACGGCGGTGACATCCAGTCCGCGCCCGACGGCCTCCCTCACGATGAGGCTGCCGGCTTTTCCATTCGCACATACAACTGCAATCTTCATTGTTACGATATCCTCCGTTTATCGGGCGGTTGACAAACGCATTTTCTGGTAAAATCACCTTTAATATAGTGCGCAATTGTGTAATTTCAATAGTTGCAGTATGAAAATTCCTTAAAAAACAGCCAAAGGCAAAAGCGGCATCCGTCAGCTCTCGTGCCGACATCGAGGACATTACGAGAGAATAGCCGAAATATCTGACTTTTTCAATTTGCAGAACTTGACAAACATTATCGCGTTGCGGGGGATCGCCGCCTCCGACCACCTCGACCGCGTCGGCGGCATCGCCATCTGTTGCGAATGGGAAATGGATGAAAACAAATGGCAAAACTGGCGGAAATTCATCCGGTGAAAATTGAGGTTGACGCCGCCTCCTGAATGCTGTTCCCGGAAGTCGCCGGTCCGAAACTGAAAATGCACCGCTTATGGCGGTGGCGTAAAAAATCGGCTTCACTCCTGAATCGGCGCAACTTACGGTACGATGTCGAAGATGAAGAGCCTGCCGGCGAAATCGTTTATCATCAGCCGGTCTTTCCCGAGCCGCACCGGCGACGAGAGCAGCGGCGACCCCAGGTCGAGTTCGCTCAACACCTTGCCGCTCCGGCGTTCCAGACGGTAGAGTTTGCCGCAGGTGTGCGCACAGAACACTTCATCGCCCAGCGGCAGCGGAGCGGCTTCGACCGTGTTCACGCCGCCCGGCATGTACTGCACCGTCGCCAGCGCGCTTTTGCCGGTGGTTCGGCGGGTGTGCCAGCGCAGTTCCAGCGTCGTCGTGTCCAGCGCCGCCAGTCCGAACTTCGGCGTTCCGATGAAGATCAGGTCGCGATCGACGACCGGAGTTCCGGCGGTGGCTCCCCGTGCACGCGGATCCGCGGTCTTCACGATCCGTCCGTTCCGTGCGTCCAGTTCGGCGACGAATCGATCCGTCGCCGCCAGTATGTTGCCGTCGGGCAGCCGCGCCACGGTAGGCTGAAGCAGAAACGCAGGACCGGTTTTCTGCCGTTCCGACTGCCATATCGTCCGCCCGTCGGCGGGGTCGAGGGCATTGACGAACCCCCAGTTGACCGCGGCGATCAGCCGCCCCCCCGCCAGCAGAAACGGCGACGGACTGCCGAAACCGTCGCGGACGTTTTCGTTGCGCCACCTGACCGTACCGTCCGCCCGGGCGACGGCGGCGGTCATCCGGTCGAATGTGGAGTATACCGTGTCGCCGACGAGCAGCGGCGACCGGCACGGGTAGTACGGCACTGTCGGCGCGAGGCTCCATTTGACTTTGCCGGAGGCGGCGTCAAGCAGCATCAACTTGCCGCCGTCGGCGATGACCGCGAGTTCTCCATCCGCCAGCGCCGCGCGGTTGCGGAGTCCCGCGCCGCAGTCGAGTTGCCACCGCAGTTTGCCGGTGGCGGCGTCGAACGCTGTCAACCCGCCGTCCCGGCCGTTGTGGTCGTCGATCGTCGAGACGAAGATCCGTTCCCCGTCGGTCACGGGGGCGCCGAGCCGGGTCTCCTGCCGGAGCGGGATCATCCGCCGCAGTTTGAGCCGACCGTCCCGGAGCGTCGCGTTCTCCGCCGCGAGCGTCGAACCGTCGGCAAAGGTCGCCGTGGTCCGCAGCGGCGCTTCGCCCGCCGTCGTGAAACTGCCGCACCACAGCATCGGACTTCGGCGGCTCAGTTCGATCTTTTCGCCGCCGCGCTCCGCCACGACCTTCACGACCGGCATCACCGTATGGTAGGCCACCGCCGCCACCGGATACCGCCCGTCGGCATCCGGCTTCGGCGAGACGACCCCGTGCAGCTGCCGCTCCTGATAGAGGTAGCGCAGTTCGCTTGAAACCTTGCCGTCGGCGGATACCCGGAACTCGCGGAAGCACGCCGGAGTGTTGCCGCGCCCGCCACCGCTGGACATCGCGGTCGACCAGATCGCCGCCCTGCTGCCGCAAGGCGTCACCGAACTGCGGTGGTTGTGCCCGTGGATCATCCCGAGAAAATCCCACTGCCTGAGATCCACCTCGTAACGGCTGCCTTTGAGAAAGACGCCGTGGCAATCGAGCGGCGTTTGCGAATGGCTCAGCAGAAAGACCTTTTGCGTGGCCGGATAGGTCGCCAGCAGGTTTTTCAGGAACTTCGCCGTGTCGTCCGGTCGGTCGAACGGCATGACGTCTCCCTTGGCGATCGGCAGCGCGACGAACAGACAGTCGCCCTCCTCGAACGCATAGACTACCGGTCCGAGGCGGGACTCCCAGAGGCTTTCGCCGTAACGGCCGCGCATGTCGTGATTGCCGATCGTGTAGTAGACGGGGCGCCCGGCGTGTTGTGCATTCAGTCTGTCGGCGTGGAAGTCGATGGCAGTTCGCCACCGGGCGTTTTCCGGATCTTTCGCCAACTGCTTTTTGTTCGCCTTGCCGGAGAGGTCGCCGGTGTGGATGATGAACGCGGCGCCGGTATTGCGCGCATACGCCATGATTTCGTTCAGATGGCGGTCGTATTTGGTCGTTTCGGTATCGCCGACGTGGATGAAGGTGAAGCCGGAGCGTCTGGGGCGCGGGGCGAGTACGAAATCGCCGCCGCCCCCCGCCGCCGGCCGATAACGGGTCTCGCAGCTAAAGTTTCCGGGGACGACCACGCTGACGAAGCGCGTCCGCAGCCCCGGATGCCGGGGAAGTTGGTAACGCCCGTCGGCGCCGGTCAGCACCACGTCGCTGCCGTTGGTCACCCGGATGCCTGCCAGCGGCTTGCCGGAGCCCGCCTCGCTTACCCTTCCTGCGAGTACCGCGTCACCGGTCTGCCCGGCGCCGAGAGTTGCCGTCGTCCCGAAGATCGCCGCCAATACGATCCCGAAAAAAAACTGTCTGTTCATGTTGTGCCCCGTGGTGGAAAGTATTGATCCGAACGGAAAACCGACGGGTATAATATAGCACCGTCGGAGGCGTTGTCAAAAAGCCGTTATCACGGCGGCGGTCGGAACGGCTCCGGGGTTCACTTTTCGGCAAAACGGTGCTATATTACGGACAAAAACGCAGCGAGGTGATTTGTGGACCCGAAACATTCAGGAACGAGGCCGACCGCGATCGAGATCCGCGGGGCGAGAAAAAACAATCTCAAAAATCTGGACGTCGATATCCCGCTCGGCCGGATCGTCGGCGTGGCGGGCGTTTCGGGGAGCGGCAAATCCTCGCTGGCGCTGGGGGTGATCTATGCCGAGGGCTCGCGGCGCTATCTCGAATCGCTCTCCACCTACACGCGTCGCCGCATGACGCAGGCCGCCCGGGCGGAGGTGGATGAGGTGCGTTTCGTCCCCGCCGCGCTCGCGCTCCACCAGCGGCCCGGGATACCGGGGATCCGCTCGACGTTCGGTACGGCGACCGAACTGCTCAATTCGCTGCGGCTCATGTATTCGCGTCTCGCTTCGCACCGGTGCCCGAACGGGCATTACCTCGCGCCGACGCTGGATGTGGCGGCGGAGCGGGAGTTGGTCTGCCCGCAATGCGGCGAGCGCTTTTACGCTCCGGGCGCGGAGGAACTGGCGTTCAATTCGCAGGGCGCTTGCCCTCGCTGTGACGGTACGGGGGTGGTGCGCGAGGTGGACATGGCGACGATCGTCCCGGACGATTCGCTCTCCATCGACGAGGGGGCGGTCGCCCCGTGGCAGTCGCTGATGTGGTCGCTCATGAAGGACATGGCGCGCGATATGGGCGTGCGGACGGATGTCCCGTGGCGCGACCTCACCGACCGCGAGCGGGATATCGTCCTCCACGCTCCGCCGGAAAAGCACCATCTGGTCTACCAGATCCAGAAGAGCGGCAAATCCGGCGAGATGGATTTTACCTTCTTCAATGCCGTCTACACCGTCGAGAACGCCCTCCGTAACGTCAAGGACGAAAAGGGGATGAAGCGGGTCGCGAAGTTCCTGAAAGATGGTGTATGCCCGGATTGCCGCGGGACGCGGCTCTCCACCCGCGCCCGGTCGCCGCTGCTGCGGGGCATCCCGCTTGACAGGGTCTGCGAAATGACCTTGGCGGAGGTGGAAACGTGGGTGCGGGGCGTGCCCGCTTCGCTGCCGGAGCCGATGCGCCCGATGGCGGAGCGGATCTGCGAAGCGTTCCATGACACTTCGCGCCGACTGATCGAACTCGGATTGTCCTACCTCACGCTGGACCGCGCCGCTTCCACGCTCTCCACCGGCGAACGCCAGCGCATGCAGCTCGCCCGTGCCGTCCGGAACCGGACGACGGGGGTGCTGTACGTCCTCGACGAACCGTCCATCGGATTGCATCCGTCGAACCTCGACGGGCTGACCGGGGTCATGGACGACCTCATCGCCGACGGCAATTCCGTTCTGCTGGTGGATCACGACACGCAGGTGCTCGCCCATGCCGACTGGATCGTGGAACTCGGCCCCGAGGCGGGGGCGGGGGGCGGGCGCCTAATCGCCGAGGGGACCGTCGCCGATCTGATAAAAGATCCGGCGTCGCAGATCGGGCCGTTTCTGGCGGATAAACGCGCCGGCGGTCGGGAGTCGGCAGCCGTTTCCCCGGCCGAAGCACCGGCGAAGATCGCGCTTGCCACCTCCGCGATCCACACTGTCCGGCCGCTGGAGGTGGAGTTCCCGAAGGGGCGGCTCTCGGTGGTGACGGGGGTATCCGGCTCCGGCAAGACCACGCTCATCCTCGAAAGCCTGATCCCCGGGATCGCCGCCCGGATCGCGGGGCGCGCGCTTCCCGCGCATGTGCGGTGCGTCTCCGCTCCGGGATCGCCCAGGTCAAACTGATCGACGCGACGCCGATCGGCATCAACATCCGTTCGACGGTCGCCACTTATGCCGACGTCCACGACGAACTGCGAAAGATCTACGCCCGCACCGAAGAAGCGAAAGCGCGGAAACTCAAAGCGGGCGACTTTTCCTACAACTCGGGTTCCCTGCGCTGTCCGGGGTGCGACGGGACCGGGGTGATAAATCTTGACGTGCAGTTTCTGCCGGATGTCGACATCCCGTGTCCCGACTGCCGGGGGACCCGTTACTCCAAGGCCGCCTTCGCGGTGAAGCGCAACGCGGTGTCGCTGCCGGAACTGATGGCGATGAGCGTCGACGAGGCGCTCGCGGTCTGTGCGGATCTGCCGTCGGTGAACAGCCGTCTGCGGATCCTCCACGACCTCGGGCTGGGATATCTGACGCTCGGCGAGGAGACTCCGGGGCTGTCCGGCGGCGAGGCGCAGCGGCTGAAACTCGCGAGCGAGATGGGCCGGGGGCAGGGGGATTCGCTGTTCGTCTTCGACGAGCCGACGATCGGGCTCCATCCGCTCGACGTGCGGACGCTCATGGCGGTGTTCCGCCGCCTGATCGGGAACGGGGCGACGGTCATCGTGATCGAGCACGATCTCGACGTCATCCGCTCCGCCGACTGGATCGTGGACATGGGTCCCGGCGGCGGCCGGGACGGCGGCAGGATCGTCGCCGCGGGAACTCCGGCGGAGGTCAAGGCCTGCCGCGCCAGCATAACTGGCCGGTACCTCTGAACGGCGGCCGCCGCGGCTAACGGCGGCGGTGGTGCTTCAGAAATTCCCCGGGCGTCATCGCGTTGCAGGTGCGGAAGTTGCGGTAGAAGACCTCGATATTGGCGTACCCGCACTCCGCCGCCGTCTCCTTGATGGAACTCGTCGAGGAGAGCAGCAGTTGCCGGGCGTGCGCCATCCGCTTGCGCAGGATATACTCGTGCGGAGTGCAGCGCAGATGGACGCGGAAGAGCCGGAAGAGCTGCGCCTGACCGACGCCGCCGATCCGCAGCAGTTCCGCGAGCGGGCAGTCGCAGCCGTGGCGGTCGTTGACGAACCGCAGTATCCGCGCGAGTTTCGCCGGGATCGGCCCGCCGTCGGCGCCGGGGATGGCGCAGTACTGCCGCAGCAGTATGCCGTAGGCGTAAACGCCCAGCAGCCGCCGGTCGGCGCCCTCGGTGAAGAGATCCAGTATCTCGGTGCAGAGTTCCTCCAGTTTGTCCGGCTGCCGCCACACGCCGACCCGCGGCACCGGACGGGCGCGCTCCGTGACCGCGAAGCGGAACGCCCAGCAGCGGTAGGGCGCCTGCGAAGTGGTTTCGTAGATCGTCGCCTCCGGCGCCTGATGCCAGAAGAGCGCGCCCGCCCCGTAGCGGCGGCGCTCCCCCGACTCGTCTGCGAAGAAGACTTCGCCGCCGGTGACGACCTCCACGACCTCCTGACCCGCCTTGAGCACCGCCGGGCGGATCGGGTGGTCGGGGGCGCGGAAGTGGAAGATCGTGGAGAGTTCCGCCACGTGCGCCGCGGGATTGGTGTTTTGCGTCAACAAAAGATAACTTTCGTCAATTGCATTGTGCGAAATCGCGTGTATTTTAGTTGAAGTTCAATATATCACGATTCGTAGAAAAATACAAGAACCATCCATTCTGCGGGGCGGTCGGGTGCGCCGCGCCGCGGGTCAAGGCGAGGAGAGGATACGACATGAAACGGACCAGGATCGGTGTTATCGGCTGCGGTATGATCAGCGACGCCTACTTCACCGCCGCGAAACGCTTCCCCATGCTGGAGATCGCCGCCTGCGCCGATCTGAACGCGGAACTCGCGAAGACCAAGGGCGACACTTACGGCATCCCCGCCGTGACGACCGACGCGCTGCTCGCCGATCCCGGGATCGAACTGGTGCTGAACCTCACCCCGCCCAAGGCGCACAACGCGGTAGCCAAGGCGGCGCTGCTGGCGGGCAAGCACACCTACAGCGAAAAACCCTTCGGCGTGGACCTCGCGGAGGCGGCGGAGATCATGCGCCTCGCCGCCGAAAAACACCTCGCCGTCGGCTGTGCTCCCGACACGTTTTTGGGCGGCGGCCAGCAGACCGCCCGCAAACTCATCGACGACGGCTGGATCGGCAAGCCCGTCGCCGGGACCGCGATCGTCATGGGGCGCGGTCCGGAAAAGTGGTCTCACGCGCCGTTTTTCTACGACCAGGGCGGCGGTCCGATGCTCGATCTGGGGGTCTATTACATCACGAGTCTGGTCAATCTGCTCGGTCCGGTCGAGAGCGTTACCGCCGTCACCGGCAAAGGTTCGGAGTTCCGCGTCGGCGGTCCGGATACCGTGCCGCACGTCTACCCCGTGAACGTCGATACCCATCAGAGCGGAACGCTGCGATTCGTCAGCGGGGCGATCGTCACGGTGATCGCGAGTTTCGAGGTGTACCGCCACAGCCACCCGCATATCGAGATCTACGGCAGCGACGGGGCGCTCTCGGTGCCCAACCCCAATACCTTCGGCGGTCCGGTCAAGGTCTCCCGCCCCGGTTACGAGGAGTGGAAAGAGGTGCCGCTGTCGCACATCTACGACCACAGTTCCCGCATCGTCGGCGTGGCGGATATGGTGACGGCGCTTGCCGAAGGGCGTCCGCACCGCGCCTCGGGGGCGCTCGCGTACCATGTGCTCGAGGTGATGCTCGCGTTCTGCAAGTCGAGCGAGCGCGGCGAGCGCGTCATGATCGAAAGCCGCTGCGAGCGCCCGGCGCCGCTGCCGCTCGGGCTGACGGACGGCGAGATCTGACGCCGTTTCAGATTGACATGTCGCCGTCAGAATGCTATAGTAAGTATACTTTTGTGTTGGCATCCGGGGAACGCTCCGCCGTCCGGCGGGAAAGACGGTGATATGAAAAAATCGAATCTGATCGCGACGTTTTCGCTTCTGCTGACGGCGGCGCTCTGGGGGTTGTCCTACTCGGCGCAGGCGGAGGCGATGAAAAGCATGTCCGCCCTGACGTTCGTGTTCCTGCGCTATCTGATCGGGAGCGCGCTGCTGCTGCCGGGGATATTCTTCATGCGTAAAACTCCCGACCGGCGGCTTTGGATCGGCGGCATCGCGTGCGGCGTCTGTCTGGCGGGGGGCGAAATACTGCAGCAGTTCGGGTTGCTGTACACCTCCGCCGGTAAGGCGGGCTTTCTGACCGCGCTCTATGTGATCATGATCCCGCTGATCGGCATCTTCATCGGGAAGAGGTCGACTTGGCGGATCTGGAGCGCCGCGCTGCTCTCGGTGGCGGGGACCTATCTGCTCTGCGGCGGCGGGACTTTGGGGGATTTCGGCAATCGCGGCGATCTGCTGATGCTGATTTGCGCGCTGTTTTTCGCGTTCCAGTTCATCGCCATCGCCAAATTCGCTCCGGAGGCCGACGCGCTGCAGTTGGCCGCGGTCCAGTTTTTGACGGTCGCGGCGATCTCCGGGGCGGCGGCGCTGCTGGCGGGCGAAAAGTGCTCGTGGAGCGGGATCGTCGCCACGGCGAAGCCGTTATTGTACTGCGGCGTGGTGGCGATCGGTTTCGCCTGTACGGTGCAGGTGGCGGCGCAGAAATATCTGCACCCGGCGACGGTCTCCATCATCCTCAGCACCGCCTCGGTCTTCGCGGTGCTGTGGGGCTGGTGGCTGCTGGGCGAGCGCTATACGCCGTTGAATCTGGTCGGCTGCGGGATGATCTTCGCCGCGGTGGTGTGGGTGCAGCTGCCGGGGCGCGCCGCCGCCGAAACGGCGAGTCGCTGACGCGCCGTTACCCGGTCAGGCGGGATCTTCGGCGATGAGTTGGCGCAGCGCCTTCGCCTTGGCGGTGAGGAAGCGCTTCCACTCGCCGGGGTCGACGAAGGGGTTGGGGCCGTCCGGATCGTCCCGCCGCATCTGCACTTTTTCCAGCGCGCGGTAGTTGGCCAGATGGTTGCCGACCATGACCTCCACCGGCTCGTCCTTCAAGCGCTCCACGCCGTCGAGGAACTGCTGGCGGTTTTCGGCGGTCAGTCCGTATTCACGCAGGAATTTGGTCCGCATGGTGTTGAAGCCGACGCCGCCGTGCATCCCGGCGTGACGGACGACGCCGTTTTCCTCAAGATCGAAGAAGTACGCCATGGTCCCCGGCGTGTGGCCCGGAGCGGCGGCGCAGCGGATCTTCAGCGAACCGAAGACCAGCAGATCGCCGTCGTTGACCAGCACGTCCGGCTCGAAGGGTTCGTCGTATTTGGCGCCGAGTTCCTTCGCCCAAGTGAGATCGAGCGTACCGTTGACGTAATCGCGGTCCGGGGCGCCGATGTAGGTCTTGGCGCCGGTCATTTCGACGAGCGCGCGGGTCATGCCGATATGGTCGTAGTGCCCGTGCGAGTGCAGTATCCAGCGGATGTCGCGCGGATCGAAGCCCAGATCGTGCAGGTTGCGGAACATGAAATAGCCGTTCTTGGGGAATCCGGTGTCCAGCAGCAGCAGCCCGTCGCCGGTGTCGAAAAGGTACGACGGCGAATACTTGCCGCCGATGTGCCACAGTTTGCCGTAAAGTTGAAACGGTGCGAGATCTTCCGTCCACGGGTGCAATGCGTCCATCTGACTGGCTCCTGATAAAATTGGCATTTGTTCCGAATAATATATCCGTTTCCCGGGAGGTGTCAATGCCCGGCCGGCGGATTGTCCGGCATTTTTTTCGCGAGCGGTTGAAAACCGGGGCGTGCCGTTATATAGTAACCGCGATCATTGTCATCAACCGGCCACTATCGAGGTGCTTTATGTTGAAGATGGACTGGCGGAGCGGAAGTTCCGCCGACGATTCCGGGACCGCATGCAGAAAAATCGTCATCGCCGGGGATTGGGACCCGGTCTGGGATGCGGTCGATGTTTCGCTCTACGATCGGCTCATGGCCGACGAGCCGGAAAAGTGCTACGGCGGAGCCTTGCCGGTCCTGCGGGGGGCGGATCTGCGCATCGTCAATCTCGAGTGCGTCATCAACGGCCGGGATCCGGTCGTCAAGGGCGGCCCGCACCTCTCCGCCGGGGATCGCCATCTCGCGAGCCTGACGGCTCCGGGATTTCAGATCGCCACCTTGGCCAACAACCACAGCTGCGACTTCGGCGAGGGCGGGATCGACGCGACGAAACGGACTTTGGACCGCCTCGGCATCCGGTATCTCGGCGTGGGGCGCGACGACGCCGAGGCGTGGGAGCCGTTGGTATACGATCTGGAGGGCATCCGCATCGGTCTGGTGAATTTTACCGAGGGGCACGACCTCTCCGCGGCGGCTCCCGGCAAGTTCGGCGTCGCCGGGTGGGAGATCGACCGCGTCCGCGCGACGGTCCGTGAGTTGAAAAAGACCTGCGACATCGTGATCGTCATTCCCCACGGCGGCATCGAGTTCACCGCGCATCCCGCGAAGTACTGCGTCGACGCCTACCGGGCGATCGCGTCGGAAAAGCCCGACGCGATCGTGGCGCATCATCCGCATGTGCCGCAGGGGCTTGAGGTGTTCGACGGGGTGCCGATCTTCTACAGCCTCGGCAACTTCATGTTCTATATGGGCAGTTCGGCTTTTTACAGCGGCCGGCCTTTCCACTACCGGCATCACGGCTACATGGTGGAACTTGAAGTGGCGAAGGACGGCTTGCACGGTTTCCGCCTCCACCCGTACAAACTCACCGAACACGGAATGGAACTGCTGGCGGGGACGGGGCGGAGCGAATTGCTCGGCACGATCGAGCGCCTTTCCAACGACCTCGCCCCCGATCCGTACGCCGGGTTCCACGCGCTGCTCAAGGAGCGCTGGCAGCAGGGGTATCCGAAGTGGCACTTCGGTCAGATCATGGAGGCGTTCGACCGCGATCCGCGTTATGCGGCGGCGCTGCTGCGCAACCGGATGACGACGCTCCAGCACACGCAGTTGTATATCCCCATGGTCGAGCGGGTGGTGAACGGGACCATCGACGACGCTCCGTCCGACATGCAGGCGCTGGAAAAGGAGTACACCACCCGCGTCATGTGAGGCTTCGCCCCGAGTATGGTGCGCAGCCGAGGATATTATGGACGACCCCGTAAAACAGAGTACGGAAGAAAGAACTCCGTTTTACCTCTCCGCCAAAATCGTTTCCGCCGGCGTGTGGCTGGTCATGGTGGTCGCTGCCGCCGCGTTTTATACCGCACCGTTCGGTTCGTTTTCGTGGTATGAATTTTGGCGTATCCTGCTGTTGCTGGGGTTTCTGTTCGCCTATCAGCTGGTGACGGCGCTGGCCGTCGGCAATGCGTTCGACGGGGCTGGATCCCGGTGGGATCGCGGCGTCTTCGCCGGGTTGGGCGTACTGTCGTTCGGCGTGATGCTGCTGGATCTGCCGGTCATCCGAATCGGGCTGGAACTGCCGCTCGGTATGATGATGATCATGACTCCGCTATGCTGCATCGGTTGCGGATCGTATCTGCTGGCGCGGCAACACTACCTTTCCGGCGCGGTCGTCTGCTGGTTGTCGCTGGTCTCGTGGCAGGTGCCGTTTTTGGGATATGTATTCATTGGCATCCACTGCTGAAGCATCGGGCGTTTGCCTGCCGCCGTTGCCGCCGCGCCTTTATTTTTGCCCCCGATGGTGGTATATTAATATATGAGCGGTAATAACCTTAGTTCGGCGTGGTGTGATAAGACGATGAAATTACTCTTTTTGGGCGATGTGGTGGGCAAAGGCGGCCGCGAAGCGGTGAAACAGCTGCTGCCCGAACTCCGGCGGCGGTACAATGCGCAGTTCGCGGTCGTGAACGGCGAAAACTCCGCCGCGGGCGCCGGGCTGACCGGCGGCTGCGTGCGCGAACTGGCCGCCGTGGCGGACGTGATAACCTCCGGCGACCACGTTTGGGACCAAAAAGGCTTCGAGCAGGATATCGGGCTGTTTCCGAACGTGCTGCGCCCGGCGAATCTCTCCAAACTCCAGCCGGGGCGGGGCTGGGGCGTCTACCGGAACCCCGCCGGCGGGGAGGTCGCGGTGATCAATCTTCTGGGCAAGGTCTTCATGCGCGAATCGGCGTACTGCCCATTCGAGACCGTCGAGCGCATCCTGAACGAGGAACTGCCCAAACACGTCCGGACGATCCTCGTCGACTTCCACGCTGAGGCGACCAGCGAAAAGATCGCGATGGCGCACTTCCTCGACGGCCGGGCGACGGCGGTGTTCGGTACGCACACCCACGTCCGCACCGCCGACGCGCGGATCCTGCCCGGCGGGACGGCGGCGCTGAGCGACGCCGGGATGTGCGGCGCCGACGTGAGCGTGCTCGGGCGCGAAGTCGAGTCGGTGCTGAAGAAATTCCGCGTCGGGATGCCGGTGCGTCTGCCGGTGGTCGAAAAGGGTAATATCCGGGTGGACGGGGCGGTCGTGACCTACGATCCCGCCACCGGGCGCGCCTCGGCGGTCGAAGGGTTCTCGGAACTGGTCGCGGTCGGCGGGGCGGTTTGAAACTTCATCATGGCAACAGGGAGTTGACAGCATCATGGGAAATGACATGACATTCAATACGGTCGAGGAACTGGTCGCGGACATCCGCGCCGGAAAGATGGTCATCATCACCGACGACGAAAACCGCGAAAACGAAGGCGATCTCGTCGCCGCCGCCGAACTCGTCACGCCGGAGACGATCAGTTTCATGGCGCACCACGCCGGCGGTCTGATCTGCGTGCCGCTCGACCACGGGATCGCGGAGCATATCGGGCTGGTGACGGGGGCGTCGATGTACGATCCCTTCGGCACCGCGTTCACCCAGAGCGTCGACGTCCGGCGCGGCACCACCACCGGCATCAGCGCCTACGACCGCGTCGCCACCGTCCGGGCGCTGCTCGACGGCAAGTCGCATCTGGAGGACTTCATCACGCCGGGGCACTCGTTCCCGCTGATCGCGCGTCCGGGCGGGGTGCTGCGGCGCTGCGGCCACACCGAGGCGGCGGTCGATCTGGCGCGCCTCGCCGGGCTGAAGCCCGCCGGTGTGATCTGCGAGATCATGAAGGAAGACGGCAACATGGCGCGCCTCGGCGACTTGCAGGAGTTCCGGAAAAAGTTCGGTCTCAAGATCGGCACGGTCGCGGATCTCATCGCCTACCGCCGCCGCCACGAAAATCTGGTCGTGCGCGGCGAAACGGCGAAACTGCCGACGGTCTTCGGCGACTTCCACATCATCGCCTACCGCACCAAGGTCGACAGTTTCGAGCATCTGGCGCTGGTTTACGGCGACGTGAAGGATCGGGAAAACGTGCTGGTGCGCGTCCACAGCGAGTGTCTGACCGGCGACGTCTTCGGTTCGGTGCGCTGCGACTGCGGCGAACAGCTCCACAGCGCGCTGCGGCAGATCGCCGCCAACGGTTCGGGGGTGCTGGTCTATTTGCGGCAGGAGGGGCGCGGCATCGGCATCTTCAACAAGATCCACGCCTACAAACTTCAGGACGAGGGGTGCGACACCGTCGAGGCGAACGAGAAACTCGGTTTCCCCGCCGACCTGCGTGAATACGGCATCGGAGTGCAGATACTGCTCGACCTCGGGGTGAAGTCGGTGCGGCTGATGACCAACAATCCGAAGAAACTCGTCGGCGTCTCCGGCTACGGTCTGGAGATCACCGAGCGCGTTCCGATCGTGATGGAACCCCACCGCGAGAACGAATACTATCTGCGCACCAAAAAGGAGCGCATGGGGCATCTGCTGTGAGCGACGCGGCACCCGGGATCACTTTCGGCGTCGTCGCTCCGGCGGGCGGACTGGCGGCGGCGGAGTTCGACGCGGCGCTGGCGGCGCTGACGGCGCGCGGCTTCGCGGCGAAGGTGCTGCCGCACGCGCGGGGCAGGGCGGGGTACCTCTCGGCCCCGGCGGCGGAGCGCGCCGCCGACCTCGCTTCCGCGTGGCGCGATCCGGAGATCACGGCGATACTCTGCACTCGCGGAGGCTTCGGTTCGGCGCATCTGCTGCCGCGGCTCGACTGGCGGGGGATGAAAGCGCGGGAACTCCCGCTTTTAGGGTACAGCGACATCACGGCGCTGCATTTGGCGATGGATAAATTCGGGGTCGGGCGCCCGGTGACGGCTCCGATGCTGCGGCACTTCCCCGAACTCGACGCGGGCTCGCTCCGGTCGCTGCTCGACGTGCTCGGGCGGCGCGACCACGAGTTCGACGGAGTTGCCGAACTGACGGCGAAGCCGGAGTTTTCCGGGCGTCCGCTGGCGGGGAACCTGACGGTGATGGCGTCGCTGCTCGGTACGCCGTACTTTCCGGATCCGACCGGGCGGGTGCTGGTACTGGAGGAGGTGGGCGAACCACTGTACCGCATCGATCGGATGCTGACCCAACTCGAACAGTCGGGGGTCTTCGCGGCGTGCGCGGGGGTGGTCTTCGGGGCGTTCACCGAGGGGGACTTTACCGACTCCGAACTGCGGGACCTCCTGTACCGGGTGCTGAAAAGCACCGGCAAGCCGGGTGTCACGGGTTATCCGTTCGGTCATCGGCTCCCGTTCCGGGCGCTCGACTTTGCGGGACGGCTGGCGGTGCGCGGCGGTAAAATCGCCCAGATTTTTGCGTGAGCGCGGTTGAAATCCGGTATAAAAGCCATTCTATTATATAGACGCCATCGGGTGCTCTCGTAGCTCAGTTGGATAGAGCGGCTCCCTCCTAAGGAGCAGGTCGCGCGTTCGATCCGCGCCGGGAGCACCATTTTTTTCTTTTGCTTTGCCATGCGGCGCGTATACTTGCGTCGCGCGGCGGCGTTGCTCGGTCACATACTTCGGTATGCTCCCTCGCGCCGCCTTGCCCGCCGCGTCGTCCCGCATCCGCATGGCTTTGCAAAAGCGGCGTATGTCCGCCAGGTTGTCGTGCGCTCGGTCATGTGCGTCGCAGTACATTTCCTCGCTTGCCCCCCCCCAAAAAAAACGGCATCCATCCCCAAGTCTATGCCCAAATGGCCAAGGATGGCTCCGCAAAAAACGGGCGAAAGCGGGATATCCCCTTAATCGGCAGGAGGGCGTCCGGTACTTCGCGGCGCGGACTTGCGGGACTTCCTCAGAGTTGCCGCCCGATACGGAAATCGGCGTGGCGACAGGTCGCCGCTCCGCAAGACTGTCTCCGAGTTAAATTGCGTTCCCCGGGGCGAACGGCAAACCGGGGCGCGGTTTCGGATATGCCGGTCTTCGGCAGCCGCCGATCCGGAAACTTCGTTCCGCGATGGGCGGTATGGTCCGTCCGGACGCGCCTACGAAGTGTGCTGCGGTAAAATATTCCGGTACTCCTCGGCGGGAAGAATGACTCCGGCTTTGGCATCGTTGCGGAACTGTCGCGGCGTTCTGCCGAAAGCCCGCCGAAACTGCCGACCGAAATAGCCGCCGTCGGCAAACCCGACCTGCACCGGAACTTCGGACAGCGACTGTTCCGTATAGGCCAGCAGAATCGCCGCCTGCCGCAGCCGGAGGCGGATCAGATAATCGATCGGAGACATCCCCGTGAATTCATGAAAGCGGAGTCGAAAATTGCTGACCGACATCTGGGCGATCGTGCTGAGCGAACTCAGGGTAAGCGTTTTGGCAAGATTGTCTTCCATATAGCGGATCGTTTTCTGTATCTGAAAGAGCGTCGGATTGGTCTGATGCTCAATCGGACTGGCATACCTCAGCAACGCGATCAGCGCTCGGAATGCTTCGACACAGACGGCCTCCATCCATCCCGGCTTGCGGTTCAGATATTCCTTGTTGGCCCCCAAGAGTTTCTCCATCACTTCGAGGATATCGCCGCCGCCGATATGCAAAGGCGGCGAACTGTCTTTCCCGCCTTGAAAAAGAATTTTGAAATTAGGCAGGGAATCGAAGTTTTCCGGAAACGCAGCGAATGCCTCCGGTCGGAAAAAAATGATATAATGCTGAAAGTTGCTCATCTCCGTGTAGTGGTGGACCGAGCCCGGCGGCATGACAAACAGGTCGCCTTTGTTAAGTGTGGTCCGTCCGTATTCGGTTTCGTTTATAGCCGTTCCGGAAACGACGAAAACCAACTCCCAGAATCCGTCATGACAATGCCAGTTGTCGGTGGCGACATCGTATTTATGCATGCGTACCTTCACCCGCGGGGTTTTCTCCGAAGAGATGCGCTGCCAGGAGAAAATGATGGGGTCGCTTAAACTGCCTTTTGTCATATCGTCCTGTTTTTTTGTCATTTTGTCATGGTTACTTCAAGCATTTAGAGGTATAATATACGCAGATTAAACAAAAAAGCAAGGCATCGATGGACATCAGTTCTGAAATTATGTTTTCCGATCCCCTGAAGCGGGATTTCGTGCCCTGCCGGAGGATCGTGGCACAGCGTGATGTTCGCGGAGCGGAGCATCTGATCGGCAGTCGGGTCCTCCGGGTATTTACCGCCAACGATTATCCCATGTGCACGATCTCAAAAGGCGGTTTTGTCCTTTTGGATTTCGGGATGGAACTCTCGGGGGGCATTCGCATAGTTACATCCGGCAATATGAATTCCTGCCGGGTGCGAATACGTTTCGGAGAATCCTGTTCCGAAGCGATGGGCAGTCCGAACCGCGATCATGCGCTGCACGATATCAGGGTCACCGTTCCGCAATATGCCTCCATGACTTTCGGCAACACCGGATTCCGCTTTGTCCGCGTCGATGCGCAGAACGGTGAATTGGCGCTGCATAATGTGATCGCCGTCTATGAACGCCGCGGGGAACCGCAACTCGGTAAATTCCTTTCGTCGGATGCGCTTCTGAATCGCATTTTCGATACCAGTGTCCATACGATCCGCCTGAACATGCAGGATCATATTTTCGACGGCGTGAAACGGGATCGGCTGATCTGGGGCGGAGATATGAACCCCGAGGTGATGGTGATCCTCCGTGTGTTCGGCGACGTTCCCGTGATTCGTGAAACGCTGGAACTGTTGCGCGTCCATACGGAAAGCGGACATTTCATCAACAATTATTCCAGTTATTCGCTGTGGTATTTCATCACGCTCTTCGACCACTGGTTCAACACCGGCGACGATGCTCTGTTGCGGGCGAATCGGGATCTGATCGAATCGGAGACCCCGCGTTTTATCGGCATGGTCGACGAAGAGGGACGGGAAATGCTTCCTCCGCGCCGTTTTCTGGATTGGCCGTCGGATCAGCAGCCGGAAGTCGTTCATGCCGGGCTGCAGCCGCTGCTGCTTATGGCGCTTCGGGCCATGAAAAAGATGCTTGCGCATTTACATTCTCAAGTGGTCGTTCCCGATGACTTGCTGGAGAGGATACAGGGGCACGTTCCCTCTCCCATGGGGAGCAAGTCGGCCGCGGCCCTGCAGATGCTGAGCGCAATGGCGGATCGGAGCGACGTACTGGAAGATCATCCGTTTGCCGGGGTCAGCACCTTTTTCGGATATTATATCCTGCTTGCCAAAAGGAATCGTCCGGCATTGGAGCTTATCCGCAAATACTGGGGCGCCATGCTGAAATTGGGCGCCACCAGTTTTTGGGAGGATTTCAACCTCGACTGGGTCCCCAATGCCACCGGGATCGACGAACTTCCCGTGCCGGGGCGCCCCGATATTCACAAGGACTTCGGGAATTATTGTTACAAAGGCCTGCGGCACAGCCTCTGCCATGGTTGGGCCGCGGGACCTGCCGCCTGGTGTTCTCAACGGATCCTCGGGGTGGAGCCGTTGGCGCCGGGATTTCGCCAGATCGCCTTTCATCCGGATCTCGGCGACTTGGAGTACGCGGAGGGAACCGTGCCGACTCCGCATGGACTCATATCCGTGTCTCTGCAAAAAGGCCGGTCGCCGGAGATCGAAGTGCCCAACGGGGTTGATATACGGGAAAGGTAAAGGGATTCGTTATGATTAGTTCGGTCACATTTCAGGATGGTTTTATCACGCTGCCGACGTATGCGCCCGGCGGCTATGACAAAACACCGATTTTTTATACGGGCCGCGTCTATCAGGGGGCGCAGGGACGCGTCTACCCATATCCGATGCAGGATGTCCTGCACGATGTGAAACGTGATGAACGCTACCAGTATCTCACGCTGGAGAACCGCTGGCTGAAAATGGGACTCCTTCCGGAGCACGGCGGTCACCTGCTCAATTTCACCGATCGGCAGAGCGGCTACGAGATATTCTATCGTCAGCATGTCATAAAACCCGCGCTCATCGGAATGCTCGGCGCCTGGATATCCGGCGGCGTGGAATGGAATTTCCCCCACCATCACCGTCCGACTACCGCCATGCCCATCGATTGGCGCCTGACCGAACAGGCGGATGGCTCCAAGACGATCTGGATCGGCGAGACGGAACTTCGGCGTTATCTGAAATGGTCGATCGGTCTGTCGCTTCTGCCGGATCGCGCGGTGATGCGTTGTGAAAATATATTCATGAACCGCGGTCCGTTTCTGGAATCCATGATCTTCTGGGCCAACGCCTCCGTGCATTGCAACGACAGTTACCAGATCCAATTTCCGCCGTCGTGCCACTTGGGCTTCGATCATCACAAGAACTATTGGACGACTTATCCCATCGGCCCCCGCAAGGAAGAGATCGAACTGCTGCCGTCGCAGCGTTCTAAATGTGCCGATGACATCTCGGGCGAAATGGATCTTTCCTGGTGGAAGAACTTCACCATCGAATCGCGTTCGATCTTCGCCATGGATCCCGATAACGCGTGGGTGGCGGGCTACGATCACGGACGGGAATGCGGTACGGCCCATGTCTCCAACCGCCATATCGCAGTGGGAAAGAAGTTCTTTCTTTGGGGCAATTTCCCGGAGGCGCATGTCTGGGACAAGGTGCTCACGGACAGCGACGGCCCCTATCTCGAACTCATGGCCGGCTGCTGGAGCGACAATCAGCCGGATTATTCGTGGATCGCTCCCTACGAAACTCGCCGGGTCGAACAATATTGGTTTCCGGTCAAGGGCATCGGCGGCGTGAAAAACGTCACCATCGACGGCGCGGTGAATGTCGAGCGGGTGGCCCCCGGCAAACTGCTGGTGGGTTTCCATTCTACCCGTGAACTCGAAGGCTGCGTCGTCCGTCTGCTGCGCGGCGGCGAAGTCGTATTCGAGGATCGTTGCGTTGAAGTCGGTCCGGACACTCCTTGGCGGCGGGAACTGCCGGTGCGCGCGGACGACGAGGATTCCGCCTACACGGCCGTCATATCCGATGCGAACGACAAGGCGTTCCTCTCTTACGCGCCGGTTCCTCCGGCTCCGCGCGAGCCGCTGCCTCCGCGCGTGGAAAATCCGAAACCGCCGCAGGAGTACGCAAGCGCCGAACTTGCCTACGAAGTGGGATTGCGCTTGGATCAGTTCCACAACGGTCTGGTGGATCCCGTTCCCTATTATGAACGCGCGTTGGAAATAGACCGCGACTACACGAGGGCCAACCTCGCCATGGGGGTGCGACTGCTCCGAAACGGCTCTTTCGCCGAGGCGAAACCGTATTTGGAACGTGCGGTCGCCCGGGCGACTCAAAACCATACGCGCGCCTTGGACGCCGCGCCGGAGTATTATCTGGCGTGCGCACTGCGCGGATCGGGCGAATACAAGCGCGCAGAGGATTTGTTCTGGCGCTGCACTTGGCGTCTGACTCACAAGAAGGAGTCGTATGTGGAACTCTCACGTCTGGCGTCGTTGCGAGGCGCTTGGGACGAGGCGCTGCAACTGGTGGAGGAGGCTGTCGCGCTGGGAAGCAAGGAGGCACATCTGCATACGCTGCGCGGCATATTCCTGTGGAAACTGGGACGGCGCCATGAGGCGCGGGAAAGTTTTGCCGAAGCCCGCCGCCTGGATCCTCTGGAAATGCTTGGCGTTCTTTACGCCGACGGGGTCGAGACCGCGTTGAAATGTCGCGGACTTAAAGCGCAGGCGCTATTGCAATGTGTCGCCGAGCTTTGGAGTTTGGGGCTCTGGACGGAAGTCGCCGAAAATTGCCGCGTCGCGCTGGCATTGGCGGATAAGGAACCGCCTTACCGCACCGGTGTCGAGGCGCTGCCGCTGGCGGATACGCTGGCCGCCTGTCACAGTATGAAGAATGCCCTTTTCGCTGTATTCGAGGGTGCGGCGTGGTGGAAACTCGGCGATGAAAGCGCGGCGCGTGCGGCATGGCGCAATGCCAATGCCATGACGACGGATTATGTGTTCCCGAACCGTCTGGAGGAGGAGCAGACCCTCCGGATGGCACTGCAGGCGGAACCGGATTTGGCCAATCTCTGGTACTTGCTCGGCTGCAGTGAATGGAACCATGACCGGAAAGACGCCGGGTTGACCGCGTGGCGGCGCTGCATCGCGTTATCGCCGAAGCATGCGCTGGCGTTGCGCTGCCTCGGCTTCGGACTTTCCCATCCGGGCAGTTATTTCACCAACACCGGCACCCCGTCCGGAGTCGCCTCCCGCGAGGCGTACGATTTCTATCTTCGCTCCCTGAAAGAAGATCCCGCCAATTTCCGGACGCTCGACGAGGCCGGAAAACTCGCCGAAAAATTGGATCTGCCCGCGGCGGAACGGGCGGCGCTGATCGAGCAATATCGCACGGCCGGGGAAAAATACGACCCCTGCATGCTGCGGCTGGCCTACATTTATAATGCGCTGGGGCGATTCCGCGAGGCATACGCGATCCTGACCGGACGGCGCTTTCACGTTTGGGAGGGGGGCGATGGTCTGCTGATCCCCTTTGTCGACGCCTGTATCGGTCTCGGCAAAGAGGCAATGGCGCAGGGCAACTACAAGCGGGCGCTCGCCTTTTTCGAGGAATCCACGACCTATCCGGATAATCTTCAGGCGGGGCGTCCGGGCGACGCCGGCAGCGAACCCAAGAGCCGCTACTACATGGCCCAATGCCGGAAGGCGCTGGGAGACGACGACGGTTACAGACGGGAATTGCAGAACGCGCTGCGCGGTTGGATCCGCGCCGGAGAAATGGATTATTGGCGCGTTCGGGCATTGCGGGAACTGGGGGGGCGCGAGGCGGAATGTCAGCCGCTGCTGGCAGAACTCCGTCAGGCCATCGCCGAACTCGAAACGCCCCCGCCGGAGATCATAAACGCCTATGCGAAATTCGCCGGGGAAAACTCGGCGATGGAACGCGCGGCCAAAGCCCGCGGCAAAGCGGCTTTCCTGAGGGATTTGCTTAAGGAATTGGAAGATAAACAGTTTTTGTCGAACCCCAAAAAGTTGTAACATAGGAGAATCAAAATGGAATTCGGAAAACGTGTGCGGCATCACTTTTTGCTGATGGCGATCACAGTGTTTGTTGCGGCACTGAGCACTCTGTCCGCCGGGGAGATCAAATTGTCGATCGATGGGACAAAGAATTTCATCGTTCCGCGGGGAGAATGGCGTGAGTTCAGTTTCGAGCTGCCGGCGAATGCGTTGCAGGAAGGCAAACAGATTCGCTTGGAACTGGATGGCCGGGTGGATTTTCCGCATGAAGCCGGCTATTGCCAATGGGGGGCGATGATCGTTCTGGTCAATGACCGCGAAGTCGCCGAACACCGTCTGGTTAATCTGCCGCTGGAATTCCGTCAGCAGCCGCGCGGCAGTTTGGAGGCGGGAGAGTGGCATGCCTTTTTCCAGTATGCCGGCGCCAAATCCGGTCCGGCGTCGCTGGAGCGCCTGAACAAGCGTGACGCATACGCTTATGAACTTGTATACGCCCCGAATATCGCCGTCGCGAATGCGCCGAATTATCTGCATCGTATCCCGGGGTACAGCCGCACCCATAAGGTCTTCGATCTGACCGGGCTCTGCCGGGAGGGGAAAAATACGGTCACCATTCTCAACGTCATTCCCGAGTCTTATGTAAAAGTCATGGGCAACCGCTCGCCTTTGCCGGTCGTATTGACGAATCTGCAGGTCGCCGCCGCCGAACCGCGGAAAAAACCGAACGCGTTTTGGCTGGACGAGATGATCGAACTGGGCAAACGCCGCGAATGGGTCTCGCCGCGAAAGGATTGGAGCGAGAAATTTTCCTGGAAGGTCGGCGATAACGGCGAACTTTCCGTCGAGGTGGGCGGACGCACTTACCGCATTTCCTCCGCTTTCTCGACCGTAGGAGCGCAGAACGGCATCCCGCGTCTTCCCATTTCGGAAGCCGTCTGGCAGCCCAAACGCGAGACTTTGCCGTCCGGCGGCATCCGCATCACCGCCAAGGGCACGGCGTACGAACTGCGGCGCGATTTTATTCCCAATCCGCTGGGGCTCGAAGTGCGCGACACCATTCGCAACACCGGCAAGGGGATCGCTCCCATAATTCTGCGTCACCGCATCCATGTGCCCAACCCCTCCCACGAAGCGTATATCGTCGGGTTGCGCACCTGGCCCGGCGTGATCGCCTCCGCCCCGCTGTACTTTCCCGAAAATCCGACCGGATATGCCGGGCAGGAAGACGGCAGCGGGCTGGGGATCGCCGCCTACGACGACGTCTTGCGCGTACACGGCGCGATGACCCAGATCAAGGACGATCTGGCGCTTTCCGATCCGCATCTGGCGCTGGCTCCCGGCAAGACCGTGACGCTCATCTGGCAGCTGTATCCCGTCGCCGACGGCGGTTACTGCCGGTTCATCAACAATGTGCGCCACAATTGGGGGATGAACGAGACCAAGGCGAATTTCTATGGCGAATATCACCATATCTTCCACCCGGTCCCGGAAGGCTGGCGTCCCCGCAAGGGCGCGCACTGGGTCGAAGTGCATCACCGCTGGCAGAACAAGCCGTATTGGGGGCTGGCGCAGTGGCGCAACGAGGGACTCTGGAAACTTCGTGAAGACGCGTTGAAGAGCATCCGGCGCGAAGCGCCCCAGTTGGAAGTGATCGCCTCCGTCATGGCCATGTATTTCTCGAATGCCGGAGAGGACGATATAAAACTTTTCGGCGATTGCGCGATGGTGGACAAAAACAAACGCTATCCCAGCGAGATCGGCGCGCGCTTCTTCGTGCCGACGCTGCACAACGATTTCGGCCGCCTCATCGAATCGATCGTGGACCGTCTGCTGGCCATGGGATACGACGGTATCTACTTCGACTACATCGAAGGCAACATCAACGCCCGCTTCACCTACAATCAGTACGACGGCGTCAGCGGCGACATCAATCCGCGCAGCGGCAAACTGCTGGCGACCAAAGGCGCCTATCAGCTGTTGAGTCAGGAATTTCTGCAGCATATCTGCCGCCGGATCGCCGCCCGCGGCAAGAAGCTCATCGGCAATCTGAACAACCAGACGACCACGAATATGCACGCACTGCGCGACATCGTGCCTCTGCGCTATTCGGAGGCGTCGCGCGCCCACCAGATGTCGCGCGGGCAACTCGCGCCGTGTCCCAACGTCCTCTGCCGCGATTCGTTTTCCCATCGCATTCACCCGATGGTGCTCCGCGCCCTCTACGAAGGCATGATGACCACGCCTTTCGAGATCTATTATCCGGAAGAATGGTCCGACGACCCCACGAGAGCCATGTGGCCGATCGCCTACCGCGAGATGCGGCGGGGGGTGATCATCGGCGAGAAAAAGATAATCACCGCGGTCAGCGGACGCTACGGGTTCGGGGATGCGTCGACCTTGAGCGCCCGGTTCTTCGATGCGCAGGGGTGTCCCCGGCCGCGAACCTTCCCGCAGCTCACGAAAGACGGAGCGACTTATCTGGATGTGGAACTGCAGCCGGGGGAAATAGTCGTCATCGAACGCCCCTGACGAAGGGGCCCCGGATCTTTGGAGATGAACATAGGAGAATGATTCGATGAAAAAAAGAGCCTTTACGCTGATCGAACTTCTGGTTGTGATCGCGATCATCGCCATCTTGGCGGCAATGCTGCTGCCGGCACTGCAAAGCGCCAGAGAAAGAAGCCGCGCTATCACCTGCACCAACAACTTGCGCCAGGTGGGTAGTTACAGCCGCCTGTATCTGGATGACAACAAAGATTACTGGCCGCAACTTTCCACGGCGGTCATATCCGACAGTTGGCTGTGGTGTTTCCAGAACGCGCGCTATGTTCCCCGCTCAACCAACAATGCGACGCTCGCCGCCCAGATCGATTACCCGCTTTTCCATTGTCCGGGGATCCCTTTCAACGAGGCGGGCAAGAACAAACAGGCTCCGCAATATTATTCGACCTTCTATGACAACCAATCGACGGCGACCAACCGCATATTTTTCAAGCTGAACGATTCGGCGTTCGATACCAACAAAGTCTGGGACGACACGAACGAATCGGATTCTCTCAAGGGCAATGTGTCGATGCGCATCCTTTTCTATGACGGGATGACCGGCGTCAGTCGTTTGTATTCCAGCGCATTGGGATATTGTGCGATGACCGGATACAATGACGCGCATGCCATGCCGACCGATGTTCATAACGGGCGATTCAATGCCGTTTTCTGGGACGGTCATGCGGCTTCCATCCCCCTGGCGGAGGTGGGAAACTACTATGTCCCGGTTCGGAAAGGCGGCCTGAAGCGCATGGCCACGATGAATTATGTGAGACCGCGGGATCTGGCCGGTCTCGCCGTTCACTATAAAGAGTATTGAGAATGGATTTCCGGTCGGGGAGAATGATATCTCGGGGAGCCCAATAATCATGAATGTCAATGAGCGTTGGAGCGCGGAACGCGCGTGGGAATGGAAATCGAAACAGCCGTGGTGGCGCGGGTGCAATTATATGCCGGCGGATTGCGAGAACCGCGTCGCCCAGTGGCAGGAACTGGACTCGGAACGACACTTCCGTACTGCCGCGAAGGAGTTGCAGGAGGCGCACCAGATAGGCTTTAATTCGATACGCATCATCTTGGAGTTCATCGTGTGGGATCAGGAGCACGACGGTTTCCTGCGGCGTCTTGACCGATTTCTGGATTTGGCCTGGGAGAACGGGATCTCCGCCGTCATTTGCTTCGGCAATGACTGCACGGTCCCGAAGGAGGATGCGAACAGCCGCCCGCATCTGGGGGTACAGAACTTCGATTGGGGATACCACGGCGGGCGTCGCAAGTCGCAGCACGGCAGCTATCAGGGGCGGGTCGGGTACAGTCTGTTGGATGAAGACGACACCCGGGAACGCTTCTTTCAGATGGTGGATGAGATCGTCAGGCGCTACGCGCAGGATGAACGCGTGATCCTCTGGGATCTGTTCAATGAGCCGGGGAATTCCGGACGCGGCGACTTGTCGATCCCGCATGTGAAACGCATCTTCGAGGTTGCCCGCAACTGCCGGCCTCGGCAACCGTTGACCACGGCCGCCTACAATACCAAAGGCCGTCGGCAAGCGGTGGAAGAACTCGCGTTGGAACTTTCGGATGTCGTAAGTTTTCACTCCTATCTGCCGTTTCCGGAATTGGTGGCGGATGTCGCGGAATACAGGAAACTCGGACGCCCCATGCTCTGTACGGAATGGCTCAACCGGATTTGCAACAGCAATATACGCGAGATTTTCCCATTCTATTACATCATGGGGATCGATTGCTGGATGTGGGGATTCGTCGCCGGACTTTACCAGACTTACGAACCGCATGAGGCATATTGGAACATGGTCAAAGAAGGACGCTTCCCGGCCGCATTCGATATCACGAAGTGGCAGCACGATCTTCTTCGGCCCAGCCTGCGCCCATACGATCCGGGCGAAGTGGAACTCATCCGCCATTTTTGCGAACTGGCGGATGCCGGATCGCGTTAGATATGATTTTGTGAAGTTTTCGAAAAAAATGATCCGACAACCATAGAATTTCCGAAAATCGTCAAACTCAATATAAGGAGAGCGTAAAATGCCATATTCCAATCCGGCTCAAACAGCTGTCTACACGCTTGCAACGGGAACGGAGACGGCGATAACCGTCGTTGAAAGTACCGCCACGACAACCGAAGACGCCTATGCGAAGACCCTTTATGTTCAGACCGGCGCGACCGTGATTACCCCCACCATAAAAAGCGGCGGTCAGATCCACGCCAGCAACGGCGGCGTCGTTTCCGGGGCGACGATCATCGGCAACAACACCGCCCGTCTTTATGGACGCCGGGGAGGCGTGATCTCCGGTGCGGTCGTATCCGGCGGAAATCTGTGGGGCTTCGATGTTCCGGCCGAAACCGCCAGCGCCGGCCGTCCGGCGATCATCGTCCGCGACGCAACCGTTTACACGGGCGAGTTGACGCTGCGCGGCGTCAACGCCTCCGGTGCCGACATCCGGATCTATGGCGGCGTCAACTACTTGCAGAACGGGGCTTACGCGTCCGGAGTAACACTGTACGGCGGCACGCTCAATATGCAGATCCAAACTGCCGCGACCATTGTCGACTCCGGCGCCCGAACCATCAAAGTCGACGCATTGCGTCTCTCCGGCGGCAGAGTCAACGCATATGAGTATGCCACCATTTCCGGCGCGGAAGTAACCGGCGGCACGTTGGTCGTCAACAAAGGCGCGGGCGTCTTTGCTCTCGACCTCCGGGGCGGCACGGTCAATGTATTGTCGGGCGGTGCGGTCCGCGCGATGACGGGAGCGGTCCTGACCAATTTGACCGCCGTTTCGGGAGCCGTGGTCAACTATGCGACCAATGCCGATGCGGAGGGGGCGACCATCTGCGGCGCCAATACCAATATCGCGGCAAATGTCATGACCTTCAGTGGTAAAGTGCTGGATGTCGCGATCACCAACGGCGTTGTCACTAATTTGGGCAACAACGGCAACGCCTACAAGATGGGCGTCGGCGAAGGCATCACGGTCGACGATGCGGTGTTCAGAACCGGTCAGCGTCTCTATGTCCGCGAAGGCGCAGTCGTCCGCAACGCGACGGTTAATGCCGGCGGCACTCTCAACGGCTGCAAGGGCGGTCTGATCTCCGGCGCGGTCGTATCCGGCGGAAATTTGTTCGTCTTCGACGCCCCCGGCGACACCGTCAGCGCCAACCGCCCCGCGATCGTCGCCCGCGACATCACCGTCTTCACCGGCGGGCTTACGCTTCGCGGCGTCAACGCCTCCGGCGCGAACATCAAAATCTACGGCGGCGACAATGCCGTTCAGAACGGGGCTTACGCTTCCGGCTTGTCGTTGTACGGCGGAACACTGAATCTGCAAATTCAAGCTGCCCTTGTCGATGGCGCCCGAACCATCAAAGTCGATGATCTGCATCTTTACGGCGGTGCTGTCAACGCATATAATTATGCAAATATTTCCGGCGCGCAGGTGACGGACGGCACGTTGAACGTCAAGGCCGGCGCGACCGTCAGCGCCCTCGACGCCCGCGGCGGCACGGTCAATGTATCGTCGGGCGGCACGGTGCATGCAAAAACGGGAGCGCGCCTCACCGACCTCAATGCCGTTGCGGGAGCGGTGATCGACTATGCCAACAATGTCGATGCGGAGGGGGCGACCATCTGCGGCGCCAAGACCAATATCGCGGCCAATGTCCTGACTTTCAGTGGCAATACGCTGGATGTCGCGATCGCCGACGGCGTTGTCACCAACTTGGGAAACAACGGCAGCGCCTACAAGCTGGGCATCGGCGAAGGCATCACTGCCGATGATGCGGTGTTCGGGGCAAATCAGCGTCTCTATGTCCGCGATGGCGCAGTAGTCCGCAACGCGACGGTGAACAACGGCGGCACTCTCAATGGCTGCAAGGGCGGTCTGATCTCCGGCGCGGTCGTATCCGGCGGAAATTTGTATGTCTTCGACGCCCCCAGCGACACCGTCAGCGCCAACCGCGCCGCGATCGTCGCCCGCGACATCACCGTCTCCACCGGCGCGCTGACGCTGCGCGGCATCAATGCCTCCGGAATCGACATCAAACTTTACAGCGGCGTCAATTACCTTCAGAACGGTGCCTATGCTTCCGGCTTGTCGTTGTACGGCGGAACACTGAATATGCAGATCAATGCCGCCGCGACCGCTGTCGATTCCGGTGCCAAAACCATCAACGTCGACGATCTGCATTTGTACGGCGGCAACCTGTATGCCAGCGCGTATGCAAATATTTCCGGTGCGGAAGTAACCGGGGGGACGCTGATCGTTTCCAGCGGTGCGAGAGTTGATGCCGCCACCGGCACCGGCGGAGAAATACAGGTGCAAAACGGAGCCGCGATCGACAATGCGACACTGAAGATCGGAGGGTATTTGGGCTTGCTGGCGGGGGCGGATACCGGCAAAAAGCTGACTTTCGACTTCACCGGCGCGGACGGGAACAAGACCAGACTCGTCAACAATCTTTCGCGCGTAAGTGCCGAAACGAAACTTTTTGCCATCGGTCTCACCGAGGGCAACTCCTACACCATTGCCAATACCGGAGCGACCGACCGGACCGTGAATTGCGCATGGAGCATCTATGACAACGCGATCCGGGCGGGGGAAAATTACACCAACGCCTTCGCCGGCATGACCTACGCCTTCAACGCGACCGGGACGGCGATCGCGACCACGGCGTTCGACATCGGCGCGGCCAAGTCCGTCGCCAGAGCGATCACCGATGCCGATACGGTCCTGAACGGAACCGACCGCGCGGCCAAGTGGGACGCGGCCACGGACTACACGGCGAGCGTAACGCTGGCCGACGGCACACTGGCGGGCGACGCGTGGCTGGTGATCGACGGCACAAACGTCTCGACGGCGCTCTACGGCGCGACCGGAACCTTCGAGCACACCGTAAACATCGAGGCCAAATCGGGCACGGTCCGCAACCTCGCGGCGGGGGCGACGGCGGGCGGCAGCGTGGCGGGCGTGAAACTGATCCTTGACGGCGCCGATGTTGCCGGCACGGCCTACGCCGGCGGCTTCGGCAGTGTTGCTGGCAAGACCGAAACGTTGGTCACAACCGGTTCCTTCTCCAAGGACTTCTACGCGGGCGCCCTCGCCAACAAGCTCACGGACGCCACCAGCGTAGGCGACGTTTCCATGACGATCGACGGCGGTACGTTCTCGGGCAACATCTACGGCGCGTCGGCGGTCAAGACCGATACGAACAAGAGGAACGGCACCCGCCACACGGCGGGCGACGTGACGTTGACCGTCACGGGCGGATCGACCACCAAGGGAACGCAGGCGTGCATCTTCGCGGGCGGTTATGCCACCGGCGACGCGACCGGAACCGTCTACACGGTGGACAGCGTGACCGCCGCGATCTCCGGCGGCAACTGGGGCACGGCGGCTGGCGGCCGCGGTGTCTTCGGCGGTATCTTCGCGTCTGGTGTCGAGGCGCAGGTCATTGGTGATGTGAATATCACGATCTCCGACGATGCGACGATGGGCAACGTCTACGGCGGCGGTTGGGCGCAGAAAGAGAACGCCAAGAGCATCGTCGGCGACGTAAACATCAATATCGCTGGCGGTACTGTTACCAATGTCTTCGGTGGCGGCAGCCATTCGACCTCCGGCGGCACGACCGAAGCGGGCGATGTGACCATTACCGTTTCCGGCGGCGACATCACCGGCGCGATCTATGCGCGCGGTCAGCTCGAAGGCGACACGACCGGAGCGGCCAGTGTGATCTTCACCGGCGCGACGGACTTCGCTTGCGACGTCTACGGCTACAGCTACGTCGGCAGTGAAACCGGAGATGCCGCATTGAGCTTCACCGGTTATACCGGCGAGTTTGCAGGTGCGCTCGGCGGCTTCAACGGCATTACTCTTGATGGCTCGACCGCGATGACGCTTTTGACCGAATCCGGCAACGTCAGCAACGGCGCGTGGGAGTTCGACTTCACCGGTCGCGCGGATACTCTGGCGGGAACGTCGCTCCTGACTTGGGTCAACGCCGATTTCGCGGGCGACACCGTGCGGGTCAACTTCACGGATGCGGCGCAGGCGGCGGCGGAGTGGAGCATCGCGACCGCGGCGTTCGACGCCACGACGACCTTCGACCTCTACATCGGCGGTACGGAGATCGCGAGCGTCGCCTACGACACCGCGATTTCGGACGGCGACTGGGCGGGCTGGAAGTTCACGGACGAAAACGGCACGCTGAAATTCAAGCAGCTCGCGTAGCAAGATCCATCCTCCCCCATCGTTCCGTCACCGGAGTTTGCGACATCTCCGACGACGGGACCAGGGGGAGTTTTTTTGAACACCGAACACGCCGCGGCGATATTTCACAAAGAAACGCTCGGGGGATCGCGCTTCGCCGCAACCGTACCGACCGACCGGGGATCCGATGTGTGATCGGAACACGACACATCATGCCGCGAGGCGGGAAGAGATAAAACCATGAAGAAGAGTTTTGTTTGGGGAACGCTAACCGTGGCGGCGCCCCTTCTGCTGAATGGTTGCCGTACCGGAGGCGCCGACGTCTGCACGTGCAAGTCGATCCGTTTCAGCAAACGGATACGGGAAGAAGTCGTCGCCGTCATGACGACCGCCCCGTTGACGATCGACGGCAAGCTGGATGAGGCCGACTGGAAAAATGCTCCGGCGTACACGATGGTGCACGCCGACGGGCAGTATCAAAACAGCGACTGGGACATTCGGGAATTCTTCGGCAGGGGAGTGGTCGAACCGGGCACGGTCCGAGTGCTTTGGGATGAAAAACACCTCTATGTCGGTATTGAATTTACCGACCGCGACCTCCGGGCGGAAGACGGGGAAGATCAGAAACACTTGTACAAGACCGGTGATGTCGCCGAGGTTTTTCTCAAACCGTCCGATCTGCCGTGGTATTGGGAAATATATGTCTCGCCGCTGGGCAACAAGACCGCCTTTTTCTATTCCGGTCGCGGTATACTCGGTCTGCCCAGCGGGTTTCAGGAAAAACTCCCGCTCAAGGGACTGAAAACCGCAGTTGTCGCTTACGGCACGGTCAACGATTCCTCCGATCATGACGTCAAATGGACCGCCGAAATCGCGATCTCCCGTGACGAGATCAGTCATGGCGACACAAAACTCGCTCCGAATGTACCGTGGCTGATCTTTTTCGGACGCTATAATTACGGCATCTATCTGTTGTGTCAGGAAAACAGCTGCTTCCCCGGTCAGCCCATGCCGAATTTTCACAATCACGCCGGATACGCAGCGTTGAAAATGGTCGAAAAGAAGAAGTGATTTGTCGGCAGGTAAAAGCAGGTCAACAAATGGATTCGGTCAAAAAACATCTTTGCGATCCCTCGGCATTGGAAGTCGAAGCGGACTTCCGCCCGCTGCCTTTCTGGAGCTGGAACGACAAGTTGGAGCCGGAGGAACTGATCCGGCAGATCCGCGAGATGCGCGACGCCGGGATCGGCGGTTTTTTCATGCACGCCCGCGGCGGCCTGAAAACGCAATACATGGGTAATGAATGGATGGAGGCCGTATCCGTATGTGTTCGCGAAGCCGTGAAATTCGGCATGAAGCCCTGGCTTTACGATGAAAACGGTTGGCCGTCCGGTTTCGGAGACGGCGCGGTGAACGCGCTGGGCGAGGCGTATCAGTCCAAACATGCGGAACTGCGTCCGGTCGCGGAGGTGTCAGATGCGGCGAAGACCATCGCATGGTACGATGAAGTCGGCAAAAGGCTGCCCGGTCGGAATAACGCGGTATTCGCGCTCCAGGTGTTCGTCAACCCGTTTTATGTGGATAACCTGAACCCCGCCGTCGTCGGAGAATTCATCCATCTGATTTACGACCGATACTGGAAAGAACTCCCCCCGCAGTTCGTCGGGGACTGGTCGGGATCTTCACCGACGAGCCGCAGCTTTCCACCAAGGGCATCCCGTGGTCTCAGGTTTTGACCGACGCATACCGCAAAGTCACCGGACAGGACCTGCCGGACGTCTTCCCGGAACTTGTAATGGAAGTCGGGAATTGGCGGCAGACGAGGGTCCAATTCTGGAAGACCGCGGCGATATTGTTCCGTGAAAGTTATATAAATCAGATCGGCAAGTGGTGTCGGGAACACGGCTGGCTGCTGACCGGCCATCATCTGCTGGAAGAATCCTACGATTCGCAGCTGAACGTCAACGGCGCGGTCATGCCGCAGTACGAGGGGTATTCCATTCCCGGAATAGACCACCTGTCACGCGCCTCTTCGTTCATGGTTCCGGATATTCAGGTCGTCTCCGCCGCCGCGCAGAACGGACAGAAACGGATCCTGGTCGAAACCTTCGGCTGCAGCGGCTGGAACTTCAATATGCGCGGCATCAAGTGGCTCTATCAACAGCATCTGGTCTACGGGATCAACCTTCTCTGCCAGCACTTGGAAAGTTATTCCATCCACGGTCCGCGGAAACGCGATTACCCGGCGTCGATCTTCTATCAGCACCCGATGTGGCGGCACGTCAAAAAACTCAACGACGCCTTTGCCCGGGTGGGGCGAGTGCTTGCAACTGGCGAAACGGAGTGCGAAGTGCTTGTCGTCCACGGTGAAAGTTCGGCATGGATGCGGAGTCACGGGCGTTTTCTGGACACTCGAAGCATTGACCTTTTCCGGAGTTTCTTTCGACTCGGCTCGGCCATCGGCGCGGCGGGGATCCCGTTTCATTACGGCGACGAGATCATGCTGGAAGAAAAAGGCGCTGTCGTCGACGGGATGCTCCGACTTGGCGAAATGCGTTACTCCACGGTGGTCGTCCCGCCGGTGGAAAATCTGCTGAAATCGACCGTGCGGCTGTTGCAGGATTTCTCCCGGCAGGGCGGCAGGATCGTCCGTCTCGCCTCCGCGGCAGGCAAAGACTTCCGCATCGACGGTCGGATGCCCGCGCCGGAGGAGTCGGATTTCTGGAATGATCTGCCCGTGTGCAACAGCGCGGACGAGACGGTCGGTTTTTTGAAGGGGCTCCCGGCGCTCGACATCCGAAACGCAGATGGCATTAAGGGCCGCGTCCGCGGCACTTGGCGGCGTTTCCCGCAGAAAAACGAGCGCTGGTATTATCTTGCCGACTTCGCCGCACTCCCGGAGAACCGCATCCCGAGCGAGATATTCGGGTGCGAACGTTACTCCAACATCCCGGAAGTCGAGTCCGGATGTGTGCTGGAAGTCTCCCTGCCGTTCCCGGCCCGAAAGGCGGAAATCGTCGATCAGGAAAGCGGCGAAATCGCGAAAACACTGCAGTTGTTTACGCGCGCGGACGGGAAGAGCGTCTTCATGACGGAGATACCCGCCTGCGGCAGTCTGCTGATCCGAGCTGAAGACATGCCGGAAGAAAATATCCCGCTCGACCTCACGGAGCGTTGGAACTGCCGTACCGACGACAATGTTATGACGCTCGAAAGAGTCTCCTTCCGGCTCGGAGAAGCGGAGGCATGGCAACCGGAGACCGATACCTTGAGTCTCTTCAACCGTCTGCTGGCGCTTGAACACGACACGCCGCTTGAGATACGCTATCCTTTCGAGGTAATGCCCGGATTCGATGCCGTCAAGGCGAACATGAAAATCGCGGTCGAGCCGGATAAAAATGCCGCTTATTTTCTGAACGGGGAAAAAATCGCAGCGGGATTTCTGTCCGGATATTTCATCGACCGCGCCATCCGCATTCTTCCGCTGCCCGCCTCCGCGATAAGAGCGGGACAGAACTTCTTCGAGGTGAAAACTCACTTCCGCCAGAGCGCCGCCGTCCGTGCCGCCATTCTGCGCGCGAAGAAATTCGAGAGCGAGGCCAACAAACTCTATTTCGACAGCGAGGTGGAGGCCGTCTATCTGCTCGGACGATTCGGCTGTTTCTGCAAGGGCGGAACGAAAAAGGAAAAATCCGGCTCTTACTATCTCGGTTCTCCGTTCGTCATCGGAGATATGCCGGAGACGGTGGATTCAGGGCACACCGTCGTGCAGGGATTTCCGTTTTTCACCGGAACGCTCGTGATGGAAAAAGAGTTCGGTCTTTCCCGCGCCGAGGTTTCCATGTTTCGGTATCTGCGCTGGTCGCCTTTCAAGGCCAACGCCGTGCAGATAACGGTCAACGGGAAGGCTTTTCCCGCCATCTTCGCGCCTCCGTACGAGTTGGATGTGTCGTCGGCGCTGAAAGCGGGGAAAAACAGTATCGCGCTCCGGTTGGAAACATCCCCCCGCAACACGCTGGGGCCGTTCCATACGGCGGAAACGGAACCGCTGTCCACTTCTCCGGGATCGTTCCTTACCGAACCGGATCTTTTGAACTGGTACCATCCGACCGACGTGCCGGAGTACGGCGTTCTCGAGCCGTCTCCGGAAAAAATAACATTGTCCTGAAAACGACGTGGGGGCCACACGGTCAAAAACAACGAAACGGAAATCGGAACGTCGGGCAAACAGTTTTTATATATGGGAGTTGGCAAAAATTGTCTGCTTAAACTATTGTATGGGAGGGCCGTGGTTCGCGGCGACGCTCCAAAAACGCCATCCGCCCTCGTGTTTTTTTTCGACGTGACTGCAAACTGCCGTTTTCAATCAATCGGAAGTTCGCCGGTCTCATGATAAAGCAACTCACCCAATTCATGGATAAAAAAATATGAAACACCTGCTGTCCATCTTCTGCGTCATGCTTTCCGCCTTCGCCGCCGCGGCGGCGGGTCCGGTAAGCGCCACCAATCGGCCGCTTCGCCAGCGTCCTGTTCCACACCAAAACCCAATTCATAACACTCGCCCAATTTGAATTGCGCCTCGGCATCCCCGGCAAAAAGTGACCGGCGACGGCGGCGCAGCATGAAGAGACAGCATATTTGAAAATGAACAGTATGCCATATGGCATCGCTTGCTCCATCTGTTCCTTTATAACAAAGCGGTCACTGCAAATGAGTTATTCAAGAACCGGATTATGTGATGCCCGGTTTGTTACGCGCGACATTACAGGTCAATCCCGACGGAGAGAACCGCGCGATCACCACCGTACATAGCCACCGTACATGGCCAGTAAAAGTGCGATGTAGACAATGCCTGCAACTATTAAAATTGAATAAGGATTGAATTTACAGTATGGTTGACCTCCCGGCTCGCCAACCGGATTGGGTCCGTATTGGTTTGCTCCCGGTTGCGAGGGCCAAATGGCTAAAAACAACCAAAACAGTCCCAACAGCACCAGACTTGCAGCCGATAATGCCGAGAGGATCGTCACAATATGGTAAATACGCTCACCATGATAATTTCCGAACCCAAAAGGAATGACTGCCAAACCGGGAATCAACATCGGCAACAGCCAGCATGCCGAAATTCCAATATCATGCATCCTTCGCAGCATAACCGAGACACCGACAAGAAACTCCACCAAGGAAAAAATAAAATAAACAACAGCACCGAGGAAGGATAAAGGCACGGCAATCGCGCCAACAATCATGGCTCCAAGCACATATAGCAGATACTCTTTTCGGCACGACCGACCGCGGTATCCCACCGACCACCACTTCCGCCACGGGGTGAGTAAATCCACCTCCTCCACAAAACAATCGTCATCATCATACCAGGAAAATTCCCCGATATCTTCTTGCTCGTAGTTCTGAACCGGTGCGGACGCGGGTCGCAGTTGCTGCATTGCGGGGAAGGGTTTGCCGCATTGGGCGCATGTCAACGCCTGACCGGGGTTGATCGCTCCGCATTCGGAGCAGAATTTCGCTTTTTTAGCGACGAAGTTTCTGTGGCATGCGGAACATTCCACCGCGGTTCCCAAATACTCGTCCGGGGTATCGGGAAATTCCTGTTTGCAGTGCGGGCAGATCGTTTTCATGTCAAATCATTCCTCGCTTCATTAGCCAACCGATGAATTGAAGTACGGCTCCAATTATAAACAACCATACATACCATGGTATGGGGGCGCAAATACGGCGGCCGCATTCAGGACACCAATTGGTTCCATTGGGGAGTGTTTTTTTGCACTTGGGACAGATTATTGTTGCCGATTTGGGTTTAGATGATTGAATCATGTGTGGTGCTTGTGGACACATCGGCTGTCCGCAGTGGGGACATGCGGCGGCTTGCGAAGACACCTTGCCTCCGCAGGCGGGACAATCGATCAGTTGGATACTAATGGCGTTTTGATCCCTCTTTCAATTCACTTTCAACTCAATGTTTGACCGCATCGGTAAATCTTACGCAACTCCCGGAAAATCGGACAAAAGAAATAAGCGCAAAAGTTCGGATACTATCCGAACTTTTTATGCCATCACGGCAGATTAAATTCTTCCCGTTCCGTTGCAGCGAATGCACTTGTAGGGTCCCTTGCCTTTCTCTCCGCGGGTGTTGGGGCCGAAGCCGGTCCCGTTGCACATGGAACAACGCACGTTGCCGGAAACGACCATCGCACAATGCGCACGGTGCCCATGTGTGCCGGCGCTTTCCGCTGCCGCACCTGCGGCAAACGCGAGAACTGCCAGCGATACGATTGCTGCGATCTTCATTTTTCCCTGCTCCTGTATTCAGTTGGTTTTATGGCTGCCGGCGGGCACGATGTGCGAAATCGCCGACCACATCCTTCTCCTAATGCGGAGACTGTCCGAAAATCTTACGCGGCTTTCAGAACAAACGGCAACAAAAAGGCCGTTTCTCCCATGCGCCCATAGACGGTATCGCCAAACACCGGACCGGGAACGCAAGCAGAAACGGCCACATCAAAAATATGGACATCGCTCTTGCGGCTTTTCCCGGCGTTGAAAAGATTTGGCGATTTTTCTATGGGATTGCCACGTAAAGACTTTTGTTAGTCTTCGCTATTCAAGTTTTCAATATCTCTGTCGTGTAAGATCACCCCGTGCAGTTTCAGTTGCAGAATCATTGAGTAACATAGCACGGACTGCGCCATTTTTCAATCCGGGTATATAGGGCGGGAGTCAAGTTTTTTCACTGTTCGCCTCCGGGCATGGCGAATCATATACTCAAGTCCGTACATTGAGAAAGCAATCAAAATCGGGAACCTAGGTCAGACCGCCTTGTCCGTGTTTCCCATCTTCTGCCGACGATTTCGGCAAATCTCATACTGATTTTATCTTCCCGCATAAGATTGCATGTTTTCTCCGGCATAAGTCCGGTGAAGACGGTTCGGAAACCTTCCCATAGAAAAATCGCCACGGCGGACAGAGCGCACCGCGTTTCCGCCGCAGAATCCGGGAACAGGTTTTCAACCGCCTTCCTCGTTTTTTTCTCCGTCTTGTGCTATATTATGAAGCGTTTATCAGGAGTGATCATATGGCATTCACCACACGGAGAAGTCTGCTTTTCGCAGTCCGGCGCGGAGATGAGGTCGGCTGGCAGGAGTTTTACGATATGTACAAGCCGCTGATCCTGCTGCGGGGCGGCGATCTTAGACTCAACCGTTCGGAGCGTGAAGAACTGGTGCAGTTGGTGATGCTCGCGTTTTTCAAATCCGCGCGGACCTTTGTTTACGACCGGAGCAAGGGGCGGTTCCGCGATTACCTGAAACGGATCATTCACAATCAGGCCTGCGATCTCATGCGCCGTCGCCGGGACGGGGAGGTTTCTCTCGAGTCCGTGGCGCCGCAGCTGGAAGAACTGCCGGCGGAAGCCGAGGCCCGCTGGGACGCCGAATGGTCGAAAACCCTAATGGATCAGGCGTTTGAAGAATTGAAACACCGGTGCAATCCGACGACGCTGCAATCTTTCGATCTCTTCGTGCGGCAGGGGCTGCCCGCCAAAGAGGTAGCACAACTGCTGGAGATCCGCCCCAACGCGGTCTACCAGCACAAGGCGCGCGTTGAAGCGATGCTCCGCGAAATCGTCAGGCAATTGGATGAATGATTTTCCGGTTGAAATTACCTCATACCGCCCGATCGTCCGTTGCGGCCGCGGTGCTTACGGAACGGTGTGGCTGGTCGAGAACGGACTCGGCCACCGCTATGCGCTCAAAATCGTGGAAAAAGACCGCCTCGGCGACTTTTGGGAGCGCGAACTTTCCGGTCTGAAGACCTATCAGCGTCGCGTCGACCGCACGAAGTCGCACCGGAATCTGATCGCCATACACCATGTGGAACTCTGCGACAACTTTTTCTACTACACGATGGATTGCGCCGACGATGCGGGAGGCGGCGACGGCTACGTTCCGGACACGCTGGCGGAGCGGATCCGCCGCAACGGGCCGCTGCCGTGGCTGGACATGCTCGAAATATTTTCCGCCATGCTGGAGGCGCTTGACGTGCTGCAAAGCGTCGGGGTGGTCCATCGGGACATCAAGCCGGACAACATCCTCTTCGTCGCCGGGGTCCCGAAACTGGGCGATATCGGACTGATCAGTTCGTTGAGTCGCACTTTGAGCATCATCGGCACGACGGCGTTCGTGCCGCCGGAAATACTGACCGGTCAAAAGAAAACTCCCGACTGCGGATGCGATCTGTACGCCTTGGGCAAGACGCTCTACTGCGCCTTTTCCGGCAACGACGCCGGAGAGTTCCCGCTGGTCCCGCCGGAGGCGCTGCGGCGCTCCTACGGGCGGAGGTTCAACAAACTCGTCAAACGGTGCTGTGCCGAAACGCCGGGAATGCGCATCAGGACGACCGACGAATTCCGGCGGCTGCTTTACGGTCGCTTCGCATGGCAGCTCGACTGGCGACGGTTGCTGCACTGGACTGTCTGGGTGTTGCTTCTGCCGCCGCGTCTGCTGGTGCTGGGCTGGCGGCTCCGGTACTGTCGCCTGCTGCCGGTATTGCTGTTTTGCATTTGGCTGTACGGGATGATGACCCGTTACACCTGGTTGAGACAATACGGTTACGGTTATCGTTATGTGTCGCCTTGGCATTGGCCGCTGATGAAACAGTCGATGTTGGAATGGTATCTGCCTTGGTATCTGCCGCTGGCGGGTTACGACCACTACGATTTCATAAAAAAAGACGCGCGGTGGGTCAAACGTTTCGGCGAACACTGGTGGGTCACGCGCAAAAGTTATTTGAGCAGTAAGAATCCTTACATTCGGGATGCCATTTTTGCCACGATTGAAGTCGGCGGCCCCAACGAGAAAGGCGCGGTAAAGGCGGTAAAGAGGCTGCCGTTCATCGCCCCCGGCATCGAGCAGAGTACGCCGCTTCGCGACGAATATCTGCATGAACTGGTGTTTTCCGGATTGGACGACCGGAAACTGCGGGCGGACGGGGACGTCGAATGGCGCGACGGCGTAATGATCCTGTCGGCATCCCGGCATGGGCGGCTCAAGTATGCAAAAGAATTGCCCTTGCGCTCCGACATCCAGATGTCTCTGGATACCGAAATGTTTTCCGGGCGGATCGAATTTATCCTCACCACTGCCGATTACATTCCGCCGTACGGACAAAAAAAGCCGCCCGATATCCTGCTTAAACGACAGGTGCGCTTCGCGCTGAATTCGGATGGGCGGACGCTTACCTTTGCGGAGGCGATCTACCGCCCGCAGGATGCTGCCGAAGAGGACGTGCGTCGGTTCGGCGCGCCCAAAGTCGGAAGCCTGCCCGCTGCCGGCGGATTTCACCGCTTTCGGATCGTTTCGGTTACCGAAGGGATTCGGGTGTACTGCGACGACAAATTGATCTGGGGGACGCAACTGGCGTTTTACGGCGGCTATTTCGAGCTGCGCTATTCCGGTACCGGATTGCGGGTCGGCGAATTTTCGATCTACGACGCAAAGCTGGTGCAGCCGGATGAGACGCGCACGTCCCGGCTGCGCATCCCCTGATCGATCTCCAGCCGTTGTCCCGGAGATATTATTTCATCGCGGAGCAAAAACGCCAGTTCCTGCTTGACGAACTGGGAAAAAAGCACCAAAAAGAGCGGCTTGTTTTTTTATTCGTCCACCCCGTCCGCCCCCCTTTTTTCGCCTCAAAAAACACAGAATTTTGCGAGTCTGATCGAGTTGAAACCGCTGCGCTCAGCGGATCCCGACTCGGAATACAGCGTCCGCCTATTACAATAATATATCCTCGACCGCCGATTGTCAATCTCCGAACCGCTTCTTCCTCCCCGCCGTCGCTGCGACATCTTTGTCAAGAGGGCAGGGGGGGGGGCGATTTTTTACGGCAGCGATTTGTGATTGGGCGCGTTGAATTTTTCCGGGTGGGTGCTATATTGTTCCCGAATATTTGAAAGCCGCAACCGAAGGAGTCCGAGACGTATGAAAAAAGAGCGTAAAAAACATCTGCGCCGTCTGCGCGACCGCGCCGAAAAACGCCGCGTGGAACGGCATCACGACACCGTCGAAGGCGAACTGCGCATCGCTCCCGGCGGTTACGGCTTCGTCAAGACCGTCGCCGCCGACGGAAGTGAGGGCGAAGTCTTCGTCCCCGCCAAATTCGTGAACGGCGCGATCGACCGCGACCGCGTCGAGTTGGAGATCCTGCCGCCCCGCCCCGGACATCCCGAAGACTCCGCGCGCGGTCCGGTCGGTCGGGTGTCGCAGATCCTCGAACGCACCCGCGAAACTCTGGTCGGCGAAGTGCTCGCCGGCGGCGAGGTGCGCCCGCTGAATCCCCGGCTGCCCGAAAGCGTCCGCATGCGGGGCTACCGCAAGGGCGCCAAGGTCGGCGACTGGGTGCGGCTGAGCCTCAAGTCGGAGGGCGGCGAACTCAATGCCACGGTGCGCGAAGTGCTCGGCCGGGCGGGAGTCATCGCCGCCGACCTCGATGCCGTGATGGCGGAGTTCGAACTGCCGCCGCGGTATGGCGAGGCCGACGATCAGGCGGCGCTGGCGATCGTTCCGCGCCCGATCGAACGTCGGGAGTACCCCGACTTGACCGTCCTCACCATCGACCCCGCCGATGCCAAGGACTTCGACGACGCGCTGTCGGTGACTCCCGGCGACCGTCCGGGGGTGTTCGAAGTCGGGGTACATATCTCCGACGTGGCGGCGTTCATCGAACCGCGGTCGCACTTCGACGAGGCCGCCGCCCGGCGCGGATTCAGCTGCTATCTGCCGGGGCGGACGCTGCCGATGCTGCCGCCGTCGCTCACGGCCAAGATCAGTCTCAAGGCGGGGCAGCCGAGTCTGGCGCACTCGCACTTCTTCACCGTCGACGCGGAGACGGGCGCGATCCTGAAGTCGCGCCGCGAGCATACGGTCGTGACCATCTCGCGGCGGCTCGATTACGACGCGGTTCAGCGTTTTCACGACACCGGCGAAGCTCCCGCCGAATGGAGCGCTTCCGAGCGCGAGGCGGTGCGGCAGCTGCTCGCGATCTCGCAGGCGATGCGCAAACGGCGGATGCTTGAGGAGGAGTTCATCGAACTGCCGCTCCCCGAGATCCGCATCCTCTGCGACGAGGCGACCAACCGCATCGAGGGGCTTGCCCGCAAGTTCTCGCGCGAGGCCGACCAGCTGGTCGAGGAGTTCATGCTCGCCGCCAACAGCGCCGTCGGCGCCGAACTTGCCGAATCCCGCGTCGCCGGGATCTACCGCGTCCACCCCGAGCCCGAGCCGGATAAGACCGTCGAGTTCTCCGAACTCATGGACGAGGCATTCCACCTCTATCCCGGCAATATCGCCGACCGCAAGGGGTGCAACCAGTTCATCGCCGGCTTGCCCGACGATCCGCGCCGCCCGGTGATCCTGAGCCATCTGCTGCGGGCGATGCCCCGCGCCGGGTACTCCTCGCATGGGCTGCTGCACTTTGCGCTCGGCAAGGTGCGCTACTGCCACTTCACGAGTCCGATCCGGCGCTACCCCGACCTCGTGGTGCATCAGCAGTTGTGGAACTTCGACACGCACAAACGCACCCGGGCGGCGAGTTCGCTCGAACGGGTCGCCGCCGCCTGCTCCGAGTTGGAGGAGCGCGGCGACAATGCGTACTACGCCGCCAACGACCGGCTGAAACTGCGCTACTTGGAGGAGCGGCTCGGATCCGGCGCCGAAAACCTCTATGAGGGGGTTATCGTCAAGGTGCTGAACGCCGGACTGCAGGTCGACATCGGCGAATTGGGGCTGTACGGATTCGTGCCGATGGAGCAGCTGCGCGGCGGGGCGTTCCGCTCCGGGCGGCGCGCCGTGGCGGAGAGAGGTTCCGGCAGTTACAAACCGGGCGACTACATCTATCTGCGGCTCGCTCGGATCGACTTCGCCCGTGGGAGCGCCGTGTTCGCTCCGGCGGGGCGGTGAACCACCAACAGAATGGAGTGTTTTGCGATGCGAAAATTTATCCTCGCCGTCGTGCTGGCGGCGGCGTTCGCGGCGTACGCTGAAACGCCGGAGTCCCACCGCGCGGCGGCGCTGGAATTCCTCGAAGCCAAGGGGACGCCGCAACTGCTGGCGCGCAATTGCCGCACCATGCTGGAGCGGCAGCTGGCGGTCTCGCCGGAGTACGCGAAGCACCGGGCGGAGTTGGAAAAGTTCTACTTCGACACCTTCGGTTTCGCGGCGCTCAAAGATGAGTTGATCGCGATGTATGTGCGCGAATACTCCGAAGCGGAACTGCGCGGACTTACGCGGTTTTACCGCTCGGAGTTGGGCAAAAAAAGCGTGGCGGTCGAGGAAAAACTCGTCCCCGAATTCGCCGAGCTGCTGGAACGCAAAGTCCGGGAAAAACTCGGCGCCGCCCCCGCCAAGTGAACGGCGTTATCCGCCGTCCGCGGCGAAACGCGGCGCCATAGCCGGAGCGTTACTTCTGCTCGATGAGTTTTTTGATCCGTTCCAGATAGTTGGAGGCGTAACCGCCGATCCGCCCCAGTTCCTTGCCGTCGGGGGCGATGATGATGGTCGTGGGATAGCCGCGCACACCGAAGCGCTTGGCAAGTTCGCGGTTCTGCTTTTCCAGACTGCTCGGCAGGCTGGTCTTGCTCGGGCTGTCGGCGTAGACGAGGATCAGATGGTCCTTGGCGAACTTCCTGAACTCCGGCTTGTCCAGCACGTTCTTCTTGAGTTTGACGCAGTACGGGCACCAGTCCGACCCGGTGACGAGCAGCAGGATCGGGCGGTTCAGCTGCTTGGATTTCTGGCGGGCGGTCCCGAAGTGGTCCATCCAGCCTTTCGGGGTGGTGGCGCCGGTGGCGGCGAAGATGGTGACTCCGCAGCAGAACACGGCGACGGCGAGCAGAAGGCGTTTCATGGTTTTTTCTCCTTTTTCAATGGTGACCGTGCGCGTTTCAGACTTCGGCATTCCGCGCTGTCATCAAATTAACTCCGCGCTTTCGTTTTTTCAAGCCGTGATCCGGATTTTTTCACTGCGCCGAGGTGAACCCCGCCGTCTTGAGAAAGTTCGAGGCCAGTTGCGGCCAAGTGCGGATCTCCGGGTACAGATCGTTGCGGTTGCCCAGCCCCTGACCGTGTTTGCCGGAGGGGTAGACGTGAAGTTCCGCCAACTTGCCGAGTTTCCACATCGCCTCCGCGAAGTCGATCGAGTTGCGGACGGCGACCGTCTGGTCGGTGGCGGTGTGCCACAGAAAGGCGGGCGGCGTCGCCTCGCTCACGCGTTTGTCGAGGTCGAACGGGGCGAGTTGTTCCGGGGTCGGCGTGTCGGTGCCGAGCAGACGTTTGCCGCTGCCCGCGTGTCCGTGGGTCAGGTAGATCACCGGGTAGCAGAGGATCAGCGCGTCGGGACGGACGGCTTCGGCGTCGGCGGCGTCGCCCGCGTCGGCGGAGACCTCGTCGCAGATGGTGCCGCAGCACGCCGCGAGGTGGCCCCCGGCGGAGAAGCCGAGCACGGCGATCTGATCCTTGGCGACGCCCCACTCCTCGGCGTGACTGCGGATGATCCGGATGGCGCGGAGCGCATCCTGCTGCGGGGCGGGGTAACTGCTGGGGGCGACGCGATACTCCAAGGTGGCGGCGTGCCAGCCGAGTTCGTTGAACTTCTGGGCGACGGGTACGCCTTCGTAGGCGGCGCGGTTGGAGTAGCCGCCGCCGGGCAGAACGAGCACCAGTCCGGAGGGGCGGGTGCGCGGATGGTCGAGCAGCGACATTTCAAGGAAAGGCTGGAAATCTCCGGCGACCGGATCCGGCCACAGCATGATCTTGTCATCCATGATGAAAAAAACTCCGTCAGATATGGGAATGTGCGGGGAAAGTCTTACCCCGTCGCGGATAATATACTCCGCCACGGTGGAAAATCAACCGCGGATGTGTTATATTAACCCCCCGAATGAACATGTTTTTCTAACCGTCAACTACTGAGGGAATCAATACATCATGTCCGAACCGGAAAAACTCAACGATTTTATCCGCGACACGGTCGCCTCCGATATCGCCGCGGGCCGGGATCCCGCCTCCATCGTCACGCGCTTTCCCCCCGAGCCCAACGGTTATCTGCACATCGGCCACGCGAAGGCGATCTGTCTGGACTTCGGCATCGCCGCGGAGAACGGCGGCAAGTGCAATCTGCGCATGGACGACACCAATCCCGCCAAAGAGGATACCGAGTACGTCGATTCGATCATCGCGGATGTGCGCTGGCTGGGCTTCGAACCGGCGGGGATCTTCTACGCGAGCGACTACTTCGAGCGGATGTACGAGTGCGCCGAAACGCTGATCCGCAAAGGGCTCGCCTATGTCTGCGACCTGTCGCCCGAGGAGTGGAAGGAGTATCTGGGCACGCTGAACACCCCCGGCAAGGACTCCCCCGGCCGCGCCCGGAGCGTCGAGGAGAACCTCGATCTGTTCCGCCGGATGCGCGACGGCGAGTTCGCGGACGGGGCGAAGGTGCTGCGGGCGCGGATCGACATGGCGTCGCCGAACATCAATCTGCGCGACCCGGTGATCTACCGGATCCGCCGCATCGACCACTTCCGCCACGGCGGCAAGTGGTGCGTCTACCCGATGTACGACTTCGCGCACCCGCTGGAGGACGCCTTCGAGGGGGTCGTGTACTCGCTCTGCACGCTGGAGTTCGAGATCCACCGCCCGCTGTACGACTGGGTGCTGCAGGCGCTGGAGTTTCCGAATCCGCCGCGGCAGATCGAGTTCTCGCGGCTGAATCTGACCAATACCGTGATGAGCAAGCGCAAACTGCTGCAGCTGGTCAAGGAGCATTATGTTTCCGGCTGGGACGATCCGCGTATGCCGACGATCTGCGGACTGCGTCGGCGCGGCGTTCCGGCGGCGGCGATCCGCCGCTTCTGCCGGATGATCGGCGTGACCAAGTTCGACGGCATCACCGACATGGCGCTGCTGGAGCACTGCATCCGCGAGGAACTCAACGCCTCCGCGCCGCGCTTCATGGGGGTCCAGAATCCGCTGAAGGTCACGATCGTCAACTACCCCGCCGGCGGCGTCGAACCGCTGGAGGCGCGCAACAACCCCGAGGATCCCGCCGCCGGAGTACGGCAGTTGGAGTTCGGTCCCGAACTCTGGATCGAGAAGAGCGACTTCATGGCGGATCCGGTCAAGGGGTACTTCCGCCTCGCCCCCGACAAGGAGGTGCGGCTGCGTTACGGTTACTACATCCGCTGCGTCGACTTCGTGCGCGACGCCTCCGGAGAAGTCGTGGAGCTGAAATGCACCTACGATCCCGAAAGTCGCGGCGGCACTTCGCCCGACGGCCGCAAGGTCAAGGGTACGATCCACTGGCTGAACGCGGCGACGGCGGTCCCCGCGGCGCTGCGTCTCTACGACCGGCTCTTCACGGCGGCGCAGCCGGGAGCGGACGGGACGGATTTCCTGACTCAGCTCAACCCCGCCTCGATGACCGAGGCGGCGGGCTTCGTCGAACCGGCGGCGGCGCGCCTCGCTCCGGGCAGCGTGGTGCAGTTCGAGCGCCTCGGCTACTACGCCAAGGACGCCGATTCGACGGCGGAGCGCCCGGTCTTCAACCGTACGGTCACGCTCAAGGATTCGTGGAGCAAGAAAAATTCCTGACCGGGTGGGCTCACTCCGGGAGGACAACGCAAAAAGGTATCCGACTATGAAGTTCTGGGAGGATTTGAAGTCGAGTTTCGCCGGCCGTTTCGTGCGGATCCTGTGGATCAGCGGGCGCCGGTACAAGGCCGATGAACACGGTCAGCGGGCGGTGGCGCTCACATACTACACGCTCTTTGCGATCGTTCCGGTGGCGGCGCTGCTCTTCGGCATCGCCAAGGGATTCGACCTCGACGAGCGGCTGCGGGTGATCCTGACCGAGCGGCTGAGCCAGCATCAGGAACTTTTGGAGTACGTCTACCAGTTCGCCGACACCACGCTCAAGCAGGCGAAGGGCGGCATCGTGGCGGGCGTCGGTGTGATCGCCCTGTTCTGGACGGTGATGTGGCTGGCGACCAGCATCGAGAAGGCGTTCAACGCGGTCTGGGGACTGCCGCCGCGCCGCAACATACTGCGGCGGTTCAGCGATTATCTGTCGTGCATGCTGCTGATCCCGGTGATGCTGGTGGTGATAAGCAGTGCCGGCATGCTGATCCGCGGCGCGATCAGCCGCGTTGCCGAGCGCTGCGCGTCGGGAGGGCTTTCCGGCGTGGGGGAGGGGCTGCTGGCGCTCTCCGGGCTGACGCCGCTGCTGCTGGCGGTGCTGATCTTCTTTCTGATCTACCGGATGTCGCCGAACACCCGGGTGCGGGTGATGCCGGCGCTGCTCGCCGGGGCGGTCGCGGGCATCTGCTATCAGGTGCTTCAGGATTCGTTCGTGTTCCTGCAGGGATCGATCTACCGTTACAACCGGGTGTACGGCAGTTTTGCCGCGCTGCCGCTGTTCCTGATGTGGGTGCGCTGGTCGTGGGAGATCGCGCTTTTCGGGGCGGAGGTGGGGTTCGTCGCGCAGAATCTCGACACGGGGATGTTCGACGGCGACCGGTCGGCGCTGCCGCCGAGTCTGCGGTCGCGGCGGTTCCGCCAGTTGGCGGTGGCGCAGCAGGTCTACGTTCGGTTCGCTTCCGGAGCCGGCGCGTCCTCCGTTGACGCACTGAGCGCGGCGCTGGATATGCCGACGGTGCATCTCGACCGCGAACTTCACGAACTTCTGGCGGCGGGGATCATCTGCCGTACCGACGACGCCGATGGCGGGGCCGCTTATGCGCCGCTGCTGCCGGAGAGTCTGACCATCGCCGAGTGCGTAAACCGTCTGGACGAGGCGGGGGACAACGATTTGAGTCCGCGGCTTCGGCAGGAGACGGGCGCGCTGTTCGCGGCGACGGAGCGGCTGCGGGACGCGGTGCTGACGAGTTCGGACAATCTGCGGCTCGCGGATTCCTCCGCTCCCGACGCTGAGCGCTGAACGCTCCGCGCCTCCAAATATTACGGGCGGCGTCATGAAGTCATGGCGTCGCCCGTAAAAGTTTTCCGGCCAAGGCCGGAGCGGTTCACTTGCCGCAGTACGGCACGAGGTCGATCACGTCCACCCACTCGGCGTCGGGGTCGTCGCTGATGTAGCGTATCTTCTGCTCCAGCTGATCCCACATGCCTTCGCAGTCCATCATCTCGTAACTGTGTCCCCAAAAGTAGAAGACGCCGCTCGTCTCCTTGGCGTGCTGGTACTTCGTCAGGAACTTCTCGTCGTAGAACCGGCAGTTCGCATTCAGCGTCAGCGGCTCGGCGCAAGCGGTGACGTCGTCGGTGTTGACCGTGGTGCGCCCGTAGCGGAAGCCCGCCTCCTTGAGCAGTTTCACCGTCTCCGGAGTGTTGAGCCCGCAGGGCCACGCGAAGCCGGGACACTCGGTCTCGAAGATATCCTCCAACAGTTTGCGCGCCTTTACGGCCGCCTCGGCGAACTCCTCGTCCGCGACCATTCCGGCGCACTCGTGTTTCCAGCAGTGGGAGGCAACCTTGAAGCCCGCGTAGACGTGTTTCCAGTCCTTGACGGCGATCTTGCCGGCGTCGAAGCCGCGGAAGTTCCACTTGTGGGGACCGTCCGCGAAGCGGGTCCACCCGGTCTGCCGCGTCTCTTCGGGGGCGTTGCCCGGATTGAGGTTGAACGTGGCTTTGGCTCCGTACTCCCGGAGGATGCCGATGAGGCGGACGTCGGTGTAGACTCCGTCATCCCAACACTGTGCGACTTTGACTTTCATGCTACCTCGCAGCCTATAAAAAAAGATGGGGTTGTCAATACAGCGCCAGCAGTACCGCTGCGCCGACGATCAGCGCGGCGGCGATGATGGCGAGCGCCAGCGGCAACGATTCCCGCATGGCGGCGCGAAAACTCTTGTACTCCGCATCGCGGTGCGCCGGAGCGGCGGCGCCGCCGGCGGGGCCGCCGGCGGCGAAGGTGCGGGCGCGCCCCTGAGCGACGAAAAAGCGGTAGCGGATCTCCTCGATGCGGCGGAGCGCGGCGGCGGAGTCGGGGTCGATCGCGGCGAGTTCCCGGGCAGCGTGTTCGAGAAAATCCCGGTAGTGCGTCAACTCCGTCTGAGCGGCGGCGAAGCGCTCCAAGTCGGCGGCGACGGCGGCGGAGTCGTGACCGATGCGGTCGGCGAGTTCGCGGTGCATGCGCTCCGCTTCGCTGCGTTCGACGGCGGCGGTACGCTCGGCGAGTCGGGCGCGCGGAGTTTCCGCGCCGCCGGTCGCGGCGGGTCCCGGAGCCTCCGCCGCCTCTTCCGGCTGGTTCTTGAGGTCGTAATTGACTTGGAGACGTTTGCCGAGATTCACCAGATTGTCGCTGACGAAGCCCTCGCGGGTAGTGATGCGATTGCCCATGTTCCGCTCCAAAAAAACAGTTGTTCAACTTTTCCGACGGTGCGGCGGCGGGGCGTCAGTAACGCAGCAGCATCGCGCCCCAGGTGAGTCCGCTGCCGAACGCGGTCAGCAGCACCAGGTCGCCGCGCTTGAGCCGCCCGGAACGCACCGCGTCGTCAAAGGCGATGCCGATCGACGCCGCCGAGGTGTTGCCGTAGCGGTTCACATTGTCGAATACCCGCTCCGGCGGCACCGCCAGCCGCTGTGCCACCGCCTGGATGATGCGGCGGTTCGCCTGATGCGGGATCACCAGCGCCACCTGCTCGGGGGATACTCCGGACTCCGCCAGCACCTGATTGCTGGATTCGTACATCGCCTTGATCGCCAGTTTGAAGGTCTCCTTGCCCTTCATCTTGATGAAGTGCATGCGCTGTTCGACCGTTTCGAACGAAGCCGGGTTGCGGCTGCCGCCGGCGGGCAGCATCAGCGTATCCGAGTAGTTGCCGTCGGCGCCGAGGCAGCTGGCGGGGAGGTGGTCGTCGCCGTCGCGGTTCTCCAGTACGAACGCACCGGCGCCGTCACCGAAGAGCACGCAGGTATTGCGGTCGCTCCAATCGACGATGCACGAGAGTTTTTCCGCACCGCAGACCAGCACATAGCGGTATTTTTTGTTCGCCCGCATCAACGCCGTGGCGTTCTCCAGCGAGTAGAGCAATCCGGAACACGCCGCGCTGAGGTCGTAGCAGAGGATGGGACGGCATCCCAAGGCGCGCTGCAGCAGACAGGCGGTATTGGGTAAGATGTGGTCGGGGGTCGTGGAGGCGACGATGATCGCCGACAGATCGGCGCCCGTGATCCCGGCGGCTTCGAGCGCCCGCTCGGCGGCAATCTTCGCCATGTCGCCGCTGCTCTGGTCGGCGGCGGCGATGTGGCGCTCCTCGATCCCGGTGCGGACGCGGATCCATTCGTCCGAAGTATCGACCAGTTTTTCCAGATCCGCGTTGGTGAGTATCCGCTCCGGCAGATACGAGCCGGTCCCTGCAATATATATGCTCATTGAGCATCCTTTCCGCCGATGATGGCACCGTGGACCATGCCGCAGGCATGGAGCTTGTCCACGATCTTGTCGTTCAAACCGAATTCCACGCACTCGCCGGCGATGCGGATGGCGTTGCGGACCGCCAGCGGCGTCGAACCGCCGTGCCCGATGATGCAGATCCCGTTGATTCCGAGCAGCGGCGCCCCGCCGATGACTTCGCTGGAGCCCTGCGCCTTGAGTTCGACGAACGCCTTCTGGGCGAGCAGCGCGCCGACCACCCGCAGCGCGTTCTTAGTCAGCATCTGCTTCAGCCAGAAGACCATCGCGTGAGCCAGTCCCTCGGCGCCCTTCAGGAAGACGTTGCCGACGAAGCCGTCGCAGATCACTACGTCGACGCCGCCTTCGAATACCGTATCCGCTTCGACGTTGCCGATGAAGTTGATCGGCAGTTTTTCCAGCAGGTGAAATGCCGCTTTGGTGAGATCGTTGCCCTTGATGTCTTCGCCGCCGACACTCATCAGACCCACGGTCGGGCGCTCCTTGTGGAAGATGTACTGCGCGTAGAGTTCGCCCATGATCGCGAACTGCGCGAGGTTGAGCGGGGTGCTGTCGGGGTTCGCCCCGGCGTCCATCAGCAGGAATCTGCCGCGCTGGTTGGGCATGCTCGCTACCAACCCCGGCCGGTCGATCCCGGGCAGCGAGCGGACGAGCACCTTGGTCGCCGCCACCGTCGCTCCGGTGTGACCGGGAGTCACCATCGCATCCGCCTCTTTGGTTTTCAGCAGCTTGGCGCAGACGGTGATCGTGGAATCCTTTTTTGCGCGCAGGGCGACTGTGGCGGGCTCGGACATTTCGCAGACGCTTCCGGCGTTCACCTGCCGGATGCGCGGATCGCCGGCGATCCCGTATTTTTCCAAATAAAACCCCACCTTTTCCAAGTCGCCGACCAAGGCGTACTCGTAGGTGGGGAAGTCGGACAACGCGGACGCCAGCCCTTCGATGACCGCACCGGGGGCGAAATCTCCGCCCATGGCATCAACGGCGATCCGCATATTTTACTCCGCCGGAGTGTTTTTACTTGCTTTCGACCGCGAGGACCTGCTTGCCGTCGTAGAAACCGCAGGCGGTGCAGACGCGATGGGGCTCCACCGGCGCCGAGCAGTTGGGGCAGTAGGTGGCCTGAACGCCCTCGTAACGGTTGGCGGCCTTGCGCTGACGACGTTGCGCGCGGGAGGTTTTTCTTTTCGGAACAGCCATTTTAACATCTCCTTTATGTTAACCGAATGCGTTGATTTCATCGCGTCCCGACTGTTGAAAACGGGCCCCGGCCCCTTTACAGCAGTCAATGACAATTTGAAAATATATCACAACTTCCGTATTTTTCAATTATTTTGACGCTGCGCGCGGCAAAAAATCCCGGAAACTTGGCGCCGCGCCGCCGTCGGAGCGGCGCGCGGAAGAGGCCCGGGGGGAGCGCCACACGGTCACTTTATGACGATCTCGGGGCGGGTGTGCAGCAGCCACCGCGAATATCCGATGTCGTCGATCGATATGGCGACCGGACCGGGCAGTTCCCGGAACTGGAAGACGATCCGGCGCATCCGGCCGCGGTAGACGTCGTGCAGCTGGGTGCGGCTGTACATATCGGGGTTGCCGAACGCGGTCCAGATCCGCCGCCAGCGCTTGCCCGGAGTGAACTTCTGCGTGTACGAGGCGTTGCGGTTGTCCGAGAGGATCTGCAACGCATCCTCCAGATACTCCGGGTGGTCGATGCAGGCGGAAAAACCGAGCGACCGCATCGGACCGCGGATGTCACCCGGGATATTGATCACAAGTTCGATCGGTTTGTCGGGGGCTTCCGGCGTCGCGGGGGGGATGGTGATGCGCATCACATGGTTGCGTGACGGCGCGGCGACGTCGACCGGATAGTCGATCGCGTGGGCTTTACGCTCCCCGGTATACCGGGCGTTGCGCACCTCGACCGCGACCTGGGCGGAGCCGCCGTTTTCGAAGTCTATCTGCTTGGTCCGCGGAATGTTCAGCGTGGCGATCGGCTTGTGGCTGATGCGGCTGACCGCGGCATTGGGGTCACGCGGGGGCAGCGCGACGTTTTCCGCGTTGAGGAGCGACACGGCGAGCAGCGCCGGGGCCAGCCAGCTGCGCCGATGCGAACCGAAGATCAGGGTGCGGACCGCGAGTTCCGGGTGCGGGTTTTTGACCAGCAGTTTGTCGAAGTGGAAGAAACGGCCGTACTGGTCGGCTCCGGTAACGGCGAAGGGGGCGCGGTAACTGCTGAAGTGGCGGTTCCAGTCGACGAGATCGATCATGTAGCGCAGATTGACGGTGCTGCTCTTGCCGTTGGCGTAGGTGAACGTCACATAGGCGATGTTGTTGAAGTCGAACGCCAGTTTGCCGTGGCACGCGGGGTCGAAATCCGCCTGCTGCAGCGGCGGGGAACAGGTCAGCAGCAGCGCCAGATATTTGGTCCTGCAGTTGCCGAGCGGGATGGCGACCCGGTCGGGCAGGCGCCGGTCGCGGGTCTCGCCGCCGCAGAGCGCGGCGTAGCAGCGGACTCCGCCGCCGAGGGCGAGGTCGAAGTTTTCCGGCATCGCCGCGAGTTCGCGTCGCGCCCGCTCCAGCGTCAGGGGATCGTTGAAGCGCGGGAAGCCGTCGACCGTACCGAGATCGGCGTTGAGGACCCCATCGAGCGGGACCGGGATCCCGCGCCCCTTGATGTCGGGATGCGGAGTGAGGCGGAACAGCCGCCGGAACAGCGCCACCGGGTCGCCCGGAGGCGTCGGAGTTTCCGGCGACCACATGCTGTCCCCGCCGCATTGCACCAGCGCCTGCCACAGCCACGGCGAGGTGTTGGAGAGCGGTACGATTTCGCCGCGGTTTGCGAACGGGGTCGTCAGCAGGATGAAACAGCGTTCTCCGGTTTGGCGGGCGCGCCGGATCCGGGCGAGCAGGGTCTCCGGATCGCCGCAATCGGCGGTGTTGACGCGATTTTCGGGCGGCAGGGCCGGCCCGAACACCGCGGCGCCGGCCGGGATCGCGGCGGCGAGCTGTCCGGCGTTATGGCAGCGGAAGTTCAGCAGCAGGAATCCGGGGCGGGCATCCGCGTCGGTCGCGCACTTGGCGAGAAAGGCCAGATGTTCGGCGAAAAGCCGTTCCGGCGGCACGTTTTGGCAGCGTCGGCACTGCCGGAAATGGTGACGCAGTTCCTTGCGATCAATGCGGAAGAAGTATTCCTTCGGATGCAGTGCCCGGCAATGTCCGGCGACGGTCCGGCGGATCAGTTCCCGCACCTTGGGGTGGAGGGGGCAGTAGGGCATCAGCCCCAGCCTCGGCTTCGGGACCTCGAACATCACCTCGCGGTCGCTGCGGTTTTCCAGCATCGGGCAGTCGCTCCAGACCCGCAGGATGGGGGTGATCCGGATGAAACGCTCCGCCGCGAAGCGGGTGATGTCGCCGATCTGCTCCGCGGCGAGGGGTTCCCGGTTGCGGGGATACAGATCCGGATCCAGCGGGAAGTTGTCGCCGAATTCGATGAATGCGCGATTGTACTTCAACATGCCGAGCATGCGGATAAAGCGCTTCAGCGAGGGGAGGTGGCGCGCCTGAAGTTTGCGCACCGAAAAGGCGACGGCGCGCTCGGGGATCGCCGGTGTGGCGAGGCGGCTCCCGGCGGGCAGGGGCCCGTCCGGCTGTTGCAGGATCATCAGCGCCAGCGACCGGATGGCGTTCGACAGCCCCTCGGGAGTGCGGGCGGCGAGGATGACGCCGCCGTCGCCGACGGTCATGCGGTAGCCCTGCGGGTGCGGAGGAGTGTCCTCGTCCGTGAGCCGCAGTTTCAGCCACGGGGTCTCTCCCGTCCGGGCGGGGCGCACCGCGACGCCGTTGGCGGTGTTGAGTTCCCGGAAGTCGGCGAGCGCCGTTTTGACCGCGGGGAGGTCGGGGATGGTGATCTCCGTGGGCAGGGGACAACTTGCCGTCGTGCCGCCGAAGCCGGGCAGCGGCGACACCGTAAATGCCGAGAGCAAACCGAGAGCGAAACCGAGAAGGCGGCGGATCATCTTGTATTCCCTCAATTTCTTTTGCGTAACATGCAAATATTTATTCAAAGAAATATACTCCGTCTGCGCGAATTTGCAAGTGACCGCCCGGACGTATGTAAAGAAAATCGCGATCGTTCGGCCGGCGTCGCCGCGTTCTTCCCCGCGGCGGCGGCCGCGGTCAAAAATCAAAACCACCGGCTGAGCCGGTGGTATGCACCGCGCCTTCAAGGCGATGATGCCGGCAGCCCGACACGGGCTCTGAAAAATTCACCAACCGCAACCATTTCTCAAGCTGCTGCTGAAGCAG